>Ga0164296_1005321_pt1 | contig 11325 bp, 11 predicted proteins | sample GEODES057metaG_FD_113533 | JGI IMG/M metagenome (GOLD analysis project Ga0164296, IMG submission 113533) | Dystrophic lake water microbial communities from Trout Bog Lake, Wisconsin, USA - GEODES057 metaG | ecosystem: Environmental > Aquatic > Freshwater > Lake | place: USA: Trout Bog Lake... | reverse complement strand
GGACTCGTGTGACCGCATGGCTGCCACCACCGCGTCGATGCCGCCGCAGTCAGCGACTTTCATGGCGGCAAACACGGCGACAATGTCGAGGAAGACGGCTGCGCCCTTGACCAGGTTCACTGCGTTCACCGCGTTGCTGATCAAGTTCCACAGCGCGCGGCACCCGTGCTCTTGGACGCCTGCATCGCTGGCATGCCGCGACAAAGCAGCAACCAGAGCCTCAATACCGCCAGCGTCAGCCACTTTCACCTGGTTCTCCGCATTGATCGCCAAATCAAAGAGTGCTCCTGCAGCTGCTTTCTGCACATCCGCGCTGTCCGCATGCGCTGCCATCGCCTGAACTACAGCCGTGATGCCACCTTCAGCAGCAGCCTTCGCTTGAGCCTCTGCGTTGTGCGCCATGCCCGCGAGCGCGAGGCAGGCGTTCTGCTGCACGCCCGCATCGCCGCCGTGGTTCCGCATGGCGTCAATCACAATCTCAATGCCTCCGCTATCTGCTGCGCGTGCCTTGGTTTCCGCATCAGCAGCAAGCGCCCACAATGCGCCAGCGCCCTTTTCTTGGAGGCCAGCGTCTTGAGGGTGTTCAACCATAGCAAGGAGGACAGCGTCAATGGCGCGCGGCCCTGCACCGTTGGGTGGTGCGGTCTCCGTGTGTGCGCCCAGCCCAGCAAGAGCCAGACACACAGATTGAAGCACTTCCGGCGATTGTCCGTGCGTGCGAAGCGAAGACAGCAACGTGTCGTACACGCCCTGGGCTGCCGCTCGTGCCGGCACGCCCGGGATGTCCGCCAGCGCCCAAAGCGCGCGACAAGCGTGTGTTACAGCGCCCTTGTGCTTGGAATGCGTCCGCAGAGCGGCTGTCACTCCGTCGAGGCCGATGGCGGCACACACTTTGGCCTCTGGCGGCCCTGCCATTGCGAGCAGCAGCAGCGCGCGGCAAGCCTCCTCCACGACAGCAGGGCTGCTTGCGTGTGCGCGCAGCATGGCCGCGCACGTCTCAAGTGCCGCTTCGAAAGCCTCGCGTGGCGGTCTGGCGACTGCCAAGCTCCCAGGCCCAGTTCCTGTGATCAGTTGCTGCAGTGCTTGACACCCCAGCTCCGCGACGCCAGCATGGAAGGCGAAGCGCTTCATGGCCGCCACGACGGAAGTGAGGCCGCCAGGCATGGCCGTCGCGACGAGCTCTCGCACAGCTTGCAGAGCAGTCTCCGCAGCAGCGGCCTGTTGCTTCTTCGCAGCCGCCTCCGCTTGGCAAGCAGCCTGGAAGTACCGGCTCAGCTCTTCGGACACAGCAGCCATCTTCGGCCGGCTATCCGGCGGGCCTTCCCACGCTTTGCTGACAACTTCCCAGAAGAGGTCGGTGCATCCATCAGGTCGTTCTGGGCGGTATCCCTCACGCACAAGCGTCTCGATTTCAGAGGACCGAGACGGCGGGATGCCGTGCCACGGGATCTTATGCGCGGCGAGCTCGTACAGAGTGCAGCCGAGGCTGTACACATCCCCTGCTGGGGTGTCCAGCGCTCCAGGCTCCCATCCTTCTGGTGCACGCCAATTTGGTGCTCTCCACGACCCGAACTGCGGGTCACCAGGCAGTGAACGCGACGTGTTGAGTGCCGCTTTGAGCTCCTTCAGGCCAAAGTCCGACATCTTGAGCGTGAACATGGGGGGATTCACACCCAGCGGGCCCGGCCCGGCAGCGCCAGCCTCCCCTGGCCCTGCGCCCGGTCCGGGAAACACCAGGAAGTTGGGACTCTTCACGTCGCCGTGCACCAGCTCGCGGTCGTGGAGGTAGGCCAGGGCGCGGCCCAGGTCTGCTCCCATGCTCCAGCGGCTAGTCCAACTAATCGCGCCTGGCGGCGTGCGTGCCAGCACCTTGTCCAAGCTGCGAGAGCGCAAGACAGAGGTCGTCAGTCCCGTGAAGCGACGCGCATACAACAAGGCGGGACGGGCGTGCGCGTGGTAGCCACAGAGATCTGTGCCCCCACTGCCGTCCCCACATAGAGGGACTTCCCAGGAGCGCGCGGACACACGCCCCCGCAGCACACACGTGCACGCCAGGCGCGGAGCAGCGACGTGGGGGTGCTGCTGCAGCACCAGTGCAGCGCAGCGCCTCGGCCCCGCAGGGCTGCGGCGCACTGTACACGGTGCACGCACCTGCCAAGTTCAGCAAGCTCTTGGACGAGGACCAAGTGCGGCGGGCGGCAGCACGCTCCGTGGAGGAGGACGACGTTGGGGTGAACCAGCTGGCTCATCTGGTACGCCTCCACGTAGAACGTCTTCAGCAAGTCCTCCGTCACCTTAGTGCTTGCGAACAACATCTTGACGGCCACGTTCACGTGCTCGTATGCGCCCGTGCTTCCTCCGCCGCGCTTCAGCAGTGCCTTCATGCAGCGCCCGAAGCCACCGGAGCCGAGCGCGCTCTGCGTGTCGATCTCGAGGTCGGCTTGCGGGTCGATGTGCACGAACTCACGCACACGCGGCGCGTCCACCCACCGCGTCGGGTCCAACTCATATGCTTTGCGTTCCACCTCACTGAACTCCATGGCGCGTGAGGCCGCAGCAGGTGCGCGGGGCTACCGGACCGACCAGAGGCCAGAGGCAGTCTCTCACAGGCACACAGAGGACCGGCCTGCCGACCCTCGAAGTGAAGGCAGCCACGCCCTCGGCGCTATGAGCAGTGGGCGGCGTGGACAGGCCCCTTGCGGCGCTGAAGGCGAAGGGACGCAAGGACAGTTGCAGGCCGCCAGCGTGGACAGTGCCTTGAGTGCTTGTTCCTTCTGCCGAAGCCGTGGCTCCTCTCTCATACGCGCAGTCGCTTCGCATACATAAGCTTGCTTCCCACACGCTGTAGTCGTCAGCATGGCTCATCAGCCCTGGGTTGAACGCTAGTACGTGCTCCCTGCTCCCCCTGTGTTCGCCCTGCTCGCTGCGCTGCGCTGCGCAGCCGCATGCGCGAGCGACCAGACGCTCTTCGTCCACGCAGCTGTGAGGGAGCGACGGTGCTGCTCCCTCGCTCCTGCGCACGTCGCCCACTGACTGCCTCGTGCTCTTGCCCTCTGTCTCCCTCTCTTTCTTGTGCGCCCTGTCGCCAGTCGCCCCAAGAACGTGGACGAGGTCGCGTGTCAAGAAGAAGTCGTGGCAGCGCTGCGGAACTCCATACAGACGGGCAACGTGCGTCCGCGACACTTGCAGCTGGGGGTCACTTTCCCGCCAGCACCACCTGCGCTTTCCTTCACACTCACCCACCGCGCTGTGCACACACACACACACACACACCTGTGCAGTTGCCGCACTTGCTCTTCTACGGGCCACCAGGGACTGGAAAGACGAGCACGGCGCTGGCGGTGGCTCGCCAGCTCTATGGCCCGGAGCTTATCAGGACCCGTGTGCTGGAGCTGAACGCGTCCGACGAGCGCGGCATCGGCGTCGTGCGTGGCAAGATCAAGGCGTTCGCAGGCGTCGCGGTGGGTGCTGGCGCGCCAGGGTATCCCAGTCCGCCGTACAAGCTGCTCATCCTGGACGAGGCGGACGCGATGACAGAGGACGCACAGAACGCGCTGCGTCGCACCATGGAGAACCACTCCAAGGTGACACGCTTCTGCTTCATCTGCAACTACGTGAGCCGCATCATCGACCCCATCATCAGCCGCTGCGCCAAATTCCGGTGCGCTCGGGCTCTTCGCCTTTTGCCAGCCTCTCCCCTCCTTGACTCCTGGCACGCAACAACAACAGCTTTAAGCCCCTGGACAACGAATCCATGTTCAGCCGCCTGCAGCACATAGCTGACAGCGAGCATCTGACGCTCGCCTCCGGCGCGTTGGACGCAGTCGCCACCTGCGCCGCCGGGGACATGCGCAAGGCTGTGACTCTGCTCCAATGCGCGTCCCGCCTGCACGGCGCACGCGTGACACCCGATAGCGTGCTCGATGCTGCGGGTGCGGTGCCTACACAAGCGGTGGAGCGGCTTTTGGAAGCTGTGCGGCCGCCGGGGCAGTTTGATGCTGCGTCAATTGCCTGCCACGATCTCATCAAAGCTGGCTACCCTGCACTCCAGGTGATGTCTCAGATGGCGGAGCTCCTGTATGATGATAACACCGTGAATGACCTCGTCAAAGCGGCTGTGGCGGCGCGGATGGCTGCTGCAGACAAGGCTCTGGCTGATGGTGCAGATGAGGCGTTGCAGCTGCTCGACGTCGCGGCGGCCACACAGCGCGCACTAGCTGGCCTCCCGCCGGTGGCCCCAGCGCTGCTGCATTGCTAGAGTGGGAGAACAGGGTCCTACAGGATGTGTGCTCATACATACCCGGTCCTTGAGTGCTCGTTCCCACCACCCCCTCGCGTGACCGCTGTCGCATCATCGTGTCGCCTCACACGCACTTACCATGCCGAAGCGCAGTGCAGAGGTCGCCGCCAGCGGAGGGGGCGAGGGACAGGAGGCGGCTGACGCTCGTCTGGCTGCAGCACTTCAGGAGGCGTTCACCGCGCAGGAACGGCCGAGACGCAGTGCTGTGAACGCAGGTCTTCCGTTCGCAGTGCCTGAGGAGCGGCGTGTGGGGCCGCGATCGCATACGCACCGCTTCGTCAAGCCGGGTGCAGGGGCCAAAGCCAATGCGGTGCCCCACCACTCCACCAAAGCTTTCACCACCGCTACCCCCAGCGTCGGCCCACCTGGCCGGCCCCGTGGCAGCAGTGGGACGAGCGTGAGTGACCTGACAGGCGGTACAGCTGCCAGTGGGGAGGGCCTGCACCCAGGCGCTGCCAGCACCGAACTGCAGGCAGCCCCACCGCGTGCTTTGCGGCCTCCTCGCCGTGCTGACTTCGACAAGGGCGCCCTGGTGTGGGCGCACATTCCGGGAGTAGCTGTCCGGTGGCCTGGTCGAGTGTGCGTGCCCTGCAGAAAGCTGTTGGAGCAAGTCCCGGATCTGCTGCATGTTCGCTCTGTTTCGACACCGCCACTCACGCGCATTGCTCGCCTTCTGGCGCCTCTCTCTGCTTCCACGCCGCAGCTGGATGCTGAAACACACGCGCAAGAGGGAGGAGCTGGCACGCGCACGGCAGCCTCTGAGTCGACTCGTTCGCATGTTGGGTGACAATAGCTTCGTGTGGTGCACGGATGATGCGCTGGAGGCCCACCATGCAGACAGCAGTGCATGCGAAGCATATGCCGACGCGCTGGCCTGTGTTGCCAAGACAAAGCGGGGTGGCAGCCGTCTAGGAGCACAGGCGCAGAGGGCTCTCACGGAACTGGCATCGCCCGCGTCCTTCGTCGCGCCGTGGTCATACAACAGTGATTCCGAAGCAGATGAAGCCGCCACTGTCGCGGCAGCTGCGGTGGCGGCCGCGCAGCAGACGCGAGCTGCTGATGCAGACGCAGTGGCCACAGCCCTGGCGGAGACGACAGCCCGCGATGGTTTGACACCCGACTGGCTCATCGACGTCGGGTGTGACATCTTTAGCTTGACTCGGCCGAGTGTGGAGCAGCCCGTGATCGTGGGTCTGGTGGACCCATGCACCAACAACAAGCGCTTCCCAAACATCCCAGCAGAGCGCTTGTATGACCGCCACGACGACGGGCTTGCCATCCGCAACAGCTGGGCGGGGAACTATTGTATTCTTAATCCGCCCTACGAGGCAGCTGTCCAGTGGCGGTTCATCAATCGCGCCATCAACGAGGTTGAGTGGGGACGGTGCCCTGGGATCCTCATCATCTGTCGGAACAGTACCGACACGGGGTATTTCCAGCGCCTGCGCCCGTTTCCGAGGTGCTACTTGCGACGAGATGCGATCCGGTTCAAGGACTACCCGGATAAGACGCCCATCGCGTTTGGCATCTGTGCCTTTGTCCTGTGCCGAGACCCAGACAAGCAGGCGGACATCTACCCCCGCTTCGTGGATGCCTTCGCCAACCGCGGTGAGGTAGCGTTGCCTATCGACGCGCCATTCGTGCGCTCGCTGGCGTGCCAGCAGCTGCTGGTCCGCTTGCACGCAGAAAGCACAGCCAGCCAGCGCGACTCGTGGGTGTGCTGTGACGCATGCGGCCGCTGGCGCAGCTTGCCTCACGGCACGGACGTCTCTGCGCTTGCTGATGTTGCATGGACGTGCCGTGAGCAGTACCCGGCCACTGGATGTGAGCAGCCTCTGTCCAAACGGGAGATGAAGGCGTTCTTCTATACCGCCAAGGAAGCGGCGCAGTACACGGCGCTTGCGCCTTCAGCTGCAGAGGACCAGTTCCCAGTGCCCGGGCACATCGACAGCCGCACACTCGCGGCGCTGGATGACGTGACTACACAGCTGAGGGAGGCCCAACAGCGCCATGATGAAGCCTTGGCCAAAGCACTGCAGGGTGCGGAGCTGCGACGCCGGGGCTTGCGGTCCCATGACACCGATGAGAGTGCCCAAGTGCGGAGCATCGGTGCAGCTGTGGCGCTGCCGCCTGTGGGGTCTCCCACATCTCAAGGCGCGGGTATGTCCCCTTTCTCCACCTTCCGCAGCGCAGCACAGTTGCCAGCACATCATCATCAGCATCGACGCAGCAGTGTCGATGGCGGGGCAAGCAGCATGTCAGGCGCTGCAGCGAGCCAGCAGCACGGATCTGCAGACCAGCCTCCTCAAGAGGAGCTCGCCGCCGCAACATTCCTGTCCCTGACGCCATTTGAGCGCCAGCGGTTGGAACGCATCGCGGCCAATCAAGAGCGTCTGGCGAGCTTGCTACGACCCACACCCGAGACGCCTGTCGAGGCAGCAGCGCGAAGGGAGCAGCATGCGAGTGCAGCGGCTGCCGCAGCTCGCCGCGTCCGTGATGAGGCTGAATCTCGCGCGGCGCAGGCAGCAGCTGCCGCTGGGTATGCAGCTGTTCAAGCGTCGACGGCGCATGCTGCGGCGGTGGAGGCTGCTCACCGGGCATCGGTGGCTGCCCTCGCCCGAGACGCGGCTGTGGAGGCTGCTCAACGCGCCCGGGATGATTTAGCGGCTGCGATGGCGAAGCATGCAGCTGCAGTGCAGGAGTGCGATGCTGCACGCGCTGCCGAAGAGCCAGGGGGGACAGCGATGGCAGTGGATGGGGCAGGGTCAAGCGAGAAGTGACGTTGCTACTCTTTAACACCCTGTGCTATGGCGGTATATCTTAATCGCTGTACACACGGCACTCGTCCGCGGACGGGTCGGTGGCGCAGAACGCCTCCAGCGGGTCAGAGCCAGCCTTGGCAAGCAGAGCCGGCAGAGAGGCGATGAGTGCGCCCGCCATGGTGCACTCCGCGCCGTTGGCCTCACCATCGTTGAAGGCAATCACCTTATTGTCAACGATGACCATGGAATACCGCTTGCTACGGGTCAGCGCCCCGCTGGACGGCTTCTCCTGGCCCAGCGCCTTGGTGAGGCTGCCGTCCGAGTCGCTGAGCATGCGGACCTTGCCCAGGGCACCCTGTGCTTCTCCCCAAGCGTGCATGATCCAGCTGTGGCAGTGGCAGTGTGTGAGCACGAGATGTGCGCATGCGACACGCAGATGATGGCACGCGGAACGAGGCGGGGGGGGGGCACGCACTGGTCATTAGTTGCAACGCAAGCCACGACGTCGATGCCAATCTCCTTCAGCTTGGCGTGGTCCTGCACGTAGCTGGGCAGGTGGGACTAGATAGACGAGAGAGACACGTAGACGGGGTTTGAGTGTCTTGGGCGCGCCAGGGGAGAGAGGGCGACGCGGAGAGAGAGCTGCACGCACCTTGCTGCACGTGGGTGTGAAAGCGCCTGGTACGGCGAAGAGGATGCCCCGCTTGTTGGCGAACAGGGAGCGCACAGGCACCTGTGAAGAAGAGGGTGTGCGAGGCCCGAGGAGCAGGCGTGCGTGCGTCACGTGTGTGTGCTCATGGGGCGACCGGAAGGGGCGAGATCCACAACTTCCACTGCTCCTTTGCGCAGCGCCAGCTGAGACAGCGCACGGGGTCTCGTAGAGACACGTACCGGCGTGCCCGCGGCGTAGCCAGGAGCGCCCTCCGTGAGTGTGACGTCAGGCAGAGCGTCGCCGACCTGCTCAAGAGCAAGGGGCGATATGAGGATAACTGCCGGAAAGTCTGCCTCGGAGACACGAGGACCGGCCGCGCAGAGACAGTCCCCAAAGCAGAGACACGAACACAGACACATGGGTACTCTCGCGACGTGCGTCCCCGAGGTGCGCGGCCTCAGGAGCGGCTCTTGAGACTCGCCTTTGGTGGCGCAAGTGCCCCCGGTGGGCACGGGGCGGAGGAACACACCTTGACAGCCTGCACCCGCAGTGCGCTCCGCGCGTGGCTGTGGGCGACCTTGCGCTGGCGCGGAAGCAGTGTGAAGGAGGCGGTGAGAGATGCCATGTATGGACTTCGGCAAGGACGAGCTGAGCTTGGGGAGGCGGGACCCTGGACGAAATTGCGCATCTATCGCGGGGCACTTCTGAATAGCCCATGCAGGGTGGCGCCCACGCGCTGAGCTGCGCTGCGCTGCGTGCCGCGGCTCCGCAGGAGGCTCCGATGCAGAGGGTTGTCTCGAGGCCGGCACTAACGCGCATGAGACGCTGCTTAGCTGCTGCGCTGACACACCCTGCGGGTAGTGCGGGAAGCGCAGGCACGTCAAGTCAGCGAAATCACGCGTCAGTGGCCTGGGCGAGTGAACAGCCGGCCGCCACGCTGCGTGTCGGTGGCTCCGCACCAGCGCCGCCGCAGGGAGCGCCGCAAGTGCATGGACCTTTGTTTTCTGTGGCGCCCATGATGGACTACACAGACGTGCACTTTCGACACCTCTGCCGCTTGCTCACGCGACACGCAACGCTTTGGACGGAAATGGTGCGCACAACACGAAGCGGCCTGCCGTCTCCTCTATGTCCCTCCGTGGCCCCGTGCTCACATTCCGTGTCGCTTGTGAACAGGTGGTGGAGTCGACAGTGAACCATTGCCACGGGGACAAGCTTTTGAGGCATCTGGACTACACTGCCGACCAGCATCCTCTCGTCTTGCAGCTCGGCGGCTCCGACCCAGCTTCCCTAGCTGCTGCTGCCGCAACTGCCTCGACATTCGGCTACGACGAGCTGAATCTGAACTGCGGGTGCCCGTCGCCACGAGTAGCTGGCCGGGGCTGCTTCGGAGCCGCATTGATGACATCGCCCGCGCAAGTGGCGGACGCGTGTGCCGCCATGCGCCACGCGAGTGGCTTGCCTGTGAGCGTGAAATGTCGCATTGGTGTTGACGATATTGATTCCTACGATCAGCTGTGCACTTTTGTTGATACTGTGGCATCCGTGGGAGGAGTGACCCATTTCGTGGTACACGCCCGCAAAGCGCTGCTTGACGGCTTATCACCCGAGGACAATCGGCGTGTGCCGCCGTTACATTACGAGCGCGTGTATGCCCTGTGCCGAGACTTCCCGGAGCTTCAGTTCACTCTTAACGGCGGCCTCCAATCGCTGACCCATGTGCATGCAGCTCTCGCGGCACACACAGCTTGTGACGCGCCACCACTGGTGGGCGTCATGCTTGGTCGGGCGGCATGGGAGCGGCCCTGGGACGTGCTCGCTAATGTCGACTGGGCTGTGTACGGCGATGCAGCTGGTAACCCCGCGACTAGCAGGCGCCAAGTCATTGCTGCATATTGCGCGTACGCAGATACCATACGTGATGCAGAGGCCAAGTATCACGACGATGATGCGAGTGGCAGCGATGGGGCAAAGTCCCGCTTCGGCAAGGGCCACCCGCGTGTGCGTGCTCTAGTCAAGCCGATGCTGAACTTGTTCACAGGCGTCCATCGGGGAAAGATGTGGCGCGCAGTGCTGGATGAAGCCCTGCTGAAACACAGCCGGTTGAGTGAGGAGCAGCAGCGCGAGACGCGTGTGACTGACCTGGTGGAGGCGTCACTGCGCGTGCTTCCTGCAGACGCGTTGGATGCGCCTCCGACTGTGATTGCGGTAGCAGACGAGGAAGACGTGGCGGCAGCAGACCCGCGTCATGTGTTGCGCCATGGCTTCGCAGCGGTTGCGCCAGAGCCAGCGTTGATACGATGATTGTGTTACACGGCAGTTTTTGCGCACGACTCCGACTCGTCTTTAGTCAGCATGTTGCCGCGGCTGGCTGTGCAACACATAGTGCCCACTGCGTTGGGAGTACACGAGTCGAGGCTGCGCGCCACTGGCTTTCACTGCGTAGTATGTGCCGATCGCGGCAGTGCCGTACAGCGCGCCCAGGTATGCTGTCACGACGGAGGACGCTGCGATAGAGGCGATGAAGAAGAACAGCGCTCCACTGAAAATGCCGGCTCCGTAGGACCAGATGATGCCTGGCAGCTTGAACATGAAGCTGAGCACCGCGCTCAACATGCCAGCCGTGAAATTGGTCAACGCGATGCCGACCCAGTTGAGCACGAAGGAGAGGACAGAGTCCTCTGTGCCCGTCCGCCCAGTCATGACGGCAAACACGACGTCCCACATGGTGTGTCGCTGCGCGAACAGCTTGCCTTCTGCGTAGCTACTCCAGAACTCACGGCGCGCCTCCGCAACGCCGACGTCGGACCAGAGACCGAGCTTCCTCTTTGCCTGGCGCTGCGCAGCCATCCACTCAGCGTGAGCACGGTCTACCACACGCTGCGCTTTCGCCTCCTCCACTCGTGCAGCGGCAACACGCGCGCGTGCGTTGCCGTCGAAGCGCCACAGCCAGCTATCCTTGGCGGCGTACACAGAGTAGCGCGCAGCAGCGAGCTCAGCAACAGCAGACCCCCGCGCGTAGCGCAGCCCGTCGGCACTGTTGAGAGCCTTCAGGTACTCTGTCTGCGCTTGCGGAGACACAGGCGGGGCTGCTGCGTACAGCGCTGCCCAGAGACCGAAAAGCCAGAGGAAAAGGCCGCCTGTGACTCGCGGCGTCTTACTAGGACGCCAACTACGGAGTACAGAGACGATCCCGCCACCGGCTGGGCCGCGCCGCGGCATCGCCGTGGGTGCTACGCGAGCGTCCATGGACTCAGCGAAGGGCGCCGCCTCACACAAAACCGTGATGCGGACGGAAATTCGAAATTCGATCTTCGCAGAGACGATGACGATTGCTCGAAGCTTGCTTCGCACATGCGGTCACGCTACCAGCCGGCGGATGAGCGCAGCCAGTCACCCTTCTGCTGTTCGCTGCATTGCTTCCACTGCGGGCGAGACGCCTGTGTACGTCGTCTTCGGCGCAAGTGGAGGTGTTGGCAGTGAGCTTGTACGCCTGCTGTCTGCGTCGGGTAACGTCTTCGCGGTTGGGCGCGACGAGGCCAAGCTTGCCAAGCTGAGTGGCCCACGGGTGACCACTCACGTTGCGGACGCCACCGCCCCCGGCGGGGCTG
>Ga0164296_1005320_pt1 | contig 11326 bp, 12 predicted proteins | sample GEODES057metaG_FD_113533 | JGI IMG/M metagenome (GOLD analysis project Ga0164296, IMG submission 113533) | Dystrophic lake water microbial communities from Trout Bog Lake, Wisconsin, USA - GEODES057 metaG | ecosystem: Environmental > Aquatic > Freshwater > Lake | place: USA: Trout Bog Lake... | reverse complement strand
CAACGCACCGCGCAACCGGGCGGGGGCGTCGATCAGGTCGAGAGCCCACCGCGCACCGCCGGGCAAGGGGTCCCGCGCATCGTCGGGGACCGGCCAGTCGCCGAGCACGATGGCCGCTCGGCCGCCGTCGGCGGCCTTGAGCGCGGCGACGGCGGACTGGGCCGCTCCGACGTTCTCGGCCGCCAGCGCGTCGGCGGCCGGCCCGAGTACCGCGGCCAGCGCCGCCTCGTAACCGAAATGGACCTTGACCAGTTTTGCCAGCGACCCGAAAATCCCTGCGCCAGAGTGGTGTTGGGTGAGCCAGGCGGCGCCGTCCTTGCGGTCCAGGCCCACCGCGAGGGCTTCGATGCGCGCCCGCAGGGAGGCCACACGCCGTTCGGCGTCGCGTTCGGCCGCCTGCAGTTCGGCCACCCGCGCGTCGGCCAGCCGCAGGGCGGCCACGCTGCGCTCGTGCTGCTCGTCGAGGCCCATCTCGCCCTGGTCGAGCTCCCCGACCCGGCCCTGCACGGTCTCGAACTCCGCCCGGGTCTGCTCCGCGCGGGCGGCGGCCTGTTCGATGTTCTCGGACAGGCGGGCAACGCCGTCGTCGATCGATTCGACGCGCGCGCGCATCGTCTCGACCTGACCGGCCAGCCGGGCCAGACCCTCGCGCCGGTCGGCCTCGGCGCGGACCGCCGCCAGATGCGCCCGATCGGCCTCGGCGGCTTCCCCCTCGCGCTCAGCGAGTTGGGCGCGGGCGGCCTCCAGTCGGCCACGCGCGTCGGAGAGTTCGGCCAGTAGCTGCTGCTCGGCAACCTCAACCTCGCGGGCCTCGGCTTCGAGCGCGTCGGGGTCGGTGTCGCTGGCGGCGACGGGCTCGACGTCGAGGTGCTGGGCGCGTTCGCTGGCGATGCGCACCGTCGCACCGACGCGTTCGGCGAGCGCTGACAGCCGAAACCACGTGTGCTGGACCGACTCGGCCCGGGCCGAATGCTCGGCCAGCGCGGTCTCGTGGGCGCTCAGTTCCTCGGCGGCCGTGGTCAGGCGGGCGGCGGCCTCGTCGTGCTCGCGGCGCAGGGCGGTCTCCGCTTCGAAGATCGCGGTGCGCTCGCCCTGCCGGTTGACCAGGTCGTCGGCCGCGAGCCGCAGCCGGGCGTCGCGCAGGTCGGCCTGGATCGTCTGGGCGCGGCGGGCCATCTCGGCCTGGCGGCCCAGCGGCTTGAGCTGGCGGCGCAGTTCGGTGGTCAGGTCGGTGAGCCGGGCGAGGTTGGCCGACATGGATTCGAGTTTGCGTAGCGCCTTTTCCTTGCGCTTGCGGTGCTTGAGAACGCCGGCGGCCTCCTCGATGAAGGAGCGCCGGTCCTCGGGACGCGACTGCAGGATCTCGTCAAGCTTGCCCTGGCCGACGATCACGTGCATTTCCCGGCCTATGCCGGAGTCACTCAGCAGCTCCTGGACGTCCATCAAACGGCAACTGCTGCCGTTGATTTCGTATTCGCTGGCGCCGTCGCGGAACATCCGGCGCGTGATCGACACCTCGGAGTATTCGATGGGCAGCGCGTTGTCGGAGTTGTCGATGGTGACGGTCACCTCGGCGCGGCCCAGCGGCGCCCGCGACGACGTGCCCGCGAAGATGACGTCTTCCATTTTGCCGCCGCGCAGCGTTTTGGCGCCCTGCTCCCCCATCACCCAGGCCAGGGCGTCGACGACGTTCGACTTGCCCGACCCGTTGGGGCCGACGACGACGGTGATACCCGGCTCGAAGCGCAACGTGGTGGGCGAGGCGAAGGACTTGAAGCCCTTCAGCGTCAGGCTCTTGAGGTACATGGCGGTGCCAGAGTACCGGTCCGGCCGTCGCGTCCCGCCTCCTCGTGGGGTGTCGCCGCGCCCGAAATACGCACGTCAATTGACAGTTCTCGCACGGGCAACACAGGCCACATCCGTCACGGCGATCAGCGCTCCACGAAGCCTGTGAACCGCTCGCGCGGCGCAGACCATTCGGCGACGACCCTGTCGACCCGGCCGGGCCGCGCGGGCCACGCGTCGCCGCCCTCGAGCAGCGCCAACAGGTTCTCGCAGGCCCCACGCGGCCCGTGGGCGACCACCAGCACGCGGCCGTCGGCCTGGTTCTCCGCGTACCCGGTGAGCCCCTGCTCGAGCGCCCGACACCGTGTCCACCAACGGAACCCGACACCCTGGACCATCCCGTGCACCCAGGCGGTGAGAGCGACGTCAGGTTCCGGCATCGACGGCATCGACGATGTCGCAGGTGACGGTGGTGCCGGCTTTGAGTGTGCGCCCGACGGTGCAGACCTGCTCGATCGCGCGAGCGACCACCACCAGCAGGCTTTCCCTGTCGGCGTCGGACACCCCGGACAGGTCCAGCTCCAGGGTCTCCGCGAGCAGCGGGTAACGCTCCTGCTCACGGTCGGCGGTCCCGGACACCCTGATCGTCGCCGCGTAGTCGTCGCCGAGGCGGCGACGCAGCGGGCCGTCGCTGGACAGGCCGCTGCACGCGGCGAGCGCGATCTTGAGCAACTCGCCGGGGGTGAACACGCCGTCGACGTCGTCGGAGCCGATCAGCACCTCGGCACCGCGGGAGTTGTGTCCTGTGTAGCGACGGGTTGCGGTGCGGTGCACCCACTGTTCGGTCATGGGCACCTTTCTACCGCGCCGAGATCGACGGCAGTGCGATAAAAACGCCGGAAACTAGCACTGGCGTCGATCTCGACGCATCACCGTCGCGGCCTGGGCTGGCAGCTCGGGCAGTAGAACGACGACCGGTTCATGAACTTCTCCCGGCGCATCACGGCGCCGCAGCGCCGGCAGTTGCGCCCCTCACGGCCGTAAGCGTTGAGCGAGCGGTCGAAGTAGCCGGACTCGCCGTTGACGTTGACGTACAACGAATCGAACGACGTCCCGCCCTCGGCCAGCGCGTCGCGCATCACCTCCGCCGCGGCCTCCAGCACGCCCGCCAGGCGGGGCCGACTCAGCGTGGCAGCGATCCGCGCGCCGTTCACGCGCGCCCGCCACAGCGCCTCGTCGGCGTAGATGTTGCCGATCCCCGACACCACCTGCTGGTCAAGTAGCTGCCGCTTGAGCTCGGAATGCTTGCGCCGCAACACAGCGACGACGGCGGCGGCGTCGAACCGCGGGTCCAAGGGGTCGCGTGCCAGATGGGCGACGGGCGCCGGCACGATGGTGCCGTCGACGACGACCAGATCGGCGAGCAGCCACCCGCCGAACGTGCGCTGGTCGACGAAGCTCAGCGCGGTTCCGTCGTCGAGCTGCGCCGAAATGCGCACGTGATCGGCCCGCGGCACGTCCCCGAGCAGCATCTGGCCGCTCATGCCCAGGTGAACCACCAGGGCGGTGGCCGATTCGACTCCGGGCGGCTCGGTGTCGAGCAGCAGCCACAGGTACTTGCCCCGACGACCGGTGCCGGTCACCCGCGTGCCGCGCAGTCGCGCGGTCAGGTCGGCGGGACCCGCGTCGTGGCGGCGCACCGCCCGGGGATGATGCACCCGCACGGAGGTGATCGTCCTGCCCACCACGCGGGCCTGCAGGCCGCGGCGGACGACCTCGACTTCGGGCAGTTCCGGCATGCGATTAGACGGACGTCTTACCCGCGTTGTCCGTCGCCTCGAGCGCTTTCCACGTCACCGCCGCGGCCTTCTGCTCCGCGTCCTTCTTGGAGCGGCCGACTCCCGGCCCGTATTCGGTGCCCGACACGACGACGACGGCCGTGAACTCCCTGTCGTGATCGGGCCCGGTGGAGGTCACCACGTAGGACGGCGCGCCCATGCCGCGGGCGGCGGTCAGCTCCTGCAGGCTGGTCTTCCAGTCCAGGCCCGCCCCCAGCGTGGGCGCGGCATCCAGCACCGCGCCGAACAGCCGCAGGATCACCTCGCGCGCCGTCTCCAGGCCGTGCTCGAGGTAGATCGCGCCCAGCAGCGACTCCATGCCGTCGGCGAGGATGCTCGACTTGTCGGCGCCGCCGGTGTTCTCCTCGCCGCGACCCAGCAGCAGGTGAGCGCCGAGGCCCCCGTCGGACAGGGTGCGCGCGACCTCGGCCAGCGCCTGGGTGTTGACCACGCTCGCCCGCAGTTTGGCGAGGTAGGACTCCGGACAGCTGGGATGGCGGTGATACAGCTCATCGGTGATGGTCAGGCCCAAGACGGCATCGCCGAGGAACTCCAGACGCTCGTTGGTCGGCGGGCCGCCGTTCTCGTAGGCGTAGCTGCGGTGTGTCAACGCCATCAGAATCAGATCCTCGGGAAGCTCGACCCCCAGTGCGTCCAACAGGGCCTGACGTGAGGTCACCGGGCCTCCCCAGCGGTGTCCGGGTCTGCGTCGAACATCCCGGCCAGCTTGGCGAACCGCGGGTCGATGCGGTCGTGGTGGTGGCCGGGCTCGGCCGCGAGCGCGACCCCGCACTCCGGGCACAGTCCGGGGCAGTCCGGCGTGCACAGCGGCGAGAGAGGGAGTTCGAGGCCGACGGCGTCGATGATCGTTTGCTCGAGGTCGATGGTGTCGTCGACGACGTGCCCGACCTCGTCATCCTCGGTGGTCGCCTCGGTCGCGCTCTCGGGGTAGGCGAACAGTTCGGTGAGCGTGACCTCTACATGGCCGACGACCGGGGCGAGGCAGCGGGCGCATTCTCCGGCGGTGGGGGCGCTCACCGTCCCCGTCACTAGGACGCCTTCGGACACCGATTGGATCTGCAGGTCGCGGTCCACGGGCGCGCCGGCATCGATGCCGATCAGTTCCAGGCCGATACGAGCGGGGTTCGGCACGGTGTCGCGCAGGGTGACCATCGCGCCCGGACGCCGTCCGAGGCGGTTGATCTCCACCACCATCGGGCCGGGAGCCCGCCGCGGTGTGCCGCGGGTCTTCGAGGTGCCGTGCTGGCGCGTCATAGGTGAAATCCTACGGATCGAGTCGCACGACGACCCGAGTTGCTACCGAGTTGCTACCGGGTCACTACCGGGTCGCATAGTCGTGGGTCCCGGCGGCGGTGCGGAGCTGGTGACGGCCGCGCCCGACGGAGCGCAGCGTGCCGTTGAGGAACTCCTCGAATTCGGCGAGCTTGTTGTCGACGTAGATGTCGCATTCACCGCGCAGCCGGTCGGCCTCGCCATGCGCGGTGTCGATGAGCCGTGTCGACTCCGCGTGGGCGGCCTGCACGATCTCGTTCTGGGAGAGCAGGCGTTGTTGCTCCTTGATGCCCTCCTGGACGGCTTTCTCGTAAGAGATGTTGCCGTTTTCGATCAGGCGGTCGGCCTCGGCCTGGGCGCGACTGAGGCTGGCGTCGTACTCGCGCTTGGCCGACGCGGCGACGCGCATGGCCTCCTCGCGGGCCTCGCCGACCATCCGCTCACTGTGCTGGCGGGCCTCGCTCACCATGCGGTCGGCCTGCGCCTTGGCGTCGGACAGGACCCGGTCGGCCTCGGCGCGGGCGTGGTTGACCATGGATTCGGCCTCTGTGGTCGCCGAGGACACCATGGAGTCGGCGTGCGCCTTGGCCTCGTTGAGCATCGAGTCACGGGCGTCGAGGACGTCCTGGGCGTCGTCCAGTTCGCCGGGGATGGCGTCCTTGATGTCGTCGATCAGCTCGAGGACGTCGCCGCGCGGCACCACGCAGCCGGCGGTCATCGGCACACCACGCGCCTCTTCGACGATGGCGCCCAGTTCGTCGAGCGCTTCAAAGACTCGGTACATGGCGCATTACCTCCTGGCGTCCTGCAGAAACCCTGCTGTTACCAGTGTGCCTGCTGTTACGCCTGTGACGGCGGTGGCGGGGCCGGTGTGTCGGGTATTCGTCCCCTGATTCGAGGCCGCGGACCTCCGTTATAGGTTGGCGGCGGCGGGCGGAAACCGGATGGGAGAGCTGGAGTGGCAATGCTGGCTGCGGTGGGACATGCGCTGGCGGTCGCGGGGTCGATGACCTGGGAAATCCTGTGGGCCCTGATCCTGGGGTTCGTGCTGTCGGCGGTGGTCCAGGCCGTGGTTCAGCGCTCGACGGTCGTGTCTGCGCTGGGCGACGACCGGCCGCGCACCCTGGCGCTGGCGGCCGGGCTGGGTGCGGCGTCGTCGTCGTGCTCGTACGCCGCCGTGGCGCTGGCGCGGTCGCTGTTTCGCAAGGGCGCCGACTTCACCGCCGCCATGGCGTTCGAGATCGGGTCGACCAACCTGGTGGTGGAACTGGGCATCATCCTGGCCCTGCTGATGGGGTGGCAGTTCACCGCGGCCGAGTTCGTGGGCGGGCCGCTGATGATCATCGTGCTCGCCATCCTGTTCCGGCTCTTCGTGCGCTCCAGGCTCATCGACGCCGCCCGCGAGCAGGCCGAGCGCGGAGCCACCGGGTCGATGGAGGGTCACGCCGCCATGGACATGTCGGTGAAAGGGGAGGGCTCGTTCTGGCGGCGGCTGTTGTCGCCGCAGGGCTTCACCTCGGTGTCCCACGTGTTCGTCATGGAGTGCCTGGCGATCGTGCGCGACCTCGTGATCGGTCTGCTCATCGCGGGTGCCGTCGCGGCCTGGGTGCCCGAGAAGTTCTGGCAGAGTTTCTTTTTGACCGGCCATCCCGTGTGGTCCGCGGTGTGGGGGCCGATCGTGGGGCCCGTCGTGGCGATCGCGTCCTTCGTGTGCTCGATCGGCAACGTTCCACTGGCCGCGGTGCTGTGGAACGGGGGCATCAGCTTCGGCGGCGTCGTCTCGTTCATCTTCGCCGACCTGCTGATCCTGCCGATCTTGAACATCTACCGGAAGTACTACGGAACCCGGATGATGCTGACCCTGTTGGCGACCTTCTACGGCTCCATGGTCGCCGCCGGCTACCTGGTCGAATTGCTCTTCGGTGCAGCGCATCTGATTCCGACGCAGCGCAGTTCCGCAGTACTGCACACCGGCATCTCGTGGAACTACACCACCTGGCTCAACATCGCCTTCCTCGCCGTAGCGGCGGCGCTGGTCGTCCGCTTCTACACCTCGGGCGGGGCCCCGATGCTGCGCATGATGGGCGGCCCCCCGGACAGCGGGCACGATCACTGCGGGCATCAGGACTGACGCGCCCGGTCAGTCCCTTACGACGACAGCTTCTCGCGCATCCGGCGGTTGACCGGCTCGGGCAGGAGTTCGGACACGTCGCCACCCAGCATCGCGACCTCCTTGGCCAACGACGACGACACGAACGAGTACCGCGGCGCCGTCGCGACGAAGAAGGTGTCGACACCGGCCACGTGCTTGTTCATCTGCGCCATCTGCAGCTCGTACTCGAAGTCGGTGCCGGTGCGCAGTCCCTTGACGATGGCGGTCATGCCGCAGGCCCGGACGAAGTCGACCACCAGTCCGTGACCCGCCTGCACCCGCAGGTTCGGCAGGTGCGTCGTCGACTCCTCGAGCATGGCGATCCGCTCATCGAGGTCGAACATGCCTTTTTTGGCGGGGTTGGTGAGGATCGCCACCACCACCTCGTCGAACTGAGCCGTGGCGCGTTCGAAGACGTCGATGTGGCCGAGCGTCACCGGGTCGAAGGATCCCGGGCATACCGCGCCGCTCATGACCGAAGACGGTACACGCCTTGTCAGGGCCTTTCGGCGAACTCCAGACGGGTGTCGCCGTACACCCGGGCGGGCCACACCGACCAGCCCGCCGGCCAGGTCAGCGGCACGCTGGCAGCGGCACGTTCGACGACGGCGATGCTGCCGGGGTGTACCCAGCCGTGCGCGGTCAGGGCGGCCAGCGCGGCGTCGACCTCGGCGGTGTCAGTGCCGTAGGGCGGGTCGGCGAACACCAGGTCGACCGCGGTGACGGTCCCGGCCGCCAGGACGGCCGCCACCGCGCCGCGTCGCACCGCCGCGCCCGGCAGGCCAACGGTGTCGATATTGCGGGCGATGACCGTGGCGGTGCGCGGGTCGGACTCGACGAACATCGCGGAGGTCGCCCCGCGCGACAGCGCTTCCAGGCCCAGAGCGCCCGAGCCGGCGTAGAGGTCGAGCACCGCCAGCCCGGCCAGGTCGCGCCGCGCGGCGACGATGTTGAACAGCGACTCGCGCACCCGGTCGGTGGTCGGCCTGGCACCTTTGGGCGGCACCGCGATGCGCCGACCGCCCGCGCTGCCGCCGATGATGCGCGTCACGTCAGGTCACCTAGAGCAGCGTCGACCAGTAGTCCCGGAAGCGCAGCGCGATCAGCACGGCGACGGCCGTGAACCACACGACGGCGATCGACCACCTCCACTGGTAGACCAGATTCCCCGCCCCGGCCGCGGGCCGGAACACGATCGACGCCACCACCACCAGCAGCGACATCGTCATCACCCACACCACCATGCAGTACGGGCACAGTGCGCCCACGCGGTAGAGGCTCTGGAAGATCAACCAGTGCACGAATACGGCGCCGATCAGGATGCCGGCCAGCAGGCCAGCCCAAAACCATCGGGGTAGTGGGACTTTCGCGACCGACAGGACACCGGCGACCAGGACCACGGTGAAGGCGACGATGCCGAGCAGCGAATTGGGCAAGCCCCATATCGACGCTTCCGACGTCGCCATCACCGAGCCGCACGCCAGGACGGGATTGATGTTGCACGACGGCACGTACGACGGGTTCTGCAGGATCTTGATCTTGTCGTAGGTCAGCGTCAGCGACGCCAGCAACCCGACCGCCCCCGCGATCAGCACCCACCAGGCGCTGGGCGCGGATAAGCGTGACGAACCGGCCGTCGTCACGCAGCCGGGTGGGTGACGGCGGTGTCGATGCCGGGGATGTCGCCGACGATCTCTTTGATCTTGGCGACCAGCGCCTCCGGCGTGGTCGGCTCGTAGTCGGCCCCGTTGATCTTGATCGTCGGGGTCCCGGTGATTCCGGCGACGGCGGCCTCCCCCGCCACGGCGGGCAGGTATTTGCCGCTGTTGATGCAGTCGGGCACCTTGCCGGCAGCGCCCGCCTCCCGGGCGAGTTCGATCAGCCGGGCGTTGTCCGGGAAGGTGCTGCCGATTTCGCTGGGCTGGTTGGCGGTGCTGTAGAGCATGCTGTGGAACCGGCGGAACGCGTCGAGGGACTCGTCAGCGACGCACTTGGCGGCCGCACCGGCCCGCGACGAATAGTTCTGGTTGCGGGGCTTGTCGAGGATCGCCACCATCGAGTAGTCGGCTGCGATCGCGCCGGTGTCGATCAGCTTGGACACCGTCGGCCAGTAGTTGCGCTCGAAGTTGCCGCAGGCGGGGCACAGGAAGTCCTCGTAGAAGGCGACGACGGCCTTCGGCGTCGTGGTGCCCGGTTGGGTGACCAGCTTGCTCGACGTCACCCGCACCGTGTCGCCCGCCGCGGCGGCGGCGACCTTCTTGTGATGCGCCGACACGATGTAGAAGACGAGCGCCGCGGCGAAGAGCACGACGACGGCGGTGCCGCCGATCTGCACGAGCCGTCCCGTCCTGCGGTCGGCTGACGAGAGGTCGAATCGCGGGGGACGCTTAGGTTTGTCGGCCACGAGTTCAGATTACCGGCGGGCCCGGCTCAGGCCCGGCTCAGGTGGGCGCGCAGGGCCGAGATCAGCTCGCCCGTCGCGGTGGCGCTGCCACCTTTGAGCGGGAACGCGTTGACGAAGCCGTGGCACAGCGGGCCCATGCGCCGCAGGTCCACCGTGACGCCGGCCGCCCGCAGCGCCGCCGCGTAGTCCTCGCCCTCGTCGCGCAGCGGGTCGAAGCCCCCGACCGCGATCAGCGCCGGCGGCAGCCCGGACAGCGACGCGGCCAGCGCGGGTGAGACCCGCGGATCGGCGGGGTCGACACCGGAACCGCCCAGGTACTGCTCGGTGAACCAGTCCATGTCCCGTTTGGTCAACAGGAAGCCCTCGGCGAACAGGCTCATCGACCGCGTCTGCGCGGTGAAGTCGGTCCGTGGGTAGATCAGCCACTGCAGCACCGGGACCGGGCCCCCCTTGTCCAGGGCGGCATCCCGGGCCAGCTGGGACACCACGGCGGCCAGGTTGCCACCCGCGCTGTCCCCGCCGACCGCGATGCGCCCGGGGTCCGCGCCGAGGTCGGCCGCGTGCTCGCTGGCCCAGACGAAGGCCGCATAGGCATCCTCAACCGCGGCGGGGGCCGGATGCTCCGGGGCCAGCCGGTAGTCCACCGACAGCACGTGGACGCCGGCGTCGCGGCACGTCAGCCTGCACACGGCGTCATGGGTGTCCAGGTCTCCGACCACCCAGCCGCCGCCGTGATAGAAGACCAGCAGGGGCGCGGCACCGCCGTGCGGCGGGCGGTAATGCCGCGCTCGGAGTTCGCCCCCGGGGCCCGGCAGGCGCAGATCGTTCACCTCGACGTGGATCCGCGGTCCCGGCATCCCCAACGTGGTGAGGCGCATCTGGGCCCGCGAGGCCGCCACGTCGCCGTCGACGAGCAGGCCGTCGATGCCCGACGCCCGGGACGCCGCCAACATCAGCTGCAGCGTCAGGTCCAGCGTGTTGCCGTCGACGACGATCGAACGGCCCCCGGACAGCGCCCGCTTGACGGGGGTGGGAATCCGCGGGATGACCTTGAGGCCGACCCCGGCGGCCGCGTCCCGCACGCGAGCGGCCGCGCCCGGCTGACTCCTGGCCATGACGGGCCCCTTTCACATCGGCGCTGAGCGGAGTCTGCCAGGTCACACGCGATCCGCGAGGCGGTGGGTCCCCCCTCACGGCCTGAGGGTAGCGTCGAGGTGATCCAGCGCAGCCTCGGCCACGCGAACCCCCGATTTCACAGGCAGGTGAAAGACGTTGACGGGCAAGTCAAACGTTGTCATACCGTCGATAGCCCTCAATGACGAGAACACCATGCCCGTGCTCGGCGTGGGTGTCGGCGGGTTGTCCGATGACGAGGCGGAACGCACGGTGGCGACAGCCCTGGAGCTGGGCTGCCGGCTGATCGACACCGCGGCGGCCTACGGTAACGAGGCGGGCGTCGGGCGGGCGATCGCGGCGTCGGCGATTCCACGGGCGGAGCTGTTCGTCACCACCAAACTCGACATCCCCGATTTCGGGTTCGCCAGGGCGCAGGAGGCCTGCGTTGCCGGCCTGGAGCGACTCGGGCTGGACTACGTCGACCTTTTCCTCGTGCACTGGCCAGCGCCGTCGATCGGGCTGTATGTGGACTCCTTCGGTGGACTGATCCAGGCGCGCGGCGAGGGGCAGACCCGGTCGATCGGCGTCGCCAACTTCACCGACGAGCAGGTGGAGATGGTGATCGACCTCACCTTCGTCGCACCGGCAGTCAATCAGGTCGAGGTGCACCCGCTGTTCAACCAGTCCGAGTTGCGGGCGGCGAACGCCCAGCGCAACGTCGTGACGCAGTCCCACTCT
>Ga0164296_1005315_pt1 | contig 11333 bp, 12 predicted proteins | sample GEODES057metaG_FD_113533 | JGI IMG/M metagenome (GOLD analysis project Ga0164296, IMG submission 113533) | Dystrophic lake water microbial communities from Trout Bog Lake, Wisconsin, USA - GEODES057 metaG | ecosystem: Environmental > Aquatic > Freshwater > Lake | place: USA: Trout Bog Lake... | reverse complement strand
TGAAACAATTCCCCTGTCAGATCATTATTTCCTCAAGCTGGCGTTTTCACTACGAGTTGGATTACATCAGGGGTCTTTTGCCCCCGACACTGGGGAAGCTAGTTAAGAGTAAAACGGGGGACCCTGTGACTGGGAGATGGCCCAGATACAACGAAATCCTCTCTTATCTTCAAAACGAATCTGGGCATGCTGATTGGCGAGCATTGGATGATGCTCATTTAGAGTTCCCCCCTGAGTGCCCTGAATTTATTAGATGTGATCCTAAAAGAGGACTCACCCTAGTGGAGATACGAAGTTTAAAAGAGTGGTTGATGATTTAAGTTTAAGGATTTAAGTTTAAGGATTTAAGTTTGAAAATTTACTTCAAAAACCAATTCGAAAATCTGTACAACCGTAAAAAAGCAATTAACATAAATTCAAATAAAAAATAATTTCTGATTTTATGAATTCCTCAAAAGGCTCTCTTTATATATTTATTTAAGACTTCATACGATCAATCAGAGTTGAGAGTGTATCTATCAATGAACATATGGTCATAATCCAAATAGCAACATCTACATTTCTTGATTCTGTTAACTTGTTGTAAATAGCTTGCATATCTTTACTCCTAAATATATATGGTCTTAAAGATTAAATGCGGATTAGCTCACCTAATGATCTTGAGAAAAATTATCAAATTAAATACATGTATAAGCTAACAGTGTTTCAGCAGCATGGCAACAACACCACTGTAAATGCATCCATTTATGTTGTTATTTTTATAAATTTATTAGCTAATATTTTGAACTTATGATCCAGTAGCTCATCCTATGAGCTCTTAGGATTAGATGATCACTTCAACACCAAAAACCTGGAGTTGCAAGTGTCAGTTCTTAAATATCCACTCTACATCGTGATGGCTCTCTTTGTTGTGTTGACTGTTTACTCGGTCAGCACGGAGAAGCCTCGTCAGTTCAAGGCAAAGGCGATTGATGAGGCAGCTAGCAAACCGCTCCCTGAGTTATGGAGTACAGATGAAGCTTTCAGTAACGCTCTAAAACCCAAAGATCACCTATCCGGTTTAGACACCAGCAATCTCTCTAATTCATCCCCTTTACCGCAAGACACATCTAAGTCCTCGGTTGTTGGTGATGGTAAATCTGCTCAATCAATTACTCCTCATGTAAATACAAACGTCGTTGTAGCTTACTCAAACAACGATGTAGGTGGAAAAATAGTTTTGACAGTCAACAAATGCGAAAAGATTGCAGGCACAGTTGCCTACACCACTGCGCCTGATGGTCGGGTGGATTACGGATGCTGGACCTTTGATGAACTTTATATCGTCATTAACTGGGATAAGGAGGGGATCAACAACTACACCTACGACAAGTTCTTTGATATCTCTAGTAACGAGCGTTTAACAGCTAAGCATTTATTTGAGGTTGCTAAGGACAGTATCAGTAAACCCAAATTAGTTCCAGTTTCAATTCCAGTTCCAGCATCGACGACTCCTTCTGGTGCACAAGTTCCCTCTAATTCAACCGGAGCAAAGAAATGAATCAAATATCTTTTTACTTTAATACACGCGAGGCTTGCAATGGACGCTAACGCAGTTAGAAACTTTCAGCGCATGATCAATCCCGATGAGTCTGAGCTGATTCGTCACGCTAGGACAGGAGAGGTGGATGGCACTAAAGAGTACCCGCCCCTAAAAACTCAAAGTCTTTCAGACCATGAGAAACAAATCATCTATGAAGGCAAGTCCGAATGGATGAAGTATTCCTCACTCATCGAGCAGCACCGGATTGAATTGTCAGACAAGATACACCGACTGCAAAGTCAACACGAGAGTGAGAACCACACGGTGACGACTTCACTTGCTGAGTCTCTTAACAGGGAAGTTGAAGTGTTAGATCAGGAGTTGGGCACGTTCTCAGCAGAGTACAAACACCATGAGGACCTTGCCATAGCGGCCAAGGAGGAGAAGCACAAAATTGAGGAAGTCCTTGGGCGTCCCCTGCAAATTGATCACGTCGATTTTTATTTACCTGCACTCATTGTGTTGGCCATTGCAGAGGTCCCCATCAACCGCTTGGCGTTTGAGCTCTTTTTTGAGTCTATGCCGCTGGTCTCACTCCTCATCTCTGCTGCAATTGGTGGGCTCTTGATTTTCTTTGCCCACACCATCGGTGTGCTGATCAAGAGGCTTCAGTGCAAAGAGATTGAGATCAACAGAGATAACGTATATCTCACCATTACTCTTCTCTCCTTGCTCACGATGACGCTTATGTATTTTCTTGGACTGATGCGAGAAAAATGGGTGGACGTCAACGACCCCGCCGCCTTAAACCTCGAATCCTTTATCAACTCAGCGACCAACACAGATAAGGGCGTAGCAGAGTCCTTCCTTATTGGCTCAAGAGGATTTACGCTCCTCCTTCTCAACCTCGCTATATTCACAGTAGGCATGATGTTGGCTTTTCTGAGACACGACCCTCATCCCTTTTATGAGAAGGCTGTGAATGTATACAACAAGGCGCAGCAAAAGTTCTTGATCTACAAGCGAAAGTATGAAGCCAAAAAGAACGAAATTTTAAGAGCTCACAACAAACGCTTGAACGACAAGCGTAATGAAATCAAGATCATAGAGGAGCAAATCAAAATCTATATCCGCGAGCTAGACGGTATTGACAAGAAGATCACAACCGACCGCAAGAACTTGGTCTCTGCACTGGCTAGAAAGGTGATGGCTTATCAGCACTCGAATCAAAAGATCCGTAAAACACCTCCACCAGATTACTTCCGCTCTGATTTGATACCGATGATTGAGGAGCTCATCTGATGAAACACTTCTATTTAATCAAACTGTGCTTGATCTCTCTCATGTTCTTTGTTGTCTCCAACGGATTTGCAGGAGACAAATACTGTCAGAGTGGGTCTCACTCTAAAACCTATGACATCCACATATTTGGAAACACCTACAAGGACTCTAATTCAAAGCGTCAAATGGCTCAGGGTCTGACAGATCTCTTTAGCAACATCGTGATTGGGGACAGAGTGAAGGTTTATAACCATAACGCAACTGGATATAGCCTTAGCATGGACCAATGTGTACCTGGGTGTCCTGAATCAAGTTTTATGGAAAACCTTCTCAGCACCTCTTGTTCATCTGAGGTGGCTAAGCGGGACCGTAAAGCCTTCAACACCAGATTTGCTCAGGCAACCATGGGTGAGATCAACCGGGACAACTCAAGTTATGACATCTTTAAATCTATTCAAGACTTAAACGATGTTTACAAGGGGAGTAGAACCAACAACGTAGTTGCCGTGGCGATCTCAATGATTCCTGATGGGATCAATCCTACAGACCCTAATGCCTTCAACAAGTTCTACGCAACCAACGTCCCCAACTTAAAGCTCGCCCTTGACTTTCCACCGGTCTGCACTGTGGGTACATCCCCAAGTTCTGAAGTGATGAAGTTTTGGAGGGAAGTCTTCGCCCTACAAAACGTCAAGTTTGACTTTAAACCCTGTAACAAGGACTGATGATGAAAAAACAAATTATTTATTCTGTGATGACTGCATTTTTTGTAGGCAGTGCTTTCAATCTTTCTTTTGCAGATGAAAGATCCTCGAACAATGCAGATGCTCAGTTCCGGGAGGTCTATCCAAAGGCAATGGCTGGAGAGACGGGAGCTATGTTCACGCTCGGCAAGATCTATGTAGAGGGGGCCTCCTCTGCCGGTCGGGACACTGCTAAAGGAATGGAGCTAATTCAAAGGGCCTCTGGCAACGGCAACACGAATGCAACCAAATACATGATTGATGTGTATGAGCGCAGTGGCTCGGATAAGGCGCTCGAGCTTTGTCAAAAACTTCAAAAGGCGGGAGACAAGTATTGTGACAAGAGGATGGAGACACTGGTTGAACACAGTATCCCAAAAACAGTTTCGCCAAACAGTTGTAAGAAACTAAATGAGCTTTACAACGCGGGCAATCAGGGCACTTTAATCAAGACGGAGGTCACAAGTTGTGTGCTGCGTGGTTACTCAGACACTTTGTCCTTTGACGAAGCTATGAGTAACTTGAGAATGCAAGCCGCGAGTGACTCTAAGTCTTTTGTGATGCTGATGAGTTTCATGCTGAAGGAGGGTTCCAAAGAGTGGGATCCACTCTTTGTGGAGGAGAACTTATCTAAAGCAGGGTTGAACTTCAAGGACCGCGAAGTCAAAGATATGTTTATCAAGAACGCAATAACCTTTGATGGGTGCAGGAAGATGGACCGCTTAAAGCGTGAGAATTTGAGACAACGCCCCTCTGTTTGTAGGATGGCGGCTAGAAGTGGGGACGAGGATGCGGCTCTTTACGTAGGTGATGCGTACCTTACTGGTAAGGATTATTTCCCAGAAGAACCCAGCGAGGCCGCTCTTTACATCAAGGAGGCTGTGCACTCTAAGAATCCGGCTATTGCTGCGGACGCTTTTGTGCTTCTTATGAATTTATACCAAAGACAGGGAAAGTTCTACGAGCACTTTGCTTTAGCCAAGCTTGAGATCAAGGGAAATACAGTAAATAAGCGAACTGCACTCGCAAGCCTTGGGTATGAGGCAGAGTACTTTAAACGCACCCACAGCTCTATGGGGGTGGATGATATTTTTGATTTGGTAGCGCTGTGTGACTCCCCCGATGTTCCTCAAGACTTTAAGAGCAAAGTTGGACGAACCATTGATGAGGTGATCAAAGACCGGGGACGTCTTATGAAACCCATTGAGAAGGATTCTTTGAACATGTACAAAGAGAAGCTTCTCACCGAGCGAGACAAAGCGGAGATTGAGGCTGAGAGGGCTGAGAGGGTTGCGGTCACTGCAGCCCAGGTTGGTGCACAAAGCGCTACTCAAAGCGCTACTCAAAGCAATATACAAATCAATACACAAGTTGCCCAGGAAGCTAAACGTGCAGAGCCCAAGGCTGAAGATCCTCGAGTCGCCGATGACAGGACAAAGAGATCAGAGAAAACGGTTGATAAAGAGCCTGGATTAATTGAACGAATCTTTTTTAACGGGAGCTCCAGATGAAAGAACAAAATGTACAGGTGGATGACTCCCTTGGAGTTCAGTCACTAATGAGATTATTTCTCTTAAAGGCTACAACACTTGTCATCGTAAGCGCCGTGTTGTCTACCTTGTCAGGATGCACGACTGCACCACCACCTCCAAGCGAGAAACAGCTCATGACGACTCGGATGGGGGATACAAGCGCCGTTGAAGTCATTGATATGAGAAGCGTGATGAGGAACAACATCCTAACCGCACAGGTGACGGTGAAGAACTGGGGCCCCCCACCTAACCCCAAAACAGGAGAAAAACAACCCGACAGCAAACTCTACGGCTACCGCTTTAAGTGGTTGAACGCAGGTGGGATGGTGGTGTTCACGGACGAGGCCTGGAAGCCTCTGACGTTAACTCGGGACCAAAGTGCAGACTTGGTCGGCGTCGCTCCCACCCCGGACGCTACTGCGTTCAGGTTCGAAATCAATCAATACAAGTAACAAAGTGAGATGGATATGAAAACCTACCCAAAAATATGCCTGACTACGTTTGCAGTGCTCGTGACGGGCTGTGCATCTTCACCGCCACCCCAGCAGTCTCAGATCTACATTCCCCCGCCTACCATCGTGAAATACGGTGACTCACAAAGCATTGAGACAGTGACGGCTGATTTTGGATCAACAGACTTGCAAACAATCACAGAGACCATGGTTCGATCAATGCTGCAAAGTAAGACCATTCAAAACAGCAAGTCGGCTCCAACTGTGACGCTTGCTGAGGTGAAGAACCAAACGGGTGAATCTATAAATACAAGGATGATCACTGAGAAGGTGAGGACGCAGTTATTAAAGAGTGGACAGGTCAGATTTGCAGTGAGCAGCAATGAGATGCAGTCCCAGGTCGATGAGCTCAAGCGTCAAAACCAAAGCGGCATGTACAGGAACGACGGTATATCCAAGACCGGGATGATGGAGGGAGCTAAGTACCGGATCACGGGGACGATCTCAACCATTGTTAAACAAAACAGGGACATGAAGGATGTGTTCTACAACTTCACGCTGAACTTGGTGAACAACCAAACGGGACTCATTGAGTGGGCCGAGGAAAAAGAAATCCGTAAAACCGTAACTCGTTAAAGAGGCATGAACATGAAAAAATCTCATTTACTTTATGCAGCGCTTATTGGATCTACCTTGATTCTTGGCGGATGCCATACGAGTCCCTCCATTGATCTGAACAAGACAATTGGGGGCAATAGCGGGTATGACGAGCTCAAATATGGAAAGTCTAAGCAGCCCACAAACTATGACAACGACGGAAATCCCTACTCTTGGAAATCCAAAACAATTGCGGTGACAGATATCAGTTATTCGGCTGAGTTTAGGGAGGCGTTTTACTTTGAAGAAAACAAGGTCAAGCGGTCTGAGAACTCAAATGACCTGAAATCCGAATCTACAGTTCCTCAAGTGATTGTGCCCACTGCACCTGAGTTGCAGGAGCCTTCACCACTTGAGAAACCAACATCTAGTAAGCCGCAGGATAGAAGGTTTGATGATAAGCGGGTAGATAGACAAACCGATATGCACTCGGTTGGGTTTTACATGGTTCAGGCAAAGGGGGAGGAATTACAGAACCCTTCTATATCTTCTCCCGCAGTCTCACCGCCTCCGCCGCCTCCACTGCTTTCGCCTCCCCCACCACCTACACCATCCCCTGGCGCACTTGAAAAGTTTCGAGCCCAACAAGACCAAGTGCCCGGGAGTGTGAACAAGACCGAGTCTATTAGGAGCTCAAATTTTGAACAAAGCTACACCAAGAAATACGGAACACAGAGAAAGATCAATTACGGGGAGATTCGCGGCCTGTCAGGTCCTATTAAAGGAATGCTCATCAAGGCGGGTTACCGCGTTGCTCAGGGACGACCTAATGTTGAGCGCATAGATCAAAACGATGATTACTTTGACATCATCAGGCGTATCAAGTCAGGCGATTTTGATGGGGCTGACTATGTGCTTTATGGTGTGTTGACTGGGTTATCCCTATCTGATAACGCGGCTCTCATTACGGGAACACAAAATACGATGGCTATCAATTCTTTAGATATCGCTGTAGATTTTTCATTGATAGACACTAAAACGTTCCAAGTGGTTGCATCCTTTGTCGCGTCGGGCTTCGGCAGCGACAACCGAATTGACGGACAAAGTGAGGGTTATAAACCCAACTATTCCAAGATGATGAAACAAGTCTCTGGGAGTTTGTCCGAGAACGTGGCTTACCAACTCGGGGCTCAAGAATTCTTTAAATCTGATTCAGGTGAGACACCTCCCGCACCTAGGGTGATCCCCGGCACAGAGAAATACAGAAACGAGGAGAGTCATTTGAGGGTGTACAAATAATGGCGACCAACCCTAACGAGACACCTCCCGCAGAGCCGACAGGCTCAAAGGATGATCCTGAGGAAAAAATACCCCCAGAATCCCCTACACTTGAGGAATCCTATGTCTGGGTTCCTCCAAAAATGAGTAGTTTAGAGCGCCTTCACCGAATCAAGTACATGATCCAGTCCCGTGGGTGTGTGCCGTTGCAAGATTTCCTAGATCAACTAGAGATCTCACAGGCCACATTCAAACGTGATTTGGAGTATCTTCGTAACAGACTCAATGCGGACATCAAGTATGACCGCTTTATGGGGGGCTACTGCTTTGATAAACCAAAGCAAGACAAGAAAGTAGAACTCCCAGGTCTTTGGTTCACTGAGAAAGAGGCTACTGCACTGGTACTCATGCAGCATTTACTCAGTCAAATGGACAAGGGCAGTTTGATCGGTCCTCACATTGAACCGCTTACCTCCATCATTGACGGGATATTGGGTCAAGATGAGACGCCTGGCAAAGAGCTCAGAAAACGGATCAAAGTGTTTGGACGAACCTCTAGAAAAACAACTCTTGAGAATTTCGAGGAAATTGGCAGTGCACTCCTGAAACGTCATCGCCTGCAAATTACCCACTACTCTCGAACTAATGACAAAACGACTGAGCGTGAGATTTCTCCTCAGCGTTTGATCTACTACAGAGAGAACTGGTACTTGGATTCTTACTGCCATTTGCGAAAAGACCTTAGAAGCTTCTCTGTGGACGGTATTAGAGAAGCTGCAATCGTGTTTAAGAGATGCGAAGAAGTCAGTGATAAATCTCTCACTCAATACTTTGCAGAGAGTTACGGGATCTTCTCAGGACCTGTAACTCAACGAGTGAAACTTAAATTCACACCCGAGCGGGCTAGGTGGATATCGGATGAAACATGGCACCCAGAGCAAGTAGCAAGTTTTGATAAGGACGGCAATTACATCCTTGAGTTTGGTTATAACCAGGACCCTGAACTCATTATGGATATTTTGAAGTACGGTTCAGCGGTCGAGGTTTTATCTCCAGCCTCCCTAAGAACAAAAATTAAAAATGAGATTGCTAAAACTCTAAGCAAATACTAAGGTGAAAAATCTGGCGAATACACCGTGAACCCCAAGACTCCTGATCGTCCCGTTGTAGCCGTTACCAATTGGGGAAATGAAGATAAGTATTGCCCAATGGCAGTAACTACTTGGAACCGCATCATCTCTGGATTTAATGTGATAAGGACCGTTCCTTATTATCACGAGGGGGAGCTATTTAAGTCCTGGTGGGAATTTAATATTAACGGCAATAACACCGTACGGATTACGTATTCAAAAGCAGTTAGTGATCTAGGGGAGGGCTTGGGTTTTGAGGGAGCTATTTCTGATCTCAGGGTGACTTACTTTGAAAGAAAAGTAAACGGGCTCTCAAAACTCATCAAGTTAGGCCGTTTGTATAAAAAGTTTGAAATTTACTTTGAAGAATTGAGAAAAGAGGATTCCTCAATTACCTTCTTTTATGTTTATGTCGGAAAGAAGCAAACTGGCCATCTCCTCAACTTCACATTCGAATCGACACAAGCTAAAGTCATTAGGAAAATCAACTTTAAAGGGTTAGGGACTGCAAAAGAGGTAATAGACAGCATCACTAGCGGATGGAATCAACTATTTGCTGTAGATCCACCCGTACGAGTGCTAAAACAAATTCTTCTAAAAATAGAGCAAAAGGATCCTGAACTTGCCTCCCTCATGATTAGAGAACCTAGTCTTAATCATGCACAAACCCTTTTTGAATGGAACTAAATATATGGCACAAGTTCTTTATTACTTACCCGGGCGCGGGGGCAAACTCGACTCGGCTTTGGGTAAAGAGCTAATGCGAAGGGGTTTTGATGTCGCAGGTCGGTCCACTACGGGCGAATTCAATGAACTCTCGTTTTCAGATCAAGTCCGAACCATAGCAAATGATTTAGAGAGTGGATTCTGGCATGAGGATACAAAAGTAGTAGCTAATTCCTTTGGAGCTTATCTCTTTTTGCACGCCCAAGGATTAATGTCCCCGTTCGTTGGCAAGGTACTCCTTCTCTCCCCCATTGTTGGGGAATTCACGAACGATGAGAAGATGATGAGCTTTGTCCCTCCTAAGTCGGAAGAACTCAAGGCCCTCGTAAATTCAGGGAACTATCCCACGCCTCATCATATTGAGATGCACGTGGGAAGCGAGGACTGGCAAAGCAACCCCGATAGTGTTAAAGCACTCGCCACAAAACTCGCAGTTAATTACGCGGTTGTTCCAAGCGAGGGACACAGTCTTTCCAAGGCCTATGTTGCAACTATCCTAGATCGATGGCTAAGCTAACTTGTGATTAAAAAGTTTTTATCAAATATTATGTTTTCGCGCGGTGAGTATTCGATTTCGAATTTCAGCTGCATTACAGAAGCTGGCCACTAATCCGGCGTTTGCTGCTGCTCTATGTATTGACGAATGATGGCGATGGGAGCGCCACCACTGCTTGCACAAGAGAAACTACAGTAACACCACCCCATTGACGAATACTCAGTTGGAATCTCTTAGAAAGAACGTGGGAGGCCGAGAATATGCTCAGCAACGTAGGAGTAAATCAAGTTAGTAGAAATAGGCGCTACTTGATAGAGGCGTGTCTCGCGGAACTTACGCTCCACATCGTATTCATTGGCAAAGCCAAAGCCACCATGGGTTTGCAAACAAACGTTAGCTGCCTCCCAAGAGGCTTTAGCAGCTAAGTACTTGGCCATATTGGACTCGGCACCACATTGTTGTTTAGCATCAAATAGTTCGCATGCCTTAAAGCGCATAAGGTTAGCTGCTTCAGTCTCAATATAGGAATCGGCAATCGGAAATTGAATTCCTTGATTCTTGCCAATTGGACGATCAAATACAACGCGCTCATTTGCGTAGCGACGAGCCTTATCTACAAACCAGTAGGCATCCCCAATACATTCAGCGGCAATGAGGGTGCGCTCTGCATTTAGACCATCCAGAATGTATTTAAAGCCTTTTCCCTCTTCCCCGATTAAGTTCTCAGACGGGATTTCTAAGTTATCAAAGAAGACTTCATTTGTTTCATGATTAACCATATTTGCAATAGGTTGGATTTCCATGCCTTTGCCAATTGCCTCTTTAAGGTCAACGATAAAGGTCGACATTCCCTCAGACTTCTTGGTCACCTCAGCCAGCGGTGTTGTTCTTGCCAAGAGAATCATCAGATCAGAGTGCTGAATACGGGAGATCCATACTTTCTGACCATTAACAACATACTTGTCACCTTTTTTAACGGCGGTGGTCTTCAACTTGGTGGTATCAGTGCCGGTTGTTGGTTCGGTGACCGCCATACTTTGCAGACGCAATTCACCTGTAGCGATCTTTGGCAGATATAGCTTCTTTTGAGCATCAGAGCCATGACGCAATAAAGTTCCCATGTTGTACATCTGGCCGTGACATGAACCAGCATTGCCGCCCGCGAAGTTAATCTCCTCCATGATCACCGATGCCTCAGCCAATCCCAAACCAGAACCACCGTATTCCTGTGGAACCAAAGCAGCTAACCAGCCAGCCTGAGCCATAGCTTCTACAAATGCTTGCGGATAATCGCGTTCATGGTCAATCTTTTGCCAATAGGCTGAGTCAAAGCTGCCACATAGGTCACGCAATGCTTCGCGCATGTCTTGATATTGGTCTGGTTTTGGAATTGGGTGGTTCATCATGGTATCCGTGGGGTTTAATCTATGTGAATCATGTTCCTCTGTCCGTTAATTCAGAATTGAAATAGGCAAAGAGTCCTTTCAAAAAATTCGAATAAAGGCAGTTAGGTCTTACTTTGCAATAATTTCCAATGCTCTACAGGCAAGCAGAACTTGTGGACGATCAACTTTGT
>Ga0164296_1005313_pt1 | contig 11336 bp, 6 predicted proteins | sample GEODES057metaG_FD_113533 | JGI IMG/M metagenome (GOLD analysis project Ga0164296, IMG submission 113533) | Dystrophic lake water microbial communities from Trout Bog Lake, Wisconsin, USA - GEODES057 metaG | ecosystem: Environmental > Aquatic > Freshwater > Lake | place: USA: Trout Bog Lake... | reverse complement strand
GGGCAATCGCTTCGGTGCCGGTGTGCAAGGCCGGGCTCCCGTGGCGAACGCCGAGATGGCCCACTTCGCGTCCTACACGCCAGTCGGTCTCGTGACCCCTGCCCAGTGGGTCGCCATGGCGGCAGCTCGCTACATGCACGTGAGCGGTGCCACCTCAGAGGACTTCGGCCGGGTTGCCGTGGCTGACCGCAAGCACGCAGCGACCAACCCCAAGGCCTGGTTCTACGAGCAGCCCATCACCTTGGAGGACCACCAGAACAGCCGGTGGATCGTGGAGCCCCTCCACCTCCTCGACTGCTGTCAGGAGACCGACGGCGCCCAAGCCATCGTCGTGACCTCGCTCGAGCGGGCCAAGGATCTGAAGAACGGTGCGGTCGTCATCGAGGCCGCAGTCCAAGGTGCAGCCAAGGGTCAAGACATGATGACCTCCTACTACCGCGACAACCTCGATGGCTTGCCCGAGATGGGACTCGTCGGCCGCCAGCTCTGGGAGACCTCAGGGCTGACTGCTCAGGACATGGACATGGCCGTGCTCTACGACCACTTCACCCCCTACGTGCTCATGCAGCTCGAAGAGCTGGGGTTCTGTGGCAAGGGAGAGGCGAAGGACTTCGTGAGAGATGGCCGCATTGAGCTCGGTGGTGCGCTGCCGATCAACACCCACGGCGGCCAGCTCGGCGAGGCCTACCTCCACGGGATGAACGGCATCGCCGAAGGCGTCCGGCAGATTCGGGGCACCTCCTACAACCAGGTGACCGGTGCGGAGAAGGTCCTCGTGACCGCGGGGACTGGCGTGCCGACCTCAGGCTTGATCCTCGGCAAGGACCGCTGAGTCGAATCGGACGATTGCTGTTGCCCACGCGTGGTCGAGGGCGCGGTGGCTGACGAGGACGACCGGTCGATCGCCGCTCCATTGGTCGACCTCGCCCAGCACGGTGGTCGCGGTTTCGTCGTCGAGTCCTTCAGTCGGCTCATCGAGCACGATTACCTCCGGCGCGGCGAGGAAGAGCCGAGCGAGTCCGAGGCGCCGACGTTCACCACCTGAGAGGCGCTCTCCACCGAATCCAACGGCGGTGTCGAGTCCACTTCGGGCCAGATCCTGGAGCTGAGCCCGCTCGAGGGCGACGAGGCACTCGGCGTCACTCGCATCGGGTGCGGCGAGGAGCAGGTTCGCTCGAAGCGTCGCGTTGAAGCAGTGGGGCTCTTGATCGAGTGCCCGCACGACGGTGCGGACCTGCCCACCCTCGAGCGCTCCATAGGGTGCATCGCCGAGCGTGAGGGTTCCAGCGGTAGGGGGAACGAAGCGCAGGAGCGCGTCGCAGAGGGTGGACTTCCCCGACCCCGATGGCCCGGTGACGGAGAGTCGAGTTCCTCGGTGCAAGGAGAAGCTGCACCCGGTAATGAGCGGCCTCGACGCGTCGTGGGAGAGGCTGAGCGCTCGTGCGGTGATCACCGGGGAATCGGTCACTCGACCGTGGCCGTCAGGCCAGGTCGCTGGGAGTTCGAGGGTTCCATCCAGCCTGGCCATCGCCTCGAGGTCGCTCGAGAACCTCTGGGCGACCGGGGTGAGCCCACCGACGAGTTCCAAGCAGGCGATGGCGAGCAGGGGGATCACCGCGACCGTGGTTCGTGAGAGGTGTCCATGCTGGACGGCGTGGACGGCGTGGACGGCGATGATGCTGATGGCGACGACGCTCAGTCCGCTCACCGCACTCGTCGCAGCGCTGAGCACGCCCCGTCGTCTGGCCAAGGCGGCGTCGATCCGGCGACGCTCGGTGCTGTTGCGGTCGAGCGCTGCGGTGAGCGCGTCGAGCCCTGGACTGGTGGAGAGTTCAGCACCGGAGTGCACGAGGGTCGCCAGCAACTCGTGGCGCTCTCGATCGAGGTGCGTGCGAGCGGCAGCGGGATGCGCACTCCATCGAGCAGCGATGAGTGGGGCGACGAGCGCCACGACGCCAACGGCGAGCGCCAAGATGCCGGCGGCAACGGGAAGGAGACTGCAGGAAATCGCGATGCTGAGCAGCGTGGCGCTCCCGCTAGCGATGATCGCGGGAATGGTCGAGACGGCGAAGTGCTCCACGGCATCGATGTCGTCGATGACCTGGGCCTGGAGCTCAGCATCACTCCGACGACCGTGTGGACCGGGGATGCTCTTCGCCAGTGCGGCGAAGGTCTCGACCCGGAGCTTGCCGAGCATGCGGAGCGCCCGGTCGTGGGTCAGCACTCGCTCGCCGTAGCGCGAGACCGCTCGGGAAATGGCGAAGAGTTGGACGAGCCCCATGGGGATCGCGAGCGACAGAATCGCCGGTCGAGTGGCCGCTCGAACGATCAACCATCCAGCCGTCGCCGCCAAGGCAACCGTGCACGATGCCGTGACGACGATGGCGCCGAGGGTCCGTCGCGGGTTCGGGGCGGCATCCCAGAGTCGGCGCATGAGCTGGGCGAGGGCATCGCGACGCGTCATTGGGCGACTCGCTCGAGGTGGACGTGGAGGTCGATGGGGAGGTTCTTCAGGTCGTGGTGCGAGGCGATGATGACGGTGGACGCACCGCATCTCCTCGAGATGGCGCCGAGCACGGCGCACTGGCTCGGCTCGTCGAGGTGGGCCAGCGGCTCATCGAGGAGGGTCAGTCTCCGGGGGCCGAGCAGCGTTCGCATGAGGGCGAGGCGCCGCCGCTCGCCGGTCGATACCTCGCGGAGGGCCTGGTGCGGCGGAGCGTCGAGGAAGCCCGGGCGCTCGAGGAGGTGGAGGAGTCCGAGTTCATCGCTGAGGGCCAGCAGCTCGGAACCGCTGGTGTCGGGCGCTCGCATGGCGAGGGCGTCGGCAACGCTGCGCCCAGGGAAGGTCGGGTGCTGGGGGAGCCAGGCGATCTGCGTCCGCCACCGGGCGGCGTCGCCCTCGCCGAGGCATCGTCCGTCCACCGTGATGACGCCCGAGTCTGGGTCGATGAGGTTGAGGAGGAGGGAGAACACGGTGGACTTCCCGACGCCGGATGGTCCATCGAGCCAGGTCACCGTGCCGGCAGGTGCCGAGAACGAGAGCGGGCCGATCGGTGTCGGTCGATCGGCGAGTTCGACCGTGACGTCGGTGAAGGTCAGCGCAACGGGTCGGGTCGTGGTGCTCGGAGCACCAATCGGCGGCTTCGGCGGGGTTCGCAGGTCGGCGAGGTCGAGGAGCGATGCTGCTGCGGCGACTCCGTCGGCGGCCTCGTGGAACTGGGCGGATGCCCGGCGAAGCGGGAGGTAGGCCTCGGGGGTCACGATGAGGATAGCGAGCGCGACGCTCAGGGAAATTGACCCACTCGCCAGGCGGATCCCGAGCCCGACGGCCACGAGTGCGGTTGCAATTGAGGACAGCAGCTCGAGGGCGAAGGACGACAAGAGGGCGACCTTGACCGTGGCCATGGTGGCGGTGGTCAACTCCGCTGACGCTGCGGCCAAGACGTCGAGTTGCCGAGCTTCTCGATTGAACGACCGAAGCGTGCGCATCCCGGCCACCACGTCGGCGAAGTGCCGGGTGAGCGTCATCAGCCGATCCCAGGTCTCGTCCATCTTCGACGCGGCGGCACGTCCGAGCAGCACCATGAAGATCGGCAGGACAACCACGGTTGCGACCACAATTGCAGCGGAGAGGAGATCAGTCACCGCTAACCAGACCAGCACGATGCAGGGTGCGGCCGTAGCGACGACGAGGGCGGGGAAGTACTGCGCGAGGTAGGCGGAGGTCGCGTCGACACCCTTGGTGCAGAGCACCTGCACCTCGGTGCGGTCCTCAGGCATCGTCCGGAGAACGGCGGGGTCCGCCACGCTCGCCGTTGCCCGGCGGAAGAGCGCTGCACCTGCTGCGGTTGCGGTCATCGTGGTCACGATGGGTCCGACGCCTGCCGCCACGGCGATCGCAGAGAGGCCGGCCACCACCAGCCAGACCGCACCCAGCGGGACCGAGTGGGTGGGCACGTCGAGGGCGCTGCTCAACAGACGCGCCAACCCGATGGCCTGCAGGATCATGCCGATGGTGGTGGCGACGCCGACTGCGCCCGAGGCGATGAGATTGGCAGCGACCGACCGATCGACGCTGAGGAGGCGTCGGTCGATCGGTGGCCGAGCGGACCGCCCGCTACTTCGCTGCGCTGGTGACGTCACGTCCACCTTGGGGCACCTGCTCCTCGACGCTCGTCTCTGGTCGATGGAGCCGCCGAGCGAACACGACGTAGCTCCAGGCTTGGTAGCCGAGGACGAAGGGGGTGAAGATCAGGGCCACGATGGTCATGACCTTCAAGGTGTAGGGCTGGGACGCAGCGTTCACGATGGTCAAGTCGTTCGATGCACCGTGACTCGAGACGAGAACTCGTGGGTAGAGGGCCAAGAACATCGTGGCGGTCATGGCGGCGATGGTGACGCCAGTCGCCACGAACGCCCAACCCTCCATGCGCTCCCGGGTCAGCCAGCTCACCGACGCCAAGACGAGTAAGCCGAGGATGGGGAGGAGCGGAGGTACGAGGCCCTCATGGTGGGTGTGGACGGCGTCGAGGTAGGTCCACGTGAAGAAGGCTGTCACGATGGCGAAGGTCACGGGTGCGATCACCGTTGCCGCGTGGTGCGCCCGGTCACAGAGGTCACCGGCGGTCTTCAACCCCAGGAACGTCGCCCCATGCAAGGTGAACAGGCTCAGGGTAGCCAGACCTCCGAGGAGGGCATAGGGCTTGACGAGGGAGAAGAACCCACCGACCCAGGTGCCTCCGTGCACGATGGGAACCCCGTGGAGGAAGTCGGCGAAGGCCACGCCCCACAGCAAGGCTGGGAGGAAGGAGCCGACGATGATCGAGAGGTCCCAACCGAGCCGCCACCGAGCGCTGTCTCGCTTCCCCCGGAATTCAAAGGCCATCCCTCGGGCGATGAGCGCTACCAAGATCAAGAACAGTGCGAGGTAGAAGCCACTGAAGACCGAGGCGTACCAGAGGGGGAAGGCGGCGAACATCGCACCCCCCGCGGTGAGCAGCCACACCTCGTTGCCATCCCAGGTCGGGCCAATGGCGTTGATGAGCAGTCGACGATCGAGGTCGTCCTTGGCCAGGACGGGCAGCAAGATCCCGACCCCGAAGTCGAAGCCTTCGAGGAAGAAGTAGCCAATCCAGAGCACGCCGATGAGGAAGAACCAGAAGATCCCGAGTCCCCCGGGGTGCGGCGTTGCTGCGGTAGTCAGTGCATTCATGACGGTCTCCTAGTAGACGAGTTCGAGCGGACGGTCGGCGGTGCCGGTGGTGCCGGCGGTGCCGGCGGCGCCGTCGGTGGCAGACATCGGGAGCAGACCCTTCCGGCTAACGGTGAACATGAGGCTGATCTCAATCACCGCGAGCACGCTGTAGAGCACGGTGAAGCCCACGAGCGACGTCGCCACGTAGCCAGTTCCGAACGGGCTCACGCCGGACTTCGTCCGCATGAGGCCGTAGACAACCCACGGCTGGCGTCCCATCTCGGTGAAGATCCATCCCGTCGAGTTGGCGAGGAAGGGGGCGGCGATCATCACGGTGCCGAAGAGGAGGTAGCGCTTCGAGGATTCGAGGCGCCCTCGCCGCATGAGCCAGATGCCGATCCCTCCGAGGAAGAGGAGCAAGAACCCGAGGCCCACCATGATCCGGAAGGTCCAGTAGGTGACCCACAGCACTGGGGTGTAGCCCCCAGGTCCATACTTCGCCACGTCCGCCTTCTGGAGATCGTTGATCCCCTCGACCGTGCCGTTCCACTGCCCGGTTGCCATGAGCGAGAGCACGTGGGGCACTCGGATCTGGAAGACCGGTGCGCCACTGAAGTTCCCAATGGTGAGGAGCGAGAAGCTGGCGCCTTCGGTGGTGTTGTAGAGGGCCTCGGCTGCAGCCATCTTCATGGGCTGCTGCTTGGTCATGAGGCGAGCTTGGCTGTCACCGGTGAAGAGGGTGGCCACCGTCGAGAACAGCACGACGACGATCGCTACCTTGAGCGCCTTTGCGAAGACTGGTGTGTCGTTGCCCTTGCGCACGTGCCACGCCGCAACGCCGAGCATGAACGTGGCTCCGGTGAGCACTGCCGCAGCGAGGACGTGGAGGTAGGCGCTGATGAACGTCGAGTTCGTCATCACCGCCCAGAAGTCGGTCATCACCGCTTGGCCGGTGGCGTGGTCGATCTTGAAGCCAACGGGGTGCTGCATCCAGGAGTTGGCGGCGATGATGAACGCTGCTGAGAGCATGGTGCCGAGGCTGACCAGCCAGATCGTGGCAGTGTGGATGGCGGGCGACAACCGGTCCTTGCCGAAGATCCAGAGCCCGATGAACGTCGACTCCATGAAGAAGGCGAGGAGTGCCTCAATGGCGAGGGGGGCTCCGAAGATGTTCCCGACGAAGGTCGAGTACCGAGACCACGCCATGCCGAACTGGAACTCTTGGACGATTCCGGTCACCACGCCGATGGCGAAGTTGATGAGGAACAACTTGCCGAAGAACTGCGTCAAGCGCTCGTAGTCCGCGCTCTTCTTCCGGGTTGCGATCGTCTGGAGAATGGCGACGAGGAACGCCAGTCCAATCGTGAGCGGGACGAAGAGGAAGTGGAAGACGGTGGTGATACCGAACTGCCACCGGGCGAGGAGGAGGGGAGAGAGTCCAGCGAGTCCAGTCATCGCGCACCTCCCGTTGGAAGTTGCGCGGTGCTTTCGACGTCCGAAGCGTCCATGTCCATCCCTTCGCTGTGGTTCCTCCTCAGTATGTGATCGCGTGAACGAACAGAAGACGCTTAACTACGTTCTTCCAGTGGCAATTGGAGGAACCCTCACTCAAGCGAGGGACGGCGCTCCTGGCGGCGGCGCTAGGCCAAGCGATCGCCAACGGTGGTCGTCAGCGCATCCTTCTCGGCATTCGTCATGGGGGCGTAGGGGCCACGTCGACCGGTGCGGGTGAAGGTCGGTTCCGTGGTGTTCCACGCGTCCTTACGGAGCGACTGCTTGAGGACCTTGGTCGTCGCCGTGATCGGGAGGGCGTCGCAGATGCGGATGATGGCCGGTGCCCACTTGGTGCCGAGGTCACTCTGGGCCTCGAGGAATTCGGCGAACGCTGCACCGTCGAAGGTTGCTCCTGGGCGGAGCTGGAGGGCTGCCATGACCTGATCGCCAACGATGGGGTCGGGCACCGCGTAGACCGCGGCCAGCATGACGTCGGGGTGGCGAGCCAAGATGCCTTCCACCGGGGCGGACGCGAAGTTCTCGCCGTCGACCCGGAGCCAGTCGAAGTCCCGACCGGCGAAGTAGAAGAATCCAGCCTCGTCGCGATACGCCAGATCGCCAGTGTGGAAACGCCCCGCCTTCATGCGGGCCGCATCTGCTTCGGGGTTCTTGTAGTAGCCCTCGAAGGAGCTGTTCGGTGCAGACACGAGGGCGCCGGTAGCTTCCTCAGCGTTGAGGAGCCGCCCGTGGTCATCGAATCGGGCCCGAGGGCACTCGTTGCCATCTTGGTCGATCACCATGGTGCCTTCGGGGGCAACACCGAGGGCTGAAGCCGGAGTATCAGGTGTCCGAGAGATGGAGAGACCACCTTCGGTCGACCCGTAGCCATCGATGATCGTGACGCCGAATCGCTCCGAGAAGCGGATGCGATCATCTGCAGAGCCTTCGTTGCCGAATCCGATCCGGAGCGAGTGGTTCCGATCTTCTGGCGAGGGCTCGGTGGCCAAGATGAAGGCTAAGGGCTTGCCCACGTAGTTGAAGAACGTGGCACCAGAGCGCCGCACGTCGGGTAGGAATCCTGACGCAGAGAACTTCCCCGCCTCGGGGAGTGCGAACGCTCCATGGGCGTTCACCGCCGGCGAGTAGCAGGCCATGATGGCGTTCGAGTGGAAGAGGGGCATCGCACAGTAGAAGACGTCATCTTCGGTCAGGCCGAACATCTGCGCCATGATGCTGCCGATTATGACGAGGCGGCCTTGGCTGCACTTGACTGCCTTCGGGGCGCCAGAAGTCCCCGAGGTGAAGATCAACTGACTGAGGGTTCCAGCGTTGACGGAAGGGTCGGCGACGCCGCTCGCCGTTGCACCTACGAACGGGTCGAGGGCTGCGGCAGAGGTTGGGTCGTCGACGATGAGGACTCGGGGATTGCCTCGGGCCACGACGCCAATGGCAGCGCCGAGGTCGAGGCCCTCGATGAGGGGGAGGAACTGCTCGCTCGTGATGAGGAGTTGGCAGTCGGTGTGGGCGAGGTCTCGAGCCAAGTCCGCTCCGCGGTGGGTGGAGTTCGCTCCGACGATGGTGGCGCCGATGAGCGCGGCGCCGTGGAGGGCGTAGACGTACTCCGGGCAGTTGTCGAGGAGCACGCCGACGTGGAAGGGGCCGTCGATCCGGCGGTCCAGCATCCACGCAGCACGCTGGGCCGCAGTAGCGAGCACCTCTCGGTGTGACTGGCGAAGTTCGCCGGCCACCAGACCAAGGCGATCGTCGTGCTCGAGCTCGAGCAGCCGAGCCTGCATCGTCGTTACATCCCCCATGAACTCCCCCTCGCGCTTCGGTGAAATCTACCCCGGAGGGGGTGGGGTGGTGCCAATCCGAGAAGGCGCAGCGCCCATCAACTTCGCTCAGAGCGGGAGGTGCGTCACGGTGCCGAGCACGCCGCCGACGATGGCTGCTGCGACGAGCCCACTGAGTGGGGATCGTCTGAGGCCGACCATCCACACGAGCCCGAGGACGGCGAAGCAATCGACCTGCCAGAGATGTTGCATTTCACCAGCGAGGATGACCGCGCTGGCCACGATGGCACCCATGGCGGCTGGTGCTGCACCGCCGAGGAAGCCCGCTGCGGTGGGGTGCGATCGCAGCGTCTCGAACCGTGGCCCGCCGAACACGATGAAGGCGAAGGAGGGGGCGAAGGCAATGGTCGCGGCGACGAGGGCGCCGACCACGCCACTCGCTCCGTAGCCAACGACGGCGATGGTCTGGACGACTGGGCCTGGGGTGAGCTGTCCGAGGGCAACGGCGTCGAGGAACTGTGGTCCCGTCAGCCAGTGATGCGAGATCGCAGCACTGCGCATCAGGGGGATGATGACGAACCCACCACCGAAGGACAGCGCCCCGATCGTGAATGCGGTCACCACCAGTGCCGGAAGCGCCGCCAGTGTGGCGAGTGCCGGAGCAGCGGTCAACCAAGACGCTGGCCCACGCTGGGTGGAGCGGCGGAGGACCTCGAGGCAGCCACAGCCGCAGAGCACGAGGACGAGGAAGGGGCCGAGGGTGAGCGTGGCGAGGCCGCCGAGGACGGCGTAGAGGACGGTGCGGTGTCGTGGGGTGAGGGTCGTGCGTTGCCGACCGAGCGCCGGACGGAGGAGGTCGACACCGGTGCGCAGCGCGATGGCTCCGACCACCGCGCCCGCTCCGTCGGCAGCACCGAGCAGCCAGTGTGGCGGGGTGGCAGTGAGGATGACGCTGGCGGCGATGATGATGGCGATGAGGCCAGGGATGATGAACGCCAGTCCACCGAGGATGGCTCCCGCTGGCCCGGCGACCCGCCACGCGCAGTAGATCGCCATCTGGGTGGAGGCTGGCCCCGGGAGGAGTGCGGTGGTCGCCACCGCGTGGTCGAACTCCTCTGCATCGAGCCAGGAATGCTCCGAGACGCAGAGGGTCTTCAAGAGGGCGAGGTGCGCGGGTGGCCCGCCGAACCCCGTGCAGCCGAGTCGACCCCAAGAGCGCACGACGGTGCGCAGCGGGACGCGCCCACCAATGGTCACGCTGGACCGGTGTGGCTGGCGTTGCAGGCCCGGGGATCCCATGGTTCGAGAGGTTGGGCCGTTGCCGATGGAGCAGAGAAGCGGTTATCGGTAGCCACACCTGGAACATCGGGCACTGTCGTTGCGGTGACCGGCTGCGTCGTGCTCGATGACGGCGTGGTGGTCGAAGTCGGATGCGTGGTCGTGGTTGTCGTCGTCGTGGTTGGATCCGATGGCGACATCGACAGGTCGGAGCCAGTTTGGATCGTCACCGTTGCACCAGGAGCGACGGCTTCGGGGTTGTACCCCATGATGACGGGTCCTTGGAGCTGCTCGACGACTCGTTCAGCAGCACCGAGGGCAGGATTCACCCACGCGCCGCTCCTCGGCGGTGGCGGTCCGCCGTACCAGACGACGGTCTCGGCGAGCGGTCCGACGGGCGTCCGATCGCCGGTCGAGGAGATGGTGTAGCCCCGGAGTCGCAAGGCATCGGCCACAACGGAGGCTTGGTGGGCAATGCCCGTCCCGTTGAGGACCGCGACCGAGAAGCTCGATGGGGACGGGAGCACCCGTCCGTCCCACGTCGATCGATTCGCCGTGGTGCCGAAGACCTGGTCGATGGTCTCGAAGCCGCCCGGCTGGATCGGGAACGCCACATCGCCGTAGGACCCACCCTTGTACTGGTAGCCGTTCATGAGGTCGATCAGGACGGGGTACGTGAGCTGCGGCACGTTGCCAATGGACACCGTGGCGAAGGTCTCGGCCAAGCTGAGCATGTGGTTCTCACTGAAGGTCTGGTCGACGGTCAGGTTGGGGAGCACGGAGGTCGCTAGGTCGAGGTCGGTCGATGGATTGCCGATACCCTTCGCGGCAACTGCTGCGGCGAGGACCCGGAGGAACTCATGGGTTCGACGAATGCGAGCGAGGTCGGATTGGGCCTCCTGAGGCCACGTTGAATGATTGTTCGAGCCCCCAATGGGCTTGATCTGCAGGTGGCGTGCCCGAACGACCTGGAGCGCGTGGTAGCCGTTCAGGTAGTGGCACCCAATGCTCCGGACGTTGAGGAACGATTCGGCGTCGTAGATGGGTCGGGGGAAGTACATCCAGACGCCACCAATGGCATCGACGACGCTGGCGAAGCTATCGAAGTTCAGTTCCACGAAGTGGTTGATCGGGATGCCGAAGTCCTCCTCGATGGCCGAGACGAGTTGGCTCGGACCTTGGTAGAGCGCAGCGTCGATCTTGTTCGCGCCTTCAACGCGGGCATTGGGGACGAAGAGGTCGCGGGGAATAGAGAGGAGCGCAACCTTGCCGGTACTCGGATCGAGGTGGACGATCATCGTCACGTCGCTGTTGACCCCGGTCACGCCGAGGGAGCACAGTCCGTAGTGGCGGTCTTGGTGCTTGAGGCCGCAGCGGGTCGTGGAACCAACGAGGAGGATGTTCTCGCTCGCCCCTGCGCTCTGGAGGCCATTCACCGTTCGGTGGTGGATCAGACTCCCGAGGTAGAAGTACATCGCCACACTGGCGATCCCGACGACGAACGCGAGGAAGATCCCGAGCACCATGGCCCGGCGTGCCCAGTAGCGCCGCTGCGACACCCGACGCCGGCCGCCGCC
>Ga0164296_1005309_pt1 | contig 11340 bp, 5 predicted proteins | sample GEODES057metaG_FD_113533 | JGI IMG/M metagenome (GOLD analysis project Ga0164296, IMG submission 113533) | Dystrophic lake water microbial communities from Trout Bog Lake, Wisconsin, USA - GEODES057 metaG | ecosystem: Environmental > Aquatic > Freshwater > Lake | place: USA: Trout Bog Lake... | reverse complement strand
ATCGACCCAGCATCCGGCCCGATTTTCCAATACGATCCGACGTCAGGGCAGCCGATTGCCACGGTTATCCCCCAGGCACCGCCTGTCAATGACGGCATGTTCGTGGCTATGCCGCAGCGCCAGATCATCGCCTGGGGTTCTACCTTCACCGGAATTGCCGATCCCCTCTTGATCCGCTGGTGTGACGTCCAAAACTATGGCGCGTGGGTTGCTCAAAGCACCAATCAGGCCGGTTCATTCCGTATCCCGAAAGGGTCAAGGATCGTTGGATGCATCCAGGGTCCGCAGCAGGGTCTGGTGTGGACTGACCTTGCCGTGTGGTCGATGCAGTATATCGGCCAACCCTATATCTATAGCTTCAACGAGATTGCTGCCGGTTGTGGCATGATCGGTCGAAAGGCTGCCGGATCGTTCAATGGCGTCGTCTATTGGATGGGCCAGAGCCAGTTTTTTTCGCTGTCCGGTTCTGGCGTTCAGCCCATCCCATGCCCCATCTGGGACGTGATCTTCCAGCAAATCGACATGTCGAACGTCAACAAGATCAGGGTGGCTGTCAATTCCCGCTTCAATGAAGTGGCGTGGTATTATCCGACCACCACCAGCAACGGCGAAGTGGCTGCCTACGTCAAGTATAACACAGTCATAGGGCAATGGGATTACGGCTCCCTTGGCCGGTCTGCCTGGATTAACGAGTCCATCTTCGGCCCGCCTATCGGTGCAGACCCCGTAAGCCGCTATATCTATCAGCACGAGACGTCTACCGACGCCGATGGTAGAGCGATGAACTCGTTCTTCCAGACTGGATACTTCGTCATCAATGAAGCCGACAACAAGGCTTTCATCGACCAAGTGTGGCCAGACGCCAAGTGGGGTTACTATAACGGCACCCAGAGCGCGCAGTTGAATATGACGTTCTACACCGATGACTATGCCGGCCAGACACCCATATCCTACGGCCCGTTCACATTGACGCAAAGCACCACGTTTATTTCTCCAAGGCTTCGCGGTCGCCTTGTGTCGATCAATGTAGGAAGTAATGACGTCGGTAGCTGGTGGAGAATAGGGAATATCCGATATAGATACCAAGCAGACGGGAAGTATTAAATGGCATCTTTAGACGATTTACTTACAGCCACAAAAAACGTAGTAACTGCACTCAACAGTGAAGCGCAGACGACTATTAATTTAGCTGGTGCGCGTAACTCTCTTTCACTTGCTGGTGCCACAACAAAGCTTGTATCTGCCGTTCCTGGCCGCGTTTGTGTTGTTAGTATTATTGTGGCTGGATCGTCCACGGGAACAATTTATGATGCATCGACTACGGCAACGGCGACATCAGCAAGAGCGATTGCGACAATTCCAAATACTGTCGGCGTTTTTACTCTCAATTTCCCTGTTGCATATGGTATTGTAGTGACTACCGGGACCGGCATGACCGCCGCCATCAGCTATTCTTGAATGGAGGACTGAATGCCGCTCACGAAGGGTAAGTCGCAGGCGACGATCAGCCACAATATCAGCGAAATGGTGCATGCGGGGCATCCAACCGATCAAAGTATTGCCGCCGCCCTGAATGTTGCCCGCAAGGCAAGGCTTGATGGTGGCAATACCACCACCACGACTTCCACGGTCGGCTTCAATCCTAAAATGTCTCCTCACCTGCATACAGGGCCGATCCATAGCAGTGTGGCCGGTCGCACCGATCACCTGCCGATGCATGTTCCGTCAGGATCATACGTCATCCCCGCCGACATCGTCAGTGCGATGGGCGAGGGGAACACTATGGCTGGTTTTAAGCAGGTGAAGCGCATCTTTGGCGGGATGCCATATGGCGGCGGTTCTATGCCGTATGGTCAGTCTAGCGGTCCATATGGGGCTGTAATGCCGCACCGTGCCGCTGGTGGTCAAAATGATGGAGGGGCTGTCCCCATTGTCGCTGCTGGCGGCGAATATGTCCTGGCTCCACATGAGGTTGCTTGGGCAGGTGATGGCGACATGGATTCTGGTCATCGGGTTTTGGATGATTGGATTAAGCGTATGCGAGCGAAGACAATCAAGACTTTGCAGAAACTCCCAGGCCCGAAACGGGACTAATAAAGGATAAGACATGACTGATAAAACTTTTGTCGTTAAAGTTGCTGATACGTCACATGTTCACGACATTATGTCGTTAATCATGATGGCATACAATGAAATCGGATTCCGTGAATTTAGCCAAATGAAGGCATTACAGTGTCTGTGGAACGCTCTAAACAAAAACAACGGTATTTGTGGAATCATTGTTGGTGACAACGGGCAGATACAAGGTTATGTTTTACTTGAGGTAGGCGAATTTTGGTATTCAGACAGTAAATGGCTAGTTGAGCGCACTATTTTTGTTCATCCAGACTTTAGAGAGGCAAAAGGTGGGCGCGCTCGTGCTTTGTGTGAATTTGCTAAACAATCTGCTGATTCGCTAAACCTACCTTTGATGATCGGAATTACTTCAGATCAGCGAACAGAAGCTAAGGTTAGGCTCTATGAGCGCCAGTTTGGCAAACCAAGCGGGGCGTTTTTCATGTATAATGCTGGCAAGGGCGGTCAGCAAAGCGTAGTGGAGCATTGATGCATGTGCACGCAGAACCAAACCTCGTCTTCTACGACGAGCATTCCGCAGCAAATAGCCCAAAACTATAACAATGCTGTCACTGCGGCTGGCAATGCGGCGACGACTCCCTTTCAGCAATACTCTACTGATCCGAACGCCTTTGTCGCCGGTCTAAACAACACCCAGCAGGCCGGTATTGCCAATACCAACGCCGCCGCCGGTCAGGCGCAGCCATACTATCAAGCGGCCACTGGCGCTCTTGCGACTGGCATGGGGCAGGCCCAACCCTTTATTTATGGTGCCGCAAACACGCTGGGTCAGGCCCAGGGTATCGGTGCCGGCCTTAATCAGGCTGCTGCATATGGATATGCTGGCGCACCCGGCGCTGCCGATCCATATAACCAAGCCGCAGGCGCTTCTTATGGTGCCGGTCTGGCAGCCGGCATGCCGATGAATGCCATGAGCGCCCAAAACGTCCAACAGGCCCAGCAACAAGGTTCTATGGCTAACATGGCCGCTATGGGCCAGTATGGGCAGGCTCAACAGGCTGTGTCGCCATACAACCAAGCCGCAGGCGCTTCCTATGGTGCTGGTTTAGCTGCTGCCAATCCTTATACCTATGCCGGTGGACAGGCAGTCAATGCCCAACAGATCGGTGGGCAGCAAATCGGCCAGTTTATGTCGCCGTTCCTTGGCTCGGCATACAATGCGATGCTGGCCGGCGAAAACATGCAGAACGCCCAACAGGCGTCCGGCCTGCAAGGTAATGCCATCCAGGCTGGTGCATTCGGCGGTGATCGCTCGGGCATTGCCCAGGCGAATCTTGCCTATCAGCAGAATCTAGCCAACGCGCAAACAAATACCAATTTCTTGAATACCGGCTACAATCAGGCGCTCGCTGCAGCGCAGCAGCAACAGGGCGTGAATCTCGCTGCACAGCAAGCGAACCGCGCCGCATTGCAGACGACAGGCCAGAACCTATACAACCAATATACCGGAACCGGACAGGCGCTTTCTAATCTGGGTCAGAACGTATTCGGTCAAGGGACCACTGTCGCACAGGGTGTCGGCGCTCTTGGTCAGCAACAGTATGCTCAAGGCATGGGCGCGGCTGCACAGCAAGCTGCCCTCGGCAATCAGGCTTACAACCAATACACCGGGACTGGACAGGCACTGGCTGGTCTCGGCCAGAATGTCTATGGTCAGCAGACGGGTGCCGCACAGGGGCTTGCCGGCGTAGGCAATCAGGCGTTCACGCAGGGTGCCACTACGGCGGCGCAGCAGGCTGCCCTTGGCAACCAGTTGTATGGCATGGGGACGGGTGCTTCACAGCAGCTTGCTGCCCTAGGAACTGGCGCTCAGGGCGCTGCGTTGCAGGGTGCGCAGGCACAGATGGGCGCAGGTCAAGTCGCTCAACAGACGCAGCAAGCCGGCCTTACCGCCCTATACAATCAGTTCCTGCAACAGCAGGCATACCCATTCCAGACGTCGCAATTCTACACCAATGCCGTTGGGTCCTTGGGTCCATTGTATGGCGCTACAACGACGTCAACGACGCCTATGTCCATTTTTGGTCAAGCGCGCGGTGGCGCGGTAAAGCCCAAATACGCATCCGGTGGGCTTATCCCGTCAAGCATGGGCGGCGCAGTTGGCATCGAACACGCGGGCGAAGGCTTTGCCTACGGCGGCACCCCTGATGTTATGAGCGCCATCCAGGCGATCTATAATCCGACCGGAACCGCCTCATCTGGCCTTGCTCCTTCCAGCGCAGCCTGGGGTGATATTTTCAATACGCTAGGCAACCAAACTGCTGCCAAGCCGTCCGCAAGCCAGATGCTGTCTGATTATTCGCTGTTAAACCCTGCTGCCCTACGCGCACCGCCGGCCACATCCTCGTCTGGCACGACTACGTCATCTGCTCCGACAACCACGTCTAGCATCCCATATATGAGCGCGACGTCTACCGGCCTTGGTGCCGGTGAATTGGGTGGTGGTAGTGGCGCAGGCAGTGGACGCAGCGGTGGAACGATTGGAACCGGATCGTTGATGGGCGATGTCTTGGGGTTGAAAAGCGCCATAGGCGATATTTTCTCTGGTGGCAGCGGTTGGGGCAATACAGGTGGGATTGATGGACCGACTATGGAAGCCGCTATGGAGGCGGCTCACGATAGTGTCGGGGCGGGGACAGGCGCAGCAAAAGACAGCGGCAACCCTAATGTTGGTTCTTCCGGCGGTGTTTATGCTAGCGGCGGTCGCGTAGGCAAATACTACGGCGGCGCGGCATCCGGCCTTAGCCTGTCTCCACAACAAATTGCCGACATCCAGGCGATGATGCAGGCGAATAATGGCCTTCTGCCGGGTATGCCGGCTGGCTACAAGCCCATGACCAACATGAACGCACAACCCGGTCAGGGGCTTGCTGGCATCAATATGCAGGCTCATCCTAGCCAGTTCATGCGGGGGCCATCTATTCAGCAACCGAACAACACTTCTGTCGTCGGTGGCCTTACCCATGGCGTCAACGATCTGAAGGCGCTTCAGAACGACTATAATTTCTTTGCCGGCGACAATAGCAACACGCAGTCGAACAACAGCGGCCCAGGTCTTTTGTCTTCCATTGGCTCTGCTCTTGGTTTTGCCTCTGGCGGTCTTGCTGGCCGTGGGCACTACGCCAACGCAGGAAGCGTTTACACGTCTGCTGGGCAAGAAGCAGCCATTCCTGACTATAGTTCCGATATCGACCTCGGTATTCCTGACGTTCCGTTTAACCCGCCGCAAATCCAGCAGCCGCAAACCAGTTCTAAGGGAAGCAGCGGTGGTGGCTTGGGTGGATTGTTGAAAGACCTTGCTGGTATTGGGTCATTGCTTGGTAATGTTTTAAAGGACGGCGGGTCTGTTGATGGTCGGCGTGGGTATGCTGGCGGTGGCGGGAGCGGTAATGGCGCAGGCGGCGATACCGACATCCAACCTATTGTGGATGAAGAAGCAACCAAGCTTGGTTTGCCAATTTCATTGGCTCGCGCGCTAATTGGTCAAGAAAGCAGCTATAATCAAAACTTGACTGGCAATGCAGGTGAATTGGGGGCATCGCAAATCCTTCCATCGACCGCAAAAAGCCCAGGCTATGGCATGCAAGGCGTTGACCCAAGCACCCTTGCTGGCCCTGGTAATGCACGCAACAATATCAACTTTGGTCTAAGTTACCTAAAGGCACGCGGAGAACATGCGGGGGTTAATGATTGGACTGATACTTCGCAAATTCCCAAAGCATTGATGGCATATAATGGTGGTGGAGACCAGAATTACGTTCAGCATGTTATGTCCCGCATGAATGGTGGCAATGGTAATGTTGTAGGGGAAGGTGATGGCGGTGGCGGCGGTGGTGACAACACAACTACTGGCCTTGCTGCTGGTTCTCCTCCTGCGCAACCGCAATCTTCTGGTCTTGCTCCGTCCAATCTAGGCCCGTATGAGCAATTGCAAAACCAGCCACTAAATTGGTTCCAGCGGAACCAGGACGTCCTTGGTGGCGTTGCTGGTGCTATTGGCGGCATGCGTGGCGCTCGCAATCCGATTGCTGCCATCCTCGGCGCTGTCGGTGGCGGGGCTTCTGGATATAATGCAGGCCAACAAGCCCTGGCTTCGCAGGCGGCTAAAGAGGCTGAAACGGCAGCTATCCCGCAGCGAGTTAATGTCCAACAGCAACAAGTTAATGTTGAAGCTGGTCGCAACGCAATTGAAGCGATGAAGTATTTTACCGCGAATATGCGCAAATATGTCGATCCTACCACCGGACAAATTATGTGGCGCGACGATGTTGCCGGAACGCCTCCCATGACTGATGCAGAGCATTCTGCACGTATGCAATCTCTGGGTTCCGCAGTTATGGGATCAATGCCATTGACGCCTGGAATGCGCACCGCCATCGGACAGCCTGGGGCGCAACCTCAACCACAAGTAGGCAAACTGCCGCCGCAGACGCCGCAAGCAGGAGCGCCACAGCATCAACAAACTGCGCCGGCAACACCTAAGCCACCTGCATCTTATAATGGGCAGCCATCACCTGCTTCCACTACAGCGACCCCCGAAGGATCTATTGATGACAGCATGCTAAATGAAATGGACAGCCCTACTGCCCTAAGTAAAAAAATTGCTAATTGGGATGCAGCCATTACTAGCGGCGAAGCTAATGGTATTGACATGCAACACATTGTAACTCAGCGCGATGATGCTGTGAGGCGTAAAGATGGAATTATTTCTGGCACCATTATTCCAAATGACATAAACGGAAATCCTTTTGTTGGGTATAAGGATGCAGCCAATCAACGCGCGCAAAATGCTTCTTTGAGTGAAGCTATAGGGAAAAACAAAAACGAATATTATACTTCTGCCAATAATTATCTAAATTCATTTCCAGAAAATCAAAATTTGATCAATGCTATGACTACCGCATACCAAGGGGTAAATACCAATAGGGCTACGCCGCAAATTGCACAAGCAATTGGCTATCTGCGATCTATCCCTGGCATTAATAAAATACTTCCTCAAGGCTTAGAGGATGTTCAAGGCGCGTATGATGTTACGCAGAAGCTGGCAATTACAGACGCTTTCAAGGCCATTGCCACGAACCAAGCGCAAGCCGCCCCACGCACGGCGTTGGTAGAAGCGTTGCAAACCGTCGCTTCTCCAACCATGGCCCCAGAAGCCAAATATGATATATTGACACGCAATTTAGGTGAAATGGATCGCCAAAAAGCGATGTATGAAGACTGGTTTAATCAAGGAAAACCTGATCCGGCTGAATTTGCGATCAAATGGAATAAAGACCCTGCGCACAACATTACCAATTATATAGATTCCGCGAAGGCCAGGACTCCCAAATTTGCCGGTATGTCTAATCCTCCTGGCAGCGCAGGAAACCCGAACCTAATCCCAACGCCAACGCAAGGCGGTGGCGGATCGTCTCCTACGTTGCAGCAATTGTTGGATGAGCAAAAAAATCGCCAATTTAGGCAACAGTAATAATGCGAGGACATACCAAATGAGCGATCAACAATCAGACCTTGCCAACATGTCTGACGCTGAATTGGCTGCACGCATCCAATCTTTGCAAGGTGCTGGGCAGTCATCTTCGCCTGATCTGTCCCACATGTCTGACGCTGAATTAGCCGCCACGATTCAGGCCCGCCAACAGACACCTTCCGCTCCGAAATTTACGCAAACGCAGCCAGTCTCATACAATGCCAATGTGGATGAATATGGCCGACCGGTCCCTGGCACAGCACCATCATCCGTTCCCTCATCGGCTCAATATGAAGACTACCCGACGTTTGCTGAATTTTCCCCATCCTCCTTAGATGATTCATTCTCTCCAATTCGCAATGCAAAATTAACTTTTGGATATGCTCTTGCCGGGACGCCTGAAGGTCGTGCGCGAATTATTAAACAAAACATTCCAGATGCCACGTTCTCAACCGACAAATATAACAACCCTTTAGCCAACGTCAGGGGGCAAACTTATCATATTGCTCGCCCAGATACCTTTAATGCACAAAATCTTAGTAGTGGCGTTGTGCAAGGCGCTGTGGCTGCGCCATTGATCGCGGCAGCTTCTGCCGTTCCGGGCGGTCCGCTGATTGCTGCTGGCGCGCAAGGGATTGCCGGGGCTGGCGGCAGCATGCTCGGTGACGTTCTTGGCAATTTGTCTGGATCGGAAGAACGGATTGATCCCACAAAAGCTGCTATCACTGGTGGCATCAATGCGGCCGTTCCTTTTATGAAACCTGCTGGTCAAGCTTTTTCGGATTGGTTTGTAGGGACAAATGGCGTCCAATCCTTGCCAACTTCCGTGCGAAACTTATTCGCATCAGGTGTCAAAAATATACCGTTGCAAACTGGTGCTGATACTGATCTTGCATTACACACACCAGAATTTAAGGGTTTTGCGCAAGAATTAGTTGGTAAAGAGCCATATTCCGAAGCGTCAAACGCTATTGTAAACGCAGTTGAAAATCATTCAGCAAATGCGCCCGCTCGCATCGCTGCCGGGGTTGATCAATCGTTCGGACCTATGACTGTGACTGAAAGACAAGCCTCTGATGACCTATTGAAAGCAAAAAGCAATTTAGGCCCTCAACTTGAACACGCATTAAATAATTCTCCTCCCGTTGATCCTAGTGCCACGGTTACTACCATCGACACAATGATGGGAAAGGCCCCTAATGGTTCGCCACAACAACGCGCATTGCAAGCTGTTCGCCGCATGTTGGTTGAAACCGAAGGAACGCCCGGCATTCCTACATCAGTCGATCCGCAAACTGGATTGCCTATTCTAGGGACCGGAAAGCCCGCACAAACTCCAACCTACGTTACCGATCCACGCAAATTAGAAAATATTCGCGTTACGCTGGATAAAATGATCAAATTTGGAGACGCCGATGCCGGCATTAATCCAGGGACAATTAATCCTAAAGATTATACTATCGGGCAAGTCCGTCAAATTTTTTCTAAAGACTTAAAAGACCAAATTCCTGGATATTCTAACATCATGGGAAAGTATGCAAATACTTATGATATGCTAAACGCTAATGAGGCGGGTGCAAGTTTGTTTTCGCGCGGGCAAAATGCGTTGCGCCCCGATCAAGTTGCGGCAATGGCCGCTGATCCCGAAACTGGAGATGCTTTCCGTGTGGGCGCTCGCGCGGCCATTCACAACAGATTAGCGACCAACCCAGATGATATTGCCGCCTTAAATCGGATGACCGGCGGAGCAGGAGATTATACCCGCCAAAATTTAGAGGCTCTTTATGGGCCTGATGCAGTGGATAACATTCAATCTATTGCAGGCCAGGAACTTAATTACAAAAAAGTTGCTAACGATATTTTATCAACGCATAAAAACGCCAAATCACAATCTGGCGCGAATATATACCAACAATCTATTAAACCTATTCTGTCTACACAACCTATTCAGCAAGCCGTAGAAAATTTTGTTGTTAACCCAGTCAATAAAGCTGCCGATTGGTTAATGGGTAGAACAGGGCCTACATATGAATCTGGGCTTGGTCAGTTTTTAACTATGCCACGACAACAGGCTATTGATGGATTGAAGAATGAAATTGCCCGCAGAAACTATACGCCAGCCATCCAGCGAGGTGCCGCATATTCGGCTTCTCCTGTTGCGGGGCAATATACAGTAACCCCAGGGAACCAAAATACACCCATCGTGCAGCGTGCAACAGGTGGCCGGGTAGGTGACCACCACGAACGCCTCGTAAGCCGCCTGATGACCCTTGCAGAGCGCGCGAAGAAAGATGTGAACAGCACCACCGAACCTCTGCTAAACGTCCCCGACGCTACCATCGTCAAGGCGCTTCACGTCGCCAACCAAGCCATCTAACCGGAGCCTGCCATGACCAGCACTTATTCGACCAACAAGGCAATCGAAGAACCGGCAAATGGCGATTACGTCAACACATGGTCAACGCCCGTCAATTCCAACTTCAACATCATCGACAAGGCGTTCGGCGGTCACCTGATCATCAACGCCACTGGCGTGTCTGGCACCACCGCGTTGACGACCACTCAATACCAGAACCTCTACATCCTGTTTAGCGGCACGCTGTCGGCTAATGTGAACTATCAGGTGCCATCCGGCGTGGGCGGGCAGTGGGTGGTCTACAACGGCACGTCAGGTGCCTTTACGTTGACGTTGTCGTCCGGCGGCGGCGGCAGCAGCGTCACCATTACGCAGGGGACGCGGACCCTGATCGTGTCTGATGGCACGAATGTCACCCTTTCGGTCAATACCGTCACGTCGCCTGGGGGCGCTGACACCAGCATCCAATTCAATCAATCTGGCGTGTTCGGCGGGTCTTCTAACCTAGCCTGGAACTATAGCACCAATACGCTTGGTGTGACTGGTGCCGCTAATATCAGCGGAAATGTCGGTATTGGGACGACGACACCAAGCGTTAAGCTTTCGGTTGTCGCCAATACCAATAGCAATGATGGCCTGTTGGTTTCCAATGCCAGCACTGGCGCGTCTGCCCAGGCGTGGTTAAATGTTGTTGCGCAAGGCTGGACTGGCGTTCAGTTAATTCAAAATCAAGCCGCTGGAACGGCGCTGGTTTATACTGCGGACAATGTGTCAATGTTGTTTGCGACCAATGCCACCGAACGCATGCGGATCAGCGCATTGGGTAACGTCGGTATTGGCACCAGCGCGCCTGCTAGCCCTTTAACCGTTAATGGCCCCGGCCCGGTGACGCCTAGTTTGTCTGCGACTGGTGGCGCGGTCACTATTAGCAACAACAGCGACCTTGATTTGCAAATTGGTGAAACATCCACAACAGGTTTCACTGGGATTTATTTGCAATCAAAAAGACATGCCAATGACGGAACTAGTTGGCAATTATACCTGAATCCGTTAGGTGGAAGTGTTGGTATTGGGACTAGCACGCCATCAAGCTTACTTCAAATTGTAGGCGCAACCGATCCAGTGTTGACTGTAACCGCTGCAAGCAGCGGTTCGGCTTGGCTGTCGCTCAATGGAATTTCGTCTGCCGTTGTCCATAATCCAAACAATGTCCCTACTGTTTTCACCACCAACGGCACTGAACGCATGCGCGTTACCGCTGCCGGCAACGTCGGTATCGGGACCAGTTCGCCTAGTTATTTGCTGCAAGTAGCCGGAATTGGCTATTTCAATACAGCAGTTGGGATTAACCAAGACCCAACAAACTGGTATTCTT
>Ga0164296_1005308_pt1 | contig 11342 bp, 9 predicted proteins | sample GEODES057metaG_FD_113533 | JGI IMG/M metagenome (GOLD analysis project Ga0164296, IMG submission 113533) | Dystrophic lake water microbial communities from Trout Bog Lake, Wisconsin, USA - GEODES057 metaG | ecosystem: Environmental > Aquatic > Freshwater > Lake | place: USA: Trout Bog Lake... | reverse complement strand
CTGCCAACATACTCAGCAAAAGGAGAGACCTACCAAAACGTGCTTCAATTCAGTTATCTTCAATCTTGGGGCGGGAAGCCGGCTACGGGATGCCGCTACTGGATGGCTCTAGGTATAGGTCCAATAGCTTGTGAATTTCTCGTCCAAAGCGCCACAGATCCAACCATTGTAACAACAGGGCCTTTATACAAAGCATTAATTACAAGAGTTAACGTGTAGTATTTTTATGCTCGCTGACAAATTGCGCCAGCGAGCATAGCTGATTCTATATTATTTCGTGAAGTATCCAGTTACCTGAATTGTCTTACCATCAATAAGAACACGCATTGGGCCGGCGCCTAGCGTTGGCGTTGGCGTAGCGCCATTAACAGCCGCGCAGATTACATTGGCAATCTGAGATGGAACGGTTGCAGATCCAGCCGCAATAATATCAGCAATGGTCGTAGCAGTCGGGACAAACTTGCACGCCGTCTGCGTAGCGATCTGGACATCATTGACGATGTTAACCAGATTTTGCTGGGCGGCTGGGCTACAAGCCGCTAGAGATATTGCCAGTGCAGAAGCAATAGCGATCTTTTTCATATCAATTCCTCGCATCTAAGAGAACCGTCCAGAAATCGCTGGAGAGATCCGGGTTGAGTATATAGTCCCTCGGGAACAGGCAGTAACCACCAAGCCCCCAGCCGCTCCCCCACGAGTTGCGCACGATAAACTGTTGGCTGTCAGGCTTCCACCCGACAATCAGCATGGCGTGGCCGCCGATGGATTGCTCGTCTGGCTCGGGCATCGTGATAATGCCGCTACGGGCAGCATTCTCGCTTTCCATTGCGTCAAACACGTTACATCCGAAGATAACCGGAAGATTATGATTGAGGCAGGAAAGAAGATGATCAATCTTTTGAGCGACCGCCGCGTATTTAATAACTTTGGCGTGAGTTGCGAGTTCATAACTAACATCAGACGGCTTTGTCGTTAGTTGCGCGGGATCAAATGGCCACTCAATTTCCGAGCAAACGCCAAGTTTGACAACTTGCTTGACGGCGTCTCGTATTTCTGAGCCAGCGTCCTGATCTGTCGTGCCCTCAAGGACACGCGCATTGTAATAAATAAACAGACGGCTCGGCACCCAATTTGGGAGGCTCTGCGCCATTCTGGTGTATTGTATTGCGGCGGCGGTGGCATTTCCAACACAGCTACCGGTCTGCCCCTGATCGTAGACTTGAGGCATCTCTGGACGCAGATCACTCGGATGCTTTGGGTCTATAGGGTAGGCAGTGTATTTAAGGTCTCGGTGGTCAAGTTGCTGCTTTTTCCAGCCGTATTGATATTTAACCATTGTCGCCCTCCACAGGCGTATTAAACAATCGGCCCTCCGCAATACGTCTACGCGTCAGGCCAGCAAGGGTTTTGCCCTGAGACTTGTCAAAAGTCAGCATCTCAACTGCCACATGACCATAAACGCCACTGTTCAATTTGCTGTTAGCAATAAGCGTCTTTAGGTTTCCGGGGCCTGCGTTATAAGTAAACGAGACCAAGGCATCGAACTGATTTTGATTAATCGGGACGGTCACATTAATATTGACGGCCCTCTCATATGGCAAGATATCCTGCTTTAATATCTGATCAGCCTGATCTTTTGTAATGGTCATCCCCGGCGTAACCATTGGTGGCCCAGCTCTATAGGTATGACCATACCCTATGGCATAGATCGGAGAGCCCTGATTGTCGTGCGTGTCGATGTAAGACTCGAGCATGAGCCCTTCAAACTTTTCAATTAACGCAATGCCGGAAGCGCCGATGTTCATTTGTTCCCATCCTTTGCCGCTATAAAGCCGATTGCCGCAAGCAGCTTAACAATGGTGTCAAAGTCCGTCAGGTTGACGTTTTTGTCGCCCCACCATTTTGCTATGGACGCGGCAAGGATAAGAATCCCCACAAGGCTTGTTTGCCAGTTCGTAAGCATCACGCGTAAACCTTCTGTGCGACGGCTCCATAATGAGCGATTGTATCTTGTATAGGATTGTAGTCGCTATCAGGATACCAAGAACCACTAAAAAGAGCTGTTTGCCTGAAAACTGGCACATCTTGGATATGGTCCCAGTCATGGAAAGTATGCTTCTGCCAAGGAGTTCCCCAATCTATTCCGCTGATGAATTTTAATTCTTTCCCATATCCAAGCAGAAACGAATATTCCTGTCCGTCCGTCTCATACTTGCCATTTACGAAAAGATTAAAATCACAAGCGAGCCCGTAATTATGGACGCCAACCTTTTTAAGTTGAGTATATCCTTGCTCAAACAATTGAGCTTGTCGGGCTTGTGACCTGAAGGTTTCGGCAATTCGGATGTCGTGACCATCTGCATGGGCTTTGTCTAGTAAAGCCTGAACCTTTGCTCTGAATCCGGGCTCAAGCAATGCAACATCTCGGCAGATGTTTGTCGAGTTAAAACGAGGATCTTTTTTGATGACGTCAGTATAAAAGCTCATTGTTGATCATCCAGTAAACAGTTCGGCCAAGTTTGAATGAATAATAGATAACGCCAACAATCAAAAACGCTTTAAAGATCATCATAAAGCGTTCGTATTGATCAGGTGGAAGCATTACGACCAAGAAATAATGGCTCTACCGCCAGTCCCTGAACCACCGGGCTGTCCTCGGGCGCCGCTATCATAACCACCACCGCCGCCACCACCGCCCCCACCAATAGTCACTGTAATTACTGAATAGGGTTGCGGGGCGTCTGAATCGGTAATGCTAAAAGTCTTTACGACGTAACCACCATAGCCGCCGTTGCCGCCGACCGTTCCGCCGTTACCAGAACCCGCACCAGCACCGCCACCAGCCGCACCACCGCCTTGGACAATCTGACCGCCCGGAATTGATATGCTGTTCGGGCTAACTGGTCCGGGGTTTGGATATAGTCCCTGACCGCCAACAACGCCCGGCCCCTGACCCGCAGTGGCACCAGTAGTAACCGTTAAGCCCCAAGCATACCCTCCGTAAATACCGCCTCCGGGCGTTCCTTGAACAGGGCCCTGCCCCAAGTCACTGCCGCCGCTACCACCAATGCCGGGATATGCCGTAATTGGCGTAGGTCCAGCAAATTGAGAGTATCCGCCAAAACCGCCCTGACCGCCCCAGTTACCGTATGAGAAGCCATCGTTAGCGCCACCGCCACCACCACCAGCGCCGCCGGCTAATACTTGCACAGTTAATGTCTGATAAAGCGGAACAGTCCACGTTTGCGTAGATGTAATCGTAATAGTCCCAGATCCGGGATAAATTTTCTGCCACTGGCCACCGTTTTTAATCCAGAGGGCATATACCTTTTTCCATACGCCCCCGTTTTTAACGTAAACGTAATTTACGCCCTGCCAGTTGCCGCCGTTTTTTATGGATAATGGCATTATGAGCTTACCTGAAACCAGAGCCAATCTTGATACCCCTGAGCAGGATCAGGGGTGCCCGTTGAAATAATGTATTTATCTGTCTGGTATGGGATCTTAGCCTGAGCATCCAAGTTAACGCAATTGCCAGTTAACAGGCCCTGAGTCACAAGACCATAAACTGTTGGCGTTGCTACTTGAGGGATGTTTCCGCTATCTGCAAGGCGCACATTGGCGCCATCACTGAACACAACAAGTGTCTTACTTTGCGGAGCAACAGTTCCTGTAGATCCGGAAGCAGTTGTTAAAATTGTTACCGTAAATGATCCGGTGGTCTGGTTATCTATAATCCAGAAACCACCAACGCCCGATGGGATATAAACAGAAACATTTGCGCTCAGCGTTCCATTAAGAAGCAACCGCAAGTTCTGCGCTGACAATGACGTTGAGGGCGGGTTTGGATATGTCGGAAACGAGGGGACGACTAGATACACATTTAGATTTGTTAGCGTAATTGTTGTTGTTCCGCTAACAGCCGCGTCTAACGTCTGCCAGTTTGCATAAAGAGGCGTATCCCAAACATCGACGTAGTTGCCAGAGCCGGGTTCAATTAGTCCTAATTTTCCGGTTGTATATTGGTCGGTTGACATAGCTTATCCTTTAGCAATGTGTAGTGCGTGAGCGATGTGTTCATCTGGCAGACCCATCAGAGATTCTGTCTCGGTTGCAATCTCTTTATGAGCTTTCTTTGCTGCAAGGGTAAGACGCTTAGCGGGATAATCGCCCTTGCCGATGCGTCCACCCTTTGCTCTTTGAGGTCGCTCTTCATTTCCTACTTCGTTAACTGCTCGAACATACGCATTATAAGCAGATTTGACAGCCGGGTTTCTCATTAAAAACTCAGGAGAAGCGCCAAGCCCGGCCACCTGACTAATAACACGAGCCAGACCCGCCGCTGCCGGAGCCGTGCGAGGACTTGATAGAACTCGAGACAGTCCATAGGCACCAGCCATTTGAGGGATCAAGGCAAACGGAGCGTGAAGCAATTGCGTGAATGCAGCCAAGTAGGCACCGACATGCGCTGTCTTAGATACGTTTGTATGCCTTCCGACGCGAGACAATTGTTCAGATACATGCCCGATTGTATCGAGAGAATCCCTTATCCGGCTACCGGGAGGACCAAACAAAACATCTCGGCCCATCGGCGACATTTTGTTGTAGCCGGTAACAAAGCGATCTGCGCTGAAGTTGCCTGCATTATCTCTGCCGAGCTGACCAACAATACCGCCAGCGACATGCTCCCACTCACGCGGGGGGACTGCTTGCCGCGCAAGCATCAAACGATTGATGCCGCCTTTATTTCCTACGCGTGCAAGGTTTTCAATATTGCCAAGGATCTTTTCTGGATCAAATTGATCCGCACGCGATCCAACAATCCGCGCAAGTCTGCTTTGTTGGCCACGAATAACCTCTGTCATACGGTTCGCTTGACGGAAAGCACGAGCGCCTTCAGTTCCGCCACGGTTGACCGCAGCCGACTCAAGGTCTCTGGTTAATGCATTGTAGAGCTGTTTTAGCTCTCCAGCATTCACGTCGCCGGGCAAGCGATAGAGATTGTCCAGATGATTGCCAATTTCAGTGCGCAGGCGCCGAGCATCCTGAAACGTCATTGGCTCCGGGTTCGCAATAGCATTCTCAACAATACGCGTTGCGCCGCTTTGCTCACTCGCCAATCGGGCACCACGCCGACCGCCTACTATTCTGTCCACGGTAGATCTGAGATTATCTATTGGCGTCACTGATCCGTGAGGCACAACATCATTCAGGTTCTGAAAGGCAGCATCTAATTGAGCGGCAGCCGGGCCGCGTATCCAGCTTTGAATGCCACGCTCTGCGGCTGACCCTGCTTGAACGGGGCTGGTTGACCCTAATTGCCCATGAACACGTTGCGCCGCCTCACCAAGCTGCTCAGTTGCCTGACGCGTTGCATTGGTTATCGGCGCGCCCGCAAATGGAATTGCCTGAAGAGCCGCCGCGCTTTGACCGCCAATCGGATGCTCCATTGCCGCAAACGCTGGAAGATCTACGCCCGCTCTTTCAGCCGCAGCAATGTTTCTTTCCATTGCAGCCGGATTAGCCGCTCGTTGAACGCCTCTAGCAAGGCTCGTTGCCGCACCCGGAGCAATCGCTCCAGCTATGCGAGCGTATGGCTCGAGATCTGTTCCCTCTGTTGCCTGACCAGCAAGCTCTGAAGCGGCGCCGGGGACAACCGCTTCCTTGCCAAATTGCTTTGCGAGATTTGCGGCTTCATCAAGCGCACGCGTGGCGCCTCGAGCTTCCCCCGCTGGACCCGGTGCAACTGCGAACTCGCCAACCGTCTCAGCAATTTTCTGGCCCGGAGTAGCAGCCTCTTGCTGAAGAGCAGGGACATATGGCTTGGCGGCTTGTGTTGTTTCCTCAGCCGTTGGCAGTTTTGATAACAACCGATCAGCCATTGAATGCTCTGGCGGCGTGTATCCTAAAGCCTCGCCAGCTTTCTTTGATCCTGCTTGAACTAATTTCCCAACCGTTCCGGGCAACCCGGGAAGAGCTGCCGTTCCCTTGGCCATTCCTGAACCAAGCGCCGACATCCACCCAAGAGCTGGGCCATAGTAATCATTATCAGACTGCGAGCTGGCTATCTTTTGCAACTCTTCATCAGACATATGAGAGAAGTCATCCGCAGGAGCTTTTTGCTGTGGGGCCTCTTGCTGATTAGCAATTCTCTCTAGTTCTTCGTCTGATAGATGCGAAAAATCATCAGCCATTATTGGGCTCCAGCGCGTCGTTTACGAAGTATTTCTGCCGCCTGCTCTGGTGTAGGCATAGGATGATTGTCTTGTTGCGCATTAGGCGCAGCCGATGGAGCCGAAGATGGTTTTTCTTTACCGCCTCTCCACGGCTCTTTAAATGTCGTGATAGCTTCTTCTGCTCTTGGCGACCATCTAAGGACTTCATCATTTTCTACCGGAGCATCTCCAAATGTTCTTTGCCATTTGTCTTTTTGAGCCTCGTAACGACCTTGGAGCAATTCAACGACAGTGCGAAGATTGGAATCTACTTCATCAGGCGTGCTTGAAGCGTTCAGTCGCTCCATTGCATGTCTTACACTTGCGTCTGTTGAACTCTTGCCGCTGAAGTATTTTCCAACTTCTTCTTGCAAGTGAGTAATTGATTCGTTGAAAGCAGATGCAGCCGGATCGTTTATGTAACTAAGAGCGCCTCTCTTGAACTGGTTCCAAAGTTTTATGTTTGAATTGTTCAAAGACGGAGCAATTTCTTTTGCTGTCAGAGCATGAGCAAGACCGGCAGCCGCCGATGACCACTGACCGCCAAGCGAGGAAGGAGCCGTTTTTGCAAAATCTTTTCTAAGATCAAACCGCTCGCTTTTAAAGTTTGGATCATAAGTATTAACGGCGCGGCGTATTTCATCCGTTCCAATACCTTTTGGAATAACTTCTCTTCCTTCAGCAATTGCCTTAATCTGGTTTGCATAACCAGCCGGAAGTGTTTGTAAAAACTCATCGCCATGTAGGTTCCAATTAACATCGGTTCCCATAGGATGACTTTTTGCTTCTGCTTTTTCCTGAGCAGCTTTTGCTTTCTGCGAAGCAAGATCTTGGCGATAGCCATACATTTGCTCTTGCTGTTTCATCAAGCGACGTTGATTGATCTCGAACTCATTTGCACGAAGAGCAGCCTGAGCAGTTTTGAGAGCAATAGCGTTTGGCGCCGTATAGACAGCGTTAAGAAGTTTACGATGATCTGCCATGAGAGAGTCTTCGGCAGAAACGCTTACATTCCCTCTGCCTTGCGTCTCAGGCATACCCCAAAGACGACGCGCTGTATCAGGAGCGCCGCCTGTTGGTCTAGCGCCAGACGTAGTAGGCTCTGCCTTTGCTTCACCTACCCCAAACAGTTCACCGAGGCCGCTTCCGATGGATTCAAGAAGATCGCCCAAGCCGCCGAGACCTTCCACACCCTGCGCCTGTGGTTGAATGGCGCCAAAGTTGCCGCCTTGAGATGGGGCAGAAACCGAGCTGAAGTCTTGTCCCGCTGTCTCCTGATCATCTTGACCGCCCATTGATGGGTCTGACTGAGAATCATCTTCGGCCATTGTATCTTGATCATCTTGCGGATCTACGAACTCGCCGTCTGCGTGATGCTGACGGATTAATCCCCCGCGAGCGGCACCGTCTTCACCAACGTCAAAAAGGCTCCCAAGATCAAATCCTGAGCCTTGGTCAGAATTGTCAGTGCTAAAGTCCGGCAAGATTGAGGAGAGGTCAAACCCTTGAGGCTGAGCATTATCGCTTGCGACTGCCTTATTATCGGCACCCCCAAGATCTCCAAAAAAGCCGCCGATTTCATCACCGATACCGCCAAGAGCGTTGCCAAGTTGATCAAAGAACCCGAGCTCTTCCTGTGGTGTAGAAAACTCAGCCGGACGACGTGGTGGCGTTGGAACTTCTGGCTGGTTATCTTCAGCCGTTGCCGGGTTAGAGAAACCAGCGAGACGTTGTTGATGCTCTTCAAGTGTCAGAGGACCGCTTGCTGGTTGATCAAGCTTTGGCCAATTATCACGCAGGGATGATGGGCTTCCGTAATCATGCATTGCATTCTTTAAAGAGCCAAAATCTTTTGTCGGCTGACCAAAATCCTGAAGGCCAATGTTTTGAGCTGGGGCAGGGGCCGCAGCTTGTGTAAACGGATGCGCATTCAATCCGGGCCATTTCATAGGACCAGCCAGATCACGAGCTTGCGCGCTTCCGACTGGATTAAAGTCGGATAAAGACAAGCCCCGACGCTGAGCCGGCGGCTGAGCAATCATTTTTGAGTTATCAGCAACCCGCTGCGTGATTGGGTTGCCGGAATCATTGCCAAGCGGAAGCAATGGGCCGGAAGGGTCAGCCTTATTGATGCGGTTTAAATTGCTGCCGGAAGGCGCGGCGCCACTAATGGGCTGCAAGTTCATGTAGTCCATTGCAACAGGGCCACCGCCAAGGACTTTACGAGCCGTTGCCGCCATTGCCGCCGGATTTGCTACGCCAGCATAACCAGTAGGCTGTGCAGGGAGGTTTGGATTACCAAACGCAGCCGCAAACTTCTTTTGATAGCCCGGAACTGATGTTCCCAATGCGTCTCGATGAGTATTTGTGCGCCAGCCGGGGCCACCAATCCACTCACCGGCGACAGCCCTTGGATTGCCGCCGCTCTTATTCAGTATCTTTTGAAACTGGTTTCTAGCGACTGCCTCTTGGATCTGAGGACTGTTACGGAATTGTTGGATTGTCAGACCGGGGTAGCCTGCCTCGGCACCCCACTTGGGGATATTAGCTCCCATGATCTGATATTTGCCGTATGGGTAATCGCCGCTTTTGCTACGCGCTCCAGAGATTGCATATGGGTTCCGATGACCAGAACTCTCAACCGCAGCAATGCCAGCGGCAATGCGATCAAGTAAAGACCCGCCGCCTTCTTTATGAACTCGGCCACCCTTGGCATACAAAGGCTCGGTGTAGTAACCGACCGGTGTCGTGCCGAATAGGCCCTCTGGCGTCATGCGGCCATAATCAAGGTTGCCTTCCTCATATCCGGCAGCCGGTTGCGGCGTAGCAAGTAGCTGAGCGCGTTGTGCGGCAAGATCACTGCTACTGGCACCTCCAAATGGAGCGCCTGCCTGAGCGCCGCTTGGCTGGCTTCCCACCAGCATTAATGCTTCCATTGGATCAGCGCCGCCAAACAAGGCAGCAACACCCGGATTGATCCCGTTTCCGAGATTGGTCATTCCAGCCGTGTCGATCATTTCTTGGCTTGGCAGTTCTGGACGAGGCTGCGGTGTGCTTGTTTGCGGCGCCATGCCCGGAAAACCCTTGCTCTGCGGCGTGGGGTCTTCTGCGATAATATGATTGCTAATCCACTGGTTGGCTAAGTCACTAAAAGACTTATTGCCGCCATGAGACGCCCCAAACGGGTCTGTTGTATTTATCCCGGTTGTTTCTGGGGCAATGTCCAACGGAGATAAATCGCTCGGCGCGTAAGTTCCTAGATTTCCTAATCCGCCACTTGATCCCATCGCAGGAGCGGGCGCACCACCGCCGGCATAACCAACCCTTCCACCATCAGCAAAGCCGCCAAAATCTAACCCTCCCGCCATAAGCGGAATATCCGGGCTTGAAGGAAGCGCGGCAAGTCCAGTGTCGCCAACCGTGTCGGGAGAATACCCAATAGATTCACCGGACGGCGTATCCATTGACGGCCCGACAAGAGACATTGCTGGTGCTTCTGGTGTCGAAACGATTGACGGACTTGACCCGTCATCTCCATCGCCGGCTGTGGCGTCATCGCCTAAAGGTTGATTTGGATTCTTTTCCGGTGGCTTTTGAGACTTTCCGCCCCCTTCTCCACCGCCACCGCCGCCACCGCCGCCGCCTCCGCTTGGAACGTGAGCGGGACCGTGTGGAATAAAGCCTAAGCTTGGCGTTTGAGGATGGGGAGATGGCGTGCCGTGGATTGTCGGCAGAGGTTGCCCGGAGTAAGGCATCGTCTTGTTGTCGATTAAAGAACCGAAGCCTTTAAACAACGGGTTCCCGTATATGTTTTGCAAATCAGGCAGTATGTTTGGGTTGCCGCCATCTGCATAGCCAATACGACCGCCATGACGCGCCGCTTGTGGCTCAGGATATTGCTGTTGAGACTGTTGCGGCTGATCGTAATGGCCTGACGTCCATTTGCTCTCCGCAACTTGAGCCGCAGTCTGAGGATCAAAAAGAGCATTTAATCCCGTTTGATAATTAGGATCTAAATAAGAAGCGGGCGTGTAGCCGATATTACCAAAGCCAGTGTTGGATAATTGCGTCGGATCTGATGATGCAGAGGTAGATGGAGATGCAGATGTTGTCCCTCCAACATCTTGAGACGCTATTGATGACAGCAAAGACCCTAAGCCGCCCTTGCTTGTTGATGTTCCGGTAGTGGCCGTCGTTCCAGTGCCACCAGTTGCTAAATGGCTCCTGTCATCAATGTATCCGCCATCCTTGGCAAACATTGCCGGAAGCATAGATAATAGACCGCCAAGCTGGCTGGCGCCTCCGCTTCCGCTTGCGGATGATGACTGCGTCTGACCTTGGTTGCTTCCAAACCCAACCGTATTTGTTGTGCCGCCCATGCTCGGGCCGATGCCCGCCGCAATGTCAGCCAAAAATGCCGTTTGCTGATATGGCCAAGCCTGAGCGTTAAGCCACTGTTGATAGGCGCCAGAAAGCTGTTGCTGCGCAAGTTGCTGTTGCTGGCCACCCGTTCCAAGTAACGCCTGTAGCTCGCCAAGATTGCCTTGCTGGCCCATTGTGCCAAGCTGGCCAATCCCATAAGCAGCCGCCTGATTGGCGCCGACGGCTTGTTGCTGTTGCTGATTATATTCTTGCTGAGCTTGCTGGAATCCTTGTTGTTCCAGATTAGCCAATGTCTGATTGTTAGCCAGAGCCTGTTGACCAGCTAAAGCCGCCTGAGCAATGCCGGTGCGATCATTAAACGCGGCGCCACCAGCCTGAGTATTTGCCTGACCAAGCAACTGCCCTTGCTGCATGGCGTTTTGCTGGTTCATCAGGTTCTGCGTCGATTGGATAACGCTTTGCTGATAGGGATTGTAATATTGGCCTACAGACTGAACAGTATAATTAGCGGGGTTTGAATAGGCTAACGCAGCTTGCTCGGCATTTGTTCCTGCATTAATATAGGGCTGCATATAGCCCTGCATATTTTGAACGCCTTGGAACGCTGCCATCTGGTCTGGAGTAAACCCAGCAATCATCTGCCCCGTGTAAGGAGTATATGGGTTCTGAGCGAGGTTCTCAGCCATATTGAGCGTTTGATTATACGCCGCCATAGCCTGTGGGTTTGGCGTATAGGTTGAGGAG
>Ga0164296_1005305_pt1 | contig 11349 bp, 24 predicted proteins | sample GEODES057metaG_FD_113533 | JGI IMG/M metagenome (GOLD analysis project Ga0164296, IMG submission 113533) | Dystrophic lake water microbial communities from Trout Bog Lake, Wisconsin, USA - GEODES057 metaG | ecosystem: Environmental > Aquatic > Freshwater > Lake | place: USA: Trout Bog Lake... | reverse complement strand
GTGGCATGGATGAGTGAAGATGAACATACTGTTTACACAAGCAAACAAGTTGATGGTTGTTTTCAACATGACCACATTCCTCTCTACACCACACCACAAACTAAAGAATGGGTAGGATTAACTAATGAAGATATAGAAAATTGTTTTGACGAGAGTTGTCATCTTAAGGTTGTTGACCCCAAAGGTGGAATCAAAGGAAGTGTAAATATATTTGAAGTAGGCAGAGCGATAGTACAACTATGCAAGGAGCGCAACACATGACTAAAGAAGTAATAAACAAACGAATTAAAGCACTTGCTATTAAGGCTGGAATTCACACCAACAAATCTAAACTGCTCCATAAGTTTGCCGAGTTGATTGTGAAAGAATGTATTGAGTGCGGTAATAATTTAGCAAATCATTATATCAATAAGCATTTTGAGCAAGAACATACATTTTTATTAGCGGCTATTGCTGATTATTCAAATGAAATTAAAAAACATTTTGGAGTAACACATGACTAAAGAAGTAACACAAGAGCAAGATGATTCAGTTAGCTACATTCAAAAAATGATTGAAGCTCTATATGAAAATAGCGACCCAGTATCTGTTGAAGCGGCTGAATTATTAGAACGTATGAATGCCAAGCAAGATCAGGGTGAGCAGTTAGCAAGACTTGGATGGCAAGAAATTGATTGTCCAATTTGTGGAGGTGGTGCACGAGCGTTTCCAAAGCAAGAGCAGGGTGAGCCTGTAGCGTGGGTTGACTTGCTAAAAAATGCGGAACAGATTATCAAAAACAAGTTTCTATACAAACGATTTATTGACGGTACGCCTTTGGCAAACGACATTCCATGCTGGATGGCTGATTTTGCACAGAAATACACCAAACCACAAACTAAAGAATGGGTAGGGTTAACTGATGAAGATGATATTGATTGGGAAGAAGGCGGTACTTTAAGAGATTTGGTTAAAGCAATAGAAGCTAAATTAAAGGATAAGAACCATGTGGTTTCTGGGGCATAAAGACGGTAAACCTTGGTGGCATAAACAAGATGCGGATGGTAATTTGATTCCCGTGACTGAAGAGGAAGACATTGCAAATAAAAAATATTGGCAAGATAGGCGAGATGAAATATCCGCAAAAGTTTTTAACGAATTTTTTAAGGAAAAGAATACATGAACCATGAATCAGAAAAGCACGAATGTACGGCTTGTTCGTGCGACTATACCGATGACGAAGGCGGAATCCAGGGTTACTTTGGAATGTTGCCAATGTCATTTTGCCCAACTTGTCTAAGCTCTATCTATGACATGATGGAACAACTTAACCCGCGGGAATGGATAGATCTAAACGAGAAGGAAATACTAGACGTATGGGCGGATTACGGTACGTCTAAGCCTGAAACATTTGGCCTGGCATTGCAGAGAAAACTAAAGGAAGTAAATGGATTTGATTGATTTTTGTAGGGTGCACGGGATTATCGTAAATCATATGCCTCCCCTGGGTATATGGAAGAGATATCCAACTACAGATCACCCAAATAAAAAGAACGGAGCGGTAAAGTTCATGGGTAATATGGCATTTATCCAGAACCATGCGATAGATGCAGAAGTGTCTATTTGGAACCCTGAATCAGGAGATATTCAAATAGATGCTAAAAAGGCCAGGCAATTAATCGACAAAGCAGATCAGGAGCGCAGAAGACTGAATCAGGAGGCTAAGGAAAAAGCGGAATCAATCATATCCCAATCCCAAATCGGGACTCATTCTTATTTAAAGGCAAAAGGATTTGATGAGGAGGAGGGTTTAATCTATAACCGTGACTCAAGCCGGCTTTTAGTTATACCAATGAGGGTTAACGATACGATTGTCGGATGTCAATTAATTGATGAGGACGGCGGGAAAAAGTTCCTATTCGGTCAAAGAACCAGTAACGCAGAGTTCATATTTGATAATGGGGGGGTTCATATACTTTGTGAGGGATATGCTACTGGGCTTAGTATCCGTAAAGCTTTAAAAAGTATGAAGCGCCAGTACAGAATACATGTGTGTTTCAGTGCCAGTAACATGAAAAAGATAGCTGAATCATTGAAGCCTGACCCAATCGTGGTGATTGCTGACAATGACGCGAGCGGAACGGGGGAGAAAATAGCCAAGGAAATCGGCTCTAAATACTGGATGAGCGATACAGTAGGCGAAGATGCGAACGATTATTCTAGGCGGGTAGGGGTTCTTAAATTCGGTTTAAGCCTGAATCAGTTATTGAAAATGCGCTAAATAATGCAGGGCTTGAACGGTTATATTTCCGTTGCTAATAGACTCGGCAAGGAGTAGCTGACGTAGGATATCGTGTCCTATTTCCTCTACTGCCTCGCCTTCGCCGGTATAGTTAGAACGAACGAGAACGTTTCCGTCCTCGTCCTCAATTAGATCAATCGTAAAAAGGGCTTTAATCATCTTTTAATTCTTCAACTGAAACCTGAACGATTCTAGTTCCTTCAAATATTTCAATTACTTCGTACTCAATCCCTGCATCGTCTAAGATTTTATATAGTTCTTGAGGGGTCATGATACCTCCACAATTGGCATTTTGATAACGTGGAAATAGTCGCTATTGTCCCGGGTAAATGAGCCGTCTATTTCCTCAATTAATTTATAGGCTGTAATATAAAACTTTATCCCGTCTGAATAAAAGTTTATATCGTATTTAACTCCATCTCCAAGGTCTACATAATCCCATTCGTCATAATCGGTATAGTGTCCGTCCGGGCAATATTCCATCGGGTTTAGGGTGTAGCCTTTTTCTAATACTTTTTTAAGTATTGCGCGTTGTAAGTCGTTCATAATTGGTTATACCTTTCGATCAATTCATCATCACTTAATTTTTCTAATCCTGCATACCCATTTCTGAGAAAACTAGATAAAAACGCGGTTTTTTGGTCGTTACTATTCCATTTTTCTAGCGTTCGATCAATCAAAGCCTGAATCATTTCATTGCGCGTAACAGTCGTGTGTTTTTCTATTTCATCAATCTCCATAATTGAATAGTCGTGAAATAATCTCTGCATATCGCCGTGCGCTACTGCATCTTCGCTAGTATCAAATATTCCTATTGATCTAAATCCGTCCACTGGGTTACCTGTAATTATTGTGTATTTCATTTTTTATTCCTTTATTTCGTCTACTTGGTTTATAAATTCTTCTCCGTATACAACCTCTCCTTTTGAATTAAAATCCCCGTCATCCCATTTTTTTCGCGCCAGCTCCTCTGCCTTCTCCTGATCTTCTGCCTCTACATTTATGGGGTAAATAGTGTGCTCAACTCGAACCATAGATACTATAAATTTTTTCATTGTTAATTCCTTTTTTAGTAAGCCTGACTCAGGCGTGAATTTTAGAGACGGCCAATTATTCGCCCGGCGGTGTCTAATCGGTAGATAATCCAAGCCGGGTTAGTTCCCCAGATAACCTGATCCACTAAAAACCGGTGTTCGGGTTCGTTTTCCTGAGCCCGGCGAGCGGTGCGGTGCGCGTGTAGTTGGTCGTGAAATAATGTTTTCATTGGTTAGCCTTTAGTTTTTCTAGGGTTTGGGTTAGTAGTCTGTCAATTTCGTTATGGGTGAAGTAATCATCCGCTTCCGGGTCGTTCAATAGTTCTTGAATTCTTAAAAGGTTTTCGATAATCTCTTTCATGGTTTAACCCTTGTAATAGTTCCCTTCTTTACCCGGGCGAATACTCGGGCACTTTGGTAGTTAGAGAATGTCCGCGTTTCCATAGAATCGCCGAACAGTCCGCCTTCTGTGTCTTTATAGGTTACGGTGTACATTGTTTAACCCTTTTTAATTGTGAAGCTTTCCGGGGTCAAGGTCTTATCCATAAAATAACCTTTTAAGCAATATTCCGGGGCGGTTTGTTTAATCCAGTACTCGGCGCGTTCTAGGGTATCGCAAATACAGTGAACGGCGAGCGGGTTATTCTTTTCAATTATTTTGTACATTATTTGACCTCTTTAATTATTTGGTACATGTTCCAACCGCAGGTTATTACCTCTTCCCCTGATTTAAGAAGCTCTTCTATCATTGATCGGTCAAATTCGTGCCAACCTTCCCAATATATAGAATCACGGCATACCTCAGACCAACCGCGAAGCTCTGATTTTTTATGATAAGCAATAATTGGATTGTTCATTTTTAGACCTTAATTAAAGTAAGCGCGAGCGATAGCACGGGGAAATTCACGGCGGGCGAGTTGTCTAATACTATCGGCGGTTTTTGAATCTTCGCGCCAGTAGCTCCATAATGCGCGAGCGCATACGCTAGCAACTGCCTTTCTGTACTCAGTAGGGAAGTATTGCCCAACACAATAGGACACTTTAACAATCCCGTCATTTGTTACTGAAATACTTAAACGCCCGGAGAATGCCTCTTTTGATGCCTCGATTATTTCCTCGGCGGTGATTCCTGAGAGTTCGAGCCGGCGAAGTAGTGCGCGGGCATGGTTTAGGTCTTTGGTTATATTCCTGGATTCTGCGCGGTATGTTGCCCGGCCTTCGCTATCGTCCCAACTTCTAATATAGTCGCGGGGTTCTAGCCCTGGTCGTTTGTTGGCGAAGGTGTAAAGCGCGTTAATAATTTGGTTTTTCATGGTTTATGCTCCTTGAGTTGATATGGTTTTGATTACGCGAGAATAACTGTCATAATTACGAATTGCGGAGCGCTCGGAGCGGTAGGATTTAACCTTCCATTGCATGCCTCGGCATTGCATTGCTCGCTCAAATACTGAATAATCACAATCTTCCTCTAAGTAACAATTAAGCGTTTGGCCGTCCTTACTGGGTTTAATGTATGAGTAGTGGCTAATTTGATCGGCGATACCTAGGGCTAGCAGTTCATTAAATGTAACCTTTAGCCAACCGTGCCCGCTATCCTCGTAAAATTTATAAGTCTTCATTTTTAATACTCCTCTTGTTTAATCGTGTAATTGTGAGAATTCCATACTACAACCCGGTTTTCTGGGTGTTCTAAGATAACTACGCTCAAATCTTCTGTCCCGTCCGGTATCATCGCGCCGGGTGTCTCTCCCTCAAGTTCTACGCCGTGCGAGTTCCCGTACCTTTCCGCGTAATAGTCACAATCTAATGGATCGTTATCATCTAGCAAAAAGTTAGCAAGTAAATCGCCCGAGCGGTCAAAAATTAAACAGTGCATAATTTATCCCTTATTAATATTGATAATTAAGTTATCCGATAATTTGCCAATATATAAAGTCCCAATATTGGAATAAATGTGGCAATAAACTCTTCTCCACTTTCCAAAGTATTTCACCTTGTACTGGGTAGGGATGCGCGATCCATAACCCGAGCGGGTAAATTGAAGCCCTAAAAGTTGCCATGGTAAGGGCTCATTTTTTACTGGCGCGGAAATAGTTAAGAAGCTATCCTTTATTCCGTTTTCTCTTTGTGCGTGTGAATTAATGTATGCGATCATAATTAACCCCTAAATAAAAAGGCGGATACGGGAATAGATAAGATTAAAAGCATTCCAATGGCAACTGCTAAATTGTCCAATACTTCTAGTCTGTGGCTTCTCGTTTCGTATGCTTTGCGAAGCTCTACGGGTTCGAGTCCGTGCGAATAAGCGGTGTACTTAATAGAGTCTATATATGTCTGACCTTCTTCTAATCTTCGGTTTATTTCTTTATAAGCTCTTTTTGGTATATACATTTTTAATAGTCCTTTAGTGTTGATCTATACCCCGGGAAGGGGTTTCGGCCAATTAGGCCTCATCAGTAGACCTTAAGCGGGAACAGTTGCAGGGTTTAACTCTTCGTCCCAATTAGATAGAACGTTGAGCGCGTCCGCTTCTACGTCATATGCCCAATTGGTAGATTCCTCGTCTTCGTCGTCATAAACTGCAACCACTTCATAATAAGTGCCGAAGTCGTGCGAATTAGCCTTTATTGATAAGTAACCCTTTTCTGGCTCGGGATAGTGTTTAAGTATCTGCAAAGCAAAAAGCCTACATTCTGCGCGGGCACGGTTCGCATAATTCTCTGAGCCTACTAGGGCACAATCCTCATCAGTTGGCGTTGAGCCAATATATAAATGATCTTTCATTGGTTTATTTCCTTTTATTTGGTTAATACCGCCGGAGCGGTTTCGACTATTAAAGTCTCATCAGTTAACCTAAATTAAAAATATCCTAAAGGATGCCCGGTTTCGTCATAAACACGGATTACTACTAATCCCTTAGAGTTATTTACATCTTCTACTTTATATGTCCATTCGTCTAACTCATCCGCATTGTTTTGGTAACAAATAAACTGAGCCTGTTTAGGCGTGAAGTAGCTTTGTGGAGTTTCTGTTGATAGTGTTAGCATTGGTTTTAGTTCCTTAGATAGTGTTGATTGTGTTGTTTAATGTAATAAAGTAACTTATTACTAAGCCGAAAACGATTGCTATTATTAGTAGCTCAATAATTGTTCGTTTCATGTACGCTCCCTTGTGATTGATTACGATGAGTTGTAATCTATCATACTTTTATAGTCTTTTCAACTATCCGATCAATTATTTTGCTACTATAAACCCTTAGAACCAAAGTATTAATTGGTTAACGCGCGTTCGTATTAACAGCGAAGCGATACAGTTTCTTCTATTGTTCCCATATAATCACGTCTAATACATTAACTCAGACAGTAGGGAAGTATGAATACTAAAACAATTAAACGTCTAAGCCGTAAACAAGTAAAAGAAGGATTAAATCAGATACCATTAGATCAAATCCTTCACGTTCCCGGCGAACTAACCAATAAACAGAAAGAGTTCGCTAAGGGTGTTGCTCTCGGTTTAACCGGTGCGGATGCTTACCGAAACGCATACAACGCAACCGGAACACCTAAAACAATTGGAGATAATGCAAGTAAGCTTAAAGCTGATACACGAATCAGGGCGGAAATAGAAGCCTATTCACTGGCGATAGAAGCGGAAAAACATCGTACACCTGCACAATTAAGGGCCCTCGTTATCCAATCATTAGTGCAGGTTGTCATAGATCCAGAAGCCTCACACAGCGCAAAAATCAACGCGGCTAAAGTACTCGGAACAGTCACCGAAGTATCAGCATTCACCGAACGAAAAGAAGTAACGCATATTACGAACTCCGCGGATGCTAGATCAAAAATTATGCAGGAGCTTAAAGATATGATGAAGTCTCAAGCAATTGATGTTGACGTTAAGGAAGTCGACCTACTGCTCGATGAATTATCCGGCACGACCAAGACACCCCCCACACCCCCTTTTGGCGTTCAGGAGTCCCTATCCGACCTACATACTATTCCAGACACCCTATCATCATCAGAAAGTTTGACCCCACCCCTTATAAAAAATTCTGACGACAAATCGGAGTGATTTTATGGAAAACACCCCCTTATCGAAACGTAAAGTATTACATGGGGGGTATATTTTTAGAACTTTTAGGGGGGACAATTATAACGGTAATAATGGTCCCACCATAAAGTATTAATATGAAGATAAAACGAGAAGATTTGAAAACGAAGTTATTAATAAATCGCGAAATGGCGGTTAGAAAGAGGACAACTTTTGAAAAATGTTTGGAGGAAGATATGACGCCGGCGCAAAGGGAAGTGTTTATAGTTGTGGATGAGTGGTGGAAGAGGTTTGGATATAGTCCGTCTATAAGGGATATATGTGAGCAAAGGGGTGTAAAGAGTATAGGGAGTACGAGCCATATGGTTGATCGGCTTGTGGAGTTGGGTGTTTTAAAGAAAGTGAAAGGGAAGAGAAGTATTCGGCCTGTATATATAAATTTTAGGAATATTGAGTGATGTGGTTTATATTGTTTATAGCTATAAGTGAGATTCTTTTTTGAGTGATATAGCTGAATTGATTGCAAAACTGCCGATAAACGAGCAGGAGAAGTTATTTCATGATTTCCAGGTCTATAAGGACGCGATGGACCGGGAGAAGGCGCAGGAAAATTTCATACATTATGTAAAGATGATGTGGCCGGGGTTTATTCCGGGGAGGCATCATGCTTTAGTGGCTAGAAAATTTGAAGAGATAGCTAGTGGGAAGATAAAGCGGTTAATTATTAATATGGCGCCGCGTCATACGAAGTCGGAATTTGCGTCTTTTTTGCTGCCGAGCTGGTTTTTGGGTAGATATCCTGGGAAAAAGATTATTCAGACGTCTAATACGGCGGATTTAGCGGTTGGATTTGGTAGAAAAGTGAGGAATTTGGTAGGTTCTGAGGCTTATGCGAAGGTATTCCCTGGCGTTGCGCTAAGACAAGATAGTAAAGCGGCGGGTAGATGGGCTACTAACCATGACGGGGAGTACTTTGCTATTGGTGTTGGGGGTACTGTAACGGGTAAGGGCGCGGATTTGCTTATTATTGATGATCCGCATAGTGAGCAAGAAGCTGCTATGGCCGCTGGAAATCCGGAGGTTTATCAGAAAGTGTATGAGTGGTATACGTCTGGACCGAGACAGCGTTTACAGCCGGGCGGGTCGATTGTTATAGTGATGACCAGGTGGGGTGAGGCGGATTTAACGGGTCGAGTACTTAAAGATTCGTTAATGAGGGAAAAGGGAGAGCAGTGGGAGCTGATAGAGTTGCCCGCTATTATGCCTACTGGTAAGCCGCTTTGGCCTGAGTTCTGGAGTATCGAAGAATTAGAGGCTTTGAAAGAGGAGTTACCGCCGGCTAAATGGAATGCGCAGTATCAACAAAGTCCGACTGGTGAGGAAGGCGCTTTAGTTAAGAGGGAGTGGTGGAAAAGATGGAGCGATGATAGGCCGCCGAGATGTGAGTTTATATTACAGAGCTGGGATACGGCATTTACTAAGAGTGAGAGAAGTGACTTCTCGGCTTGTACGACTTGGGGGATATTTTATAAGGATGAGAATATAGAAGATCCTCATATTATTTTATTGGATGCTTTTCAGCAGAGGATGGAGTTCCCTGAGTTAAAAGAAAAAGCATTAGCTATGTATAAAGAGTACAGCCCGGATTGTTGTTTGATCGAGGCTAAGGCGGCGGGTAGTCCATTGATATTTGAATTGCGTAGAATGGGGGTTCCGGTAGAAGATTTTACGCCGAGCCGTGGTAATGATAAATTTGTTCGTATGAATAGCGTGACTGATCTCTTTAGGTCTGGTAAAGTATGGGCTCCAGAGACTCGGTGGGCGGATGAAGTTATTGAACAGATGGCTTCATTTCCCAATGCTGCGCACGATGACTTGGTTGACTCCAGCACCCAGGCATTGATTCGTTTTAGAAAAGGTGGGTTTATTAGTTTAGACTCTGACGAAAAAGATGAGTATCGTCCGAGACGCAGGGCCAATTATTATTAAGGGAAATTATGAAACGCAGATTTTTTTTAGGCGCAACAGCTTTAGGTGGTACAGCATTGGCTGCTACAGATATTAAAAAATTTAATATCTTAGAGCATGACGATAAATACAATCCAAACTGGATTCCCTCTACTGCGCTTGAGCTTGATAAAAAATTATCTGAAATGTTTTATTGTGTGGATGGTGAGCCCAGGTCATTTATGGAATTAAAGCGCGAAGATGCTGAAAAATTCATGACCCCCAATGCGTTTAATCATATAAACAAAATTGGCGATCATGATATATATAGATTTACTTATACAACTTTTGCTTATGCTGTAGAAAGCGATGACGTTGTTAAAGCTGAAGCTCAGTTAGCCGAGCGTTTTTATAATGAATTTTATGAATTGCAAAATGCCACTAATGATAAAAAAATGTTGTTATGGAGGACAAGGCCTCAATTTTCATCAGAAAGACTCATAGAGTGGGGCGATACATATCTAACTAGAGAAGAATCAGAAGACAAGAAAAATGATTATTTTGATATTCCAGATAATGTAGCTTATGATTTTTATACCGCCGAATATAAATATATAAATAGAAAATATACATTAAATAAAATCAGAATGAGATTAAATATGCCGGAGGTAGACTTTGACTCCAATATTTCTTTAACGGCAAAAAAAGAAGGCCACGCTCCAATTATTATTAAGGTTTAATATGTCAATAGATAAGTCATTAGCACAAGCACCCCAAGGTATTGAAGCTTTAGCGGAGCAGATGCCAGAGATAGAAATAGAAATTCAATTGCCAGGAGAAGAAGATGAGGATCAGCCAGATCCAGGTCCACCAGGCGGATTTTATGAAAACTTGGCAGATCTAATTGATGAATCAGAATTAAAAATTATTGCTGATGAACTAATAGAAGATATTAGTAATGACATAGATGCCAGGAAAGATTGGCTGCAAACTTATGTAGACGGCCTAGAATTATTGGGCTTAAAGATTGAAGAAAGATCAGAGCCTTGGGAAGGCGCATGTGGTGTATATCACCCATTATTAGCTGAAGCTTTGGTTAAGTTCCAAGCCGAAACAATGATGAGTATTTTTCCTGCGACTGGGCCTGTTAAGACTCACGTTATAGGAAAAGAAACGCCAGAGAAAAAAGACTCTGCCGAGCGCGTTCAAGATGACATGAATCTTGAATTGACGGAGAAGATGCCTGAGTATCGTCCTGAGACGGAAAGAATGTTGTGGGGCTTGGGTCTGGCTGGAAATGCTTTTAAGAAAGTATACGAAGATCCAACACTTGGAAGACAAGTATCTTTATATGTACCTGCTGAAGATGTAGTTGTACCTTACGGCGCATCTAGCTTAGAAAATGCAGAGCGTGTTACACATGTAATGCGCAAGACAGAAAATGAAATTAGAAAACTCCAAGATGCCGGGGTATATCGAGATATAGATATAGGCGATCCAGTCAATGTATTGGATGAAGTAGAAAAGAAAATCGCAGAAAAGCTTGGCTTTAGAGCTACGTCTGATGATAGATATAAGATCTTTGAAGTCAGTGTAAATCTTAATTTAAAAGGATTTGAACATACTGATGAACACGGAAACCATACAGAAATTGGTTTGCCTTATATAGTTACTATTGAGAAAGGTACTCAGAATGTATTGGCTATTCGCCGTAACTGGAAAGAAAACGATAGCTTATATTTAAAGCGCCAGCACTTTGTACATTATGGATATATTCCTGGATTTGGTTTCTATTGTTTTGGTTTGATCCATTTAATTGGAGCATATGCAAAATCAGGAACTTCTATTATTCGCCAATTGGTTGATGCTGGATCACTGGCTAATTTGCCAGGCGGATTTAAGACCAGAGGCTTACGCGTTAAGGGTGACGATACACCAATTGCACCGGGCGAGTTCAGAGATGTGGACGTACCTAGTGGATCTATTAAAGACAACATCGTACCGTTGCCATATAAAGAGCCAAGCCAAACTCTT
>Ga0164296_1005304_pt1 | contig 11351 bp, 8 predicted proteins | sample GEODES057metaG_FD_113533 | JGI IMG/M metagenome (GOLD analysis project Ga0164296, IMG submission 113533) | Dystrophic lake water microbial communities from Trout Bog Lake, Wisconsin, USA - GEODES057 metaG | ecosystem: Environmental > Aquatic > Freshwater > Lake | place: USA: Trout Bog Lake... | reverse complement strand
GCAAAGTCGCCAAATGGCAAATCCCAGACGATGTGGTGTTTGTTGAAAGCATTCCACTTGGAGCCACGGGTAAAATGCTTAAAACTCGACTTCGCGAAATGCTGGCCGACTACCGATTGCCTAATTGACACTAAGTGTGTGTACTCTAATTCAAGTAAGCCTGATCCCCTTGTTCAGTCATGATCACTTGACTATCATCCATCACTAGCGACAATACGCTCAATGGGGTCACTTTTTCGTGGACCTTTCACCGCCTATGGATGACCCAGAACACTTCCATGAATCAAACTCTTCAAACTTCAAATAACACTGAACCTTTAGAACATTTGCTGAGTGGTTTATCACCCAGAATGGATCCCAATTCGCAGGCGGCTTATGAGCGGTTTTTAAAAGAATTTGGCGTTTTCATCCCTTTTGCTTTTTTTCTGGGTTTCCAATTGGAGCACTTTGAGGGGGGTGAATCGGTTTTGGCCTACACACCCACCGCTGATCACTTTAACTCACACCAAGTAACGCACGGGGGAGCGTTAATGACGTTGATGGATGTGAGCATGGCGTGTGCGGCAAGAAGCGTTGATCCTGCATTTCGCGTAGTCACCATCGAGATGAAGAGTACCTTTTTTAGCCCAGCTAGTGGAGCCCTTAAAGCCCGTGGCCATTTACTGCACCGCACCTCAAAAATGGCCTATGTCGAAACCAAGGTCTACGATGCACAGCAAGTGCTCTGTGCGCACGCAACAGGCACCTTTCGGTTTGTGACACCAAGGTGAGCCCATGCATTTGAAATGCATGACCTCTTCTCTTGACTCTGCGGTTGAGAAAAAGGAATAACTTCTCATGGCGTCATTTTATGGTGTGATTCACTCTGGACTGGAAACACTCACGGGTGGACCTTCTGACGATCAGTTCTATCCTGTCGGCGGGTGGGACATCATCGACGGAGGAGGGGGCGTTGACACTGTGTATGTCCTTGATACGTCTAACCATTACTCCATCACGAACACGGGCAATATCAACTATGTTGATGCCGTCTCAGGGGCATCTTCCTCACAAGTGCAAATGAAAGATATTGCCTTTGTTCAGTACTTGGACAAAAAAGTGGCGCTTTGGAACAATGCTCAAATTCACAGCACCCTCTCCAATGAAAACTTCATCGGTGGAAGCAGTGTTTATACAGTCATTTACCCCAACAGTTATCAAAACTTCAATCTTCAAGTCAATGGCTATGATGCATATGTGAGTGCAAAAGTGCCGTCCACTTCCTCCTCTACCTCCTCTACCTCCTCTACCTCAAAAGTTCAAGCCCTGGCTCCCTTCACAGATCACTTGCAGTACATCTCACGTTTGGTTTTTACCGATGTCGGGGTGAGCTTAGATTTGGGCGCCAATCAATCAGGTGGTCAAGCCCTCTCATTGGTGAACGCTCTTTTGGGTGTGAGCGGGGTGAATAATCCTTCAACAATGGCCTTGGCGTTGCATTATTTTGATGCAGGGCACTCCATGTTGGATGCTTGTAGTGCAGCCATCGCGATGGGCGTCTTGCCTACAAAGACAAGTGATTTTGTCAGTACACTGTGGTTCAATATCATGGGCTCTGTGATAGATGCAAACACGTTGAATACTTTTGTGGGTCAATTGACAGCACAATCGAGCTCCCAATCGAACTCTTCATCATCCATCGCCACGGCAGAAGCGAATCTGCTAAATATGGCCGTTGGCACCAATTTCAATCAAGCCGATATTCAGAAAATTGGCGTTTTACAAACCGGTTTTATCTACAGTTTGACTTAAATCTGATTTGATTTAATTGATGAAAATGATTAGACCTGTTGAATCATGAACCGTCTAGATGAAAAACTTCATTTCTTACGGCATGGCCAAGTTGTTTCCTCTGCACTGAAAACGCTTACAAACGCCGGGCTACCCATCCATCAAACCCGCCGAAGTGTTGACCATTTCGTCATGGCGCACCAACTCCTTCAAAAAGGGGATCACCTGGGTGCACTTTCTTTGAACTTGAACGCTTGGACTTTGGAAGCTCCAGCTGTGTTCTCTTTGCCCAAAGGACCACAAGTAACCGGCGAATTCACGCACGATTCTCAATCCAAGAACAGAGTTTTTCATGAAGCCGTCATCATGCTTGGTCAAATTCTCTGGTTTTGGCGTTCGGTTTTGCCGCCCAAACTCAGTAATTCCCATAATGAAGTTTGGTATTTGGCATGCGATCTTTTTTTTGAGATGTCACAGCATTTTGACATTTCCAATGTACAAAATGAGAATATCCAAAAGCAATTGATCGGTCTCTCAGACGGCTTGGACCCCAGATACTGGAGGACATTGGGTACAAAAGGTATACGTCTAAGACGCATGGGACTGGACGACCAAGATGACCTTCTTGCTTTACTACAAGAGCCACATTTCATTGATTTATACCTTCCATCGCTTAAGGCAAATCGAGACTTTGTGCAACAGTGGTGCGGTGTGGCTCAATCGGTACGCTCACCCATGAAACGTATTGAGTTTGGTGTGGTCGACTTTGAAAATGACAAAATTTTAGGCTTAGCTTCTCTAGGAAATATTGACTCTAAGAGTCAGAGTGCAGAATTTTTAGTGGGCATTAGCATGGGTAGCAGACAGGCGGGTTTGGCCGCGGTGGGTTTACAAGCATCCGTGATGCTCATGAACTGGGCTTTCAAAGACTTAAATCTTAGAAAATTGATCAGTTTCGTGTATCATAAAAACCTGCACGCACAAAATGGCACCCTAAAACTTGGATTTGTCCAAGAAGAACTCTTGTCAAACCAAGTTAAAAATTTACAAACTGGTGAGAAGACCAGCGTTTTTAAGAATGGTCTGACCAGAGATCAGTTTGATAAAAACCATCAACTTCAACGGTGGGTTCAACGATTTTGTGAATAGTAAATTTCAAATTTAAAAACGGATTAATTTTTTGGAGCGCATAGACAGATGGGACTCTTTAAAACTAGATTTTTAAAATATATATTTTTTCTGGTGTTGGTGTTTGTTTTAAGTTCATGCAACAACTCAGACCGCCTCTCCCTCAACAATAGCCAACCGAGTGGTCCATTTGACTCCAAGCAAATGATCACCTTGAGAGTTTCAAGTCCTAGTGCACTTTCTTTCTATGCGGCTGCAAGGTTTTTGGAACAGGCTACTTTTGGATACACGACAAGTGACGTTGCCTTGGTGCAGCAAATAGGGATGTCTGCTTGGATTGACCAACAAATGAGTCTTCCAGCCTCTCAAGTCGATTGGTCATCAATTTGTTGCTATGCATCAAATTCACCGACAGCTGGTGCTGGAACAACTTGGGCTTTCCCTCCTAACGCAGTCCTTGATTTGGCAATTGGTGGAAAAGACCAATTAAGACTTAGAACTACTTATTCCTTGTCAATGTACATTCCGGCTTCAGGTCACCCGCCTGCACAGAGTGCTTACTTTAATTTTTTACAAAACAACTCTTTGTCAAAATACGGCGACTTCTTAAAGGCCTTGACACTCAATCCAACCATGGGTGGATTTTTGAATTTGAATCAAGATCAAAATCCTGGGTCTTGTTCGAACTGTTCATTCAATGAGAATTATCCTAGAGAGCTATTGCAATTGTTCACCATGGGTACAAAAATGCTCAATCAGGATGGAAGTTTGCAATTGGATTCAAACGGGAAACCCATTCAAACTTATTCTCAAGATGACGTCTCGAATATGGCGAGGCTTTTGTCTGGATGGAGTTATGACAACTCGAGTAAAGATCCTATGTCGATAGATGCCCCTGCGTTTGAGTCGCCTATGATCAACTCAAACCCAAGGTCTCATGACACTACTTCAAAAACATTGCTCGGAACAACTATCCCCGCTGGTGGAACAGCCGCTCAGGATCTGGATCAAGTGATTAAAATCATTATGGCTCACCCCAATGTTGCGCCGTTTGTTTCTTTGCGCTTAATCCAAAATTTAGTAACTTCCGCTCCAAGTCCAGCCTATATTTCGAGAGTTGCAAGCGTCTTCTCGTCTTCCCAAGGTGACATGAAACAGGTGGTAAAAGCCATTTTGCTCGATCCAGAAGCAAGGGCGGGTGATGTGCCCTCCAATACCAACAACTCTACAGGTAAGGTAAGGGAGCCGTTTTTATTCACCACACAAGTTTGGAGAGCCTTGGGTTGTACCAAAGCGCCTGTAAGCCCAACTGATCCAACATATCGGCTTGTTGCATCATACGAGCAACCTTTGGCAGGAGTTTCAGTTTTTGGGTATTACGAGCCTAGTTATCAACCTGTAGGAGGCTCTAGATTAGCTCCCGAATCTAAGCTTGACAACTCAATGATGTTTAGCGAAATGTCAGCCATCTTGTCATACTATTCGAACTCTCCAAGTTTCGTAGGACTATTACAAGCTGCAGGTTGCAACAATGTGATGCCACTGTTGTCAAGCTATGGAAATACTGACTCCTATTTATCACTTATAAATCAGTTATTTTTTAAACAAGCCATGCCATCCGTTATCCAAAATGGAGCACTCGGTTTGATGCAAACTTACTATAGAGCAGGCGTTGGAAATGATGCAGTTTTTGCTCTTAAAGTTGCATCTTTGTTGCTAAGCACACCATCATTTGGAGTGATGAAATGAAAATTACAAGGAGAAATTTACTCAAAGGCGCAATCACTTCCTCTGGAGTAGCTAGTTTAGGTGCAATGGGTGCCGCCACTTGGCTTACTGGCGGGTTTGAGCAGTTGGCAAGCGCTGATGATTTGACGGATTACAAGGCACTGGTTTGTGTCTATTTGAATGGCGGCAACGACTCCAACAACACTTTGATACCCGTTGATGCGGCTTTTGGAGACTATACAAGGGCTCGAGGCTCACTCGCTCTCTCCCAGAGTTCACTCACAGGCTTAGGAGGATCAAGCGCAGGACATCAATTTGCTCTTCATCCCGGTCTATCTCCATTGGCGAAGATATATCAAAATAAAAACCTGGCGTGGATCGCAAATGTAGGCTCGCTAATTCAGCCAACAACTGCCAGCCAGGTTTTATCAAAACAAGCCGTAACCCCACCCTTTCTCTTTGCCCATGACGATCAGATGAATATTCAAGAGGGGTGGGATGGGCTTAATCCTGCAGTTACAGGTTGGGCTGGTCGTGGGATTGAAACTCTACCTAATTCTCTTCGTCATCCTTTGCAATTGATCAGTTTTGATAGCCGCAATACTCTACTCAAAGGGCAAACGACTCCTATTACCCAGGCCAGAACGGGTGGAACTCGAATGTTTGGTAATGCGGACTTCTTGAATCCCAACGACATCACTATTGCAACACTAAAATCAATTGCATCGCTTAATTCCTACAACGATTGGGACAACATTCGACAAACCAATCTAAGAAATTCACTCAAAGATTCAACCAATATTGCTTATGCAATGGCAAATATTCCCAACCCCAGTGGAAATTTTGGAACAGATATGTTTTCTCTGTCTTTGATGCAGACTGCAAAAATGATTTTGGCAGGAAAAACATCAGGTCTAAAAAGGCAAGTTTTTTTAATCACTTGGGGATCATTTGATACCCATGCTTCACAACTTGGGCAAGACTTGAGTAATCAAGATGGTCAACTTGCGGTCGTAGGTTCAGCAATTGATGCATTCAATCAGTCCTTAATTGGCTATGGAGTCAATGATCAAGTCATCACTTTTTCTATGAGCGAGTTTTCTCGAACCCTTCAATCCGTTGGTGGCAATGGATCCGATCATGCCTGGGGTGGTCATCACTTTGTTATGGGTGGTCCTATTCAAGGCGGTCAAGTGTATGGCACATTCCCTAGTCTTACCCTTGGCGGCCCGGACGATATGGACCCCAATAAGGAGGGTAGATTTGTGCCCACAACATCTATAGATCAAGTTGGTGCAACTCTGATGTCATGGATGGGGGTAACATCGAACCAACTCAATCAAGTTTTTCCCAACTTGAAGAATTTCAGTAGTCCCACCATCAAATTTGTTTAAATTCGGTCCATCCTATGAGCTTTACTGATATTCTCAATGCAACAAACAATGTTGTACCCAATAATGGTTCAACTTCGGTAAATGTACTTGGTAGTGGAGATGTTGAGTATGTGAAATTCAACATGTCAGCAGGGACTCGGTACAACCTTCAGGCACAAGGGCAGAGCACCACTGCTGGGACTTTGGTTGATCCTGAAATCCTGGGTTTATACAACCAAAATGGAATCAAGCTCCCCAATACTGGAGACGATAATAGCGGCGTTGGTTTGAACGCTTCAAGTGTCTTCATTCCAACCACAAGCGGTACGTTCTTTGCTGGCATTGTTTCTCAATCAGGCTCAAGCGGCACAACATCGGTCTCCTTAACTGCTATGCCCAGTGTAAACACACTCGGAGGGAGTGCTTCAACTCAAAGTCAACTTCAACTCTCGATCAATTCACCTGCTGTGGGCGAGATCAATGTAAGTGGCTCACAAATTTGGTTCAAGGTTAATTTAAATACTGGTGAATCCTACCAATTTAATGTCAACGGTATATCTGATTCAGCCAATAATTCAGCACTTCCCTACGTCAATGCTATTTACAACTCGACGGGTGGAAAAATTGCCAGCTACACAGATCCTGGAAAAGTTAGCTCTTCAAGTCAGAGCTTTGTTCCCACCACATCGGGCACATTTTGGGTCAGTGTTGCGTCTGACCAGTCTACAGTAGGCGGCTTTCAGATCAGTGAGACGTATTCAAATTTAGTGATCAACTCGCCGAGTGGCACAACAACCTTGACAACGGGTAGCGGGAACGATACCTTGAACGCGGCTCCAGGTACACACACTTGGAATGGTGGAGCAGGAATTGATACCTTGGCACTCACAGGTCCCAGCGCAAACTATACATGGACTATTTCCACTTCAGGGAACAATGTCACTGTCAAAGACAAAACCAATGCGGATGGCACGTACTCGTTAAACAATGTGGAAATCTTAAAGTTCACTGATCAGAGTATTGACATCGATATCGCTGGTTCAGTGACAACTGTTGCAAAAGTTCTTGGAGCACTCTTTGGTCCAAGCGCAGTACAAAACAAGACCTATGCTGGGATCGGGATCTCTCTCTACAACAGTGGGTACACAAGTGCCCAACTGGCTGATTTGTCCCTTGGGGTTTTACTAGGCGCAGGCTTCACGCCCGCCGCAGAGGTCACATTGCTCTATAAGAACCTTTTCAATACACAAATATCATCATCAGATTTAAATACCTACGTGGGATTAATCACCTCGGGTCAATTGACCACAACTGGTTTGGCACTTACAGCGATGGATCTAAGCTTGAACACCACCAATATCAACTTGGCTGGACTTGCTATGACTGGCTTGCCCTTCACGCCTTCATCCTAAGTTCTTTTTTTTGAGTGTTTTGAATGTTAAAAGGGTTTCTACCAATACTGTCAAGATCTGGTCATTAATCAAAGGTATGCTAGGATTAATAAAAAATTTTGCTTTTAATCTTGTGAACTACTGATCGGCGGTTATTTTTGTTGAACTCGTTCTTCACACTCTATCGATTTTCTCAAAAGCTAATCTTAATACTGGCTTTGTTTGTTTTGAGCGCTTGTAGTGGCTCAGATACCGTAGGGCAGTGGAGTGCATCTTCGCTTGTCTCCAAGATATTTGATGCCAAACGCCAACTTACCTTGCGCTTGGACACCCCCTCAGCCATCTCAAATTATGCTGCGGCAAGATTCTTAGAACAAGCCACTTTCGGTTATACCGCTAAGGACGTTTTGCGCTTACAACAAATTGGAATGTCGGCTTGGATTGATGAACAAATGGCCTTACCCGCCTCTCAAGTGGATTGGAGTTCGGTATGTTGCTACGACGTAAATATGCCATTCGATCCCAAGATCGGAAGTTTTGTAGCAAACCAAGTTACAGATTTAGCGATTGCCGCCCCTGATCAATTGAAGATCAGAACCACTTGGTCTTACATGATGTTTATTCCAATTTCTTGGACCAAAGTTCAAACGCCCGGTCAAGGCGCTTACTTTAACTTCATGCAGACATCTGCGTTAGGTAAATTTGGAGATTTTCTGAATGCGTTGACCACCCAAACTGCCATGAGTTTTTTCTTGGATCTTTGGAAAGACCAAAACCCAGGTTCTTGTCAGGATTGTGATTTCAATGAAAACTATCCCAGAGAATTGATGCAGCTTTTCACGTTAGGAACTGTGCTTCTCAACAACGATGGAACCCCCAAACTTGATAGCTCAGGTAACACCATTCCGACCTACACACAAGCTGACGTCTCGGCCATGGCCCGTGCATTAAGCGGTTGGCAATTTAACAATAAAGACAACAACCCTTCAAGCTCTGCAGACAATATTGCATACGAATATCCGATGATTGCTAATTATGCAAAGGCACACGATACGACTGCTAAAACCATTTTGGGTACCACCATTCCTGCGGGTGGTAATGCGGCTCAGGACCTCACCAGTGTGGTTAATATTTTGATGAACCACCCCAACATTGCCCCTTTTGTATCAACCCGGTTGATTCAAAATTTCGTGATGTCCCAGCCTAGCCCCGCGTATGTGGCTCGTGTAGCTCAGGTATTTTCCAGCACCCAAGGGGATATGAAACAAGTGGTTAAAGCAATCTTGCTTGATCCCGAAGCAAGAGCTGGGGACACACCCTCCAACACCAACAATAGCTACGGCAAAGTTCGTGAGCCCTTTTTGTTTGCCACACAAGTATGGAGAGCTCTTGGATGCCTAAGAGCCCCGGTTGCTCCATGGAACCAATATGACCGTGTTATCAGCGGCATGCAGCAACCTATGAGTTCAGACACCGTGTTTGGTTTTTATGAACCCAACTACAAACCTGTTGGAGCGCCTAAGACAGCACCAGAATCAAAGCTCGACGATACCAACGTGTTGGGCCAAGAATTCAATATGCTGAGTAACTATGCCTGGACGGCATCTTATCTAACCCTGCTCACCGATGCGGGATGCGACATCAATTCTTTGATCAATGCTTACCCAAATCCAGAGAGTTTTCTTAATTTAGTGAATTTACAATTTTTCAAAGGTGCGATGCCAAGCGTACTCCATGATGGAGCCATTCGATTAATACAAACCAACTACGCACCTTCAACTCCTACCAACAACACCAACAATACATTGCTTATCATTAGCACGCTTTTGGGAACACCGTCCTTTGGAGTGATGAAGTGAACTTCTCTAGACGTCAATTTCTCAATTCGGGTCTATCTATGGCCAGTATCGGTGCACTTGGAACGAGTGCTTGGCTAGCCGGAGGCATGGGGGAACTTGCCAGCGCCGATGACCTTGGTGATTACAAGGCCTTGGTGTGTGTGTATCTTAATGGTGGCAATGACGGCAACAACACCCTTATTCCAATTGATGCAGCCTATGGCGACTATGCAAGGGCTAGGGGGGTATTGGCTTTAAGCAAAGATTCTTTGACACCTTTGGGAGGCAGTTCTGCGGGCCATCAATTCGGTATTCATCCTGGCATTGCACCATTGGCCAAGCTGTACCAAAACAAAACCCTCTCTTGGATAGCCAACATGGGGCCCTTGGTGCAACCTGTGACCGCCAGTAGCATCTTGGCGATGAAAGGGGTGGTTCCCCCGTTTTTATTCTCACATGTTGACCAAACCAATCTTCAACAAGGCTGGGATGGGATGAGCTCCACGATCACGGGTTGGGCAGGACGAGGCATCGAAGCTTTATCGCCCAGCCTGCGCCATCCACTTCAGCTTTTATCCTACAACAACAATACGACTTTGCTGCGTGGACTCGTAACACCGGTAACCTCGGCACCCAAGCAGTATGCCAACTATTATGGTTCAGCCAATTTACTAAAACCCACAGATACTCAGTTGCAAGCCATTCAAAGTATTGCGCAATTGACCTCTGCCAACGATTGGGACAATATTCGTCTTAAAAATATATCAAACACATTGAATGATGCCAAAAGCATTGCCTATGCCTTGGCCAACGTACCTCAACCGGCTGGAAACTTCGGTACAGATGATCTTTCGCTCATGCTCCAACAAACGGCCAAATTGATGTTGGCAGGAAAAAATGCGGGTCTCAAAAGGCAAGTATTTTTGGTATCTTGGGGTTCATTTGACACCCATTCGGGTCAAATAGGAACTGGCCAACTCAACCAAGATGGTCAACTTGCCACATTGGGTTCTGGTCTAGATGCCTTCAACCAATCTATCCAAGGGTTTGGCTTGACGAACAATGTGATCACTTTTTCAATGAGTGACTTTGCCAGAACTCTCCAACCCGTGGGTGGCAACGGAAGTGACCATGCTTGGGGAAACCATCATTTTGTGATGGGCGGGCCAGTTCAGGGCGGCAATGTTTTGGGGACCTTCCCAAGCTTGGTCTTGGGTGGGCCTGATGACATGGATTTGGCCAAAAAAGGAAGATGGACCCCTACCACCTCCACTGATCAATTGGGTGCAACCTTGATGACTTGGATGGGGCTTAGTAGCACGCAACTCAATAAAGTCTTTCCAAACCTCAAAAATTTCAGCTCACCAACGCTGAATTTCATATAACTCCGAGACGATCAACTTGAATTAAAAAATTCAAACGCTAGTGATCTCCATGGCCATCTCGATGTGTGCAATGCCGGCTTCTTCAAAAGTCTCGCCTCGGGGCTTGAAGCCTGATTTTTCGTAAAAGCCTTGCGCACTCAACTGAGCATGCAAGATGATCAATCGATCCCCTCGAGCCCTTGATTTTTCAACCAAAGCATTCAAAACCTTTGCTCCAAGGCCTGTGCCTCTGAGTTGACGCTCAACCGCCATTCGACCGATTCGTGATGTCCCCTCAATACTTGGCAAGAGACGAGCGGTGGCGACACATTGGCCCAAAGCATTCAGTAGCGCAACATGTTCGCTCAAAGGATCTTGATCATCGATCTCCAAGCTTTCATGAACACCTTGTTCACGAACAAAAACGCGCATTCGAAGTGGAGTGACATGACTTTGAAATTCGCTCCATGAACCCATATTCAGTTGCGTGATGGCCTCACGATTCTCAAAATTCATCAAAGCTTCTTTGGCCGCTTGAGGTATTGGTATGGATCTAGCGGTTTTGGGATTGGCAAAGACATAGATCAACTCGATCAGAGTAAGTAGCGTATCTCCCCTAAAAATGGCCACTTGAAACGTCAAAGACGAGTTTCCGATGCGTTGGCATTTGACGCCTATATTGAGCAAGTCGTCATAATGCGCAGAAGCAAAATATTCGATGGTGGATTTTTTGACAAACAAATCTCCACCCAAGGATTC
>Ga0164296_1005303_pt1 | contig 11353 bp, 12 predicted proteins | sample GEODES057metaG_FD_113533 | JGI IMG/M metagenome (GOLD analysis project Ga0164296, IMG submission 113533) | Dystrophic lake water microbial communities from Trout Bog Lake, Wisconsin, USA - GEODES057 metaG | ecosystem: Environmental > Aquatic > Freshwater > Lake | place: USA: Trout Bog Lake... | reverse complement strand
CCCCCTTTTTACTGCAACCATACCCCCCCTACAAAACCGGATCTGTCAAATTGTCTTTTTGTTTTTTTCTAGTCCGCGCTTAGTTGCCTCCCTCAATGGCATCTTACTTTGGCCACCCTACCACTCCTACGCGCACCAACAGTGACTATTCAAAACTCATCACACTGTTTATCGCCTCTGGCAGAAGGGAAATATTCACAGAAAGTTTTAAATTTCGTGATTTCTTCTCACTTCAACGCCGATTCGTGTCAAAATTATCCGTGTCCCTTCCCCCTCATCATTAGACCGTACAAGGACAATTCAACATGACCCCCATCGAAGAAGACTTAAAGAATACGGGACTCAAGGCCACCTTACCCAGATTAAAAATTCTTGAGCTTTTTCAAAAGTCTAATCTTCGTCATTTAAGCGCAGAGGACATTTACCGGGCCGTCCTTGAAGAGCGTTCGGACATAGGGCTTGCAACCGTTTACCGTGTATTGCTTCAGTTCGAACAAGCGGGGCTTTTAAAGAGAAGTAACTTTGAAAGCGGAAAGGCGGTCTATGAACTCAATGAGGGAGAGCACCATGACCACTTGGTATGCCTAGACTGCGGGCGCGTGGAGGAGTTCTTTGATGCAGAAATAGAGGATCGTCAACACCAAATCGCACTTTTAAAGGGTTTTGAGATTGCCGATCACTCCCTGAGCTTATACGCTCACTGCAAGCAACAACCTTGCCCCTATAAGGCTTGATGAACTAATAATCCCGCTTATTTAAGGCTACAGGGATTCGCCGTATTTGGGATCCAAGGCTTTATCCATCTCCCTTTTGTGCCTGCTCACAAATTCCTCATAGGTGTTGATACCTCTAAACTGCAATATGGTGTTGCGAACCGCAGCCTCCACCAAAACCGCTATATTGCGCCCAGCAATCACCTGAATCACCACTTTGCGAATCGACATATTAAGAATCTCTTGCGTCAAGGGCTCGTGGGGCAGACGGTCATAGTCGCGCTCTAAGGTCTCGCGCATTACTAAATGAACAATCAATTTAAGGCGCATTTTGCGCCTTACGGCGGTTTCCCCAAATATGGCTCGAATATCCAAAAGCCCAATCCCTCTGACCTCTAAAAGGTTAAGTAAAAGCTCGGGACACCTTCCCTCTATGGTCGATTGATTTATTCTGTAAAAATCCACCACATCATCCGCAACCAGGCCGTGACCCCTAGAGATAAGCTCCAAACCCAGCTCACTCTTTCCAAGACCTGACTCACCCGTAATGAGCACGCCCATGCCCAAAATATCCATGAACACGCCGTGCGCGGTTGCTCGCTCCGCAAAGTGTTTAGATAGATACGCGCTTAAGACATCAATCACAAACGCAGAAGGATGGGGGGTCGCAAACAAAGGGATACGCCCTTTTTTGCAAATATTAATCAACTGCTCAGGTGCCGGTTGCCCCTCTGCGATGACGAGCGCTGGAGGCTCTAAACTGACGATTTGTTCAAATTTGACGTTCGATTCCTCCTCAGTTCCCGCCAACAGATAATCAATCTCTCTTTTACCAATTAGCTGCAGTCTGTAGGGATGAATGTAGTTTAAATAGCCAACCAGGTCTGCGCCAGAGCGGGCCTCTTGAATTGCTTCTTTGTCAAAGTGCCTGTCTAGCGCCTCTTGGCCTGCAAGCCACTGCCAAGCTAACTTTTGTTTAAAGTCTTCAAATAAAACCTGAGCGCTGATGACGGTGGGTTTCACAAAGAGGCGGTCTTTTTATGAGTGTTAAAGATTTAAGGGGCCCAAGCTACTAAAAATCCCTTTAAGAAACCATGCATAAATTTATGCAATTAGAGTTGATTTCCAAGATGTGATTACTTCAAACAAAGAGCCTGCGTCCTGACTTCTTTTAAGGCGGTCCCTAACGCTTACGTCCGCAAGCATCTCTGCAATCTCAGACAGGATCTCTAGATGTTTTTGTGTTGAGGCCTCTGGAACGAGCAAAAAAATCAACAACGAGACCGGTTGCTCATCGGGGGCATCAAAACCAATTGGGTTCGCAAGTTGGAAGACCGCGGCCAATGGGTTTTTTAATCCCTTGATTCGCCCGTGAGGGATTGCTACTCCGTGTCCCAGGCCAGTTGAGCCCAGTCGCTCTCTGGCAAATAAACTGTCTGCAACGAGCGATCTGCCCAGAGCGTGCAAATTTTCAAACAACAACCCCGCCTCCTCAAAGGCTCTTTTTTTGCTAGTTGCATCAACGTTGACTTGTACCAACGCGGGCGACAAAATGGAGGTTAGTCTGTTCATATTCAGGGCCTATTATGCACCTGAGTATTCACTTCTTAAGGGTTGTTGTTTAATTACAAAGTACGCTTTTGTTCACTGAAGCGTTCTTTTGGCGCTTTCATGGTGATGATTTTGTATTTTGTCTTTGTGCTTAACCACCTGTCGGTCTAATTTATCGACCAAATCGTCCACCGCCGCATATAAGTCCTCATGGGCGCTTTCAGCGAAAATGTCGCTGCCTTTAACCAAGATATTGCATTCAGCGCGTTGTCTTTTTTCCTTCTCTTTTTGGTTATCGATTGATAACAAAACTTTGACGTCCACGACCTGATCAAAGTGCCGAATGACTCGGTCTAACTTACCAGTGACGTAAGTCCTTAGTGATGGAGTTACTTCCAAATGATGTCCACTTATTGTTAAATTCATAGATGACCCTTTTACCGTTTAGTTACTTACGTCTTGGATGCTTGCGGTTCCAAATTAATTTAAGCCCGCATTTGCATGATGCGCCTGGCGAACCAAAATTGCAAGCCCTCGCGGGAAGAAAGCCATTAATTTACTGAGGCATCTTCCCTAATAGACGAAGGGGACAAATATTGTGTAAACTAGCAAAGTAACTTGAAGAGGCACTCACTCTTTGCCAACTCAACACAGATCCTCACTCAAGCGCCTTCCCTTGCTTTCCATTTAATTTAATTTACTTTATCAAATCGTAAATTTAAGGGCCAACTTAGGAGCCAATTTAGGCGCTACCTTAAAGCCTAGCCTTTGGGCTAAAGCCCTGTCTGGGCAACCGTGTCCATCCACAAACCTAGATTCCAAAATCCACTAGGGTTAACGTGCATTTGTATTGTTTGAGTGTCATAATAGTTCAATCTTAACAACGGAGACACCTCCTTGGAACCCTACCCTAGTTGGTAGCTTTCGACTCTTTGGGCATATTGCACGCTGATGCATAGTTTCGAGGTTCGAAAGCCGCTTTTTTTAGTTCGAACCTCAACACCGGTGCGCTGCGCACCCAAAAAGTCATGCTCAATATATTCACACTCGCAAACGGTCGCCTGTTTCAAGAAGAGATTGAATCTTTGGAGGAGCTGTCCAAATTCCAACCCATTTGGGTAGATTTAGACGAGCCCAGTATCGAAGAAAAGCGATGGGTCAAACAGTATTACGGGCTCCTTATTCCAGACGATGCAATGGACGAGGATATTGAAGAATCAGCTCGTTTTTATCAAGAAGATAACGGGGAACTGCACATCAGAAGCGACTTTTTAATCGCTGATGATGAAGAGCCACGAACTGTGCGTGTTGCTTTCATATTAAACCAACACAATGATAATCTTAAGAGTCAAGGCGTACTCTTCTCCATTCACGATGAGGATGTCCCTGTCTTTCGACTGCTTAGGCTTCGGGCAAGAAGAGATCCCAACTTGATCACAGATGCAAAAGACGTACTTTTAAAACTCTTTGACGCTGACGCTGAGTACTCCGCAGATACTTTAGAGGGCATCTACGATGAGCTAGAAAAGGCCAGCAAAATGGTGCTCTCTGAGGATGTCACAGATGAGCTTGCAAGCGAGGTGCTTGGTAGGATCGCTCGACAAGAGGACTTGAATGGGCGCATCAGAAGAAACGTCATGGACACCCGTCGTGCTGTCAGCTTTATGATGCGTGCGAGGATGCTTAACTCAGAGCAACTAGAGGAAGCTCGCCAAATCTTGCGCGACATAGAGTCTTTGGATAATCACACCGCCTTTTTGTTTGACAAAATAAACTTCCTAATGGATGCAACGGTTGGATTTATTAACATCAATCAAAATAAAATTATCAAGATTTTCTCTGTTGCAAGCGTTGCATTGCTCCCCCCCACTTTGATCGCCAGCATATACGGGATGAATTTTGATTTTATTCCTGAACTACATCTATCCTGGGGCTACCAGTACGCGCTTGTTTTGATGATCGCAAGTGCTATGGTGCCCATGTGGTATTTCAGGAAAAGGGGCTGGCTCAAATAAAAATCATAAGAAAGGAGGAGCGCGCGTTGCTGATCAGCAAAGCTTTAAATACTCTTTTATGATCATCGCGCTATAGTGGCTCGCAACTGAGCCTAGGAAAAGACTGAAGTCTTTCTCTGCCTGCTCTGCTGCAGAGTCCGATATGGTTCTAAACATCCCAAACTTAGTCCCGTAATCGCTGCATACCTGGGCTACTGCGGCGCCCTCCATCTCCACTGCTAAGGCACCTGGGTGCTCAAGGCGCAGCCTGTCTCTATCGCTTGAGCTTGAGATAAACTGATCGCCGCTTAAGACCGTGCCACTGTGCACTTGAGCGCTCCTTAGGTTGAATAATCCTTCCAAACGCACCAGATTGACTAAATCCATCAAAGCTCTTTCGCTGGCCTCTTTTAAATTCACGGCTATTTGGGGTTCAGAATCAAAATAATGGTTTGAATATCCAGGCACCACAAATCGCTCAAAGAGCGGGGATGCATCCATGTCATGTTGAATGAATCTGGTGCCAACAACGATATCTCCAATGTTTAGTGCCTCGCTAACGGCCCCTGCCACCCCGGTATACACGATATGAGACACCTCAAAGTTTTCAATCAAACACGCGGTTGTAATTGCCGCAGCTACCTTTCCTATGCCTGACAAAACAACTACCACCTCTCGTCCGTGATGAAGGGCAAGCCAAAATTGGCGCCCCGCCAAAAGCTTTGAATCTGTAACCGTCATGTTGCTAAGGATTTGAGCAATCTCATCCTCTAAAGCTGCAACAATTGCCACACGTTTTCGTAGATTCATGATTTGTAAAAATTTCCCCCTTTATTTTCACCCCAAGATTCCAAAACTTACACTTAAACCTGAGTCACCAAATGCAATAGGCTCCAAAGTGGAGCCTATTTAAAAAAACTGATGGACTCAGGCAATCAACGCACTCACTCTATAGCCTTTGCCATATCTTCAACTACTTTTTTTGCATCACCAAAAACCATCATTGTCTTGTCCATATAAAAAAGCTCATTGTCTAATCCAGCGTACCCAGCAGCCATAGAGCGTTTGTTTACGATCACCGTTTTAGCTTTATAGGCATCTAAAATAGGCATTCCGTAGATAGGGCTGCCCTTTACCAAAGCAGCAGGATTCACCACATCGTTAGCGCCCAAAATAATGGCTACATCAGCTTGGCCAAATTCCCCGTTAATGTCCTCCATCTCAAAGACCTGATCGTAGGGGACCTCGGCCTCTGCGAGCAACACATTCATATGTCCCGGCATGCGACCCGCTACGGGATGAATTGCATACTTAACGTTAATGCCGTGTTCAGTCAATTTTTCTGCCAACTCCATCACCGCATGCTGCGCCCTTGCCACGGCCAATCCGTAGCCAGGGACAATGATGACAGTCTCTGCATTCATCAACATAAACGCTGCGTCATCTGCGCTGCCGCTTTTGACATTTCGCTGCGCTTGTGCACCGACCGCTGTCGTTGCGGCCTCCCCACCAAAACCGCCCAAGATCACATTGAAAAACGAGCGGTTCATCGCCTTACACATGATGTAGGACAAGATCGCTCCGCTAGAGCCAACAAGTGAGCCTGCGATGATGAGCATGCTGTTGTTTAAAGAAAAACCGATCCCAGCCGCCGCCCATCCCGAGTAACTATTGAGCATGGATACAACCACTGGCATATCCGCCCCTCCAATGGGAATAATGATCAAAAAGCCAAGTACAAAAGCAACCGCTAGCATCGCAAAAAATGCGGCCCAGTTTTGAGTAGCCACAAATACGCACCCAAGGGCAACTGCTCCCAAAGCCAACGCTAAATTAAGCCAATGTTGGCCAGGAAACACCACGGGTGAGCCCTGAAACCATCTAAACTTATACTTACCCGAAAGCTTACCAAACGCAATCACAGAGCCACTAAATGTGATGGCACCAATGGCCGCCCCTAAAAATAGCTCTAAGCGGTTCCCGCTTGGGATAGGCAGATCGGCTGAGGTGACGATCTGAAAAGCGGCGGGTTCAGCTACTGCAGCAACAGCAATGAACACAGCAGCCAACCCAATCATACTGTGCATGAATGCAACCAACTCCGGCATTTTTGTCATCTCAACTCTTTGGGCCATGACAGACCCAATGGAGCCCCCAACCACCAAACCCAGCAAGACCCAGGAGAGACCCATTGGTGAGCCTGATAGTTTGTAAATCAAAGCACCGGTTGTAACGACCGCAATCCCCATACCTATCATTCCAAAGACGTTTCCCCTTACAGACGTTGTTGGATGACTAAGCCCTTTGAGGGCCTGAATGAAACAAATACTGGCAATCAAATAAAGAATTGTGACTTGATCCATGCTCATTATGAGACCCCTTTCTCTGAGCCTTTGCTCTCTTGGGTTTTAGGTTTTTTATCTTTTTTCTTAAACATTTCAAGCATTCGCCGGGTCACTAAAAAACCACCAAAAACGTTCACTGCCGCTAGCGCTACAGCAAGAACCCCCATCGTTTTGCCTAGGGTCGTCTCAGTCATTGCAGCAGCAAGCATTGCGCCCACAATTACGATTGCCGACACCGCATTGGTTACCGCCATCAACGGCGTGTGAAGGGCAGGGGTCACAGTCCAAACCACGTGGTATCCCACATAAATGGCAAGGACAAAAATAACAAGATTTGTGAGCGTATGTGAAACTATTTCCATGACTTTAATTCCTTTTGATTTCGCCGTTTTGTGTCACCAAACAAGCGGCAACAATATCGTCAGACATGTCGATTTGAACCGCGCCCTCGGCACTTAAGATTAACTTTAAAAAATCTAGCACGTTTCGGGCGTACAAAGAGGAGGCATCCGCTGCAACCATTGAAGGTAGATTGGTTTCCCCAACGATTGTGACCCCGTGCACCACAACAGTTTGATCAGCTTGTGTGAGCGGACAGTTTCCACCCGCCGCCGCGGCCATATCAACCAAGACCGAACCGGGCTTCATAGACTCAACCATCTCAGGGGTTACTAAAACAGGCGCTGCTCGCCCTGGTATGAGCGCAGTTGTGATGACAATATCTGCAACTGCGACTCGTTTAGCGACTTCAGCCTTTTGCCTATCGAGCCAACTTTGTGGCATGGGTTTGGCGTATCCCCCCACCCCCTCAGCGGCCTCTTTTTCTTCTTGAGTCTCATAGGGGACGTCAATAAACTTGGCCCCTAACGATTCAACCTGCTCTTTCACACTAGGGCGCACATCAGAGGCCTCAATCACGGCCCCTAATCTTTTAGCGGTTGCAATGGCCTGAAGTCCCGCAACGCCCACACCCAAAATAACCACTCTTGCAGCCTTAACCGTACCGGCAGCAGTCATCAGCATAGGAAAAAATCGTGGGTACTTGTCTGCGGCAATCATCACCGCCTTGTAGCCGGCAATGTTGGCCTGCGAAGACAGCACATCCATGCTTTGCGCTCTTGAGGTGCGTGGCGCTGCCTCCAGCGCAAAAGCAGTGACGCCTGCGTTTGCGATTAACTCCAACCCGCTTCGATCAAAAGGGTTTAACATCCCAACCAATACACTGCCACTTTTAAGTAATTCTTTTTCTGACGCAAGCGGAGCCCGCACTTTTAAAACAATATCACACCCATAGGCCGCCTTCACATCAACAACCGACACACCCACCGCCTCGTAGGCTGCGTCCGTGATGGAGGCCCCCATACCTGCTCCCGATTGAAGCAATACGGAGTGGCCCTTGGTAATTAATTTTTTCGCCGTCTCTGGAGTGATAGCGACTCGCCTTTCACCCAAAACAGTTTCGGTTGGAACGCCGATCAACATAGAGAACTCCTAAACTTTAGAACACCACAAATTTTAAATTATTGTTACCTAAAATATTCATTTGCGAACCCCAACTCAAATATATCTTTCATAATAAGCTATAAATCATACAACTTTAGTAGAAAAATATTTTTTCTCATGTCTTATTATTTCTTTGATGAAAGTTTTAAACCATGACTCATCGATGGAAACCCAGCGTGACGGTGGCCGCAATAATCGAACAAAACGGTAAATTTCTTCTTGTTGAGGAACATACTCCCGAGGGTTTGATGCTAAACAATCCCGCAGGTCACCTGGAATTGGGTGAATCTTTGCAAGAAGCATGTGCGCGCGAAACGCTTGAGGAGACAGCCTACACATTTATCCCAAAGTATTTGTTGGGCGTGTACATTTCACGCTTTAAACGCAACCAAGTCAAACCTCTAAAACCTCTATCTACGATCATCCCCGCCTCCTCCTACACTCCAGCAAAAGATGAAAATATTGAAGACATCACGTATTTGCGTTTTGCTTTTTGCGGCACTCTAGGACCCTTTAACTCCGAGCTAAAGCTTGACGAGGGTATCGTCAGAACGCTTTGGCTAGATATCAACGAAATTAGAGGCTCCTCAGCCGTGCACAGAAGTCCACTGCTCCTGGCCTGTGCAGAGGATTATATGAATGGCAAAAGATTTGATTTAAATACACTGCACACCGACCCCAGCATTTATACCCCACCCATCAGAACCTGAATCAGAACCTGATATTGTGATTTACTTCGCTTGGTTGTAAAGCTCGACCATTGCGGATGGGTCGTTTGAATTGAGTACCTCTTGAGCCCAAATCCGCAGTTGCTGGGTGTCCGCCCTTAAGATCTCTTGCTTCACAGAAAGGACTTGAGTGGGATGCATAGAAAAGCTTCTCAAACCAAGGCCCAACAACAACCGCGTCATTAAGGGATCCCCTGCCATCTCGCCGCACACTGAAACGCTTTTACCCGCTTCTTTGCAGGCAGAGATCGTATCCGCCACTAAACGCAAAACGGCCGGGTGCAACGGATCGTAAAGATGCGCAACCTGCTCATCTGCTCTGTCAATTGCAAGCGTGTACTGAATCAAATCGTTTGTACCAATGGATAAAAAGTCAAAATACTTTAAAAACATCTTTGCACATATTGCTGCGGCTGGGATTTCAATCATTGCACCCACTTTTACAGGACCATAAATCTGCCCTGTTGCGTCAAGCTGGTGCTTGGCGGTTTGTATTAAAGCAAGCGTTTGCTCAATTTCCTTTGCGTGTGCCAGCATGGGAATAAGTAAATTCACCTGACCCATTGATGCTGATCTTAGGATGGCTCTGAGTTGTGTCAAAAACATATCTGGATCAGCTAAGCTCCACCGAATCGCACGCAAACCCAACGCAGGGTTCAAGTGCGCCTCATCCTTCATCGCACGATCTAGTGACTTATCTGCACCCACATCAATGGTGCGAATCGTAACCGGTAGGCCATTCATACCGTCTACGGCTGCGCAGTAGGCTTTGTACTGCTCCTCCTCGTCGGGGAGTTGACCGTCCCGTCCCATAAACAAGAATTCACTTCTAAAAAGCCCAATTCCAACAGCGCCTACGCCAATTGCGGATTTGGTGTCCTCTGGCATCTCAATGTTTGCTAAGAGCTCGACCCGCTCCTCATCCAGCGTTGAAGCAGGGCGATGTCTAAGCCGCGTCAACCGTTCCCGAGCCACCTGCGCTTGACGTTGCTTGAACCTATATTCATCTAAGATGATAGGGGAGGGGTCTACGATGACAACACCCACGTCCCCATCAATGATGATCCAATCATCTTGCCGAATTAGTTGGCTCGCTGTTCTAGAGCCAACAACAGCCGGTATATCCAAGCTTTTTGCAACTATTGCCGTATGCGAGGTCTTACCCCCTACGTCTGTAATAAACCCGGTAAAAACGCTTTGTTTAAATTGCAATAAATCGGCTGGAGACAGATCGTGAGCAACTAAGATCAACGGCACGTCCATTTGATCATCCCTAAGGAGGTCTTGCTGTAGTCCTTGGGCTTTAGAGTTTTTTTGACCCTTCAGGTGAAGCACATTGGGATCGCCCTTTAAGTGTCTCAAAATACGTTCGACCACTTGCTCTAGATCGCCTTTTCGCTCCCTCAGGTAGGAGTCCTCCATTTCATCAAATTGCCGAGCTACTACCTCTAACTGAGAGGTCAAGGCCCATTCTGCGTTATAGAACCGCTCTTTAACCCACGTGTTGATTCCGCTTGCAAGCATCTCATCTTGCAAAAGCATCATATGCACGTCTAGTAATGCAGCCAACTCAGGAGGGGAGTCTTTGGGCAAGGAGTGTTGCAGTTTTTGAATCTCATCTATCACGCATTCTCTTGCGTGAGCGACCCGTTCAAGCTCTCGATCGATTTGATCTGCAGTTATAAAGTAATGTGCAACATCAACTCGGCTTGAAGCCACAAGCACTGCGCGACCCATGGCTATGCCACGCGCAACAGCGAGTCCATGTATTGAAAAAGTCATAAAGAGTTTTTGATCACTTAAGAGCTTTCACCAAACTTATCATTAATAAGTTTAAGCAACTCTTGCATTGCTTGCTCCTCCTGCATACCCTCGGTCTCAAGTTCAATCACAGAGCCCATTGCGCCTGCCAGCATCATCACTCCCATAATACTTTTGGCGTTAACCCGTCTGTCTCCCTTAGAGATCCAAACTTCGCAAGGAAAGGATCCTGCAAGCTTGGTGAGCTTGGCGGAGGCACGAGCGTGAAGTCCTAATTTATTGCTGATAGTTACTTTGTTTTTGATCATGAATTCTATTTACTTGATTTTGAGGGGCTGCAATAGCCACTTGCATGACGCCTTGTGCCCCGCCCGCTAAAGCTCGCTGAAGTAGGGATTCTAAGTTCTCATGTCGATAGCATATTGCTCTGAGTAGCATTGGCAGGTTTACGCCCGCGACAAGCTTGGTTTGACTTCCCTGTACAAATTTCTTAGCGACATTTGATGGTGTTGCTCCGAAAATATCCGTCAAAACGAGGGTTTTTTTATTGTCTAAGTCTTTTTGCAAGTTTTCAAGTTGCTCAAGCGTTCTGTCTGGGTCTTGATCGGGGGGAACATCAACCGCAATAAGATCATCCCCACAGTCTGGATACACATGCAAAGCGCAAACTCTCAAAGCTTGGGCGAGGGGCGCATGCGCCACCAAAATAATACGAATATTCATATCTTTATTAATAAATCGTTGCGGCTTGAGCAACT
>Ga0164296_1005300_pt1 | contig 11354 bp, 8 predicted proteins | sample GEODES057metaG_FD_113533 | JGI IMG/M metagenome (GOLD analysis project Ga0164296, IMG submission 113533) | Dystrophic lake water microbial communities from Trout Bog Lake, Wisconsin, USA - GEODES057 metaG | ecosystem: Environmental > Aquatic > Freshwater > Lake | place: USA: Trout Bog Lake... | reverse complement strand
GCCTCTAAATCTTGCCCCATGTCAAAGGGGTGGGTGTCCAGGTGGCTTCATGTGCGGGTTGTAATAGGGCGAGAATGTCAAATCGGTGTCAGGCAACTGCCCCCCGCTTTGAACATAATACCCCCTGTTTATTGGGGTATTATTGGTATTAGGATGCCCCCCAGCTAACCTGCGGCTAGGCACCTCTTCAGGGCCCTGTACGGCCACCATGAAACTGCCCTTGCATGCACAGCAACCCGCCTAAGTGAGCGCAAATTCAACTAAATTAAGTCCTATGCTTTCTCGCTTAGAGATAAGCCTATACTGTTGTTTTGTTTCTGAACTCGCTGCTGATCCGTATTGTCCGTAATAAAAGTATAAGAAGGAATAAAGTTTGTAGCGTAAGGCTTTATTCCTGAACAATTTGTGCGTAAATGGCACCGTAGCCAGAGCAGCCTATTCCGCTTTTCGGCGTTTTACCTTAGGCCGGAAGGGGATAACGCTAGCTGGTTTCATTGGGTTGCTAGGGTCGATTTCAAACCATTCCCGCGTCATGCTGGAATCTCGAATAATGTCTTTGTAATTATCCTCAAAGGTATCTGGGTCATGCCCCATCGCGGAGGCGGTTTTTGGACCGTCTTTAGTTTTATCAAACCAATAGGAGGCCGCGGAAACCCGGAGGGCGTTTCTTTGCCATTCGATGGATCCTGCCGCCTCTCTTGCCTCTGTCATGGCTACGACGAGATTGTGAATTCGCCATTCGTCTAGCATGGCAGCTCGTTCTTTTGGAGATTTTTCTTGGTAGCGGGCTTTTGTTTCATCGTCTTGTTCTGCTTCCCAGATGTAGAGGTTGTCCGCTTTTCGTACTCGCATTAGGTATGCAAATAAATTGTCAGGAATAGGTGTAGATCTACGAGAGGGTATCTTTGCTATATCTGCTTCGAGAACAATTTTAGCCTCTTTCCAGTTTATATCTGCCCAGCGTAACCGAGCTACTTCTGCTGTTCGGCACCCGCAGAATGCTTGAATAGCGATTGCTGTCCGAACTGCCGGTGATGCCGCTTGCAGCCATTTTCTTAGGTCGTTAGGCCGCATAACGCGTTTGCGCCTCCCATCTTCCTCCCTTGTCTCTACTTTATCCGCAGGGTTTGCCTCCATTAACTCGCTGTCTACGCAGTAACTAAAGAATAAAGAAAGATAGCGTTTCTTGGCGTTATAGGAAACTTCGTTTAAGCCATGCTTCTCGGTATAAGATTCTAACCAGAAACTCACTGTTGCCGCTTTCATCGTTGAGATAGGTTCCTTCCCGTGGGCTATGCAAAATTGATCTAAGGTTTGCTTGATGCGCTTTAGGTGTCCGAGTGATAGGTTTTTGCGCCGCTTTGCCTCAATACAAGCCGCAGCAGCCTCTGCCACTGATTTTGATTTGGAGGCTAGTGCTGAATCCTTAATGTAGTAGTCTACTGCTTTTGTTAAGGATGCCCCTAAGTGGCGTAATGGCTCTAATTTGCGATAGCAGGCCAATGCCTCTCTCTTGAGCTCATCGCTCAGCCCCATGGCATCGGCCGTCCCCATGTTGCTTTTTTCTGCACGTTTAATCATGCAAAATTCCTTTGCGCTAGCCTCGTCGCGAAAGAATCTGCGGCGTAAAATTGGCACATCACCCCTTTGCTCATGAAAATAGACCGCCCATTTCTTATCCGGTCGTCGTTCCCATAAGTTACGAGATTGTTTAATCGGAATTAAGTTCTTCTTCGTTGGACGAGCTTTACTAGGTAAATCCATGGCAGAGGGTGCCACATCCAATTTTGGAAATAAACCCCTGTCAATCCTGTCCGAGACTTGTCCGTAACTTTGATTTATTAAGAATAATTGGTAAAAAAAGTGACTGTTAATCACTTGGTCGCAGGTTCGATCCCTGCCCAGGCAGCCAGAAAGGGCTTAATTTAGGTTTCGTGGCTGCAATTATTTTAATTACGGAGCTAAACTTAGTTTAGCCTTTAACTAGGGCTTTAACGATAGCCCGTGGGTTAATCTTGAATTGGAGGTCGTTTGCTGAAGGGCGCCCGCTGTCTCCGCCTTTACGCTGTAATGTAAGGCCAAGGCCCAAGGTAAGATTCCCATCTCTGGTAATGCATGGCTTTATACTGCAGCAGCAATCGATCACTAGGGCCATAGGGTAAAGGTGCCAGAAATCGCGCTGACCAATTTGGCTGATCCAGTTTGCATCTATCGCTTCATGGAGTAGCAACCAGTCAGCTTTGAGGACAGCTTCTGCTTTCCCTCTTAAAACATGTGAGGTGATTTGGCGCTGATAATTTTGAAAGAAATGGAGTAACTCCTCTTGTTCAGATTTGGTTACTTTATTGAGCATTGTCCGATTCCCTGAGGTGTCTTTTACGGTAAAGGCCCTAAGGGTTTCAGCCACTTGACGATTAATTCCAAATTCTTCGACGTATGTTTCCAGTGTTCCGCGATTTGCCTGACTGAAGGATACTTCAGGCTTATAGGTTTTTAAGGAAATCCCTTGGACATGCTGACTATTCTCAGTGCCGTCGTAGAGGAGTACGTCCGGCTTCTCTTTGTTTCCAGGTTTTCTTGCCTTGAAATTGCCGTACCCTTGGCAGCCGCAGCATTCTTCCACAATCCAGGTGCAATCTTCATGATGACCATTGATTTTATCTAACAGAGCTTGTTCGGCATCAAGGCCTCGGTGTGCTGCTTCGGACTGAATTGATGAATATTTATCTTCAATCTCAAAGGATATCTTTTTGCTTAAGGCTTTAAATTTAGTCCAGTCCGTTGATTCCGAGAGTACTTTATGTGGGTTAATCTGAATCTGGAGGTAGTCTTTGAGCCTAAGGTCACCTGCATACAGGCCCCCGCCATAGCGCTTAAGTGTTATCCCATGACCTAGTTTGATTTGCTTTTTACCTCTAGTGGTGGGCTGCACATCGGTCGTCATGATTGACTCCAAGACCTCAGTGGCAGCCACATAACTCCATGCCTTCCCATTTTGCTTCTGTTTGTTGCAGAAGGCGAATAGGGCGACTTGATCAACGCCTACTTTTTCCCCTTTGTTAAGAATCGCTTCACCTCGGCCTAGGAGTGCACGGGAGAGCATGGCTTTTCGATGATTACGAAGATAGTAAAGGAGCTTGTCCTGATTATTCCTGCTTAAATCACTGAAGTAGGCATAGTTCTTCTTCAGGTCGGCGGCTGGACTAAAATCTTCTTTAAGTCCTTCGCTTGGTCTAATTGTGCCAGTAAACAACTTGAGGAGGCGGAGCATTTCCTCGGGGAGATCTTGGTCTTTCCGGTAAGAATCGACTGGTTTGCGCTCAACTTGGTTTCCTCTACTGGAACCTGCACTGATAACGGCGATAGCTAAGGTGACCTCAGTTTCCATGAAGGAAACTTGGATATCACTTTTGTAACTACCTTTAACTTTAGTGATTTGATTAACGCGGACGGTTAGTCCTGGTGCTAATTTCCGGTCAATAGTCTTAATGACGCTGTCGCAGGCTTCGAGGAGGGCATTATCGCCAGATTCAAGTAGCCTAATGAGGTCATCGACTGCTCCTGCTCCCTTCTTTGCGTTACTATTCTTTTCAGCCATCTAGTATATTGTTACTAGATGACTATTTTAGTCAACGGCTCTTAGATTCCTGAATCCAGAAGGTGTCTATCTCCTTGAAGATTGCTTCAATAACATTCACCACCACGCTGTTCCCAAATTGTTTATAGCGCTGCAGTAAGGGGACGTCTCCAGTACTTACGTCCATGCCGTGAAACCCCATCGCACTCGCACACTCGGCGGGGGTGAGTTTTCTTACTCTGCCGTCGATATAGTAAGCTCCAGTCTTGGACGCGGCGCCGCCTCCGTATGCAGAGAAAGTAATGGCATGGCCATGGGTGGAGTAGATTCGCTCCCCTTGTCCGCCCTTGCCCATAACCCCAATGCGAATGGGTTTAGTGTCCTCTTCAACCCTTTGGTCTTTATACTTTATATCGTCTCGGTCGGCCGTGAGTTTAGGCCTAAAATCGGTCCGCTTGATTGTTAGTTTTTCCAGTAAAGCTTCGTCGATGTTCTCCTGAATATCTTCTTTTAAGAAGCGTGGTTGAAATTTACGAAATTTGGGTAGTGCGGCCAAAAGATCGAGCCATTCGGTCCACTTGAACTCGTCGTTGGCTAGATCTTCTCTTACTGCTACAATATAGATACGCTCTCGTTTGGTGGAGGCACCGAAATCGCTCGCATTTAGCACCGCTGAGGACACCCGGTAACACACTGGCCCCTCCTTGGTGTCTTTGGTTTCCTGAGCCATCTTTTTTTCTAAGTGATGTCGGATGGTCTTGAAGGTGTTGCCATGGTCGTGCCGAGCAAAGTTTTTGACGTTCTCTAAGAAAAGCACGGCTGGTCGGTGTTGTTTGGCGATTTTATAAATCTCGAAGAACAAAGTTCCGCGCGGATCTTTAAAGCCCTCTTGTTTGCCTGAAATGCTAAATGCCTGGCATGGAAATCCTCCACAGAGCACATCGTGCTTGGGGATACTTTTTAACGTTTCATCATTTTCTGTGAATTTAGTGATGTCACCGAAAGGCACCTGCCCGAAATTCATGAAGTAGGCTCGTCGAGCATACTTATCCCATTCACTCGTAAAGACACAGCTTCCGCCGACGTTTTGGCCTGCGATGCGGAACCCTCCAATACCTGCGAAGAGATCTATGAAGGTGAAGTGAGGGTGGCGCTTCTGTTTAAAGGCAACACTCGGTTTGGCGAAGGCTTTCGGCACAGCTGTCTCTCCGGCTTCGGTTGTAAAGTTAGCACGGTAGAGTTCTGGATGGTGGGCCTTGTGGGTGAGTATGGCTAGGTCGTCTAGGTCAACGCGGTCCCAGGGGAAGCGGGGTGCAGGAGTCGAAGGGTCCTTAGCCATAAAATATACTGAACATCTGAACACTAGGTTTTTCTTAGTCAAGGGTTCCTATCACAACTCATAAAGTCAGTGGGGTAACTGAGGAGTGCAACTTATGCAGGAAGTTGATGAGTCCCCTTAGTTTTAGGGTAGCTAGTGTAGTTGCGCTAAAAATGACACTTATACGGAAGCAATGTACTCAACGGTAATATTTGTGTAAAACTAGTTGAGCCATGAAATTTCTCTGTTGCGAATTGAAAGAATTTCTCTGTGCCCGGTAGTAATTACTGCTCTGTGCTGTTGAACCATGTTTAGCCTCGTATATTCAGGGCTAGTTACGCGACCAGTGTCTAGGCGTATGGTTAATCCATCATTCGCAACTGTCGCAAGTCGTAAGTCGAACAGTGTATGTAGATCAGCCCTTAGTATTAGGCCATTGTCTAATTGATTATTACCTGTCCATGCATGAGGCAGTATATGGCAGGCTTCTAGTACTCTATCTTCAGTTACGCCGGTAAATGCACATTGATTATTGTATAGAGTTAAGAGTGCTTTTCTGAAGCGACTTTGGCCGCGCCGGATGCGACGAGCATAAAATTGGCGCAAATCTTGGTCGTCTCTTAGTGCAGTTTTGTCCTCCTCATTCTCGGTAGGACTTATGACAAAAAAATTTGGGTCGAGGAATTCTTTCTCTGATAAGTCTAGTCTTAGTTGCTGGATGTTTATATGTCCGCTTGATTTATCATAGTACTTATTCCAGGTAACTTGGTCAATTTCTGCAACGCCATCAAATCCAGCACTCTCTGTTCTTGGGTCAAGCGATCTGAAATTTGCTAATTTAAATGAGACACTGGACAGTAGACGGCCGGTCTCGAGAGCGGCCCTTTTTACGGGAGTAGAGGTGTCGATATTTAGATTATTCTGGATGCACTCTTCGTAAGCTAGAAGGCAGCGCATAGCATCAATCGCGTCGAAATCTTTCCCTGTTTTCTTTGCCAGAAGCTCAAGTCTTATTGCCTCAACGTATTTAAGTTTAATCGCATGGCTTTTCGTTGAAAGAAGTTCTTTGTCAATATTGAGTCCAGGGTCACGTAAGAGGGTAGTCTCTTTGAGAAATTGGCGTTTGTTGGAGAGTACTTGCGGGTTAATCCTTAAGTTAATTGTTTCTGTGTTACATCCAGTAACCTCGCAAACGGCATAAATGCCAGCACCTGATGATGCATCTTCTTCTTTGTAGAGGTAAATTATATCGCCTTTCTGAGGTCCGCAATTTTTGATTTTTATAACGACTTCTTCTAATGATTTGGAGACAGTGCCGGGCTCAGCGGAAATAATCCAACTACTATGTTTAATGATACTGTCCATGGCAGGTGGTATATAAGCCTACTTTTTTGACATATTTTGAAACAGAGTGATGTCGTCTTTCATCTGGGAATACTCTTTTAAGTCATACAGTGAACCTCCAGCCGATGTGTTCAGTAATTTGGTAAACTGTTTAACTTCATTAATGGACTTACCTTTGGCTAGACGATAGGGTTCGTTCTCAGGTCCATTTTGATCGAGGTAATCTTCCCCGATTTTATCTAATAAGGCACTGACTAGACGAGGCATTGCACCATACCGACGTAAGACGATACTCCACTGAATATTTTGATTTGCATAAAGAATCCGGAGATAGTGCTCCATCGACTTATTGCTTTGGTGTGCTTCAGACTCCTTGGCTGCTGTATCAGCGACTCGTGCTGTCCACCAAAGTCGTGCTATGCCATGTCGAGTAAGTTCTGTTGTGCCGGCACCGCGCCCTATCCATCGTTGAAAGAGAATGCCGCGAGCACGGTTAATTGAATCAGTGCTATTATTTTTTTTATTTAAAATTAGGTTTTCTTCAGTTTCTTCATCGCTGATTTTATCTTGGCTTGAAGCTGATTCGGCAGAAGTGGTTAAAATAGGAGCTGGCACGTGCCAGCGATTTTTCATGTACTCAGCACATGCTCCGAATGCTAAACCAGACCAGAAACTCCAGTCTACCGCGACAGAAGGTGGTAGCTCGCGTAAAGTATTATAAATAACTAAAGATGCTCTAAAGTCGCTCAGGTTTTTGTCGTTATTCACTAAATCTAATTTCATTAAGTCGTTTTCGGCAGCATTTAAATTAAAGTTGAGTGATTTTATGGCAGTATTTGTATTTCGCCACCATTGATGGGTCGTTTTCACATGAGCAAGCAGTGCGTCACTTGAAATCAGTGCGAGGGAGTCGCTAGATTCGGACTGACTACCTTTGTTTTTTTTACATAGATCACGAAGATATTCCGAAACTTCAATGTGACCCTTTTTAGTTAATATTTTCATTCGTTTTCAGAAGATGTAGAAGTTGGGATTTTAACGAAAGCATCAGAAAGTCCCAGGTGGCCTTTCATGATTATGTGCGCAACTTCGTATGGAATAGATTGATTAGAGATTGCACCATCAGTCGTAAGTTGAGCGATTACGGCTTCTAAGCTTTTATACCATTGGCGGGTACTAACAGCTTCATCAAAGTCGTCTCCTTTGCTGGCCATAACAACTGTAACTGCTTGAATTAGTGCAGGCATTACCAATGCATATGTAAGTGCGGGACCATTTGAGGGATTATCTTTTAAATTACTGAAAACACTATATGAACTAGAATCCAAAAGAATCATAATCTTGTCGGTTTCAGTATACCTTATTAGAGGTGAATCAGATTTATTGAGGTCCTCCTTTAATTTAATTTCTATAATTGACGCTGTCTTTTCAAGCCGCGGTAAGAGAGGTAGAACCATGGAGTAACCAAGAATTGCACCAGCTGGAAGATCTATGCCGTCATTCCGTCCCATTGAGGCTGGGGCACCTGGAAGACTGTAATTAGATATTTTATCAACACTTGCGATATAAACCGTGGCTTCTGCTGGGAGTGCGATTCCCAAATCATCAAGATTAATAGGACCATACGTGAACTCCCCTTTTGAAAAATCATCGTTAGAAGGGTTTAGTGGGAACGCCTTTCGCGCTAAGCTTGTCTTAGCTTCGATAATTAACGATATTTTAGCCTGCTTTGTTTTAAGATATTCGGCGATTTTATCATTTTGGAATTTAATCAAAAAACTAAATTTACGTGCCGTTTCGTCAGGTGTACCGTCGAGGTCGATTTTACCGTAAAGTTTATCATTAAAAGACGAATCAAGGCGGAGCTCATCATCATCAAAGAGTCCAATTGGGCATAATACGGGATAAGGAAGGCTTGGCATGGTTTACGGAGATTTAAAATTATCTTTTGTAATTAAGTTTCAATGGGCTTCCTCGGAATCCAGGATTGGTTCTAGAATTTGTGCATCAAGGCTTAGTAACTCGATTTCTGTCTTAATTGCGAAGACGATTTCGCCCTGATGACCTTGGGGTATATCAACTGGTGCAAATTTATCCTCTGAGCTGCGCGTAACCTTAGCCATGTTTATTTGGTCGTCTGCTTCCCGCAGAGAAATATCAAAAGCAATTTGATCGAAGGAACCGTTGAAGTTAACAGCTAAAATATTTACAATCTCATTTCCCTTAAAAGACTCTGAAGTTTTCGGGGTAATTTTAATGATGTATCTGCTATTACCGCGATAGCTAAAAGAAGATTTTGCCTCAACGACTTTATATTTTTTCTCTATGCGAGGAGTAGGGCCTGATGGTTCTTTAGTTGGAAGTTTAATTGAATTAGTACCATATGTTGCACGCGTGAAAGGGGAGTGCTTTAGGCCTTTTTTGATAAGGCTTTCAGCGTCGTTCCCATTAACTTCTCCGCCATTATCTTGTTGTAAATCAAGTCCCTTAATTGCTTTAGCTACAGAGTCTAACATTAATGATTCATCAGAAATAGGTGGTGCAAGTTTAGCAACTTCATCGCGTATCCAATTATAGATTTTATTAAGTTCATTATATACTTCATGCTTAGGCGACTTATCCCGATCTTTCTCCCAAGCAGTATGGGTTGGCGGCTCAAGTCGACGAAGTAGCTCATTGCCCCTTTCGTCATCACAAATCATAAAGGCAGCAAATGGGAAAGGCAGCTGATATGACTTTGAAAATATCTTCATTCGGTTTTTTCGGCACATAAAGCACCGCGCAGGTAACTGGCCGTAGATTTTTATGTCATCTTTAGTTCCTTGAACTATACCAATTCTTACTTTTCCAAAAAATTTAAAATCCTTCTCAAAAGCAAATCGCTGACTGTTTGTATCTCCACGAGATGCTTTACTTGCTTCAATGTACCAATGGGAATGCTCCAGGTCTCTTGTGAGTTCTTCAAGTTCGGCCTGAATTGCTTCGTTTTTTAAGGATATTAGCTGTTGCTGGATATTATTTTGGTCAATTTTTTCACCATCTACTTCAAACTTTGCATAACCATCAATAATTGCTGGGAAGAAGTTGGTAATTAAGGCTGCTTTTACCTGTAATTTCCATTTATCGTCTCCAATAAAACCAACTACAAAGATATCAGTACCAAATTCATTCTCATTTCGGTATTTACTAAATTCTTTGGGAACTTGATTGCGTGAAGTAACTGGAAGCGAGATTTCGCAATTTTCACTTGGATCAGTGCCTTTTAATCCAATCATTCCAAATGGTTGCAACTTGTGATTAGTCACCGGATTGCGATGCGTCATAAGTCGGACTACACCCTGAAAGCCCCATCCGTCTTGTGAGCAAGTTTGGTAGAAGACTGTGCGTAGTGCGGAGCAAGCAAAAGGGGCCATTTTTCCGATGCCAAAAGCGCCACCAGCCCCTTTGTTACTGTTGGCTACACCGGTTGATTTTACAAGGTTAGTCCAGGATTTCCCCGCTTCATCGTTATGAATATTAATTCCTTCTAGCCCTTTAGTATTTGAATCAGAAATAACTAAAACCGGGACTACTGGGGCTGACTTCATTGCTTTTGCTGGTGAAAAAACGTTTGGATAAGCATTCCCGTTTTCCCCCCACCAAGCAGCTGATGCATCCCATGCCTGGCTTAATCCGCCTGTGAATTCAGGTATGTCATTAGCCTTTATTTGCTCTAGTTTGAATTTAAGGGTAATGGGTTGATTTCCCTTGCGAGCATCAATTGCATTTTGTGCACATTCTCTTGCAAGGTGTGCCATAAGGTTGCCTGCGAAATGTTCAGCTCCGGCATCGCTTGGTCCTACGTTTGGCCCCCCGCCTGCATCAGGAAAATAAATTTTAAATGGAGCGACTGTAGGTAAGTTTGGCATACTAGTATCATTCTTGTATTCCCAGTTATTGGTTGCTGTCAACTAGGCCTCTTGTACTTTTCTAATAAAAGAGAGCGAGTCGCTAGTTAGATAAGTAAGACTTGTAGGGTTACGGCTCGTAATAGTGCTTTGAGTCCTGGGCTGCGGGGATTATAAAGTTAAATGGGGTCTCTTAAGGTGTAATGCTATAAATAAGCCCTTTTGCTGGAAGTGACGCTTTGACGGCTTCTATGTCACAGTCCGGGTGTTTGTGCACGGCACGATGACAGGTCGGACAAAGCATGATAAAGTCTGCAAGAGTCGTGCTGATTTTACCAACCGTCGCATATTGACTTAATGGTAGCCTATGATGGGCGTCCACTAATGGATAACCGTAAGTAGGTACTGGTCTTAAGCCGCAAGCCTCGCAGAATAGTTCACCATGACGTAATAAAAAGGCCTCCTTGACTTTGCGAGGAAGGGACGAGTCTCGCTCTAGGTGCCAATGTTGTCTCAGCCTCTCAGCCCCTTCAGGCGAAGCTCCTTCTAAGGCTTGGGTATCTCCAGGGGATAAGGGACTTTCTACGTTCGAACTCTTGGCATCATCAAAGATCGCCCGTTCTAAGTCGCTAGGCAGAGGTCTGTCTAGGGCACGGCGTGCTAGCTCAACGCACAAAGTGAAATCATGCAGGAAATATTTTAATGAATGCTTCCTGATGCCTTCCTGAACGCCCGATCCACTTTCTGCTCCGCGCTTTAACGTTTTGCTTAGAACGCATCCATGAACTTCTTTTCCTTCAAAATCTTTAAAGGTATAGTGAATGTTATCGAACTTAAATTTCCACCAGCCTTCACGGCTGCCTTTGGCTGATTCATCTAAGCGTGTGCATAAGGCTAGTGCCTTTACTAAAGCCGATCGACTGGTGCGATTGGTTCGATAAGCGAAGAATGCTAAGCAGGCTAGACATTCGTCCTCGATTTGACTCGGGGCGCGTTTCTGGTGCTTTAATTTCATATATAAAATATACAATCAAACCCAGATGTGGCGCTAGCTTTTACTCTGTTTTTTATTATAAATACTATATTCGATACTGCTATTGAGTCGGTCGATTAGGCTAGTCGTCTGATTAGTTAGATTATTATATAATAATTATAAATAAATTGAACTTTGGTAGGATTCGTTAAGTCTCGTTTAATGCATAGTGATCCCCGAGGTTATTATCGTATT
>Ga0164296_1005299_pt1 | contig 11355 bp, 10 predicted proteins | sample GEODES057metaG_FD_113533 | JGI IMG/M metagenome (GOLD analysis project Ga0164296, IMG submission 113533) | Dystrophic lake water microbial communities from Trout Bog Lake, Wisconsin, USA - GEODES057 metaG | ecosystem: Environmental > Aquatic > Freshwater > Lake | place: USA: Trout Bog Lake... | reverse complement strand
TCAAAAGGTGTGGCCACTGGACCAGGTTCTAATTGGATACCTGTGATATACAAACTATCGTCGGCTCCGGCAGTGCCTGTAGGCGTCCACAAGAAATAAGGCGCAGCTTCTAAAACACCTGCACCAAAAGTTCCAGTAAATGAATAGCGTGTCCAGTTGGTGGATATTGCTTGTGTGGTGGTAACGATGGGTGTAGCTGTGCCAGTCCACGAACCAATGCTGTTTACTCCTTGATCAGCTGCTGTCCCGGTATATACAACCACAGTTAGATTACCACCCGAATAGTTGGACCCTGTCTTGGCCCAAAAACTTAGAGTGACAGTTTGTCCAGATAGATCGTAGCAATTGGTGCTTTCTATAACCTGTGTAACTACCAGAGGATTGGTACCAGCATTGCCAGCGGTGCGCTGTAATCTAAGGCTGTATTGGAATAGATTGCTGGGCACGCTGGTGCTTTGAGAAATAGTCGTAGATGAATTTTGGCAATAGGTAGCCATGCGGTCAGCAGTGTATGTCCATGTTCCTGAACCCACAGTGGTGAATGACGTACCACGCTGCCATATCTGCATGGCGCCATTGATGATGCGATTGCGCAAGAAGCTGCTGCCCATGATCACGGTGTTCTGCACGTTCACATTGCCCTGCACGTCCAGAGTTTGCTGGGGCGTGGTCGATCCTATGCCAACGTTGCTGCTGAAATAGCTGCTGCCCTGGACGTGTAATATCTGCAGGGGTGTGGCAGTGCCTATGCCAAGGTTGCCAGAGCTGTTGATGGTCACAACTTGTGCGCTGTTGCTGGCAAAAGCCAGGGTGTTAGCTGAGGGAGTGAACATACCAATTGCGGGTGCCGTGCCAGTGCCAGCTAACGCGATGTTGCTGAGGAAGGTTGGTGAAGTGATGTTGGCCAGCGTGTCGTTAACGTTTGGCAGTGTGAGAGTGTTGTTGGCAGCTGCCACGTTGGCCACCAGCTGCACGTATCCACTGCTGTCTCCTACCAGCCTCAGAGTGCTCATGTTATACTATGCTCCATGTGCTGCCACTGCTCACAGTGACTGTTATGCCGTTGCTGATGGCCACCGGACCAAACGTGCCAGCATTTGATCCCACGGGCACGGTGTAGTTGGTGGTCACAGTGTTGCCGTTCTGCCAGAAGATCTGATCGCCACCGCCGCCCTGCGCACCACCCAGCTGACCCCAGCTGCTGCCATTGTAGCCTTCAAACAGGCTGTAGCTGCTGTTGTAGCGCAGCACGCCAGCTGTGGGTGAACCAGGTCGCTGTGCTGTGGTACCCACGGGAACCAGCATGGCATCAGTGCCGTTGATGACCAGCTTGAAGGCTGCGGTAGTGGTGCTGATGCCCAGGTTACCGTTGGCATCCCAATATGGTCCACCAGTGCTCAGCTTGGTAGGCGTCACAGATCCATCGTTGGGTATGGCTATGCCTGTGGCATAGGTGTTGACCATGATCTCAATGTTGCTGTTCAGCGGTGGTGCACCACTGGTGAAAGTGATGTTGGTGCCGCTCCAGGTATAGGTGTTCTTGCGCTGGTACACGCCCGATATGTACACGTTAGTGTCCAGGGTGCTGGTGGCATTGTAGTTGCCCGTGGCAAACACTGTTTGCACACCGTTGCCAGTGTAATCAAACACTGATATGGCGCTGGTCACAGAAGCCAGGCTGCTGCCATCAGCAAACACCAAGCTGCCAGCCAGCGTGACGTTGTTGACCGTGATGTTGCCAGCGTTCATGTACTGCACCGTGGTCACGTTGCCAGCGAACACAGCCACATTGACGTTGCTGGTGCTGCCGCTGCTCAGTGCTAGATTAGCGAGGTTATATGCGATTGAAGTTGCCATGCAGCATATTTAGCTGGTGGCTTGCTGGTACCTCGCAGCTATTAGCTGTTCATGCAGATAGCTGATACCTGCACAGTATAGGTACCACTGGCCATGGCCAGCTTGAAGGTGCTGGATGCCTGGCTATAGGTTCTCGCAGCTGGTGTACCCGCTGCAGACAGAGAACTGATCACGTTGACCGTACCGGTGCCCACGCTCATCAGCACCAGATCACTGAAGCGATTGGTACCATCTGAACCATGCACCAGCGCCAGCGTGGCATACAACGGTGTTGCTAGGATGACAGTAGCAGCGGTGCTCACGCTGGTGGTCTGCTGCTGGTTCACGTACATGGTGCTGCCACCAGTGTTGGCCAATGTTGTATACTGTGTAGCATTGGTCGTGCCACTTAAGATAGATACTTTTGCCGATCCAATCTGAGTTCCTGCTGTACTGAAATATATGTTGCCGTTGCTGTCAATGCGCATGCGCTCCGTTACGCTGGTGCCAAACACGATGGTATTCGCAGTTTGGTAGAGAGTTGACGCGGCTATCTGAACTGTGCTGCTGGCTGCTCCAGGATCCGTCCCAGTAATTCCGCTGTGCGTCCAGTAATTTCCACTGTAATTGGCCATTTCTACGGTATAGAAACTGCCAGCACCAGTATATTGCATCAAGAAGATCCAAATGTCGTACGCAGTGGCGCTGGCACCTGCAGCGTTACCCACAGCCTTGACGTTATAACCATTGAATAATGATTGGGAGTTAGTGCAATAGCTGCTGGTCCATCCACCAAAACCGTTGGCATCAAAGCTGCTGCCGTTGCTGGTCTCAAAGCGTATGTATATCTCCACTTGTTGCCCGGTTGAGGCATTGAAACCTTGATTAGTTACCACCTTGATGAAACAGCTGTTGCCCGCCTGACTGGCCGTGAAGGTTCCTAGCTTTACCCATGCTGCCGAACCACCAGTATTGGGTATTAGATAAGTGTAGTTGCTGTTGAGCGTCGTCTGATAGCCATTGACCTGGAAGGTGTAACCTGTCTGCACAGCAGTGGTGGCAATGCCCACATTACCAGTATTGGTTATGCGCATGCGTTCTGTGTTGTTAGTTGAAACATACACATAACCAGACGCATAGCCAGAATTGATTTGGATAGGAGCATTTGTCGAATAGATGTATCCGTTGTTCGGATTGACTCCTATCGATATGTTATACAGTGAATTAGACGCATATAATGAAGTGTCATTTGAGTTTGACAAATTACGAGCTGCAATATTAAAGCCTGTGTTCGCAACAACATCCAGTTTAGTGATTGGCAATGTCGTGCCTATTCCCATGTTGCCACCGGCATCGATGACCATCTGCTGCACACTGTTGGTGGCAAATCCCAGCTGATTAGTGCTAGGACTAAACAGTCCTATGGTTGGTAGGCTGTTAGCTGTGACTGAGAGGTTCCCAAAGATGCCTGCCGCGGTGGTCTGCACCACGGCATTGCTCTGTATCATTGGTCCTTGTAGGAAGTCTGTCATGCTACCATATTTATGGCAGCGAGTTTAGCCCCAGGTGACCAAACCTGCGGTTATCAGCAGCAGCGCCGCCCACGTACCCAGTGCAGCATAGTACCAGCTGAGCGGCGTGCCAAAGTAACGCTTGCCTATCATCACGCATTCGTGCATGGGTGTGAGCAGATAGGCAGCATAGTCCAGCGCGAAGAACCACACCAGATATTCAGGGCCAAAGACTGCGGTCATCAGCACCGTGATGGCAGCAAACTTGCCATCGCTGCCCATGCTGAAGCTGGCCGCGAAGGTCAGCAAGCTGATCATGAACATGCCATGCACCGTGTGTGGATCCAATCCAGTGCCTCGTACCGTGTCTTCCAACCAAGCACGATGCTCCTGCATGTAGTTGCTGGTGAGGAATATCAGGCCAATCAGCGCCAGGGTTGGCCAGTTCACATAGCCATTGATCTTGCGCCAGCTCCATGAGCCGGTTATGGTCAGATAGTAGGCCAGCATGGCACCAAACACAGGGAACACCGCACTGGGACCCTCCCCACCCAGCAGCATGTAACCGATCACGGCTGCGAGGAAGGGCCCCACGTTGCGCATGAATTCTGCGGCACCGAGGTTGGGCTGAGGTTCTATGTTGATCTCTCGGTCGCGCAGCGCGAAGAACACGTAGTAGCCTATCCAGACCGCGCTCACTGCCATCAGAGGCCATATGTGACCCAGCCAGGCTGTGTAGCTGAGGCCAAAAGCTGCCATGGGCAGTATCACTGGCTTCTCGATGGGGCTCCACATGTAGAAGTGATGCGTGGTGAGAAAGTCTATGGGTCCCAGCAGCCATCTGCCTCGTCCTGATCTGTCGCCCTTGGCGGTTGCAGTGTCCAGTATGCCCGCGCTCACGCTGCTGCGACCTTCTATGGGCAGCACACCGCTGATCAAGCTGATCAGTGCCAACACCAACCTGTCGCTGTGCAGCACTGTCTTGAGCCAACCATAGGTGCTGCCAAACAGGTTATGTTCTCTGGCCAGCCCTGACACCACCATGATGGTGAACAGCACGAACAGGTAGATCTCATCGCCCAGATAGTATTGATCCAACCAATCGCCGATGCTTGACCACATGTTCTCGCGCTCCTTGTCTATCGCACAATATACGCTGGCCTGGGGTGAATTATCAAATATCGCCGCTGCGCTTGGCTGACAGGTAGCTGTCCAAACCGGCGCTGGGTATGCGTGCCTTGTGGGCATGGTTCTCGCCCAGCACGAAGTTGCCGCTCACGCTGATGCGATAGTCGTCGCTGGTGTAGAACGGATACACGCAGTGGTGCATACTGCTGGGAAATATCAGCGCCCTGTTGCGCCATTCTCTGTCCACTGGGAAGTTGGTGCACTGTATCTTGCCCAGGGTGTTGAGGCTGACCAAGCAGAACTGTCCGGGTATGTTCACGTTAGCGCGCCTGCTGCTGGGACGAGCCTGCTCATCTCGCATCAGATAGGGCACTTCCAACCATATCACAAAGCTGATCACGCCGCTGTGATCATGCAAGGGATTGAACTCGTGCTTGCGCTGGAAGTTGACCCACAGCTTGTCCAGCGTCACGGGAACCATCTTCTTGGTACCCAGCTGCTTGATGCTGTCTCCTATGCTGTTGTACAGCTTGTCGTGCTCTGCCACCAAGGGTCCCAGCAGCTTTTCTGTGTGGCTGTGGCTGGCCGTGAGCAGATATTCGTGCTCTATGTTGCCAGCCAGCTGGTCGTTAAACGGTTGGCCCAGATCAAAGTTCTGGCGTATCTGGTCAATCTCTGTGCGCAGTGGCGCTAGATCCGCGTCCGTGAACTGCACCTTTAGTATGCCCACGTTGGGTAGCTCGTCCTTGGCATATGATCTCTGAATTTCTGTCATTCCTTGGCCACTATGTTCATGCTGATGCTGATGCGATCGCTGTCGCTGGTGTTGATGTCCACTGAGTGATCCAGCCAACCTGGCACGGCCACGAACAGGCCCGGTCGAGGACGTATGCGCCATTCGCTGTGATTGTAGCTTGCGTCCTTGAAGCTGTAGGCAGCATAGGTCTGTGCTGGATTCATGTTGTGCAGCACCAGATCACCGCAGCCCGCCGGCGTTGCGAGATATAGAGTGCAGGCCAGCACTGATCTAGGATGCGTGTGCCTGATGTTGTAGCTGCTAGGTGGGTTGATGTTGATCCAATAGTGCTTGAGCGTGAGTGTTGTGTTGGGCTGATAGCTGGCATTTACCTCGGCAAGGCTCTGCGAGATCACGTCCATGAGACTGGGTTGGCGCCAGCTGATGGGCTGGCTGTTGAAACCGTGGCGCTTGCTCACGGGCTTGTCCAAGGGCCATCGCTGCACAGCTTCGCGTGCGAAGTTGATCATCTGCATGAGATCTTGGTCAGCTATGGCATTTTCTACCAACCACACGGGGGTGGCAAACAGCAGCTGTTCTGTCAGAGCCATCCCAGATTCTTGACCTCTGCTGCGGTCTCACAACCATCTATGGCTTGATATGTGCTCTTGAGCGCTGCTAATCTCAGAGCCTGGTCAGCAGCTGTGGCAGCAGCTGCTGCAACCACCGTGGCTGCATAATCTGGTACAGATACTTTCCTGGCTGCGGCCAACACAGACAATAAAGGCGCTTCTGCGGTGGGATTGGCAAGCACTGCTTCAGCTTCTGACAGCTGCTGCGTCCAGCTCTGCTGCTCCAGCGCACTCTCTGCTTGCAGGGATCTCTCCCAGGCTGCGCTGTGGTGATCAGCTGCTATGATCTTGGCCAACCACTTGATGCCACGCAGATGTGCAGCCAGATCGGCACCGCTCAGAGGCTCGCTCAGAGGCTGCTCTCCAGTGGTCATGCGCTGCACGGCGCCATCCCAGACATCATGTGTGAGCCACAGCAGATCGCTCAGCAGTGCTGCGTCAGTGATCTCTCGGATCTTGAACTGCCGTATCTGACCGGCTGTGAAGTCTGAAGTTTTGGCATCCAGCAGGAACCAACCACTGATCAGCGGAGTGCTGGCGCAGGCAATCTGCCATAGATCAATCTTCTGTGGGCGCTTGGCTAGTAGCATCTATCTCTTTCCTTGAATCTGGACCAAATTTCAGCAGGAATTCCTCGTCACTGGGTCCTACCAATCCTGGTGCAGGCACGTTCTGGGCCAGCATGTTGGCCAGCTTGTAGGTTTCCTTGAGGCTGATCTGAAATATCTCGTCTGGCAGGTCCATCATGGCTGCGAGGTTACCGTTGCTGATCCTGCCCGTGCAGATCAGATCCAGCGCTGCCTGCTTGCTGAGACGCTTGACCCAGTAGTCTATCTCCAGCGTGTCTCTCATGCTCAGCATGTCATCTATGTCGATGTGCGCATTGAAGTGATCCACCACTTCATAGAAGCTCTTGAGCTCTGCGTTCATCCTCACCACTTCCTTGGCTATGCCGGCCAGCTTGTTCTCCAGTGTCAGTATCTCCAGCTCTAGCTCTGCCTGTAGCAGAGGATCATCCGTGAGCTTGAGCTTCTCCTGTGCTATGCGTATCTTGAGCTTCTGCTTCTTCTCTTCGAAGTCGCTCTGTACCAGGTTGGATTCGCGAGCTTCTATCTCCATGGCAGCTTGGTATAGCTGCCGCATGGGCGTCATCTGCGCGCCGACCACGAAGTTCTTGATCTGGAAATCGCTCATGCCCTTGGGCATCACTGCTAGGACATCTGCTGCTGTCCAGGTCTTCTTCATATCATGCTCCTATCTGGCTCATCAAGTCCCAGTGGTTGGGCAGGCTCTGCATGGCCATGTAAATGTCTGTCTTGGCGGTGTTACTTATAGTTGGATAATAATGCCTCTGACCAAAGCCGCGCAATAATTCATTCCACTGGCACCATGGATAGGCATCATCCAAACTGTCTCTGTCAGTGGGATACTCACCGTTGGCAAGGCCATCAAAGAAAGCAGCAAGCTCACCGCTGTGCCATGCTGCGGCCTTGGCTGCTTGCCAGAATGGTTCTGGCCTGTCACACCAAGCATAGTGGCTCATGATCAGCGTCTTGATGTAGGCTATCTTGCGGGCCAAGCCCTGGTTGGCCACAGTCACAGGCACGTGGTCCCTGATCACGCCAACCAACCAACCCAGCGTCTGTTCTGCGATGTGTATGGCTGTAGCTTCCAAGGGTTCTATGAATCCTCCGCTTAGTCCCACTGCACAGACATTGCCCGCGATCAGCTGATCATGGTAGCCCAGGCGCATGCGGATGTGCCTGGTATCCCCCACGCCAGCCAGGGTGCGCAGGTCCTGTTCAGCAGTGGCAGCATCCATGTGTGCGCTGCTGTACACCAAGCCATTGCCTATGCGAGTCTGCGTGGGTATCCTGAACTGCCAACCAGCTGCGTGCGCAGAGATCCTAGTGAATGGCCAGAACTGATCACGAGGGTTGGTGTAGGCACTGGGTCCAACAACCGCGCTGTCAACCAACAGGTCGTTGGCATAGCTGCGAAACTGCGCTGACGTGCGGCCAATCAGCAGGCTGCGGAAACCGCTGGCATCTATGTACCAATCTGCTGTGATCAGCGTGCCTGCGTCAGTGCGCAACCACAGGCACTGATCATTGACCACTGCTTGGTCCACTATGGTGGCTGAGATCTGCTTGACACCCCTGCTGATGCTGAGATTGCGCAGCATCTGAGCCAGATCATGTGCCACGAAGTGCATGGCAAACGCGCTGTGGTCGTCCAGCACCGGTGACCTCATGTTCATGGCCACGTTCTTGGTCATCTCTGACCCGTGCCTCAGCCAGCTGAGAGTGGGTTCTGTGCATAGCCAGAATGGTTCAGGCGTGAATCCCTTGTACTGTATGCCCAGCTTGATGCCAGCGTGGGCACCACGCATGATCTGGTTGGTGCTGAGGCCTATGCGACGCAGGAGGCACATGGTGCTGGGGAACGTGCCTTCACCCACGCCTATGGTGGGTATGTCTGGGCTGTCTATGACAGTGATTTCCACATCTGAGAGATCATGGCTGAGCACGGCTGCGCTGAGCCAACCAGCTGTGCCTCCGCCCACTATGCAGATGCGCGTCACCATATGGGCCCCCAGCAGGCATTGCTGCTGCTTAGCGCATTGGGACCATCCAAGCGCGTGCCAATCCTCACCAGCGTGTCGCTCACATAGTAGATCTTCTGGCTGTAGGCATTCTGCCCTGCCCAGGCGCCGCTGGGACCGTAGCCTCCCAGCAGATAGCCCCAGTCCTGGCCCATCATCATGCCGTGTTCACACTGAGGGTTGATCTCTGAGTTGGGATTGGTGCTCCAGGTGAGGCTGGTGTTGTTGAACTTGCTTATCCCGCTCTGCTGCGTGCCAGCATCCCCGCAGTGATAGAACTTCTGCCACTTGCTGTTCAGTGCCTTGCCAAGATTGCCAGTGCCGCCGCTGGGTGGGTTACCGCTGCTGGTGGCTGACCAAGTCTGGTTGCCCCAGTTCAGCGTGTACACGTTGTTGTTGCCGCTGTTCCACTGATAGCCTTGGTTCTGATCAAAGGTGGCCCATCCATAGTTGGTGCTTGGAGCGTTGGTGGCATAGCCGCTGCTGGTCCACGTGTCGTTGGTGAAGGTGAAATAGCAGCCAGCGGTGCCCTGCAGCAGCACGCCAAAGGTGTTCTGGACCTTGGGACCGGGTTGGGTGCTGTTCATGGCCTGGCCGCTGAGGCTGGGGCGCGTGGTCAGCGTGGTCATGGTCTGCGTGGCCCAGTCCATCTTGGCAGCGCCCTGAGTGGTGGTGCCTTCATTGTTGCCCTGGTGGAAGTAAGCATAGAGCCAGGTGCTGTGCCAACCACCGTACTTGCTGGTGAAGGGCGTGGTTATGCTCAGCAGCTGCGTGAGATCCAGGGCGTGTATGACCCTGCTTACAGTGTTGTAGATGCTGCTGCCCACGTAGCCGTTGGCCACCACGCCCTGCTGTATCACCACTTCGTTCTTGTAGTCCATGGGCTTGACCTGGAACTTCTGCCACACCACGGAGCTCTCCAAGCCGGTGGTCACTGCCGCATTACCGTAGTTGACCACGAACTCCTGCTGATCCGTCACGTAGCTGATGTAGCTCTGCACGGCGAAACCGCTGCCGCTGGGCAGGTTGGCACGAGTGCTGTACTGCACGGGTATGGCGTCGGTATAGTTGTCTACGACCAAGTTGCTGTTGAAGTAGAGCGCCATGTCAGGGTATGGGTCCCCAAGCCCCGGCGCCACTGCTGAGACCAGTCTGGCTGCTGGTTGTGAGGCTGCTCTGCAGGTTGGTGTCAGTGGCATAGAAGGTCTTGGTGCTGTAGCTGCCCTGCTGGCCAGTGGCCACGTTGTAGCCTCCCACCATGTAGCCCCAGTCCTGGCCCATGAGCCCTGCGCCCTCGCTCCAGGTGCCTATGTTGCTGTTGGTGTTGTACCAGCTGTTGGTGCCCATGTTGAAGCCGCTCACGGTGGTGTAGGTGCTGCTGCTGTTGTCGCCCATGTAGTAGAACTTGTTCCACTTGCTGGTCAGCGTCTTGCCATAGGTGCCCACGCCGTTGATGTGGTTGCTGGCAGTGGCCTGGCTCCAGGTGAGGTTGCTGTTGTTGAACTGGTACACTCCGCCGCTGTAGGTGTAGGTGTAGCTGTAGTTCTGGCCAAAGCTGCCGTCGCCAAAGCCTTGGCTGTAGCTGCTGAGACCGTTGGCAGTGCTCCAAGTGTTGGTGCTGAAGTTCAGCGTCTGGCCCACTGTGCCCTGCAGCAGTATGCCAAATGTGTTCTGTGTCTTGGGACCTGGTTGCGTGCTGTTGGGGCTGCTGCCCTGCGCAGCAGGTATGGCGTTGTTGCTGACTATGGTGCCAGTGGCCCAGTCTTGGTAGGCGCTGGCAGAGCTGGTATTGCCCTGCCCCTGGTGATAATAGGCATAGAGATAGGTGGCATGATGCCCACCATACTTGTTGGTGAATGGCAGCGTGGGTGCGTCGATGGTGATGATGTCGTTGCTGTAGATCACCCTGCTCACTATGTTCCAGATGTTGCTGCCCTGATAGCCAGCGCCAACCGTGCCCTGCGCCAGAATGACCTCGTTCTTGTAGTCCATGGGCTTGACCAGGAACTTGTACCAGTACACGCCGTATTCTGATCCAGTGGTCACCGAAGTGCCGTAGTTGACCACGTATTCAGCTTGGTCAGTGACGAAAGCTATGTAAGCCTGTATGCCATAGGCTTGGTTCAGCAGGCTGCGAGTGGCATACTGAGCCACGTTCAGCGTGCCATTGTCCAATACCACCGCGTTGCCGCCCACGATGAATGCCATGCTAGGTCTCCCGCTGTTCCAATTGAGCTATCCTGGCTTCCAGCTCCTTTATAGCTTCTATCAGCAGCGGAACCAATCTCTCGTATTGCACGGTCATGTATCGTGTGTCCAGCGGGCTGGGGCCTATGCTCTCGGGTACCACGGACTGCACGCTCTGCGCCGTGACGCCAACGTGGCGACCAGTGCTGCTGCCAAGGCTCTGGGCCAGCTCGTTTGGTTCGTAATACAGCGTGTCTATGTGCTTGACCTTGGAGATGGCATCTGTGATGTCGCCAACCTTGGTCTTGAGCCGCAGGTCTGAGTAGTTGCTGTAGACGTTGCGCGTGGCTGCTATGTCACCTGACACGGTGAGGGTCAAGGGTGCTGATGATGTGGCTATGCCCACGTTGCCAGCTGCAGTGATGCGCATGCTTTCTGTGTTAGATGGATAAGCTCCGCGCGTGAATATGATGTTGGCCTGCCCAGTGTTGAGCACAGTTGATCCATCACTGGCCTGCCTGCCCAGGAAGCTGCCAAACCCACCAACCACAAAACTGCCGCCACTGGCGATGTCATCGCCCACTACGATGTTACGAACACTGCTTGGAGAACTGGGCGTGGTGATCCTGCCAACGAGGAAGTTGCCGTTGGTATCAATGCGTGCGCGTTCCGTGTCAATAGTGCCAAATATCAGAGGACTGCCGTTGGTGTAGATCAGCG
>Ga0164296_1005297_pt1 | contig 11362 bp, 8 predicted proteins | sample GEODES057metaG_FD_113533 | JGI IMG/M metagenome (GOLD analysis project Ga0164296, IMG submission 113533) | Dystrophic lake water microbial communities from Trout Bog Lake, Wisconsin, USA - GEODES057 metaG | ecosystem: Environmental > Aquatic > Freshwater > Lake | place: USA: Trout Bog Lake... | reverse complement strand
TGAACAGGCCACGGCAGAGTTCCGCCAACCTGGTGCCAACATTGCCGAGGCCGATAATCCCCACTGTTTTGCCCAGCAGGTCCCGCCCCATATACAGATTACGGTCCAAGCCGGCTTGGCGGCGCATGGCACGGTCGGCTTCCACAATGCGCTTGGCTAGGATCAGCATCATGCCAAGCGCGTGCTCGGCCACCGCTTCCTTGTTGCCGCCGGCCTGGTTCACCGCCAACACGCCGGCGCGGTTACAAGCCTCCAAATCCACCGTGTCGTAGCCGGCGCCATTGGTGGATACCATCAGCAGGTTCGGCGCCCGGGCCAGCAACGCATCGGTGACGTGGTAGATGCCGTCGATCTCGTCGCGCGCCGAGCCGATCTGGTAGGCGTGGGCGGCGGCAAGCACGCGGTCCGCCTCATCGGTCGGGCTGTCGTTTTCCAGTTTGTCTACCACCACGTCCGGGCGGGTGGCGACGACGGTGTGAAAGGTTTGCTCGGCGACGTATTTGACGAAGAAGACACGTTTGGTGTTCACGGTCATGGCGTTGGATGCTCTCCCGAACTTTGGTGGCAGATCATCCGATGCGGGCGTGGCGGTCAAGCCGCCACACAGCTAGAATGCCCCGACAGACAAGCAGGACACCCAGGTTTATGCCGGCAGACGACATGAAGACCGAGACCGCAGGCCGCGACTTTATCCGCGATATCGTGCAAGCCGACCTTGACGCCGGCCGCACCCAATCCGTGGTCACGCGCTTTCCGCCGGAACCGAACGGCTATCTGCATATCGGGCACGCCAAGTCGATCTGTCTGAATTTCGGTGTCGGTCAGGAATTTGCCGGTCGCACCCATCTGCGCTTCGACGATACCAATCCCACCAAGGAAGAGCAGGAATACATCGATGCCATCCAGGCCGATGTGCGCTGGCTGGGCTACGATTGGGGCGAGAACCTGTTTTTCGCCTCCGATTATTTCGAGCAGCTATACCAATGGGCGCTGCATCTGATCCGCAACGGCGATGCCTATGTGGATGACACCCCACCGGACCAGATGCGGGCGATGCGCGGCACGCTGACCGAAGCGGGGACGATCTCGCCCAATCGCAATCGCTCCATCGAGCAGAACGTGGCGTTGTTCGAGCAGATGCGCGCCGGCAAGTTTGAAAACGGCGCCTGTGTGCTGCGCGCGAAGATAGACATGTCCAGCGGCAACATGAATCTGCGCGATCCGGTGCTGTATCGGATCATGCACGCACACCATCCCCGCACCGGGGACGCCTGGTGCATTTACCCGACCTACGACTATGCCCACGGCCAGTCCGATGCAATCGAGGGCATCACCCACTCGATCTGCACTCTGGAGTTTGAAGACCACAAACCGCTCTATGACTGGCTGCTGGATCATCTGCCGGTACCGAGCAAGCCACGGCAGTACGAGTTCGCCCGCCTGAACATCGGCTATACCGTCATGTCCAAGCGCATTCTCAACCGCCTGGTGCGCGAAGGCCATGTCGCCGGTTGGGATGATCCGCGGATGCCTACTCTGGCCGGTCTCCGCCGTCGTGGCGTGCCGGCGGCGGCCGTGCGCGGCTTTATCGCTAAAGTCGGTGTGGCCCGCGCCAACAGCGTGGTCGATCTGGCGCTAATGGATTTCACCATCCGTGAGACACTGAACCCCGTCGCGGCCCGCCGCATGGCGGTGCTCCGTCCGCTGAAGGTGATCATCCAAAACTATCCGGAGGGCGAAACCGAAACGCTGGACGCGGTCAACCATCCCGATGCGCCGGAAATGGGCACCCGCAAAATTACCTTCGGGCGCGAAATCTGGGTCGAGCAAGACGACTTCATGGAAGTGCCGCCCAAGAAGTTCTACCGCCTGTCACCGGGCAAGGAAGTCCGTCTGCGCTACGGCTACTTCATCACTTGTACCGACGTGATCAAAGACGCGGACGGGAACGTCATCGCCCTGCACGCCACCTACGATCCGGCAACCAAAGGCGGTAACGCGCCGGATGGCCGCAAGGTGCAGGCAACGCTGCATTGGGTCGCCGCCACCGATGCGCTTGATGCCGAAATCCGCCTCTACAACACCCTCTTCGCCCGCCCGGACCCCGGCGCGGACGGCGACGTGATGGCCGATATCAATCCGCATTCGGTTGAGGTTCTGACCGGCTGCAAACTCGAGCCATCCTTGTCCGCCGCCATTGCGGGGGAGGCGGTGCAGTTTGAGCGGCAAGGCTATTTCGCCGCCGATCCGGACGGCACGCCGACAGCCCCAGTGTTCAACCGCACCGTCGGCCTGCGCGACAGCTACGCCAAACCGGCCGTGACCGGACGCCCCGCCGCCGGTTGATCCCCCAGTTGATCACCTAGGCGGCTCAGGCTACTGCTTCCGGCGCGTTCAATAAAAAAATTGCCGGGAGCGAGTCCGAATGCCCAACCAACCCACGCCGAAAGGCGCGTGGATTCAGATGGTGATGTTGTTCATCTACATGGTGATCAACTTCGCCGATAAACTGGTGCTGCAAATTGCCGCAGTGCCGATCATGACCGAACTGCATTTGTCGCCGGAAGAATACGGCGCCATCGGTTCCTACTTCTTTCTGTGCCTTGCGGTTGCCGGCGTATTGATCGGCTTCCTCGCTAACCGCGTGGCCACCACTGTGCTCATCCTGCTGATGGGCTTGTCCTGGGCGGTGGTGCAATTCCCGATGGTTTTCTCGGTTGGCTTTGGGACCATCGTGATCTGCCGTATGTTGCTGGGCCTTGGCGAAGGCGGCGCGGCGGCGGTCGCCACCCATGCGCTCTATAAATGGTATCCGGATCACAAGCGCGCGATGCCGACGGCGTGGCTGAGCCAAGGCTCGGCAGTGGGCGTGATCATCGCAGCCCCAGCACTGACCTGGATCGTGGTCAAAGTCTCCTGGCACGCCGCCTTCGGCACGCTCGGCCTGATCGGTCTGCTGTGGTCGATTGCCTGGTATTTCATCGGCAAAGAAGGCCCGCTGGTGGAACCGGTGGCGGAGGTCAATCGCAGCGATCGGGTACGCTATTCGGCCCTGCTGGGCAGCCGCACCTTCATCGGCTGCGTCATCGCCTGCTTCGGCGCCTACTGGTCGCTCTCGCTCGGCCTCACCTGGTTCGTCCCCTTCCTGATCAAAGGCCTCGGCTTCAGCCAAAGCGTCGCCGGCAGCCTGTCCGTGCTTCCGTGGCTGGCCGGTGCGATCACGGTGATTTCCGGCGGGTTGATCTCGCAAGCCCTGGTGGCGCGTGGCGTGCCAACCAAACTGGCGCGCGGCGTGGTCGGCACCTTACCGATGATCATCGGCGGCTGCTTTTCGCTGATGTTGCCGTTTGTCGGCGGTGGCTGGACGGAGGTGATGATGCTCATGATCGGCACCGGCCTGACCGGCCCGATCTACGTCGTCTGCGCGCCGATGTTAGGGGAGTTTACCCCAGACTCCCAGCGCGCCGGCGTGATCGCCACCTTTGGCGCGCTCTATGTCCTGTCCGGTATTCTGGCACCATCGGTTATGGGCTACCTCGTCCAGCACGGGGACACCATGCTGGATGGCTATCACAGCGGCTTCCGGGTTGCGGCGATCGTGCAGATCGTCTGCGGCGCGCTCGGCATGTGGCTGATGGCTCCGGCGATCGACAAGGCACGCGTGCGCGCCCTTCGCGTCGCAGCCTGACCGCGCCCATCGAGGTGCAGAGGCGGCGGCGGTCCGGGCACCCGGACCGCCGCTTTTTTTTGCGACTCGCCCCCCGGCTTGATCAAACCGCCAACGTGCCGTTAGGCTGACCCGGTCCAAGATTAAAAATAAAAATCCGGGAGCAACGAAGCATGGAAAAACAAGCGACTCCAAAAGGTGCCGGCATCCAGATGGTGATGCTGTTCCTCTATATGGTGATCAACTTCGCCGATAAGCTGGTCCTGCAGATCGCGGCCATTCCCATCATGACCGAACTGCATCTGTCCCCCGAAGAATACGGCTCCATCGGCTCGTATTTCTTCCTCTGCCTCACCATCGCCGGCCTCGGCGTCGGCTTCCTCGCCAACCGCTGGCCGACCAAGATCATGATCCTCATTATGGCGCTGACCTGGGCCATCGTGCAGTTCCCGATGATGGGCACAATTGGCTTCGGCACGATCGTCGTCTGCCGCATGTTGCTCGGCTTGGGCGAAGGCGGCGCCGCCTGGGTTGCCACGCACGGCATCTACAAATGGTATCCAGACCATAAGCGCGCCATGCCCACGGCCTGGCTCAGCCAAGGCTCCGCGGTCGGCGTTGTCGTCGCCGTCCCAGCCCTGACCTGGATTGTCGTGCACGTGTCCTGGCACGCCGCCTTTGGCACCATGGGCTTGGTCGGGCTGATCTGGTCGGCAGCCTGGTATTTTATCGGCAAGGAAGGCCCGTTGGTAGAACCCCCGGCGGTGGTCAACATGTCCGATCGGGTGCCGTATTCCAAGTTGCTGCTCAGCCGCACCTTCTTCGGCTGCGTCATTGCCGTCTTCGGCGCCTATTGGACTCTGTCCCTCGCGATCACCTGGTTCGTGCCTTTCATGGTGAAAGGTCTGGGCTTCGAGCAAAGCCTCGGCAGCAACCTGTCCGTGTTGCCCTGGGCCGTGGGTGCGGTCACCGTCATTTCTGGCGGCTTCCTCTCCACCGCTCTCGTCGCCCGCGGCGTCAGCAGCAAGGTTGCCCGCGCCATGCTCGGCACCCTGCCATTGGCCATTGGCGGCATCATCATGCTCTTCCTGCCCGTCAGCGGCGGCGGCTGGTCGGCGGTCATCCTGCTCATGATCGGCACCGGCCTCACGGGCCCGATCTACGTCGTCTGCGCCCCCATGCTCGGTGAGTTCGTGCCAGACTCGCAGCGCGCCGGGGTTATTGCCACCTTCGGCTCGCTCTATGTCTGCTCCGGCATCATCGCGCCGTCGGTCATGGGCTACCTCGTGCAACACGGCGTCACGCAGTTGGATGGGTACTACTCCGGCTTCCAGTTCGCCGGTGGCCTGCAACTCGTCTGCGGCCTGCTCGCCATGTGGCTGATGGCCCCGGCTGTTGACCGCGCCCGGGTCCGCATGTTGCGTGGTGTCGTTCCGGCCGAGTAACGCCTACAGCGGCGGCTGGTAAACCACACCAGCCGCCGCCAGGTCTTCAATCGCGCTGCCCACGGATTTGAACAGCGTAATCTCCGCCGCACTCCGCCGCCCCGGGGCCTCCCCCCGGCACAGGGAAAACAACGACCCCTCGACCGCCAGCACCCCCGCCTGCGTCAGATCGCCGGCCTCCACCAACGCCGCCTCGGTATCGATAAAAACCCGCGCCATCTGCACCGCCGCCGTATCCGCCTCCCGCATATCCGGCCGATACGCCCCGATCAGATCCAGATGCGTGCCAGGCCGCAACCACGTCCCCAACACCACCGGCTCCGCCGCCAGTGTCGCGCACGACACGACATCCGCCGCCGCCACCGCCGCCGGCAAATCCGTCGTCGCCTGCGCGTCAAACCCATCGCCCCGCAAGGCCGCGGCCAACCGTTCCGCCCCCGCCGCCGACCGGTTCCACACCGTCACCGTCCGGATCGGCCGCACCGCCGCCCAGGCCGGCGCCAGCATGCTCGCCACGTGCCCGGCCCCCACCACCAGCAAATGCGACGCATCGTCTCGCGCCAGATAATGCCCCGCCAACGCCGATGCCGCCGCCGTCCGCCGCGCCGTCAACTCATTGCCATCAATGATCGCCAGATGTCGCCCCGTCGCCCCGTCACACAGCAAGTAAGTGGACGCCACCGCATTCAGCCCCAGCCGCCCATTATCCGGCCATACCGTCACAATCTTCACCCCCAGCGCCGCCTTGCCGCTCCAAGCCGGCATCAGCAACAACGTCCCATTGGCCTCCGCCAGCATATGCCGATGCCGCAACGGCGCTTCCGCCCCCGCCACAAACGCCGCCCGCAACGCCGCGATCAACGCCGGAAACGGCAGGCGTGCCGCGGTCGTGGCCTGATCAACAATTTCCGGTCCGGTCATTTTTCGTCCTGTCGCATTGCGGGGAATCTCTTGTCCCGGCAGGATGCCCCGATAGAGAGGCGGAGGCGAGGGGCACCCATGGATTTCGCGTTAACCGAGGCACAGGAAGCGGTGCGCGACAACATTGCCCGCATCTGCACCCAGTTTGACGACGCGTATTGGCGCAAGGCCGACCGCGAAGCCCGCTTCCCGCATGAATTGCACACCGCCATGGCTGAGGGCGGCTGGCTCGGCATCTGCATGCCGGTCGAATACGGCGGCGCCGGCCTCGGCATCACCGAAGCCTCCATCATGATGCAGGCCATCGCCCAGTCCGGCGCCGGCATGTCCGGCGCCTCGGCCATCCACATGAACATCTTCGGCCTCAACCCCGTCGTCGTCTTCGGCACCCCCGAGCAAAAAGCCCGCATGCTCCCCCCCCTCATCGCCGGCCGGGAAAAAGCCTGCTTCGGCGTCACCGAACCCGATGCCGGGCTAGATACCACCGCCATCAAAACCCGCGCCGAACGCCACGGCGATCGCTACATCGTCCACGGCCAGAAAATCTGGACCTCCACCGCCCAGGTCGCGGACAAAATCCTCCTCCTCGCCCGCACCACCCCCGCCGACCAGGTCGCCAGAAAAACCGAAGGCCTCAGCCTCTTCTACACCACCCTCGATCGCGCCAAGGTCGAGGTCCGCCATATCGACAAAATGGGCCGCGCCGCGGTGGACTCCAACCAAGTGTTTTTTGATGGCCTGGAAATCCCCGTCGAAGACCGTATCGGCCCGGAAGGGCAGGGGTTCCGCACCATCCTGCACGGCATGAACCCCGAACGCATCCTCATCGCCGCCGAAGCCATCGGCCTCGGCCTCTGCGCCCTGGAACGCGCCCGCCTCTACGCCAGCGAACGCCGCGTCTTCGGCCGACCCATCGGCCAGAACCAATCGATCCAACACCCGCTCGCCGAATGCTGGATGGAACTCCAGGCCGCCTGGCTGATGACCATGAACGCCGCCTGGGCCTACGATACCGGGCGCGACGCCGGCGCGCTCGCCAATACCGCCAAATACCTCGCCGCTGAAGCCGGCTTCAAAACCTGCACCCAAGCCGTCATGACCCATGGCGGCATGGGCTACGCGCAGGAATTCCACGTCGAACGCTACCTGCGGGAAAGCCTCATCCCCCGCATCGCCCCCGTCAGCCGCGAGCTGGTTCTGTGCCACATCGCCGAGCGCGTGCTCGGCCTGCCAAAGAGCTATTAATGAATATCGTCATCGTCGGCGGCGGGTCCGTCGGCAGCTCCACCGCCTACCACCTCGCCTCCCGCCCGGATTTCAAAGGCACCATCACCGTCATCGAGCGGGATCCAACCTACCGCATCGCCTCCTCCTCCCTCTCCGCCAGCTCCATCCGCATGCAGTTCTCCACCCCCGTCTGCATCGCCATGTCGCAATATGGCTGGGATTTCCTCGCCGCCATGCCGGAAGCCGGCCTGAAGGAACGCGCCTACCTCTTCCTCGCCACCACCGCCGGCGTTGATATCCTGCGCGAAAACCACGCCATCCAAACCGCCAGCGGCGCCGATATCACCCTGCTGGATGCCGACGGCATCCGCGCCCGCTTTCCCTGGATGAACGCCGACGATATCGCTCTCGGCGCCGTTGGTGAACGCCGCGAAGGCTGGTTCGATGGCCCCGGCCTCCTCGCCGAACTCCGCCGCCGCGCCCGCGCCCTCGGCGTGAATTACATCGCCCAAGATGCCACCGGCTTCAACCAAACCGCCGGTCGCATCACCGCCGTCCACCTTGCGGACGGCACCGTTCTGCCTGCCGATGCCGTGGTCAACGCCGGTGGCCCCTGGGCCGCCCGCATCGCCGGCTGGGCCGGGATCGGTCTCCCCGTCCGCGCCCGCAAACGCATGATCTACGTCGTCGGCTGCCGCGAGGCGCTGCCGAACTGCCCGCTGGTCGTCGATCCCTCCGGGATCTTCTTCCGCCCGGAAGGCCAGGTCTTCCTCTCCGGCCGCTCCCCCGGCGACGGCGAACCCGATCCGGACGAGCCCCCGTTGGAGGTCGAGGAAGACATGTACCACGACCACGTCTGGCCCGCCCTCGCCAATCGCGTCCCCGCCTTCGAGGCGATCAAAATCCAGTCCTCCTGGGCCGGCTATTACGAATACAATACCTTCGACCAGAACGGCATCATCGGCCGCCACCCGACCTGCACCAACCTCGTCTTCGCCAACGGCTTCTCAGGCCACGGCGTCCAACATTCCCCCGCCACCGGGCGCGGGGTCTCGGAATTGGTGTTGGATGGGGCGTTCACCACATTGGATATGTCGGCACTGGGGTTTGCGCGGGTGATCAACAATCAACCACTCATCGAAAGAAATATCGTCTGACAGCAGCAAGAAAGTCCTCCTTTTTTGAAAAAAGGAGCGAAAAACTTGTATCAATTCGATATCGTAATAAAATACATAAAATAACGCGGCACCCGAATTAGCTGAATTTTTCCTTGGGCGGCCGCCACCAGGTCGCGCGCGTGGGCTTCGGCCGCCAACCATCATCCACCATCGCTGGCACCACAACCGCCACCTTCACCCGAGGCTTAGCCTTGCGCACCACCCGCGCCCCAACCCCCAACATCCGACACACCGGCCGCAAAATCCGCCCAACCCCCGGCCGCGCCGCCAGCGCATCCATCCCCGGCGTCGCCAACAACGCCTCCAACTGGCACATATAAGCGGCAGCCTCCCACCCCAGCACCCGCACCAGCCAGCCATGCCCCTGCGGCAGTCGAACAACCTCAGCCGTCCGCGCCCGCGCCGCCCGCACCGCCAACGGAGGCTTTTCGCCGGCCACTACCACCGGCCGCGTCGCCACCCGCTCAAACCGCCGCGCCGCCCGCTGCAACCGATGCCACAAAGTCACAATCAGCCCAGCGTATCGCGGCATCCGCAACATCCGCGCCGCAATCAAACCCGCCAACCCCGCCATAATCAACCCAAACCGCCGCGCCAACTCCGGCGCGGCGATCTCTGGAGAGGGAAGGGGGGAAAGCGACATGTTAAAAACAATAACTAATTTCTTGATCATATGCAAGTAAAATCAACGACAGACTGATGGCGGCACAATCGATCCCAACGTGCATTTCTGCCGTCGGTGCGCGCGTCATCACGTCTGCCCCAATTTCCCCCCAGCGGCCCCAAGGATGAGGGCCACCAACGCCCCCTGCCGCCGCGTACCGGTCTTGGCCATCAGGTTGCGGATGTGACTGCGGACCGTGTGCACCGACACGCCCCCATCCCTGGCCATGGCATCGGCAGTGCGACCGGCGGTAAGCTGAACAGCAATGGCAGCCTCGGCGGCTGTCAATCCGAACAAGTCCCTCAACAACAAGGTCGATGGCGTTCCAAGTTCTGGATCGCGGAGCATCAGGATCGCTGCGGGCCTGGGTGCGCCGATCGCGTCGCCGGCCGGTCTGAATGGCGATACCATAACACTCAGGTCGGACTTGCCCTGCCGCCGGAGCCTGACAGCCCCACCGGGCGCCGCCGTCACACCGGCCGCGGTTGCCGCCGCGCTGGCAATCAACTGGGAAAGACGTCGGCCCGCAACAACGTCGCGAGCTGCCAGCTGGCGTCCGCGGAGAATAACCGCGTCGCCAATACGCAATATCGCCTCCGCAGCCGGGCTGGCGTGCAGAAGGTTGCTGTCACCGTCAACCACCAGAACCGCACCGCCAATCTGCTCCAACCCGAACTGGGCAGCTTGGTGACCCATGGCGAGCCCGGTCAGGCGCCCACGCAACGCAAGCGCCCGGGCGAAATGCGGCTTCAACTGCCCAAGCAGGTCGCGCTCGTGCCCGGAAAAATCGTTGGCATCGCCAGGCCGATGCATGCCAACGATTGCGGTCGCCTCCTGGCCGACCGGGATGGCAACCCCGATGAGGTGACGAACCCCAACCCGCCGGCACCAGTCATTAAAAAACGCGCTGCGGGTAAACTCGGCCTCCGGCACAACTTCGCTACCCAATAGGACGGTGCCAACCCCCCAACGCGCCGCGCCGCGTACCCAACTGTCCAATCCGGCGTAATGCTGTTCGTATTCCTGCAATAACCGCGGCGAAACGCCTGGCATCGCCGCCATCATTGTTGCCATGGTCCCGTCATTGGATCGCATTTGCAGCGTGCAACTTACAGACCCGAATGCCGCAGCAAGGTCCTGCGCAAGGTGGGGCCAAAGGCGATCATCCTGGGCGGCGTCATAAAGCTTGCCGATCAGGCCAAGGGCCACCTCATCACTTGATTGAGCCATCCGTCATCCCCGCCGCTAGGCGCGCGAGAATGAAATATGCCCAAAGCACCCTGGTCGCAGGCATTGCGTAAACGCGCGCGCGCCGGGACAACTATCAGCACCCTCATTTCGTCATGCGCATACGATCTTTGACGTACGGTTATCATAAGCTGCGCTGGATTTGCAACGCCATTCAAACTATCTGCGGATCGGTTGCGACCCGATACGAACAAGCTGGGAAGCCGTCATCGGGATGACAAGGTCTCCTGCACCGCCGGCAGACCGGCTCGGACGTCTGCATCAGCCAGCCTGCCTTACTCCGAGGCAGTACGCCGCCTTTGCCTCGTGTCGAATCCGCGCGGCGACAGTCTCCAAACGGGGGCCGTGGGTGATCTGGCTTGCACATGCCTCGGCCTCCCAAACGCGTTGGCCGAAATCAGGATCAATCGCGGTGACAACGCCGCCATTTGCGAAGGCGTGCCGGTTCCCGGTGTCAAGGTAGCTCTCTGCCGGTAACCCCTCCGCGAGCACAACGTCATGTTGTGGTAGTTCGACATGGAAATATTTGATCCTGGCGCAAGCTACTTGCCGAATTGTTGTCCCATTGAGCAAACATCGGATCGGGATCAGCACACCGTCGGCATACACCGCATGGTCAGGCGACAGCAGAAGGTCACGCCGCGGTAACCCCATGCCAAATGCACCGCTGGCCACCCGCACCGGCCAAACAGCCAACGGGCGCGGATGATGGCGGCAATCCACCTGGCGATACCCGAGCCAGATAATCGGCACGAAGCCTCCGAAATGCGAAACCACCAGGTCCCCGACTTGCAAATGATCGACCTGTACATCGCCGCGCGCTGTGGCGATGTGGGTTCCTGCGCCGAAGCAGGCAATAACCAGATTGGTACCGGCAAGCACACCGGTTCCTGCATCGGCACTGCTCGTAATTGACAGGCCACTATATCCACTGCCAAGCGCGAGGTTATAACTGCCGCCGTCACCGGTAATGTGTAGATTGCTTCCGACCACCTCGGCAGTGGCATTGGTG
>Ga0164296_1005296_pt1 | contig 11362 bp, 10 predicted proteins | sample GEODES057metaG_FD_113533 | JGI IMG/M metagenome (GOLD analysis project Ga0164296, IMG submission 113533) | Dystrophic lake water microbial communities from Trout Bog Lake, Wisconsin, USA - GEODES057 metaG | ecosystem: Environmental > Aquatic > Freshwater > Lake | place: USA: Trout Bog Lake... | reverse complement strand
AGGCTATGCCGCAGCAAAGGCCTGCGCGTTGATGCAGCTGGCGGTGTTGAGAAAGTTTCTGGGATCGCTGGACCGCGTGGAAGCCGTGTTGACGGTGAACGGCTACGTGAATTGCGTTGCTGGATTTGCGGAGACGCCGAAGGTGATCAACGGCGCTTCTGATTTATTGATTGAGATCTTTGGCGATGCCGGGCGACACGTACGCGCGGCGGTGGGCGTGAATGCGCTGCCCAGAAATGCGCTGGTGGAATTGCAGATGACAATACAGGTGCGCGACTGATGGCGGAATATTTGCTGAAAGCAGAACCGACGCATTCACGATGGAACCGCGATTTGATGCCGCGGCTGACGATATCGTCGGGCGATACGGTGCGCTTTGACTGCCAGGACTCCAGCGGGCGGCAGGTGATGCCGACGAGCACAGTGGAAGATTTTCTTGCGATAGATCGCGGGCGCATCCACGCGCTGACCGGGCCGGTGGCGATTGAAGATGCGGAGCCGGGCGATGTGCTGGAAGTGGAAATTCTGAATGTGCGGCACAAGGGCTGGGGCTGGTCAAGCGTGATACCGGGACTGGGGCTGCTGAAGGAACAGTTCAACGAGCCGTATCTTTTTCTGTGGTCGCTGGAGGAGTTTGAATCAACTTCGCTGGAGCCGGCGACGGTTCCGTTGCGTCCCTTCTGCGGAGTGATGGGTGTGGCGCCGGCGCAACCGGGCGAGATGCGAACGCGGCCGCCGGGAAATTTTGGCGGCAACATGGATGTGCGAGAGTTGTGCACGGGAGCGCGGCTGTATCTGCCGGTATACAACGAGGGCGCGTTGTTTTCCTGCGGTGACGCTCACGCAGCGCAGGGCGACGGCGAAGTCTGCATCAACGGGATTGAATGCCCGGCGGAAGCGACGCTGCGGTTTCATCTGCATAAAACTTTGCATGGCGATACGCCGCTGCGCGGGCCGGTGATTGAATCCGCCGAAAGCGCGATGCCGGACATGAAGCAGGACGCGTGGATTGTGGTGGAGAGCGCCGAAGACACGATGAGCGCGGTGCGTGCGGCAACGCTGCGCATGGTGGAGCTGATTGCCGAGGGCTGGCGCATGGAGCCGGTGCATGCGTACATCCTGTGCAGCGTGGCGATGAAGCTGCGGCTGAGCCAGGTGGTGAATGAGCCGATGGTGACGGTGAGTGCGGCGATGCCCAAGTGCGTGCTGCCGCCGAGAAAACTATATCCGGTGCGGAGGCTGTTCGCGGTATGACGATTAATGATCCGGCGGTGCTGGCGGAGTTGCGCGAACTGTATCCGCAGTATGAAAAAGCGTTGGTGGAAAATGATGTGGAGACGCTGACGCGGATGTTCTGGGCGTCGCCGCATGCGATGCGATTCGGCGCGACGGAAAATTTATATGGCGTGGATGAGATTGAAGCGTTTCGCAAATCGCGGCCGGCGGTGAACCTGGCGCGCACGGTGAAGCGGTTGGAGATTGTGAGTTTTGGCAAAGACTACGGCAGCGTGACGCTGGAGTTTGAGCGCGAAGTGAAGGGCAAGGTCCGCCACGGCCGGCAGAGCCAGGTGTGGGTACGGCTGCCGGAGGGATGGCGGATTGTGGCCGCGCATGTTTCCCAGCTGCCGGAATAAAAAACTAAAACCTATTTACTCAGCGTGACGGAGAGCGTTTGCACCTCTGCGGTGGCGAAGCGGTGTTGCAGGTCTGCGTTGCTGGAGAAATCTTTTCCGACGATGTGGCGCGCGGGGAATTCCACCGTGAGTGGGCGCTCGTCGAAGGGATAAGGATGCAAGTGGAAGTGGCGTTCGGCGGCGGAGGTGACTTTGACGCGGGCGTGGCCGCCGTCATTGAGCGGCAGCGGGTGCAGCAGCGACGATGGATGGGAGTAATTGACACAGGTGAGCAGCGATAGATTGTCGCAGGCCTGCAGCAGATGAAAATGCTCGAGGATGGCGTGGTCGGTGGTCATCTCATAACCAAAGCGTTTGTCGGCGCGAATCTTTGCGGTGAGATCTTTTTGCAGCGTGCGCTGGGCCACAAGAAATTCGTCGAGCAGCGGAAGTTCATCCGGCTGGATGGTGGAGCGATCGGCGTGCTCGGTGAGCAGGTTGTAGGTGTGCATGGAGATGAGCAGGGCGGCGTAGGGTTCGCGCTCGGCCATCAGCAGCACAGCGCGGTTGCGGACGGCGAGATAGTCCTGCAAATCAATTTCTTCAAAAGCGGAATACTTGCCGACGAGTTCGACGGAGAAGGCGCTGGGTTTGCCCTGGCGCGTGAGCGAGGGTGAGATGTCGCGCGTGGCCCAACCGTCGTCATGCGAATGAATGGCGAGCAGGACTTGCTCGCGCGGGAGCGGCTTGCGAAAGGCAGCGTTGCCCCAGTGCTCGGCGAAGGCGCCGGCGAGATGCGCGTGGTCAGGATGCGTGATGAGCCACCAGCCGGTGGCGGATTCGAGACGAAGCATGAAATCTTCCTTGCGCTGCTGAAAATGATTTTAGCTGGAATTGTGTGATGAATTTGTAAGGGACCGCCGGTTGTTACGCGATCAGTTTTCAGTGGAGTCGGAGGCGCGTGCGGACTCATGCCAGTTGTGCAGAGCGAACCACTCCGCAAACATGGCGAGAAAAAAGAAAGTGAAACCGAGCACGGTGCAGGCGGCGACGAGGGCGAAGAGGTAATCCGTTTCCACCTGCGCCATGGCATAGAGGATGGAGTAGCCGAGGCCGCCTTCGCCGACGCGGTTAGAGCCGGCGAAAAGTTCTCCGGTGATGGCGCCGATGAGAGAGATGCCGGCGGAGATGCGGATGCCGGTGAAGAGCGACGGCATGGCGTGGGGCAGGCGGAGTTTGAAAAGCACCTGCGCGCCGGAAGCATTGTGCATGGCGAAAAGCTGAACGAGATTTTCTTCCACGCTGACGAGGCCCTGCGTTGTATTGGCGATGATGGGCGGCAGGCAGATGATGAAGGCGATGAGCAGCACGGATGAGGACCCATATCCGACCCACATAAGAATGAGCGGAGCGACGGCGATGATGGGAACGGTCTGCAGCAGGATGGTGTAGGGATAGAGAGTGCTGCGCATCCAGCGGGATTGCGCGAAGACGAGAGCGATGGCGATGCCGGCGATGATGCTGGCAAGCAGGCCGCCGGCGGCTTCCTCTGCAGTGATGAGGAAGGATGCGAAGAGTTCACTGCGACGTGCGATGGCCGCTTGCAAGACCTGCAGGGGCGAGGGCAGCATGAAGGCCGGCATGTGGCGCCACCAGATGATGAAGTACCAGAGGCCCATCAACGCAGAGAAAACAAGCAGCGCGTTGAGCAGCTGAACCAAGAGGCGTTGCAGAGTGCGGGTCATGATTGCATCCCTTCGCGAAGCGCGCGAGAAACCTGGCTGACGAGCGCTTCATAAGCGTTGCTGCTGCGCGTGGCCGCGGTGCGCGGAAACGGCAGCGGGATGGGCAGGTCGCGTGCGACGCGGCCGGGATGCGCGCTGAGCACGATGATTCGCGTGGAAAGAAAAACGGCTTCGGCGACGGAGTGGGTGACGAAGACCGCGGTCCACTTCTGTTCATCGCGCAGACGCATCAACTCTTCATTCATGCGGTCGCGGCTCATCTCATCGAGTGCGGCGAAAGGTTCATCCATCAGCAAGACTTGTGGACGACTGGCGAGGGCGCGGGCGATGGAGACGCGCATCTTCATGCCGCCGGAAAGCTGGCGCGGATAGGCGCGCGCGACATGTGTGAGTCCGACGAGGGAGAGAAGTTCGCGCGCTTTTTCTTTGCGGCGATCGCGGGCGACGCCGTCGAGTTCAAGGCCGAGTGTGAGGTTGCGTTCGACGGTGCGCCACGGCAGCAGGGTCGGGTCCTGAAAAATAAATGAGGTGAGTTCGCGGGCATTGCGCGGCGTCATGCCGTCAACGGAAATTTCTCCGCTGGAAAGTGGAAGCAGGCCGGAGATGCATTTCAACAACGTGGATTTTCCGCAACCGGAGGGGCCGATGAGCGAAACAAATCCCCCCTTGGGAATCTCCAGCGAGATGTTGTCGAGAATGGTCTGGCTGCCGTAGCGCTTGGTGACGGCGTTGCAGCTGATGTGAGGGATGGTCCGCAGATCGCTCATTCTGCCTCCGCCAACGGCAGGTGGAGGGTGGAGGGATGGGCCGCGTCATGCAGCACGGCGTGGGTGGAGCGGTTCCAGTTCCACGAATCCATTTGCGCGGGATGCACGGATGTGGAGGGGTTGCGATCGAAGAGCGGGAAGGCGCAGCCGGCAATTTCAAGACGGAGCGAATCGCCGGGCGCGAAGACGACGGAAGTGGGTTCGAGTTCGAATTGCCAGTGATGGACTGCATCGGCGGAATATTTTTCTGCAAACAAATACGTGGAGCGCGCGATACCGATGCAGAGAAATTCTGCGCGGCCCTGACGAGTGACGCGCACGAGCTTGGCGGTAAAGTCCGCGAAGGGTGCGGAGGTGGTTGCATGCAGCGAGATGCGCGGGCTGCCGAAGATGTGTGTGCGACGCGCGAAAGGCGCAGAAGTGTAGACCAGAAGATTGTTGCCGAGTTCAAGCGCGGACTGACTGGTGGGGCCGGGGACGGCTGGCGAGAGCACGGGTACTTCCGGGTCATACACGAATACATCCCGCGGAGAATTTTCCTCCGGCGGCGAGGAAGAGAGCGTGCCGTCGCCTTTGCGGGAGTTGGCGCGGCCTTCGCTGGACAGAAAAAAAGTGAGCGTGCTGGAGTGTTCGGTGGTGGGAACATCTTCCGCACCGTGCCAGAGATTTTCTCCCAAAGAAAAATGGCGGACGAGCGGCTGTCCGGTGAAGCAGTCGGCGTCTTTTAGCCAGTGATCGAACCAGCGGAGCAGAAGCAGGTCAGTGTCAAAGAGTGCGCGCGGGCCGAGGTCCTGATCGGCGACGGTGTCTCCCCAGGGAATGTGGACCCAGGGGCCGGCGAGAAGATATTGATGACGACGAGCGTGCGGCGTTGCGGCGTGTTCGCGCAGGGCTCGCCAAGCGGCGATGGTGCCGTGGAGATAGGTGTCATACCAGCCGGAGATGTGCAGCGCGGGCACGTTGATATTTGCGACGGACTCACTGATGTCCTGCGCGGACCAGAAATCTCCGGGAGCGTTGTTGCTGATCCAGTCGCGAACGTAGCCGGGTAGCGCTGGGTGCTGAATGGCAGGATGCGCGCCGTAGGGCGTGTGATGCGGTTGCGCGGGGAGATTGCGCCAAGCGGATTCAAGAGCGTCACTGGCTTCGCGCAACTGCAGGCGACGCGCGTCGGCTTTTAACATTTGCAAACCCCAGCCGAGAGCACTGGAGAGACGCAGCGCGCCGTTCATGTAAAACCAGCCGTGGAATAAATCATGCGCGGCCATGCCGGGGGCGATGCACTGCAGGCCATCCGGTGCGAGTGATGCGGCGAGAAATTGCGTGGCACCCTGATAACTGAATCCATACATGCCGATGCGGCCATTGCAGCGGGGATGCGAATGCAGCCAGGCGATGGTTTCCGCACCGTCGCGGGCTTCGTGGCGAAAGGGATAAAAATCGCCGCCGGAGTCGCCGCGACCGCGCACATCCTGAATGACGACGTGGTAGCCGTTGCGCGCAAACCAAACCGGGTGCGCGTAGACAACGGTGGAGGCGATGTCGCGGCCGTAGGGCTGGCGCATCAACAACGTAGGATGCGGGCCGGGCGCGTCGGGATAGTAATGGTCGGAGACGAGGTCAACGCCGTCGGACATGGCGCAGCGCAGGCCGCGTTCCAGCAGCACGCCGTTGCCGCAGTCAATGAGCGCGGGACTCATGACTGAGTTTCTCCGTACTCAAACATAGCGGTGAGAAGAGCGGCGATGGACCTGGCCGCTTCGGCAATCCAGAGCGCGCCGTTTTCTGCGGTGGCTGGATCGGGATGGCCGAGGACGCCGGAGGTGGCGATGTCGCGCGTGAGCCATGCAAAATTTGCGGGACTGTTTTCCGGTTTCAGCGGTTTTGGATTGGCAACGTCGGCGATGTAGTTGGTGGTGTATTCGTCGGTGTGGATGAGTTCGGGCGTGGCTTCCAGAAGAAATGCAGTCTCCACTTCGCCGGCATGGAAGCCGTAGGCGCGTTCCTGATCGCTGAGGCCTGCAAATTTTGCGCCGCCGGATCCGAAGAGCGAAAAAGTCCGCAGGCCGAATTCCGCACGCAGGTCGCGGGCCATCACGTCCACCAGCGCGGAGTTGCCGCCGTGTGTGTTGTAGAGCGCGAGTTTTTTAAATCCTGAAGCGGCAACGCTGGCGCCGAGATCGCGCAGCACGGCCATGAAGGTTGCGGCGGAGACAGACAGAGTTCCGGGGAAGCCGATATGTTCGTTGCTCTTGCCGTAGCAGACCGGCGGCAGCGCGTAGACGGGCATCGCGGCGGGGAGCAGGTCGAGCGCGGCGCCGAGGAGACGGTTGTTGATGAGTGTGTCGGTGGCCAGGGGCATGTGCGGGCCGTGCTGCTCAATGGCCGCAGTGGGCAGCACCAGCAGTGTGGTGGCGCGTGGCAGCGCATCGACCTGCTTCCAGGTGAGGTTGGCAAATTGTCGGGATGGTGCAATCCAAGTCTTCATGAATTCAATCCTCGCGTGTTGCTGCACACGTCCTATGCAGTGGTCTGTTCGGGATGCGGCGTGAAGGTCGCCATCTTGCCGGGGTTGAGCAGGCCCTTCGCGTCATAGCGGTGCTTGGCGAGCAACTGCACATTGTCTTCGCGATAGCGGCCGCCGCCTTCCAGATGATTGACGTGCGGGTTGGCAACGCTGACGCCATCGGCGCGACAGGCGGCAATCATTTCATTCAGCCGCTCTTCTGTAGTGAAGCGCACCACGGGGATAGCGCCGGGGATGACGACGCTGCTGCCGTTCTTCATGAACTCGATGTGCAGCAGGAAGTCGTCGCCGAATTTCTGTTTGAGATTGGCGAACTGTTCGCGGACGCGTGTGGGATCGAAGCCGCATTGCAGGTAGGTCCACGCGGGGTCTGCCTTCATGGCCCAGAGCGTGGTGTGGTTCCAGGTGTAGTCGGAGAGAAGCGGCTGCGTCTTCATGCCGAAATACTCTGCAGCCAGTGTGACGCTGCCGCCGGCGGTTTGCGCAGCGGTGATGAGTGCATCCCGCTGCGCCGTGGCGATGAGCAGGAAGACGATGGATTTTTCCGGCGGCATATAACTTGCGATGGGCGCGAAGTAGCTGGGGATGGGATATTCAAAAACCGTAGCGAGTCGCTTGGTCCACGCGTCGCTGACGGCGATGGATTCTGCGAAATCGAAAGCGTTGGCAAACGTATCAAACGCGATGACACACTGCGACCAATCGACGGATGGCGTGAGCGCAAGCCAGATGCGAACGATGATGCCGTTGGTTCCCCAGGCGTGCAGGACACTGTGCATGTCATCCCCTTCAAGATGAAGGAGGCGCGGAGTGGGTTCCATGGTGAGGATGTCAAAAGCGCGAACGGTGTTGAAGTCGCGCAGGCCGCCGTGCGCAACCGAACCGATGCCACCGGAGCCGCCGGCAACGAATCCGCCGACGGTTGCTTTGGCCAGCGTGGAGGGATAGCAGCGCAACTCCCAGCCCTGCATGCGAGCTTCGGATTCCAGCACGCCGAGACGAACGCCGGGTTCGCAGACAGCGACGCCATCGGCGGTGATTTCTTCGATACGGTCCATGCGGGAAAGGTCGAGCACAACGCCGCCGGAAGTGGGCACGCACTGGCCGTAGTTGCCGGTGCCGGCGCCGCGCATGGTGACCGGAACTTGATGGGCGTAGCACCAGGCGAGGACGCGGGTGATCTCATCCACATTGACGGGCTGCACGATGAGGTCTGCGATTTTGTCATCGAGCTGCGCGCGCAGCACCGGCGAGTACCAGTAAAAATCTCGCGAGAGGCGAGCAACGATTTGCGGTGTGGTGATGACGCGCGTTGCATCGCCGAGTAGTGCGGCAAGTGCGGATGCGGCTTCGCTGGGAACCATGGCCTGCTCCATTTGCAATCGTGTAGATGAAGTGTGTGGTGCGTGGCCCGATGAAGACGACGTCTGAAAATTTCGAATCAACCGCTGCGGCTACTTTTTTCTGGAGCTCCAGGTAGCGAAGGCGCGCTGCATGTTGGGGTGTGTGAATAGTGTATTGCAAAGTGGGCGCAGCAGCGGGCCCTCTACGAGGGTGTTCATGTCGCTGCGGCGGGCGAGTTCACGCGCGGGGACGCGGACCTGGCGGCAGTGGCGATTGGCATCGGCGATCGTTGCGCCATAGACTACGCGGTCGAGACCGGCCCACAGCGCATTGGCCATGCACATGGGGCAGGGTTCGCAGGTGGTGTAAAGCGTGTATCCGGCGAGCGAATAGGATTTTATTTTTTTGCAGGCGAGGCGCACGGCGCGGAGTTCGGCATGGGCGCTGGGATCATTCTCGCGGGCCACGGCGTTGGTGGCGCGCAGCAGAGTTTTTCCGCTGGCGGTGTGGACGATGAGAGCGCCGAAAGGAACGGGCCGCGAGGTGGCAAGAGTGCGCGCGGTGAATTCGACCAGCGAGGTCATGCGCGCCTTGTCTATGGCACGCGATGCGGCAGGTGGTATTGCGGTGGGCTTGCGGGTCGCCATGTCGAAATGTAGCACGAGAGCGATGTGGATTTAAACAGCTGTGGGTCTGCGAAGTTCGATGACACTACAATGAATGCATGAACGCGAAGCCGATACTGGACTTGGGCGCGGGGCGAGCGCCGATAGCGGAGCTGAAGGCAAAGTACGCGCGCGGCGAAGCGAAGCCGACGGACGTGGCGTGGCAGGCGCTGGCGCAGGCCAACAGCAACATCGGCCGCAACACTTACATCACGCTGGATGCAAAGCAGGTGATGGCCGAAGCGGAAATGCTGCCGGTGAAGTTCCACGATGCGGCAACGCGACCACTGTTGTATGGCGTGCCTGTTTCCGTGAAGGACTGCTTCGACATGGCCGGAACAGCGACGACGGCGGGAACGAAATTTTACGGGCGCAAAAATCCAAAAGCTGCGCAGGATTCTGAACTGGTGCAGCGGCTGCGGCGGCTGGGCGCGATTGTGATGGGCAAGACGCATCTGCATCCGATTGCATACGGCATCACGGGAGAGAACGCGGAGTTCGGCGACTGTCTGCAATCGCGCGATGCGACGCGGTTGACGGGCGGCTCATCGAGCGGCGCGGCGGCCAGCGTGCAGGAGCGTTCAGCGTTGGCAGCGATTGGCACAGACACGGGCGGATCAATCCGCACGCCGGCGGCGCTGTGCGGCGTGGTGGGCTATCGTGCAAGTCACGGCTTGGCGGAGCAGATGTATCTGTGGAGCGGCGGCATGCATCTGGCGCCGAGTTTTGACACGCTGGGCTGGCTTTTTAATTCTGCGGCTGATGCGCCGTTGCTGGGCACAGCGCTGTTTGATTTGGAAGTGCCGGAACAGGTGCGGATGAATGTGCGTGTGGGCGTGGTGGGCGATGCGTTTCTGAAAGATTGCGATGCGGAGATCCGCACGATGTACGACGAAATGAAACAGAAGATAGCGGCGACGGGTGCGACGCTGGCGGAAGTGGACACGTCGCATTGGGCGAATGCGGTGGAAATTTTCGCACAGATTCAGGCGCATGAAGCGGCGGCAATTCATCACGGAAATTTTGAACACTTTCCAAAAGATATTGCCGAGCGATTGACGTGGGGCGAGAATTTTCCGCCGGAGAAATTGCAGGAGCTGCGTTTCGCGCATACGAAATTCCAGATGCGCATGGATGCGACCTTCGATCAGTTTGAATATCTACTGCTGCCGTGCGCGCCGGTAGCAAAGTTGTTGTCTGGTGCTGACCACTCGAAAACGCGACCGAAGATTTTGCGGTATACGGTGCCGTTCAGCCTGGGTGGGAATCCGGTGGTGACACTGCCGGGCGGGACGTCTGCGGGCAAGGCCGGCGGTGTGCAACTGGCTGCCGGGCGTGGTGGTGATGCGAAGTTGCTGCGCTATGCGGCACAGCTGGAACAAAATTTATAAATTTGCGTACAGATAGAGATTGGGAACGTCCATTCTTTAAGTCAGCAAAACGTTTATCGATAGACATGTGTAGCGCGGGCCGAGCAATCATGGATACAAAAAATTCCGAATCAAAAGGCGACTGACCATGCGGGTGCATCAATCCAGTTCGAATATGCGTGCCACTCTGAAGATGGTTTTGCTGGGAATGGCCACGACTGCGTTGTTGAGTGGTGCAGCCATCGGCCAGACAGCGGCAGCGCTTGCGACGACAGCAGCAGCGCCGAATGCATTTATCGCATCGGATGTGCAGGTGAGTCCGTACCGCACGAACCCGTTTGAACGCGGCGGAAGGATTGCAAACGGCCGCTACTGGCTGCGCGACGCGACGATGGAAGACATGATTGCAGCGGCTTATACCGTGAGTCCGTCGCATGTTTTTGGTGGGCCGCCGTCGATTGAATGGGACCACTACGACGTCAGCGCGATTGCTCCCGCGGGCACCACGCAGGCGCAGGCCATGAAGATGCTGCAGGCGTTGCTGACAGAACGTTTTGGCCTGACGGTGAAGCCGGACACGAAACCGCTGCCGACGATGGCGTTGATGCTGGGCAAGGGCAAGCCGAAATTGAAAGAGTCTGGCGAGGAGGACAATCCTGACGGCAGCAGTGCCAGCACTGGCGAATGCAAATTCAATCCGCCTGCAGTGAAGCCGCCGCCGGGCGTGCAGCCGGACATTTCGTTTTCCTGCAAGAGCATGTCGATGGAAAAACTTGCGGGGAACCTGCGCTATTGGGGATTTGGCTATTATCCGGACGATGGATTTGTGCTGGACCAGACGGGGCTGAAGGGCAATTACGATTTTGATTTGCACTGGTCGCAGAAATCAAACATGGCGAAGGAAGGCGCGGACGGCATTACGATTTACGACGCCATTGAACAGCAACTCGGTTTGAAGCTGGGGAAGACGACGGCGCCGCAGCCGGTGATGAACATTGTGGCGGTGAATGAAACTCCGACACCGAATGCACCCGACCTGGCGAATAAGATGCCGCCGCTGCCGCCGCCGGAGTTTGAAGTGGAAGTCATCAAGCCGAGCCGACCGGACGAGACGCAGTTGAACGGCAGAATTAATGGCGGGCAGATTAGTTTGCAGTATGTGACGCCGCAGTTCCTGATTACCTTTGCATGGCAACTGACTGACGAGATGCTGGCGAATCCGCCGAAGTGGATGAACGACGACCACTATGACATTGAAGCCAAGGCCGCCGCGCCGCCGCCTACACATGGTGCAAAAGCAAATGCTGCGCCGGAGTTCACGATGGATGATT
>Ga0164296_1005293_pt1 | contig 11364 bp, 19 predicted proteins | sample GEODES057metaG_FD_113533 | JGI IMG/M metagenome (GOLD analysis project Ga0164296, IMG submission 113533) | Dystrophic lake water microbial communities from Trout Bog Lake, Wisconsin, USA - GEODES057 metaG | ecosystem: Environmental > Aquatic > Freshwater > Lake | place: USA: Trout Bog Lake... | reverse complement strand
GAGCTCAGGCTGCCTGGATTCGAGCACGACGGTGGGCACACTTAGGCACGCGACGAGGGCGCCCGAGAGTATCCACGGCGCGAGAAGGGCCGGGGTCGAGACGAGCGCGTCGAGCTGCGAGCAGCCGGCGGCGCAGGTGTCGTTGCCCGACAAGAAGCGGTGCTGCCCGCCCGCCAGGGTGGTGGCGCCGACGACGGCCAACTTTCCCAGGGTTTCCATGCGCGGGAAGCGCGAAACGGGGATGTAAATATCACGCCTATTAAAAGGCGCACACCTCGGCCGCACGCATGCTGCAGCCGCTGTACGACGCGTACGACAAGGTGGAGGCGGCGCGTGAGGAAGAGCGGGCGCGCGCGAAGCGGCGCTTCACCGCGATCGAGCGGCACATGGGCGTGTCGGAGCGGGACACGGCGCGCAGGTCGACGGGGTTCGCGCGGATACGCCGTTGCCGGGACGCGCTGGAGGCGCTGGACCGGCGCGGGTGGAACCGGTCGTTCCATCAGCGCGAGTTCCACGACCAGTTCATCAGGGCGTGCGCACGCATCTTCTGGAAGACGGAGGCGCCCGGACAGTTTGCGAGGGACCACCAGCTGATTCTAGAAAGCAACGGCTGGGCGTCGCTGACGCAGGAGGTGCTCGTGTCGACGCCGCGGCGCTTCGGCAAGACCATCTCGGTATCCATGTTTGCCGCGGCCATGCTGTACAGCACGCCGAACCTGGAGATGAGCATCTACAGCACGTGCAAGCGCATCTCGCAGAAGCTCCTGCGCAACGTGTACAAGTTTCTCGGGCTGATCTACGCGGAGACGGGGACGCCGCCGATGCGCGAGATACGGCTGAATTTTGAGGAGATTGTACTGCAGGTGCGCTCCGAAACCGGGCGGCGCGCGAGCCCACAATGACGCGCGAATCGCACAGGGCACGGACGGCCGCCAGGACGTGCGCGTCGTCAACTCGTACCCCTCCAAGGTTCGTCACTCGCGCGTTGCCGCCGCGCGGAGATGGTCGGCCGTCAGGGTCTCCACCTTGCACAGGGACGCGAGATCGTGCGCTGCCGAGAAGCGGCCCTCGAGCATCTGCTCGCTGGCCTCCTGCAGGGCGTCGAGGGCCTCCTTCTGCCACAGCAGGTCGCTCTTGATGTCGTTGCCGATCGATCGCGCGAGCTTGCGAAAGCTGGTGCGCGGGAAGGCGGGGCGCTGCTGCTTGCGTTTTGGCTTGGACGGCATCGGTGGTGCAGCGAGGGCAGAGGCCTTTAGTACGGCCGGCGTTCGACTCGCTTTTTTTAGGCCGACTTGAGCGCCGCCAGGGCGGTAGCGGTGCTATCGATGAAAGTGTGCGTCGCGGATTTCTCAGGGACATGCAAGGTGCAGGTCACTCCTGTGCCGATTTCGTGGACAGTCATGAAAATGCCGTCGGAGTCGGGCCGCTCCCGTTGGATCCGGTTGATCTCCTTGGCGTAGAGGCTCTTAATGGCGTAGACGAGTCCCACGATCTGTGGGGAGGACGGGGTCTCGAAGAAGCTGACGGCGGTGTAGGTCACGCCGGCGCGCCGGAGCGCGCCGACGTCGCTGTTGACGGTGACGAGCGGGGCGGGCGCGGCCCACAGCGACAGCAGGCGCTCGAATGTGCCCTTGTCCGCGAACGGCGGCCAGACCTCGTCCAGGATGTCGGCGCCAGGACCGGCCTCGGTGACGCCGATGCCCTTGAGCTGGCACTTGGCGAGCGCGGCGGGCCTGCATCCGGCCCCCAGCGCGCCAGGGAACTCGCTCTCGTCGAGTGGCAGCGAGCCGCTTTCGGACGGGTCCGAGGCAAGGCCGGTGAACATGCACCATTGGTAGAAGATCATGTCGGAGGATTTGTTCTGGGTGTGGAGGCACTGTGAGACGATGGTAGGGCGCGTGAGCCCCCTGATGGATCCGTTGGGGACGGCGCCGCGCGGGCCTGGCGCGGCCCGCTGGTCGATGGAGACGTTGGTCACGCGGATCATCTCGCTGGCAGTCTGGCAGAGCATGGTGAGGAACTTGCTCATCGGGAGCTTGACGAGCGCGGGCTCGCCGTTGCGGGCGATCTTGCAGGTGTATTCGGGCCCGTCGGGTAGGTCGGGGTAGACGCGCATGTTGGTGGTACCCTCGAGGAGCCGCACGTAGGGCTGGCCGTCGTCGCCCTGATGGCGCAGGACGGCGAAGCAGTGCCCGCACAGGTCGGGGCTCCGATCGATGCTGCTCGCGGTGCCCTCCGTGGCGTCTATGGCGGACGCGGCGCCCGCAAGCCCCACCGTGAGTTTAATCTCGACCTCGTCTGTCATGAGCATGTGTTGGAGGCGAGTGTAGAAGTGGGCCGTCGAGACGTAGCACTTTTGTGTCCAGTGCCGGAAGATGCCTGTGCCCTCCGCGCCGACGGGCGCCCCGATTTGCTGGGACGGGCTGAGCTCGCTCAGAAACGCCGCCGTTGACATGTCCTTGTTCTTGACGGTGTTGACGGCCATCTGCCCTGCGCTCGCGGTGGTCTCGCAGTCGTCCTGCGCGCGCAGGCGTCAGTCGGGGCTGTGCGCGCGAAAACGAAACGCGCGCACCTGCGTGATCGGCCTGTTCAGTTCGATGAGCTTGCTCTGGTTCTCCTTGAGGGCGGCGACGTGAGCGGCGTGCGTCTCCTTGGGCGTGCCTCGACCTTCCGGCACCGCGATCGGAGGCGGCTTGTCGAAGCTTTGCTGAAGGTAAGTGAAGACCGAAAAGGGCTCGCCCACGTCCTCGGATACGACGGGCACAACTTTCAGGCGGAACCCGCTCGCCTCATCCACGACGACGCCCAGCGCCATGTTTTCGTCGGGTTGGTACCTGCGTGCGCGCGCGTGAGCAAGGCGTGGCGCCAAGGCGTGAGGCGCGCGCACTTACGGGGCCGCGCCGGCGTCGGACGTGATGCCCCAGAGGACATCTCCGGCGAACTTGGCGAACTCGCGCGGCGGGAGCGCCAAAACCTCGTCGATGGTCATGCCGCTCTGTGTGACGACCATCTGCAGGTAGTAGGCCAGCACGGTGTGCGGCAGCGCGCGCTTGAGTCCCGCGATGTTCCTGTCCATGGTGGCGTAGTGGATGTTGGGCGGCGGGATGCCAATGGACTGATTGCCGCTGTTGGAAAGGAAGCTGAGGCCGTTGAGGAACGGCTTGACCGGCTGCGGGACGCGCACCTTGCTCTTGGTCACAGCCGACACGAGCGACGACGAGAGTTTCTTGATGTTCTCGTTGTACTCGCCGACGCGGTAAAGCGCGGACCGCCTGAGCCGCGAGGTGTCCACCGAGCCGCGCAGGCGCAGCTCGATGAGGGAGACGACGGGGGTGTTGAACGGATCGGTCAGCTTGAGGGTGTCCTGTTTTTCCTTGGCAAGCTTGTGCATGCACGACACGCCCGCCAAGACAGGGAAGGCCTTGGTCAGTCCTGTGTCGGGGTCGAGGCGCACGCACAGGATCTGGAGTTTGAGTGTGTCGACATCGCCGACCAGATCGACGGGGAGGCTCAGCGCGAAGGAGGGCCGCGTCGGATCCATGGGAATGCCCACCTTGGTTTCGCTGCCCACTGCCAGCGGTGTGAGGCAGCAACGGTCGCGCGTGAGCCAGCCCCCGATGTAGAAGCGCATGGACTCGCATTCGGCCGGAAGTTTCAAAGGCCCGACGGCAATTTGGCAGCTGCCCTCAAGTTCGATCGTGGCCATGCGCGGGTCGTGCGCCGGTATCGCAAGCCTCTGCGCCGGAAGGGGCGCGCCGGCGCGCGCCTGTGCGAGGACGCCGTGCATCTTCTGACGTGCTCTGAGTGACGGCATTTGCCGGCGCGAGGCGGTGCCACTTTAATACCGCCTTTTAAAGGCCCATACGTCAGACGATGCAGAGCATCCCTCGGGCGCATAAAAGCGGCGCGGAGAGTGCCAAAAATGCAGTCCATGGATTCGCTCGCGCACCACCCGCTGCTGGTCAGTCTGTACGACGGCTTCTGGGCGTGCCATACCCTGATCCCCGACGCGACGGAATTCAAGTTGCAGTCGAGGCCGCCGACCAACGAGAACACGTTCATTGATTTCTCGGACGCCATGGCGATGGCCAAGGAGTACTTGTCCCGTCGCGGGGTTCGAGTGCATCGGGACCTCTTAGGGCTGCTGGACTTTTCGAACAAGCGTATCCTGCTGGTGGATTCGATGGGCGAGCTCAGGGCGCGCCCCGTTCTGGTCTTGGTGGTATTGGCCGAGGCAAAGAACGTCAAGGAGAAGGAGGCGATGCGGGTTCATTCTCGTCACGTTTTCAAAGTGGTGCATGAGGTGTATAGGATACATGAGCCCTTGGTGGCTACAGTATGGGTTTACGGTGCTGGGCGCGTGGAGGGCGACATCATTGATTGTCATCGAGTTTGACCCGTTTGTTAGCGGTCCAGTTGATTTCTTCGAGGCTTTCTACGAGCTCTCCAATCTCCTCGCGCGCGATCGTCACGCGCCCGCCCTCTAAAGTGATCTTCAGGCCGCGGTGATGAACGCTCATGTTGCCCGGATGTTCCACAAAATAAAGAGCCGCGAGGCGCAGCTTCTGGTATGCCTGCGAGCGCAGCCAGGGGCAGCGCCCATGCTCTCCGCCGAGGTGGCGGGCGACCGCGCTCTCGACTGCCGAAAGATCGTCCATCGTGCGGGCGGGCAGGATGTCGAGCACAGTCCACAGCGAGTTCATCGGCGAGATAGAGAGCGCGCGCCATAATATACCAAAGTTGGAAAACGAATTTATTATGCCACAGCGCGCGCGGAAGGCGCTCAATCGTGGTTGCCGTTGAGGGCCTGGAACCGCGCGGCGAAGTAGCGGTGAGCGATGTCCGTCTGCTCAGCAAACGGCGCCAAGTTGGCCACCGGCCGAGCGATAGGCCGCACGATCACCTCAGGCGCCATTGGCGCCATGGGACCGATTTGGGCCGGGGTCATCGGGACGTTGTCTTGGTTCATCGTGTTTCACGTGTGAGTGGCGGCTTAGCCGGTAAATGCTTAAATATCAAGGCTCAGGCTCGTCTTTCACGATGGACCTGACGATGCGAGCCGTCTGTGGATGACGAAAAAACGGCGTGCGCCTGTTGTACTCCCACCATGCTAGGCCAATGGAGTACAGGTCGTGTGCCTTGATGTTGGCCACGATGGACTTGACAGGCAGCGGGACGCAGTGGGAGAACGGGTTGGAGGCGTCGGCGAGGGCGCGGATGAGCCGCGTGACGCAGCGCTGGTCGGGCTCGTTCATGCGCCCCGGCTGGAGGATGTAGCAGATGAGCTGGTCGATCTGCCGCGCGCGTCAGGGTACAAATCCGGAAATTTACGGAAAAGCGAGTTGAACCTGCAGATAGGTCTTGCGCGACTTTTTGACGGCGCGGCGCTTCCAGTTAAGGCAGGGGATACAGAGCGTGGATGATTTTTGCGTTGAGGGCATCTCCATGATCATGGAATAGGCAAAGGGGGTGGCCTGGCAGTTAAGCTGGGTAAAGTTCTTGAGGTCTTGGGTCGACTGGCGGCAGCCGTTGGACGTTGCGCATCCGCAAAGGAAGCAGTGGCTCATTGTTCTGAGATTTGAACGGGTTTGAACTTGTTTCAGCTCCGATTACAGCTATAAAAAAAAAGAAAGAAAAACAACGAAAGGGTTGAGTTGGGCATGCACGTGACATGCGCAAACGGCTGTACTCCTGCCTGGAGGGCCCGCAGTCGGACCTGAGTGGCATTCCGCTGCCGGTCGTGCACAACATCGTGTCCACCGCGCAGATCACAAGCAGCCTGCCTTGCCTGGACCTCGAAAAAATCCGCCAGCTGCTGCCCTTCTCTTTCTACGACCGGTCGCGCTTCGCGGCCATCACCATCCGCCTCTCGAATCCGGAATGCACCACTCTTTTATTTTCGAGCGGGAAGCTGGTCGTGACGGGCGGCCGCACATGGTACGAAGGCGTTTACTCCGGACTGTACGTGGCCAAACTGCTCAAGGACTGCATCCCGAGCGAGCGGTTCAGCCTGTCGCAGTGCACGATCCAGAACATGGTGGCGCATGTGGAGCTGCCGCTGGGTCCTGGCGGAGGCCTGGACATCCAGGCCATGTACGCGCGCCTCGGGCTGAACTGCACGTACCAGAAGCGCATGTTCCCTGGCCTGATCTACCGGCCAGAGTCGTCGCCTGTGGTGCTACTGTGCTTCTACTCTGGCAAGATTGTGATCACTGGAGGCAAGACGCTGAGCGACATCTACGAGGGCTGGACGCGCCTGTGGCCAGTCGTGCGCACTTTCATGCGCCCGTCAAATGATGCATTGGTTGGCCAGGGACTCGCGCTTGTACGGGACAGAGGCGCAGATAAGCCGCGAGGAGCCGCGAAGGGCCTCGTAAATTCGCGACGGGGTGGCGAGTGCGGGGTTGATGTGCTCGGCCTCGGCGACGTCGCCGTACTGGAGGGCCTCGGTGACGATCTTGGAGCAGAAGGTCCGGCCAAGGTCGCGCGAACTGCGCTCGCAGCAGCCGCAGCCGTACCATGACCTCCACATGCCGACGTCGTCGAACGTGAGTTGCCAGGTCTCGGCCGCCACGCAGAACTGGAGGCAGGCGTCGTACTCGGCCGCCGAGACGCCGAGGGACAGCAGCTTGTAATTCGGATTGCTCATGGTCTTGGGGCGCAGGCGGGCAGTCTCGCCATAATAAATGGAGAAGCACTTGTTCACGGTTTCAAAGTGCAGCTCGACGTGACAAAACGGGTGCTGACTCACGCGCGCGGTGAGGCGGTTCACCCAATCGTCGTCGGGCGCTGGACACATGAACGCTATCGTGAGTGTGTGCGTGTGTATCATGTGCGACCGCCGATGCAAGTACCATGTTTAATAACGGCAGGCGAGGCAGCGCTTGGCGCGCGGCCTAGCGGCCGCCGCGCATGGCGGCGCGCATCGTGCTGTTGAGCCCGTTGAGCTTGTCTACGTTGGTCTGCGGCGCCTGCTTCTTGGACCGTCTCGTTTCCTTGTCGGTCTTGGCCATGTACTCCTCCACGCGCGACTGGATGCGCTTGTCCAGTGCGTCCTTGTCCTGGCGCTTCGCGGGCTTGGCCTCGGTCTTCAGCGGCGCTGCATCCTCGGCGCGGTAGACCTGCCCGCTCAAGTGCTGGACGAAGGCGGGAGGACCGGCGATGAACTGATTGGAGTTAGCCGAGACCGGCGCGCCCAACGGCAGCGAGGGCTGGCCCGCCAGCAATTGGGACGGCGTGAGAGCCTGCTGCTGGGCCAGGGCCTGATGCTGGGCCGAGGCCTGCTGCTGGGCCAAGGCCTGCTGCTGGGCCAAGGCCTGCTGCTGGGCCAGCAGCTGGGCCAAAGTCTGCTGCTGGGCCAAAGTCTGCTGCTGGGCCAGCTGCTGGGCCGCTAAATTCTGCGCCATAAAAGTTGGCTGCGGGGGCATGAGCGGCGACGGCGCAAACTGACCGGCCAGCATCGGCGCGCCGTAGGCAGCCTGATACTGGTTCAGGTCGATCTTGAGCGCGCTCTCGTCGAAGTCGATAAGACCTCCTCGGTGCGGGTTCTCCGCTGGCGCTTGCATGGTGGGTGGACGCGACATTCGGTGGCAGCCGCATGAGGGGGGCTTAAATATCCTTTCCCGATTCCCGAATTCCCGTTTATCAACAGACGTTTAGCGGCGGCGCGGTAATCCAGTACAGGAGGCCTATGGCCCAGATGCAGGCGAGCAGCGTGTAGAGGCAGAGGATCACCGAGCCAAACGACAGGTCCATGAGCGGGGGCGGCGTGGACCCGCGACTTATATTGCCCCGTTATTGATTGGGCGGTGCACCCGCGCCCGGTTCGACGCCGGCGAAGAGCAGGCGGTTCACGTTCCCGCTGCGGTACATCTGCATTATTTCCGCGGTGACCTTGAGGTAGGCCTCGACGTTCCTCTTCTCGATCGTGGTGTTGCCGTCCTCGTCCGTCGTCGTTAGCGTGTGGGACAGCTTGTCGCTGAGGTCGAGCAGGGACCGCAGGATGCCCGCCACGCGCACGGCGGGCATGAGCGTGTGGCCGGCGATGTGCTCCTTGATGACCTCGATGCCGATGCCCTCGCCGTCGGGCATGCTCGATGCGAGGACGTCGTGCACGGCCGCGGCAAGCTGCGGCACGCCCATATTCCCCGCGTTCTCCGCGATAAACTGGGTGACCATCCGCGCCTCCGGCTCGCGGTTGTAGTCGCACAACCAGCAGTACTGCATTTAGGGGCCAGTCCTGGCGGACCCTTAATAAGAAGTGATTAGGAGGCGAAACGCACCGGTAGCCACCCGAAGGGCGCACGGCAGGATGGATCCAACCGAGCAGCGCATGCGCGCTCTCTTCTGCGAGGGGACGACCCTGCAGCGGTGCCTCTCTTCCTTCTGCGCGGACGCGGTCGGAAGCAAGGACCCCATCGTATCGGTAATCCTGGAGGTGCTGCAGGCCCCGCTGCAGCTGCAGCTGACGCGCGTGGGACTGCAAATGTTCCAGGTGCGCGAGCGAGCGCGCGTGCCGTGGAATGTTCTAACAAGTACCGCGCAGGGGCGCGACCTGACTTTTCCATACATGCGCATGGACAGCGCGCAGAAAGAGTTTTTACTGAGCGCGCTCTCCAGTGGTCGATGGTCGGTGCATGATATGTCCATGATATACCGCCGCAAGGGCGCGAGCGCGGGTTTGGCGCCCTTGGACGTTTTGGAGGCGATCTGCACGCAGATCCTGAGTTGCAAGCGCTACAGCGATTCGAAGGCGCGCGTGGCGGTGTGCAACATCGTGCTGCAGCGCGTGCAGGCGTCCGTGCCGATGTCGCAGTCGCTGCAGGCGGAGCTGAACGCCCGCCTTTTCCCGAAACAGGAGGCATGACCCATCCGCTCGGGCAGCCGAATAAAGGCGGCTTCGTCCGGACGCGCCCGCCATGCGGGTGGGCGAGTTGAACCGCGAGTTCGAGCAGACCGGCAGGCTTCCGCCTGAGGTCTGGGACGAATGGCTGTGGGGCACCGATCCTGACGAGGCGTACGAGCCCGAGATTTTACTGAACAAGAACCACCTGCTGGGCGTGCTCATATGCCGGTTCAAAGGCCGGAGCGCGAGCCAGCACAAGGGCTGGGCGTGCGGCCGCCTGGAGATCATGGACAAGCACCCGAGCGCCATGTCCTGGCGCGAGCTCAAGGACACGCTCACCAACGCGCAGCTGGAGTGGCCCGCGTTCCTGGAACGGCTGGAGCAGAACGAGAACGCCGTCGACAACCTCCGCGCGGTCAAGGCGCTGGTGGACGCGTCGGCCGCGCGCTTCGGCAGCCTGTGCGGCGCGGCGTGGGGCGACGACGTGCTGGACGACATGAGCGACGCGCAGCCGTGTGGCGAGCGCAAGTCGCTTACGCCCGGCGCAATGCGGCGCACGGCTGGGCTCCTGCTGGTCATGTACCGGCACCTGCACTGGCTGGCAACGTGCAGACCCGCTCCGGCCTCGGACGAGCCGATCGCCGTCGCGTCGCACCACTATGAGGCCAGCATGAGCCAGTTTTACCTGTGGCACATGCATTTCCAGCTGCCGGTGGCGGCGCGCCTTAACTACCGGCACGACTTTCCGGGCATGTACAACCACGTCACGCAGCCGGTCTACTTCCACAATCCGAACTACCAGCGCACGAAGCGCCTCGCGGCCGACGACGCCCCCGCGATTCACGTTCTGCCCTCGCTCTGCCAGCTGTATCCGGAGCTGCCGGTGTGCTTCGAGGACGAGCTGCTGCGGCAAGGGCCCGCCTGGCACTGGCTCGTGACGGCCGGTCGGATTTATCTGTGCGGCCCAGGAAAGAGCGTGTACTACAGCCGCGACGCGCGCGCGCTGCTGGCGGTCTATCTGGCGCAGAGGGGCACTTAGCTGCGCGGGCATGAGGCCGCGAAGTGCCCGCCGCGTCCGCAGCGGCGGCACAGGTCAAAGAGCTCGCGCATGTTGGCCTCGGCGTCGGCGCTCTGCTCTGCGCTGAGGGTCGGCGAGGTGTACCGCCAGCCGCGCACGAGGTCAATGCCGCGCGCGCGCATGTAGCGCAGCGTCTCGTCGCGCTCGGCGGCGTCGGTTCCGCCGCGGACGTTGCCCAGGCGCGGCAGGCGGCGCCCCGTGGGCGGGTACATGCGGGTGAAGACGCTGCCGCCGCCGCCGGCGTGCTGGCCATACCGCCTGGACGGCTGCGAGGACTTGCCTACGTAGACGCGTCCGCCCTCCAGTTCTAGGATATAGACTTGGCTGTCCGAAGCGGCGCGCACAGTGGGCTGCCCGCGCGCGCGCCGCGCCGGCGCGGTGGTCGCGGCGCGCGTGAGCTCTAGGATCTCGCGGCCGCACAGCTCGCACACTTCGGCGGATATTCCGGGCGTGCGGGAGAGGGCCTGCGGTCAATTTTGCTTTAATTTCAGGCGGCGGCAAACCGCAAAGCGCGACGCCAATGCCTGAAGGGTGACGGGGCGGGCCGAGGCGATCCACTGGATCGCGGCATCGTTGAACAAGCGGTAGCGCGGGAGGCCGAGGGTGGCGGCGAGGCGCTGTCGCAGGCTGTGCAGCATAATCTCCAACGTCGCCATTCGGGGTCTCGTCAGACGGAGGCCCTAAATACCGCATCGCGCGGGCTCTCCTTGGAGGGGGGCGGGAGAGGCGGCATGGCCGCGAAGTCGTCGGCAGCGTAAATGATCTTCGGTGATTCGGAGGCCTTGAGGCGGAGGCGCTTCGGCGGGCGCCCCGGAGAACGCTTTTGGGCGACCCAGATGTCCTTCTCGATCGTCTGGAGATCGCGGGCGTCGCGAGCCTCAGGGGTCAAGAAGCGAAAGTCGATGCCATCGCAGTTGGGGTTGACATTCTCTTTCTTCTCGTCGACCGGCTCGTCGATTTTCGACGTTTCGACGGCCTCCTTCAAATTTTCTTTCGAGGGCGTCGACGTCGAAATTTCGCCCTCCTCCAGAGCGGGCGTCACATTGGTGGCCGTGCGAGCAGCGGGTCCGAAAGTGAGTTGGTAGCGCGAGGGTGCGCCGACAGGCTCCTCCTCGGGTTCATAAACAAGCTCCGAGCCACAGTACGTTTTTTTGTAGGGATAGGGCACGTTAATCTTCATCGCCTCAGTCGTCGGCATTTTTTCATCGCAGTGAAGGTCGTCGGGAGTCAACGGGGATGCAGGAATGGGGGCGTCGGCCATGTGGAAGAATGATTTGCGCCAACAGAAGAACGGTTTTATCAGCATTTGCGCAAAAAAATAATTTTATTCTTCGCACGAAAAAAACGATTACAGCGTGACGGGCAACCGGTTTCAGCCGTGACCACTCAAAAAATCGAAATCGCAATATGGAGAAAGTCGAAGCGTCCAAAAGTCGATGGG
>Ga0164296_1005291_pt1 | contig 11368 bp, 17 predicted proteins | sample GEODES057metaG_FD_113533 | JGI IMG/M metagenome (GOLD analysis project Ga0164296, IMG submission 113533) | Dystrophic lake water microbial communities from Trout Bog Lake, Wisconsin, USA - GEODES057 metaG | ecosystem: Environmental > Aquatic > Freshwater > Lake | place: USA: Trout Bog Lake... | reverse complement strand
GTAAGCACCCATTTGTTGTGCTTTGATGCCGTCCAGCATATTGTGCCCGAAAACAATAACGAGCCCGATAGCCAATATGAGCCGTAAAGGAAGAAATATGAGTCCCGATAATAGTATCATGCTGCACCCCAACGCCCAGATCACCTGCAGGAATACAATGCTGTAGTCGATGTCGAACGCCCAGCCCAGCCGCACTATGGTCACCTCAACCAATACCAGCCAAAGACCGCGCGTCAGCAGTTGTGTGGCCGTTTGTTTCAGCGTTTTTTTGCTGCTTTGTGCTAAATGGGCGCTACAGCCTGCAAGAAATACAAATACCGGCGCACAATAATGGGTGATCCAACGAGTAAAGAACATGCCGGTAGAGGCAAATGCCAGATCGGTAGGCTCATGCCCGAAATTGGAAAAATAGTCGCGGGTATGGTCCAGCGCCATAATGACCATTACCACACCCCTGAGTATGTCTATTGATCGGATCCGTTGATTGGGTAGGGTGGCTGTCATCTTATTTATATAATAATATCACTAATGCCGGATCTCCGGAATTGTATGAAACCACTCCCATGTTGCAGTGTTAGCTGCCGATCCTGTGTTTCAGTTCATGGATCTGAGAATTCCAAAGCGCTTGTTGGTCCTTCATTTCTGCTTTGTCGGCAAAATCGGTGACCCGCAAAATGGTTTCACCTGTTACGGGGCTGGTATCAATACTAAATTCAAAAAATTCATCCTTGGGGTAATGATCCCAGCGATAACGGATAAATTCGTTCTCATTTTGTTCCAGTACGTACGCGGCGTCTGTCGAACCGTTCCAGGTAAAATAAAAGGTATGTTCCCTTTGCTGCACCTTATCTGCAAACCATTCTTGTAGTCCAACCGGTGTTGATAAAAATTCGTATAATATTACCGGAGAACACCTTATGGTAAATTCCAGGGTATACATTGTTTTTTTCTTGCTCATCTTAATTACTCCACTTTGTGTTGCGTATCATGCCTTTTTGGTGCCCTGAAAACGGATCAATAATTTCTTCGGGTGCAATTATAAAAAAATAAGTGAATTATTAAAACTTAATTTTAAATATTGTTTTTCGTACTATGGTGGTTTAATTAGAGCCATGTTAGCATTTTCCTAAAATAATTTTGGGTGATAATGTTAAGACACTTAGTTTTGCTCACCAATCATTTATGGTTGGATCAATCAAGTGAGTTCTTTTTTTATTCTCTAACTGCTCAATTCTTTAATTATGTCAATGCGACAACTAAAGATCACGAAGTCAATTACGAATCGTGAAAGTCAATCTCTTGAAAAGTACCTTCAGGAAATTGGCAAAGTGGACCTGATAACCCCCGAAGAGGAAGTGCAACTCGCCATCCGGATCAAACAAGGCGATCAACGCGCCCTTGAAAAATTAACGAAGGCTAACCTTCGCTTCGTAGTATCAGTTGCCAAACAATACCAAAACCAGGGCCTATCGCTCAGTGATCTGATCAATGAGGGTAATCTGGGACTTATTAAAGCAGCCCAGCGTTTTGATGAAACCCGCGGTTTCAAGTTCATTTCGTATGCAGTGTGGTGGATCCGTCAATCCATTTTACAAGCTTTGGCAGAACAATCGCGTATCGTGCGGTTGCCGCTCAATAAAGTAGGGCTTTCTAACAAGATCAGTAAGGCCTATTCACAATTGGAACAGGAGTATGAACGCGAACCTTCAACCGAAGAGTTGGCAGAATTACTGGAGATAGGAACAGAAGAAGTAGAAACAACATTAGGCGTAGCTGCCCGCCACGTATCAGTTGATGCGCCGTTTGTGGACAGTGAAGATAATACGCTGCTGGATATATTGGAGAACCCGAACAGCGATTCGGCTGATGCAGATCTGTATCACCGTGATTCGCTCCGTTGCGAAATTGAGCGTTCGTTAAGCACGCTTACCGATCGTCAGCGTGATGTCATCAAATTATATTTTGGTATAGGTGTTGCCAATCCCATGAGCCTCGAAGATATAGGAGAGAAATTCTCCCTTACCCGCGAACGGGTTCGTCAGATCAAGGATAAGGCCATTACTAAATTGCGTACTGCCAGTCGTTGTCAACTGTTAAAAACATACCTCGGCAACTAAATTTTACATTTTTGTATAAAACGATAAAGTCCCGCAATGCGGGACTTTATCGTTTTAAGCGGTAGCGCCAAGCATTATGCATGTTCTTCCCAAATGGCAGAAAGGTGCACCAATATCTCAGTGGCTTTTTCCATGTCCTGAACGCTTACATATTCCTGCTTGCTGTGAATGCCCATTTCACCGGTAAAGATATTGGGGCAGGGCAGTCCCATGAATGACAGGCGGGAACCATCAGTGCCGCCGCGTATGCTCATGCGGTGCGGGTGCAGTCCTGAACGCTCATAGGCCGTTTCGGCATATTGCATTACCTGCGGATGAAGATCCAGTACTTCCTTCATATTGCGGTACTGTTCCTTTACTATAAATTCAGTGGCTAAGCCGGGAAACTGTTGTGCTGTTTTAGCCACCAATTCGCGCAATCTTTCTTCATATACAGCGAGTTGTGGGGTTTCAAATGAACGGACGATCAACTGCACCGTAGCATTTTCCAACGCGCCCTCAATGGACGTAGGGTGTACAAAACCCTGCATACCGTCGGTGACCTCAGGGCACCATTCGTTACGGGGCAGCAAACTAACGAATGCTGATGCGGCCTTAATAGCATTCACCATCTTGCCTTTGGCATAGCCGGGATGTGCGCTGATACCAACGAATTTAACGATCACCGCATCGGCTGAGAAAGTTTCGCCTTCCAGATGCCCGCGTTCACCACCATCCAGGGTATAGCCAAAATCGGCGCCCAGTTTTTTCATATCCAGCGCTACAACACCCCTGCCCACTTCTTCGTCGGGCGTGAAGAGCACCCTGATCTTGCCATGCTTGATCTCGGGGTGTTGTATCATGTATCGCGCAAAGTCCATTATGATAGCTACTCCCGCTTTATCGTCGGCACCCAATAATGTAGTACCGGAAGCGGTGATGATATCATCGCCAATACGCTCCTTAAGGTATGGATGCTCGGCAGTGGTGATCACCACCGTGGGATCGTCGGGCAAAACAATGTCTTGCCCTGTATAACGGGGATGCAGGATCGGTTTTACGCCGGTGCCACTGCAATCAGGGGCGGTATCTACGTGGGCGCAATAACACAATACCGGTACTTGCTTGTTGGTGGTGGCCGGAATTGTTCCGTAAACATAACCATTGGCATCCAGTTCGGTTTCTGTGAGTCCCATTTCCTGCAATTCGCGCAGCAAGATGGCGCTCAGGTCTTTTTGTTTGGCGGTTGAGGGTTGCGTTGCAGAAGTAGGGTCGCTTTGAGTATCTACCTGCACGTAGCGCATAAAGCGCTCTGCTACGGTATGTTTGTAATTTGCTATAGACATGTTTTATGATTTCCGGAGGTAAAAGTAATTATGTTTGAGTACTTAAGAAAAAACCGACTGTTTCCGTCAACGGCTGCATCAATTTTATCAATGTTAAAATGTTGCAGGGGATAACAAAACCTGCTACCTTAGTGCCACTATGCTCGGTTTAGAATTTTCAAAGGCAGAGATGTCGCAGATCATTACGGTAACATTTACGTTATTTGCCGTGATCGATGTGATGGGGTCATTGCCCGTGATCATTGCCATTAAGAAAAAGTCAGGTGATATCAATGCTATGTATGCCACTGTGGTATCAGGCGCTTTGATGCTGCTGTTCTTTTTTATCGGGGAGCCCATGTTGCATTTCATGGGACTTGATATTCAGTCTTTTGCCATCGCCGGTTCGGTTGTTATCTTCATATTGGGTTTGGAAATGATCCTTGGTCTTGAGTTTTTTAAGCACGATGCCGAAACGAAGGCCAGCACGCTGGTACCTGTGGCATTTCCACTCATAGCGGGTTCGGGCACACTTACAACAGTCATGTCGCTCAAGGCTGCTTACGAGCAATCCAGCATCCTCATCGCCATTTGTATCAACCTTATTATTATTTACATCACGCTGCGGGCTGTAAATTTTCTGGAGCGTATTCTGGGGCCCTCAGGTATAGCGGTAGTGCGTAAGTTCTTCGGTGTAGTGCTGATAGCGATCGCCGTTAAGATCTTCCGAACCAATATTGCCGCACTTAAATGACCGTTTTAAAATAGCGTTCCGCTGAAAGTATATGAATGGCATAATGTAACCGGGGTCTTGCCGGGCACACTCCCTGAAGGGAAGGTAGTAGAAGCTGTGCTGGGGCAGAAGAAAATTTGTCTGCTCAGAAAAGGCGGCGAAGTATTTGCCTTTGCGGCACTTTGCCCCCATGCAGGAGCGCCCTTGTGCGAAGGCTGGCTGGATGGATTGGGCAGAATCGTTTGCCCGCTCCATAAATACCGGTTCGACCCGGCCAATGGGCGCAATACCAGTGGTGAAGGGTACAAACTTTTCACCTATCCTGTTGAGGTGCGTGAATCTGAAATTTTTGTAGGTTTACCGGAAACAAATTTTTGATCCATGCCACAGCCACCGTTTTTGCGTCCGGGTTCTACGATCGGTATCACTTGCCCTTCCGGTTATGTCACCGAGGCACGGGTACTACCTGCAAAAGCTTTGTTGGAAACCTGGGGTTTTACAGTGAAGTTGGGCCAAACGGTTGGTAATCAGTTCCATTATTTTTCGGGAACCGATGCAGAACGCCTTGCCGACCTGCAGCAAATGATGGACGATCCGGCGGTGGATGCTATACTGATGGGACGGGGTGGTTATGGCATGAGCCGTATCATAGACAGTCTCGATTTTACGGAATTTCTTAAAAAACCAAAGTGGGTCTGCGGATTCAGTGATATCACGGTGATCCACAATCATATACAATCGCAATACCAGATACCCACGCTGCACAGCCCTATGTGTGGCCATTTTAAGCCTGAAACTGCCGATGCGCCATTTTTAAAGTCATTTTTGGATGCAATAACCGGCAAACCGCTGGAATACAAAGTGAACAGGGGCCGTTTTAACCGGGTAGGCAGTGCAAAAGGCGTATTGACGGGTGGTAATCTGGCATTGTTGGCGCATATGACCGGCTCTGTATCAGAAGTGGACACTGCCGGTAAGATCCTTTTCATAGAAGATGTAGGCGAATACCTCTATAATATAGATCGTATGTTGCTGAACCTGAAGCGCGCCGGTAAGCTTTCAGCACTTGCGGGCCTTGTGGTGGGCGGATTTACAGACATGCAGGATACGACAGTGCCCTTTGGCGCCACCATAGAGGAGATCATTTGGGACAAGGTGAAAGACTATAGCTATCCGGTTTGTTTTGGCTTCCCGTGTGGTCATCAGGATATTAATTTTACTTTAATGCTTGGCGCAACTCACGAGCTGTTAGTAACTGAGGCAGGCAGTATCATGAAATTGTGTTAGTTTTGAACTTTAGTTGAACTTATATTAAGTATAAGTTTATTGAGTATCTGCAATTTTACCTTTTTTGACCTTCTGACATAGGGGACTTAATTTTTTTTGTCCTTACCGCAATTTTTTTTTTATTAAATAAATCTTTTTACCTACCTTTGCAGTCCTTAAAAAAATATGGCTAAACAGTCGCTGATAAAACAAGACGGAAATATAGTGGAAGCGTTGTCGAACGCTATGTTCCGGGTACGTTTAGAGAATGGACACGAAATTTTAGCAACCATTTCCGGAAAAATGAGGATGAATTACATCCGTATTTTGCCGGGCGACAAAGTAGGTGTTGAAATGAGTCCTTATGATTTAAGCCGCGGTAGGATCATATACCGCTATAAATAATTGTAGTAAAACTGATTGCAAACAATAACATTGTATGAGAGTAAGAGCATCCATAAAAAAACGCAGCGAAGATTGTAAGATCGTTCGCCGTAAAGGAAAATTGTACGTAATTAACAAGAAGAACCCACGGTATAAACAAAGACAAGGTTAATACCCGGGTAAACTATTTTATTCAATAGAAAATTAAATTTTAGATATTAATGGCTCGTATAGCTGGTATTGATCTTCCAAAAAATAAACGCGGTGAAATAGCCCTCACTTACATTTATGGTATTGGACCAAGTACTGCCCGTTACATTCTGGATAAAGCCGGAATACACTACGATAAAAAGGCAGTGGAATGGAATGACGAAGAACAATCGCTCATTCGTAATATTATCAACAACGAATTCAAGGTTGAAGGTCAACTGCGTTCTGAGGTTCAGATGAGCATCAAGCGCCTGATGGATATTGCTTGTTATCGTGGTGTGCGTCACCGTAAGGGTCTTCCCCTGCGCGGCCAACGTACCCGTACCAACAGCCGTACCCGTAAAGGTAAGCGTAAGACCGTTGCCGGTAAGAAAAAAGCGCCTAAGAAATAAACTATTTGCATTGCTGCCGGATCACCTGAGGCGCAGGAGGAGGAGCAATGCAAAGCCGGAAAACCGGTTCGTAATAATTTTTACCTTATTTAACAAACAAAATGGCAAAAGCGCAATCAGGCAAGCAATCTGCAGCTAAGACAGTAGTAAAGAAGAGGGTGATAAAAGTAGACCCTCATGGCGATGTGCATATCAATGCATCGTTCAACAACATTATCATCACCATCACCAACAAGAGCGGACAAACCATTTCATGGTCTTCAGCCGGTAAGATGGGTTTCCGTGGTTCTAAGAAAAATACACCCTATGCTGCTCAGGTATCAGCACAAGATTGTGCTAAGGTGGCAATTGATGCCGGCCTGAAGAGAGCTGATGTATTTGTAAAAGGCCCGGGTTCGGGAAGGGAAAGCGCCATTCGTGGCCTGAGTACTTCAGGTATCGAGGTAACTTCTATCAAGGACGTTACACCGCTGCCACACAATGGCTGTCGCCCGCCCAAAAAGCGCCGCGTATAGTTGCATATTTCAGTATTATTTTTAATTAACATAAAAAAACACTGCGCCGGATCGGGTTTTTCGATTTTTAAAAGAGACGGAGCAGTATAAACAAAAATCGATCATGGCACGTTATACAGGACCAAAAAACAGGATCTGCCGCATATTTGGAGAGCCGATCCTTGGCTCAGGCAAAAGCCTGCAGAAAAACAGTTTCCCCCCCGGCCAGCACGGACCGTCGAAGAAACGCAAAACTACCAGCGAATACGCTATTCAGCTGAAGGAAAAACAAAAAGCTAAGTATACCTATGGCCTGCTTGAAAAGCAATTTGCCAATACGTATGTAGAAGCTTCACGCCAGAAAGGCGCTACCGGCGAAAACCTGATCAGGTTGCTGGAATCACGTTTAGACAATACCGTTTTCCGTATGGGCATTTCGCCTACCCGCACTGCTGCAAGGCAATTGGTGTCGCACAAGCACATCATGGTGAACAATGAGGTGGTGAACATCCCTTCATTTATCCTGAAGCCGGGCGATGTGATAGAACTGAAGCCTAAGAGCAAAGTAAATACCGCCATTGTAGGTATGATTCGCGGAAAAAATCCGAAGATCAACTGGCTGGATTGGAGCGAAGCCGATATGAAAGGTGTTTATATGGCTAACCCTGAGCGTGAATCAGTTCCGGAGAACATTAAGGAACAACTGATCGTGGAATTGTATTCCAAGTAATAGTTGGTTGCTGTTTTTGTATATATTTTTGTGAAATAATAAATTTAAAATAAAAAGTCAGTATGGCCATATTGAATTTTCAAAAGCCGGACAAAATAGCGCTCCAAAAGACGACCGATTTTGAAGCAATTTTCGAATTCCGTCCACTGGAACCGGGTTATGGTGTTACCATTGGTAACGCCTTACGCCGTGTTCTGCTTTCCTCGCTGGAAGGTTATGCTATTACCGGCATAAGAATTCCGGGTGCAGACCACGAATTTGCTACAGTTAAAGGTGTTTTGGAAGATGTTACCGAAATCATTTTGAACTTGAAGCAGGTGCGCCTCAAAGCCGTTGGTGACTTCACTGATTTCGCCGGCGAAAGGGTTGACCTTCATATTAAGAACACACCTGTATTCACTGCAGGTATGATAGAAGAAGCATTGCCTAATTTTCAGGTGATGAATCCTAAACTGGTGATCTGCAACATGCATCCCGGTACCGTTTTCCAAATAGAATTGCACATTGGTAAAGGCAGGGGCTATGTTCCTGCTGAAGAAAATCAACAGCCTGAAGCGCCATTGGGTTTCATTGCCATTGATTCTATCTACACACCAATCCGCAATGTAAAATACTCTATCGAAAATACCCGCGTTGAACAACGTACGGATTTCGAAAAACTGATCATGGAAGTGATCACGGATGGTACCATCCATCCCGAAGATGCAGTGAAAGATGCTTCCCGCATTTTGATACAGCACCTGATGATCATCACTGATGAGAATATAGCGCTGGATGTAAAACACGAAGAGAAAGAACACATTGTGGACGAAGAAACGCTGTTGGTACGTAAAGTGCTCAATACGCCGCTCGAAGATCTGGAACTTTCCGTACGTGCATTCAATTGCCTGAAAGCTGCCAAGATCAATTCACTCAGCGAATTGGTTCAGTACACTCAGGAAGAGTTGATGAAGTTCCGCAACTTCGGTCAAAAATCCCTCTCTGAAATAGAGCAGGTATTGCATGAGCGTGGTTTGCACTTCGGAATGGATATCAACAAATATCGCAGGAACGACGATTAATAATTATCATCACATAAGTACCTCATAATTCCTGACACGGTATGAGGGAATTTAAACAACACATGTCATGCGTCACGGAGACAAGATCAAAAATTTAGGCCGGACTTACGCACACCGTAAGGCGTTGCACAGCAATCTGGCCTGCCAGCTCATCGAGCACAAACGGATCATCACTACATTAGCAAAGGCTAAGTCTTTGCGTGTTTATGTTGAGCCGATCATTACACGTTGCAAAGTGGATAATACCCACAACCGCCGTACCATATTTAGCTATCTGCAGGAAAAAGAAGCAGTAAAAGAATTGTTCGGAGTTATCAGCGACAAGGTTGCAGATCGTCCGGGTGGATATACCCGCATTATCAAGTTGCCACGCCGTATGGGTGATGCTGCTGATATGGCAATGATAGAACTTGTTGACTTCAACGAGGTATACGGTAAAACTGCCGAAGATACACAAGTTAAAAAGACACGTCGTAGCCGCAGAAGCGGAACCGGTACTAAGTCCGCTGCTGAAGCAACTGCAACTGCTGCGCCTGAAGCTACTGAAGATGCAGCACCGGCAGCAGAAGAAACAACTACTACAGAAAGCGCTGAATAAGCCTTTTAAGTATACTGAGGAAAGCGCCCTGATATTTCGGGGCGCTTTTTTTATGGGCTATGATTGTTTTTTTAGCAGACTATGGCGGTGCCAAGGTGATTTTGTGTAATTTTGTAATAACTAAAGCGCTGGCTATGGATATTCAATATTTATCAGACCGTTCCGGTAAAAAAACAGATGTGCTGCTTAAAATGCCCGTTCAAGAGTGGGAGCAACTGAAGCAGCAGCATGAGGATTTGGCCGATATGGAAGTGAATAACACAGTTGCGATACCTGATTGGCAAATTGCGCTTTTGGAAGATGAATTGCAAAGCATAGCGCAGGGAAGCACGGAGCTGACATCCTGGTCAGAGGTTTTTCAAATGCTGAAAAAATAGTCATAGGTGGCTTATCCCGTTGTAATAACTGAAAATGCCCGTAAGGATATTATTAGTGCAATTGACTGGGAGAATTCAAGGTCGGCGGAACTTGGAGGGCGTTTTTTGATTTGCCTTAACGACAAAATGCATGTGCTCTCTAATATGCCTTGGGTAGGAACTGTACGATACAAAAACGTGCGATGTAGCTCAATAAAGATTTTCCAATATCTTGTACATTATGTCATCGACGAACAAAAACAGCGGGTTATTGTTCTCCGGGTGCTACATGAACGTCAGAGGCCTATTTGGTGAGTGATTTATTATTTCCGGAAATGTTCACCAATAACTTCTATTCGAAATGTGGAATATTGCAGGAATGCAGAACATTTTTTCCGCATTTCCCATCGAATTGAAAAAGCTTGTCCATCCTTATTTTAAACGTTCTACATCGCTTGTTGATATATGCCCGGCCTTACAATTTCCATCATTCTTTCGGGATGTTGTAATGCAGTAAAGCCCACTTTTTTATACAGCTCCTGTGCATCTCGGGTGGCCAGCATGATGCGCCTCAATCCTTTTACCCAATCCAGATCAAATAGCGATTTAATCATAGCCACGCCTATGCCCTTGCCGCGGTGGGCCTCCAGCACATATACGTCAGCCAGATAGCCAAAGGAACAATGATCGGTGAGCAACCTGCCAAAGCCTACTTGCTCTGTGTGGTAAAGGGCGCCTACACAGAAAGAATGATCAAAAGCGCCCTTTACTAAATGAAAAGGTATGCCCTTGCTCCAATAGGCCTCTTCCGACAACCATTTATGAATGGCTTCCACCTGCATCAGTTCTTTGTTGGAAGTGATGCAGTAGTCGCCATGCTGAAAGTGTATGCCATTCATCATATTGCTGTTTTATGATTAGCTGCTCCTTTATCCTGTGTTTTGCAATACTGATCATACGGCACAAAGACCTGAATAGAATTTTAGTCACACAGCGCTTATTCCTTCTTTTTAAGATCGGCATGGACCCGCCATCAAACCTGAATCCCTATGCGCTGATCACATGATTCCATCCGAATTTATCGGTTATTGTGCCTTTGCGTATTTTGTACAGTGTATCCCGTAGTCGGAACATCACCGCATCCTCTCCCAGATAGCATTTGTGCTGTACACCATTGATGGCAATGATCTCCATAGGTGCGATCACGGCAGCAGTGCCTGCGCCAAAAGCCTCTACTTTTTTTCCTGCTTCAAATGCTCTTATCAATTCTTTATAACTGATAGCACGCTCCTCAACAGCAAGCCCCATGTCTTTGGCCAGTGTGATCAATGAGTCGCGCGTTACACCATCCAATATGCTGCTGGAGAGTGGTGGTGTGATCAGCACATTGTCTATATAGAACATGGCATTCATAGTGCCCGACTCTTCAATAAATTCATGATTCTTACTGTCGGTCCATAATACCTGATCATAACCTTCTTCTTTAGCCAATTGGGTAGGGTAGAAGGCGCCACCATAGTTTCCGCCACACTTGGCATAGCCGGTGCCACCCACGGCAGAACGGATGTAGTCGGTCTCTACTTTTACCTTTACCGGCTGTGTATAATATTGATAGGCCGGGGAACACACTACCATGTACAGGTAGTCATCTGATATCTTTACGCCTATTCGCGGCTCGGTGGCTATCATGAACGGGCGTATGTATAATGATCCATCGGTATCG
>Ga0164296_1005290_pt1 | contig 11369 bp, 12 predicted proteins | sample GEODES057metaG_FD_113533 | JGI IMG/M metagenome (GOLD analysis project Ga0164296, IMG submission 113533) | Dystrophic lake water microbial communities from Trout Bog Lake, Wisconsin, USA - GEODES057 metaG | ecosystem: Environmental > Aquatic > Freshwater > Lake | place: USA: Trout Bog Lake... | reverse complement strand
CGAGGAAGTCCAAAAAGATCTGAACTTTTTGCAACGCACGGCGACTATAATCGGGTTTTTAGAAAAAATCAATTCCAAATTTTCCTCTAATAAAATTTCAGCATTCCTCTAAAATCGGAGTATATTAGCTACTCTTGCTCGTGCAAGTTTCGGTGAATTATGCGCTCTCATTTTTTTTCAATTTTTATTTTGATCCTGGCAATGCTATCGATTCACATAGCTTCCTCTATTACTAAATCTCTATTTTCTACCATCAATCCTTATGCTGCCACCACTTTGCGACATCTTTTTTCAGGTCTTTTTTTACTGAGTTTTTACCCTTTTTGGAAAATTCAAATCAATCAAAAAGAATGGAAACGCATTTTTTTTTATGGCTTCACTTTGGCAGGAATGACCCTTTTTTATTATTTATCGATCGAGAAAATTCCTATAGGAATCTCCATGGCGATTGAATTTATAGGCCCACTCAGTCTTTCTTTAATCGCCTCGAAAAAATTATTAGATTTCTTATGGTCTATCTTTGCTTTGATAGGCATCCTGCTTTTAATTTCTCATCAGGAAATCAGCTTGATCCATCAGCATGGCGAAATCCAACAATGGGGTATTTTTTATGCATTATTAGGAGGTTTTTTTTGGTCGCTTTACATCATTTGCGGTCAAAAAGCAGGAAAATCTCTCCCCCCCTTATTGGTAACGGGATCAGGAATGCTCATTGCTGGAGCCTTAACGGCTCCTCTTGCCATCTGGAAAACACAAACCTTTCCTCTCCGACAACTGCCTGTGATTTTTATCGTAGCTCTTTTTTCAGGAGCTATCCCTTTTTCTTTAGAAATGATCGCACTTCAAAGACTTTCTATTCGTATTTTCAGCATGTGCATGAGTCTTGAACCCGCCGTGAGTGCTATTTGTGCGTTTCTCCTACTCGGAGAAACACTCAATAAACTGCAAACGCTAGGAATAGGATGCGTCATCACAGCACTTTTAGGTTCTTCTTTCTCGAAAAACAAAAATGATTGTCGATACAAATAACTTGCAATTGTCTTCTCATTTGATAAAGTTTCTCCCAATGCTCAAATCGCTCTGATAGCTGCGCTAGATGCTGGCAACAGTCAAATCTAAGAAAGGTCAAGATGAATCGTTTACGAATAAAAAGCATACAAGAAGTCGTGCAAGAAACTCAAAAAAGCAAACTCCATAAAAGCTTAGGGGTTTTCGACTTATTGCTTTTGGGAATCGGCGGAGTCATAGGAACCGGTATCTTCACAACCACAGGGATTGCAGCTGCAACCTATGCAGGTCCTGCTATCACCCTCTCTTTTTTGCTAGGAGGAATTGCTTGTATCTTCGTAGCAATGACTTATGCAGAACTTGGCTCTATGCTTCCGGTAGCAGGAAGCGGCTACACTTACGCCTACATCACTTTAGGGGAGATGGTCGCCACTTTAGACGGATGGCTCATTATCATGGTTTGCACGTTTGGAGGATCCGCTGTTGCCGCTGCATGGTCGGGCTACTTACTCGGCATTTTAGAAAGTTTTCAAATTCACCTGCCTTACGCCTTAACTCACGTTCCAGCACAAGGGGGGATCGTCAATTTACCGGCAATGATGATTATCGGTTTACTCTCCCTTTTCTTGATCAGAGGCAACGAAGGCCTATCCAAACTCAACAGCCTCTTGGTGGGGATCAAATTGGGAGCTATTTTTCTATTTATATTGCTATCTGCACCCCACATTGATATGAAAAACTGGGAGGTCTTCGCTCCTCAAGGATTTTGGGGTATTGCAGCAGGCACAGGCTTTATATTTCTGTCTTATACAGGATTCGACACTTTAGTGAGTGCCGCTGAGGAATGCCGAAACCCTAATCGGGATTTACCTATTGGAATCATTGGATCGCTATTGATCTGTGGAACTTTATACATCATCGTAGCAGGGGTCCTGACCTCTATCATTCCTTATACGCTCCTGAACAACTCAGAGCCTGTCGCCTTTGCCATGAGAAGCAATGGCATCGAATTAGGGGCAAAACTCGTAGCGGCAGGAGCCGTTGCAGCGATGAGTACTGTCTTGATCACTCAGATCTATGGTCAATCCAGGATCTTACTGGTCATTGCTCGGGACGGCTTATTGCCTGCTTTTTTTACAAAGCTACACGCCCGTTTCGCTACACCCTATTGCGGTATTTTGATCACGGGGTTCATCATGATGATCATTTCAGGCTTTTCCCCTGTTGCCACCCTCATGCAATTGAGTAGCATGTGTGCTTTAGCGAATTTCAGCTTGGTATCCTTATGCGCAATGATCATGAGGTACAAGCATCCTGAGCAAAAAAGGCCCTTTCGATGCCCAGCTATTTATTTAGTCGCCTCCATCTCGATGGGCGTGTGCCTTTTTCTCTTTTTCCAGCTTCTGCCTGAGAACTGGGTCCCCTTCGGAATCAGCCTTCTCGTGGGAATCATAGCTTATGCATGCTACGGCTATCGTAAAAGCCCTTTGGCATGAATCTCATACTTGCTCGGCACGGTGACACCTTTGAAGGACGAGATTCAGTGGTTTTCATTGGATCTTCTTGTGATCTTCCGCTGGTAGCTCGAGGTATTGCACAAGCACGCACTCTAGGAAGGTATCTTCAAAAAAAAGAGATCTTCCCAGAGGGCCTGTACTGTGGCCCCCTCCAAAGAACACAACAATGCGCTCACATAGTACAAGAAGAGCTTCAATTGGCAATCAACCCTACCGTAGACGAAAGACTCAATGAAATTGATTACGGAAAATGGACAGGACTCAGCACCCAACAAGTTCAAGAAACTTTCAGAAAACCCTTTGAGGACTGGCAGACGCAATGCCTTTGGCCCAAAAAACAGTGGAAAAGCAGTGAAGCGCAAATCATCCAAGAAGTTCAAAGTTTTATAAGATGCATCGAGGAGATCCACAGTCCTGACGCAACGGTTTTAGCGATCACAAGCAATGGTAGATTACGCTGTTTTTTACGCTGCGTGGAAGGAGCCTTCGAGCAACAAGTGAAACGAGGAAACGTTAAGGTACAAACAGGAAATATCTGTGAATTACTGCTTCATCCCAAAAAAAATACCCTAGTTCATTGGAATACAAAAATCTCATCCTGAAAACCAGTAAACCTAAAAGCTCCTGTAAGCTTAAGTGAGTTGGCGAACGAATGCTGCAGGAATCCCACGTGCGCAAAATGTGCCCAAAAAAAACGCCTAGGGCCTTTTGCATTTTTCTATTCACAAAAAACGAGCAACTTACTTTCCTCAGCCATGATCCCGAAGCAGGAAATGCCACTCCCTCAGCATTCATGTACCGCGGCAACTTAGTCCTGAATTTATATGAAAAAGAGGTGGACGGATTTCTTCACCCTTGCACTTGGGACATTTACTAGGCTTGGTAGTCCGAGTGCGGCTCTTAAACTTAAAATCACAATCTCTACACGAAGCAGGAAGCATTCCAAAAGCCTTCCCCGCGCTTTTTTCAACGTGCTTCAAGTGAGATTCGACCGCTCGCTGGGTAATTCCAAGGATCTGAGAAAGAGTACGGGCATCCACAGAATTTATTTTCAAGATTTCCATGATCTGCTTCCTAAGCGTTGATTCCATTCAGGCCCCTTTAACACATAAAAGCTGCTTGAGTTCGTAGACAGGCTCAACCAGATCCTTTTGGTTTTCCATAACACGATCAATATCATGATAAGCACTAGGAATCTCATCAACCACAGCTCGATCCTTACGGCACTCAACGCCTTCCGTCTGCTTTCTCAGATCCTTCTCGCTGTAGCGACGCCTGGCTTCATTCCTACTCATTCTCCTTCCAGCACCGTGAGAGCAGGAGTGAAAAGACTCAAAATTTCCAAGACCTCTTACGATGAAAGATTTCGCACCCATGGATCCAGGAATAATGCCAAATTCATTTTCTCGGGCACTCACAGCACCCTTACGGGTGAGCCAAACTTCTTTTCCGAAATGCACTTCCTTTTGACAATAATTATGATGGGCATTCACTTGAAAGAACGAATCCAATTCGCTCATGAGTCTAGCATCCCCATAAACGTGATGGGAGACATCTTTGAGCACTCTCAAGAGCATTTCCTTTCGATTCAGCTTTGCAAATTGCTGAGCCCAAAGCAGATCTCTCACATAAGCTTCAAACTCAACCGTTTCTTCCTCCAAATAAGCGAGATCCGGATGCGGAAGTGACTCAAGCCGTTCTTTGAACCTACCTTTTGCCGCATCAATATGCTTCTCTGCCAACTGCTTACCTATGTTCCTACTACCGGAATGAAGCATGATCCATGCCCCACCTTCCGTGTCTGCACAAACCTCAATAAAATGATTTCCACTCCCCAAGGACCCAAGTTGGTAAACTGCTTTCTTAGTCAGTTTGTCTTCATAGGGGATAGAAGGAGGCAATCCTAACGATTGAAAAGCGCTTCCAACTCGAACAGAGATCTCACGATTGTCATCCCTCCCAGTTGGAACCGATCTCTCAATAGAACACCTTAACTCTTTGAACTTCTTAAGCTTATCTGCTGGAAAAGGAAGACGCACGGCAGCCATCCCACATCCGATATCCACTCCGACTGCTGCAGGAATAATATGACCAAGGCTTGCAATGACCGTACCTACTGTAGAACCCTTCCCTAAATGGGCATCGGGCATAACGGCAACATGCCGATAAATGATAGGAAGAGATGCAACGTCTTGAATCTGTTGCTGGGTGGGTAAATCTAAATCCGGTGCCCAACATTTTATTCGGCTTTTTTGATCCATGCCCCTCATCATAACACTTCGATGGCTGCTTGCCTATCCATCTTCCCTAACTTCTCAGCAGAGAAATTCCTGAAGAGCTCTCAGAAGATCGGTCTTCAGCACAAATCCATGATCATTCGTCATAGTATCAGATCTCCAAACCTGAAGTCATCCAAGCAAGTATGAAGTGCCACTTGAAAAAACTTGATCAGAAAATGACTTCAAAGCATATTCAGTACGTGTTTCAACCCAAGCTCAGCGCATACTTAAATCCTTTAGGAAGACCCTCCAGGCTCACACTCATGCGCTATGTGCATCCATTTGCCTGCAAAGCAATGCCGGTCATTGATCCCACGACCGAATCTTTTAACCTGATGCATTAACCAGTGAGAGAACCTTTCAACAGCCCGAACATGAGACAAAACCTACCATGGCAGAAACCCTCTTTCTCAATTGCGAATTTCAATCTCACTCTCCCTCAAAGAGCCTGGCTTGCACAAAAAAATCATCTTAGCTTTTTGAAAAAGAGAGATCCAAGAAAAAAACTGAGCCCACCATCATGAAAAAAGAAGCTCTGATACACTCATTGAAGTATTGAGATGAGCAGCAGAAGCTACCTCAATGAAGTAAGCGTCTCACAATCCCTCTCACTTCAAAAAACCCAAAGAGCATCCCTTTGAAACGTTGAAAGAAAAATTCAGCAGCAAAAATAAAGAACACTTGACAGAAAAAACTCAGTGCAGTAACCCAACCAGAGCACTTTGAAGTAACCAGCAACCTAGGAAATTTCACATGAAATCTAAAAAACTCATTTTATTATTAACTTTGCTTTCTTTGAACACTTCTTGGTCAATGACCAACGAAGGAAAGGGCTTTTATATTATCAATGGAGATAATTGCGGAAAGATTTTCGACTTTTTATCACCATCCGATATCCTCAGTTTCATGCTAACACGAAACCATAAAGGTCAAATTTTCGAAGAAGCCTGTCGGGCTTGTTCCCATCAATCTCTATCCATGACGAATAGATCTATTCGTCCTGAAGTTTTTTCCAACATAAAAAAAAGTTACTATAGAGATCTAAAAAAATTGAATCTTTCTGGTTCAGTCTTTAATTTCAGGATGTTAAATTTTCTTCCTGAAACCTTGATGAAACTATCTCTTGATAACATCGCTCGGAATCATCGCACCTCATTGATTGAAAACCTTTTATTCACACTTGCGAATCTTAAGAATTTAAAAAAACTCAGTCTTAATAAAAACGGAATCAATAATGATGACATCGCAAGCATTATTCAGATAACAAAATCATTGAATATTGTAGAATTCTATCTTGCCAAAAATTCCATCGAAAGCATAGGTGCTTCTAGTATTGCTCAAATGCATCAAATTTTAACTTTGGATCTGCGTCGAAATCTGATCACAGATAAGGGAGCTCAGTACATTTCAAGCATGGCAAGCATTACCCACTTAGATCTCAGCGACAATCAAATCGAAGCTACGGGAGCGCTCTTTATTTCAAAGATGGCAGGTCTTGTCACCTTAAAGCTCTGGAACAATAGCATCGGAAATGAAGGAGCTCAGCACATTGCGAGCATGGTGGGTCTTAGTACCTTAGATCTAAGCGACAATCAAATCGACGATGAGGGAACTGTCTGCATTTCAACCATGCTAGGTCTTAACACCTTATCTCTGAGCTACAATCAAATAGGCGATGCGGGGGCCGAGCAGATTTCGAGAATGCCGGGTCTTACTAACTTGGATCTCAGTTACAATCAAATCGGCAACGCAGGAGCTCAGTACATTGCAACCATGATGGGGCTTATCACCTTGAATTTGAGCTCCAATCAAATCGGGGATATCGGAGCTCAGTACATTTCAAGGGTGCTCGGTCTTAGCACGCTGGATCTCAGCTCCAATCAAATCGGGGACATAGGAGCTGTGCAGATTTCAAGGTTGCCAGGACTCCTCCATTTGGATCTGCGTGGCAATCATATAGGACCTATGGGGACTCACTTTATTTCAAGTATGCTCGGAATTAGCACCTTGGATCTGAGCTCCAATCAAATCGGGGATACGGGCGCTCAGTACATTTCAAGGGTACTGGGCCTTACCACTTTGGATCTTAGCTACAATCAAATCGGTGATGAGGGAGCACAGCACATTTCAAGCATGCAGGGTCTTGCCACCTTAGATCTCAGCTACAATCAAATCGGCGATGCGGGGGCCGAGCAGATTGCAAGGTTGGTAGGTATCACTAACTTGAATCTCAGCTCCAATCGAATCGGAGATCTGGGCACTGAGCACCTTTCAAGGTTGCTAGGTCTTACCGCCTTGGATCTCAGCTACAATCAAATAGCTGATGCGGGCGCCCAGCACATTGCAAGTATGAAAGGAATTATCAGTTTGAATCTTAGCTCCAATCAAATCAAAAATAGAGGAACTCAACACATTTCAACTATGCAGGGTCTGACCACCTTAGATCTTAGCTACAATGAAATCGGAGATGAAGGAGCTTTCCACATTTCGAGGATGTCGGGTATTACTAGCTTGTATCTACGTAATAATCAAATCGGGGATGCAGGGACTTTCTACCTTTCCAAATTACAGGGTATCAACACCCTCAATCTCAGTGACAATGAAGTGGGTGATATCGGAGCTCAACACATTGCGAGCATGCTAGATCTTACTAATTTGGATCTCAGCTCTAATCAAATCGGGGACCTGGGAGCTCAGCATATTTCAAGGATGCTTGATCTTACCGCTTTAGATCTCAGATACAATCAAATAGGGGATGCAGGAGCTCAGCACATCTTAAGATTGGAAGACATTCAAAACCTGAATTACTGAAGGAATGAATTCCTGTTCGCAAAAAAACCTTGAATGACTCATACTCCATCAAAAAAGAGAAGGTAAAAGTCAAGCATCTTCTATCCCAAAATGGGTAGTTACAGAGCAGACTTAAGTATGCCCTTTTGAAAGATAGTGGTAAAAATGCATTGTTTTATGACCACTATGTGTTGTATTCTTCGGGAATGATTCAGAGAAAATTGCGCTCAGCAATTGGTAAAAGCCTAAAGGCCAATAAGTCCATACTCCTCATCGGTCCCCGACAGACAGGAAAATCGACCTTAATCAAATCCATGAAACCGAAAGCGAAGTTCAATCTTGCGAATCAGGAGACGTTTCTTGAGTTCGTACGGGACCCCTCATACCTTCAGAGCACGCTTCAAGCAGAACATCCACAGGGAGGCCTTGTCTTTATCGATGAAGTGCAGCGAGTTCCAACTCTACTTAATACAGTGCAATATTTGATCGACGAGAACCGTGGATGGAACTTTGCCTTAACAGGCTCTAGCGCCTGGAAGTTGCGCCGGGGTCGTGCGAATCTTTTGCCTGGCCGAATTCATGCCTACGAGCTCGGTCCCCTGATCAGCAGTGAGATGAATTACAAGGCTGATACAAAATCTTGGCTGAGCTATGGATCGCTACCTGGAATTTCAACCGAACCCGATCTACGACAATCCAAGCGAACTCTAAAATCGTATTCCCAGATCTATTTGAACGAGGAGGTGAAAGCTGAAGCACTCACTAAAAATGTAGAAGGATTTACTCGGTTTCTTTTTCGCTTGGCCATTGAATCATCGAAGTTTCTGGATCTTGCCAAGATTTCAAGTGCGATTGGTGTTCCACGCCAGACTACAAAGCGATTTTTTGAAATTCTAGAAGACACCCTTTTGATTCGAAGACTCGATAGCTTCGGAAGAAGTGAAAAGACCCGCTTAATTCAGCATCCACGCTTCTTTTTGTTTGATGTCGGGGTTCTGAATGCACTTCTGGGAAATTTTGTACTTTCAGAAGATCGCAAGGGCTTATTGTTCGAAACCTTGTTCTTCAATCAACTTGCCACGAGCCTCTCTGCCTCGGATTTTGATTATAGACTTTCAAGCTTTCGCACTAGTGCAGGCGCTGAAGTCGATATCATCTTAGAGATGGAAGGTGAAACATACGCCATCGAAGTCAAAACCGGTCGCTTTTCCAAAAGAGGTCTTGGTGGATTTACCAGTTTCGAAAAATTTCTGGGCAAGAAGGTTCAAAAGTTTGTTGTAACCATCGATTCTGATGCTCAGAAATTCGACGAAGTGAGCGTCCTTCCATGGCAGAAGTTCTTGAAAACCCTCGAGATATAGGGCTTATCCCCAAAAGTCTTGAAACTCATCCAGACCCTTGAGCTCATTGGGCAATGACCCATGAAAAAACTAGGGAATGCGAATTCTCCACCCTCATTTCTAGTGTTTTCAGACTCAACGAAATGAATATCTTAAGCGGAGCTGTCCCGTTAACGCTTCCCACTAGGATCAAAGATATGAAAAAGTTTCTGAAAATCAGGAAAAACGGATTCTCGAAAAAACTTCTGAAAATCTAAAGTCTTGCTATAAAGCATTTTGTACCAAAAATAATTTCTTCCAATAAAAGCGACGTAATTTCTTGTTTCTTTAAAGGGTATCAGATCTAAAAAAAGCACAGGATCATTGAAAGGATACCTTGCTTGCCAGCGATCTACATGATTCAAACCCGCATTATACGCCGCTAAAGCTAACGAAGCATTTCCTTGATAATATTCAAGCAATTTCTCAAAATAGCGAGATCCTATTCGAACATTACTCTCTGGATCATAAAGTTTTTGCTTACTCATTCTCTTTTCAAAAAGCCTCACTGTTTGAGGCATCAATTGCATTAAACCTAATGCGCCCACTTGACTTCGAGCGTGTGGATTAAACGCACTTTCCTGACGAATTAAAGCGATGAGTAAATCTTCATGAGGATAAGAATCAATGAAAGAAAGATCACGAGGATAATAAACTTTTAAAGCCTTCTTAGAAAAAAGTTTAGGTTGATCTCGAAAAACTGAATTTAAAACTTTAAATGCCTCTATCGACTCTTTCATCCGTGAATAAATAATAGCAATATAGAGCCTAAACTTCGGATCCACTTTTTCTAAAGATTCTGCGATTAAATTCATCACTTCTTTGGCTTGAGAAAAGGCACGAACTCGCAATAGAGCATCAATTAATTTTATATGCTTCATGATTTTTGGATCAGAAATTTCTAAACTAATCTCAGAATCTTCTTGAGAGAGTATAAAATCCATCAAAAAACGATCTTTTTGCATTAAAATGCTGTGAAAAGACAAAGGATATTTTTGAATCATTTTTTTTAAAACACGTTCTTTTTCAGAAGTATTTTCTTTCAAAAATCGATACTGCCAATACAAAGCACGAGACTCATAGTCACTGCTATAATCAGAGTCTGCAACCTCCAATAACTTCAGTTGCTGTAAAGCAAGATCATATTTTTGATTCCAAATGTAAAAAAGCCCCAAACGAAATCGTGCAAGTGGTACCAATGTACTCGTAGCACGAACTCCAGATTCATAAAGACGGATAATATATTCCTTCACACTTGAATCCGGAAGAAATTCTTCTAATTTGACAGCAAGTATGATGTGAAGTTCCCTGCTAGGAAGCTGCAACAAAACTTGAGTGAGCTTTTCAAGCTTTGAAAAATGATTCAAGAGATGCAAAGCTCGAGAAAACTCACCTTCATGAAGGTTTTCTAGATTAACCCAAGAAGCATTTTTAATCCAAGTTAAAATTTGACGGCGAGAATAATTAAAACTCCTCCAAGGCTTTTCTTTTTTTCTAGAAACCTGCTTGATTTCTCCCAAAATAGCACAATAAGGATTTTGTTCAAAATCGTTCATACAATTCATTTTTTGAAAAAAATACAAGCTTTTATTTTTTTTTAAACGCAAATAATCCTTGGCCTGTTTCTGAATTTTTTCTTGAAAAGAAAGGCTTTCAAAATCAAGTGAATCTAAATGCATCTCAAGGACTTCAGAAAGTGATTTCACAGAAAAAACAGGCTTTTGAAATTCAAAATCACGCACCCTCCAAGAAGAATTCTGAACAGAAGTGGTAGAAGCCCATTGCAGATCGGGTAGCATCATGGTAGCAGTAACTGACACTGCGCCAAAAAAACAACCAAGCGAAAAAACAATCGCCTTCAAAAAAAAGAATCTCCCATTAACAGAATCATCCCACAGCAATAAAAACTGTGAAAGTTTAAAAAAATTCTGACCAAATTACTCCGTGCCAAGATTCTGATAATGGTAGTTGATAAAAGATGAAAATGATCCATTTAAAATAGATGTGCACCACGCACGTCGTTTTAAAGAAAGTCATCCCTGGTCATTCAAGAAGTTTCAATGAAGACAAAAGAAAATCTCAAGCTTTTGATAACAAGCAATCTGAAGCGATCATGCCCACTCGCACTTCTTATCAATGACCCCGGCAGTCTTTGACCGGCTTTACGGTCATTTCTACTTGATACTTGAGAGTGACGAGTTTTAGTGTGCTGCGTTATAAATTTAAACTAAAGTAATTTTTATACAGATGCTCGATATCGATTAATTGGCAACTATAGTCATTTTCGAAGCAAAAATCCATTAATGAAATTTAACTACAAATCGCCAACAGCTATTTTGCCATTTTTTTCTTCCCTTCTGATACACTTGAACTGTCGTTCTAGAGATAGAAATAAT
>Ga0164296_1005286_pt1 | contig 11376 bp, 9 predicted proteins | sample GEODES057metaG_FD_113533 | JGI IMG/M metagenome (GOLD analysis project Ga0164296, IMG submission 113533) | Dystrophic lake water microbial communities from Trout Bog Lake, Wisconsin, USA - GEODES057 metaG | ecosystem: Environmental > Aquatic > Freshwater > Lake | place: USA: Trout Bog Lake... | reverse complement strand
TTGACGACCTCGACCTGCTGCCCTGGCTCAATACCCAGATGCCGCAGCAAGTCTCTTTTAAAGGTCACTTGTCCTTTCGCTGTCACCGTCAAGGTAGACATGATGATCCTCCTACAGCGATCACAAAAAGTAATGTAATTTTACATTACTTGCGACTTGGGACAAATCGAAACGATTCCGGGAGTGTGCAACCGGTGCGCGAGCGTTCCTCGCGCCGACGCCCGTCTGGCAAGCCGCTGAAAACGCTGTGTGAAATGGCGCGCCCGGAAGGATTCGAACCTCCGACCACCTGGTTCGTAGCCAGGTACTCTATCCAGCTGAGCTACGGGCGCGTAACTACTTGAAATGCCTTCGCATTCCCAACCCAAGCGGTGCTTCGTCTTAGGGTGGGGGCGCGAATTGTACACGGGTTTCGCCCCCGCTTGGCAAGCAGTGATCGGTTTGCCCTCCAAATCCCCCGCCCGTGACCCTCTCGTGTGCTGCCCGAAACGCCCGCCAAAAGCCGTCACGGGCAGCACCCGCGCTTGTCTTACCCGAGTATTCAGGCATCGTAGCCGTTCCGCCCGCTTCGGCCCTGATACCGAATCTCGCCATCACCATGCACCCATTGGTCAGAGTCACTTGCAGATCCATCCTGGCTTTTCTCCTCGGCGGACTCGCCCTCTGCAAGGCGGCAAGCCCCGAGGCTGATCTCATCGTGACCAACGCCAAGATCTGGACCGGCGAGCGCAGCCATCCCGAGGTCGAGGCTCTCGTCGTCATCGGGGAGCGCATCGTCGCGACGGGCAGCCATCGAGAAGCACTCCACTGGCAAGGCTCAAGGACGCGGATATTCGACGCCCACGGTGGGCGCATCGTTCCGGGCTTCAACGATGCACACGTTCACTTCGCCGATGGTGGCGCTTCACTGGACGCCGTACAACTCAACGACGCCCATGATGCGAGGGAGTTCGTGAGTCGGCTCGCCGCCTATGCCCGCACGCGCGCACCCGGACAATGGATTCTGGCGGGCGAGTGGGATGAGACCAAGTGGCCATCAGCCGAGCTCCCGACCCGACAGATGATCGATGCGGTCACGCCCAACAACCCGGTGGCGATCGATCGCTATGACGGCCATATGGTGCTCGCGAACTCGCTGGCGCTCGCCCAAGCCGGCATTGACGCGAACACGCCAGATCCGGATGGCGGCATCGTCGTGAGGGATGCCACCGGCCAACCCACCGGCGCACTGAAAGATGCGGCGATTCCATTGCTGACTCGCGCGATACCCAACAAAAGCCATGCGGAGCGCCGCGCCGCGATCGAGCGCGCCTTGCAACACGCGGCGGCACTCGGTGTCACGAGCGTCCAGGACATGAACCCCGCCTATGCCGACATTGGTATTTATTCAGAGCTACTCCGTGAGCACAAACTCACGACTCGCATCTACGTTGCACCGGCCATCGCCACCGTCGAGGATCAAGCGAAACTCGACCTTGGCCATGGCTTCGGTAGCTCTTTTCTACGCTTGGGCGCCCTGAAGGCCTATGCGGATGGATCGCTTGGCTCACGCACTGCCTACTTCTTCGAGCCGTACACGGATCAAGCCGACAACCGCGGCCTATTGGCCGACACGATGCACCCCATCTCACGAACCCGCGACTATTTTCTGCAGGCTGACGATGCCACGCTGCAGGTGTGCACGCATGCCATCGGCGATGCGGCGATATCCACCGTCCTCGATCTTTATGAGGATGTGGCCCGCCAGCATGGCGCCAAGGATCGCCGCTGGCGCGTCGAACATGCACAACATATGGCGGCCAAGGATTTCGAGCGCTTCGCGACTCTGGACGTAATTGCCTCGATGCAACCGTATCAGGCCATCGATGACGGCCGCTGGGCCGACAGCCGGATCGGCACTGACCGGGCACATCGAACCTATGCCTTCAGGACATTCTTGGACCACCACGTTCATCTCGCCTTCGGCACCGACTGGCCGGTGGTGCCGCTCGATCCAATGCTGGGACTCTATGCGGCCACGACCCGCGCCACGCTCGATGGTCGGCATCCCGAGGGTTGGATTCCAGAGCAAAAGCTGACCATCGAGGAAGCGCTCGCCACCTACACGGCGGGCTCCGCTTACGCCGAATTTCAGGACACCGACAAGGGTACGCTGGCTGCCGGAAAGCTCGCGGATTTCGTTCTGCTGAACGAGGACGTGCTGGTGGTGCCCGCGAGCCACCTGCCGCGCGTCCGGGTGATCAGAACATGGGTCGGAGGACGCGAGGTCTACGCGCCCACCCGGTGAGCGCCATGCTACGCGCCCTCACCACCACCAAGGGGGATCCCACTTGAACGCACTGCCCTTGGATTCGACGCGGTAGATCCGGTCATTCTTGTCGATGAAAAACAGACGAAAGGCACTAGCCTTCGCCTTGATGAGATCCACATTCACCGAGGGGGCGTTTACGATTGGAGAGCCACTCTTCATGCTCTCCATGGGCAAATAGGCCATGATGGCGCCCTCATGTCCGTCCGACAGCACGTATTGAGCGCGCCCGAATTTCTGGATCAACTCGCTACGGTCCCGACGAACCCAGTTGGATTCCGTTTGATCGTCGGCCATCGCCGCGGTAGCGGTCGCGAACAGCTACACCGTGGCAAGTACCACCCCTAAACGCTTTGTCATTTTAAGCTTCCCTGCTTGATGTCGATGTGAACCTCGACTCCAACATAATCTAGCATGGAAAAACCGACGGGCCACCACTCCGACGCGCCCCCGTGGACTGCGCTGCCTTCAACCTGGAGAACTGCGCCTTCGAGTACGACGATCAAAGTAGATCGCTGCCGCCACCACCAGCGCCATGCCGATGATACTGGTGACATAGGCGCTCGCGATGAACACCTGCAACCACTGAAGCGTGAATAACCCGAAGTTCCGCCAGACCAGCAGGGCGCAGCTACCGACGTACCCGGAGGAATCGGCAAGGTAGATCAAAAATCCGGCCGTACCGACGCGTCCACTGACGGCGATCAGGCGGTCGAACAACATCGCATTGAACGGCGTATACGCCATGTACAAACCAGCACCGCTCAGCACCATCCAGGTGATGGGACCCATCCAGTGCAATTGCAGCATGAGGGTCGACAGTCCGAGCAGCAGGAAGCCGACGAAGATCACGGCATGAATCACCATGAGCGCGCGGACGTTGTTTTTGACCGCCATGATGAGGCCAAGCACCGCGAGCGCGAGTACCGCCACTGGCAACTCGCTGGCCGTGAATATGCCCGCTGCATCACCGTATCCCAAGCCAGCCCAGAGCTCGGCGGCAAAGTTGTCACGAAAATCCCGCAAGGCGGTCGACAACACGTAGGTGGCGATCAGCAGCCCGATGCCGGCGCCGTAGCTTTTGAGGAAGGACAACCGGGCCGCACCGTCCATGGGCGCGCGCTTCACGCGCTCCGCTTCATCACGCGCGCTCGGCGGCGGCAGCGCCGTGAGTAACAGGACCGATACCGCAAGCAACGGCAGAAAGAGCCCACCGGTGACAAACGGCATCCAGAACACGTCCACATGCCAGTGCAGCATCACCAATTTGCCGACGCTCTTCACGGCCCCGGAGGACACGATGAAGCTCGCACACAGGATGGCGCCCAGCGCTTCCGAGGTGCGACGCCCCTCCATGTAGCCGAACACGAGCCCCCAGATCATCCCCAACGGCAAGCCGTTCATGAACATGGCCAGCACGTTCCAAGGCGCCGGCACCCAGGCGAAGACCGCCAGGGCGAGCCACGCGACCAGAATCAGGCCGACGATCGCCGAGGCGCGCTTGGCGGGATCAAGCTCGGAAACCACCTTGATGCCAATCAGCTTGGACAACGCGTAACCCAGCACCTGGGCGATCACCAGCGCTATCTTGAAGTCGAGGGTGAAATGCCAACCCGGAACGAGCGTGAAGCTCGCTGCGGAGAAAGGCTTGCGAAACGCGTACATCGAAAAGTAAGCGCAGAATCCGGCAAGGCCGGCCACCGTTGTGAAGACCAGCGGGCTGGAACGCTCAAGCCAACGTCGCAAAGACATCATTCCACGCATCCTCATCACCGATCACGGCAGACCGTGCCGAGCTTATAGCAGAACACGGCTTCATGACGGTCAGGTGATCCGGCCGCGACCACGACCCAGCCACCACTGCTATGCTTGGTGGATGACTCGAAAGCACGACGGCGTCGATGTGGCCATTGTCGGTGCGGGCATCGTGGGGCTCGCCTGCGCTCTGGCAGCCGCTCGCAAAGGGCTGCGAGTACTGGTACTCGACCGAGCCCGACGGGCCACCGGCGCGTCGGTACGCAACTTCGGGTTCGTCACGGTGACCGGGCAGGACCGCGAGGCGATCTGGGAACGGGCGCGCCGCTCCCGGCAAGTCTGGGCGGAGGTTGCCGCCGCAGCGCACATCGATATTCACTGTCGCGGCTTGTGGCTCATCGCCAGACGTCCCGAAGCGATCGGCGTGCTCGAAGCCTTCGTGAAGACCGACATGGCCGAGGGCTGCGAACTCCTGACGCCATCGGAAGCCGCACAGCGCTGCCCGGCGCTCGCGCATCCGAACGTCGGCGCGGTACTTTGGAGCCCTCATGAACTGCGCGTCGAATCACGAGACGCAATTCCCCAACTCACCCGCTGGCTTGGCGCAACCCATGGCGTGGCGTTCCGTTGGGATACCGCAGTCCGCGGCATCGAGGGACAGCGCGTCGACACCTCGCGGGGCAGTATCGAGGCCTCGGCGGTCGTGGTCTGCCCGGGCGACGATCTGACCACTCTCTACCCGGAACGCCTTGCCGACGCCGGCATCTCGCGCTGCCGCCTTCAGATGATGCGCCTTGAGGCGCCGGGATTCGTCTTGCCGGGCACGCTGATGTCGGATCTCAGCCTCGCGCGCTACGGCGGATTTGCCAAACTGCCCGAGGCCGCAGCCTTGGCGCAGCGCCTTGCCGAGGAACAACCCGCGCACCTCGCGAACGGGATCCACCTGATCATCGCTCAGGGCGGCGACGGTAGCCTGGTGGTCGGTGACAGTCATCACTACGACACCGCGGACGCGCCGTTCAACGAGGAAATCGTCAGCCACTTGCTGCTTCGCGAATACACCGCCGTCACCGGACGGACGGCACCGGCGGTACGCGAACGCTGGAGCGGCACCTACGCGGTCGCTAGCGACCGGGCATTTTTACTCGAAGCGCCCGCCCCCAAGGTCAGACTCGCGCTTGTGACGAGTGGCATCGGTGCATCCACCGGCTTCGCATTCGGTGAAGACATCATCAACGATCTGTTCCCTTAGGCGGCCAGGAGCGCCGCCATCGGCCATCAGCCTCGCCGTACCAACGCCTCGATCATCGGACGATAGGACTCGAGCGCATCCACCGGCAAGCCGCGAAGCTTGCCGCGATCATCACAATGCCGTACGGCAACCGCGTCCTTGAAATAAGGTTCCCGCTCGAAGTCCGCCACTTCTGCCGCCGACATCGGACCGCCTTGCAAGGCAAGCGTCAGTACGGAGGCCGGACTCAGGGTGGCCGCATAAGACGCATGGGTCGCGCACAAGTAGCGCTTCGCGGGCACATGCAACCGCACCGGGTCGGTAACCTCCGGGCCGAAGTGCTTCGCAAGCCACCGAGCACCCACGTCCTCATGGCGGGCATCGTGGTGCCAATCGTTGACATCCTCGGGCACATCCTCGAGAAGGTGACCGACATCGTGCAGGAGCGCGGCGAGCACCACGGCGTCCGCGCAGCCATCTTCGCGTGCGAAATGAGCGGCCTGCAGGCCATGTTCGAGGACCGATACAGGTTCGCCAAAATACGAGCCGGTACCCCGCCCGTCGAACAATGCCACGATCTGATCCATCACACTCGCCATGACGCCTCACCCACCATTGTCCAAACGCTTGCTGTGACTCGACGGGTGAGCTTAGCACCCAAATACCTCACTGGAGCAGCGGCCCGACTGCCCCCGATCCGCGCCGAAGCGCGGACACGCAATTCTTTGCATTACACTGGCGACATGCCGCGACCGGTCGCCATCAAAAAATCGCCATGACCGCCGATGAGTTCACCTCGCGGGCGACATCGGGCAGCCCCTCAGCCGTGGAGCGGGCGCTCTTGCACATTCGTGACCTCTTGAACCAGCGGGAATTCGAAAAAGCCCTGGATGCGGCGAACCAATTGCTTCTGCAGGTGCCTGAAAACCGTGACGCCCTGTACTGCCACGCTTTCAGCCTGAGATTCCTGCGTCGTATCCCTGAGGCTCTCGCAACGCTGGAGAGACTCGAGGCGCATCACCCTCGCTACAGCCAACTCCATCAGGAACGCGGCCATTGCTACGTCGCGCTGAAAGACGCCTCCCGGGCCATCGACGCCTACCTGCTCGCGGTGAACATCAATCCCGCGCTGCCGGGCAGCTGGTCCATGCTCGAAGGCCTCTATCGCATGACGGGGCAGGTTACGCAGATGCAAATGGCGGCGGATCACGTCGCGACGCTCAAACAACTCCCGCCGGACATCGTCGCGGCCACGTCACTCTTCTCGGATGGCGACTGGACTCCCGCCGAAAATATCGTCCGCGCCTTTCTTCTCAGGAACGGCCATCACGTCGAGGCAATGCGCCTGCTCGCCCGCATCGGACTCGCTCGCGGCGTGGTCGATGATGCCGAGCTTCTGCTCGAGGCCGTGCTGGATCTCGCACCGGACTATCAAGCTGCGCGCTATGACTACGCGATGGCGCTGCTTGAGCGACACAAGTACCAGCGCGCCCGCGAGGAGCTTGAGCAACTCATCAAGGCGGATCCTACGAACCGAAAGTACAAAACCACCTATGCGACCGCGTGCGTCGGCGTCGGCGAACATACCGAGGCGCTCGATCTGTACCGCGAGCTACTCCAGGACGCGCCGGCGGCAGCCGACCTCCATCTATCGGTCGCGCACTGCTTGAAGACCCTCGGGCGAACCCAGGAGGCGATCGAGGCGTATCGCACGGCGGCGAGCACACGCCCTGAGTTTGGCGACGCCTATTGGAGCCTCGCCAACCTCAAGACGTATCGCTTCACCGATACGGAGATCGACGCCATGCAACAGCACGTGGCGGAGGTCTCGACGCCATTGGTCGATCGGTATCACCTCTACTTCGCCCTCGGCAAGGGCCACGAGGACCGCGGCGAGTTCGAACGGGCTTTTGCTTGTTATGCGGAGGGTAACGCCCTCAAGAGCTCGGAGGGCAACTACGACCCTGCCGTCGTCGAACGCAACACGGCTCGGCAGATCGAGGTATGCACCGCGGAGTTTTTCGCAAGACGCCAGGGGCACGGATGCGAACGACCGGACCCGATCTTCATCGTCGGCTTGCCACGCGCAGGGTCCACCCTACTGGAACAGATCCTCGCCTCGCATTCGCAGGTGGAGGGCACCCAGGAACTCGCGGATATCCAGCGCATGGCGCTCGAATTTCAGGGGCGGGAGTCGGAGGCAATCACGCCACGTTATCCGTCCGTCCTGAGCACCCTCAAGGCCGAGGATTGCCGCACGTTGGGCGAGAAATATCTCACCGACACGCAGATCTATCGCAACGGCAAACCGTTCTTCATCGACAAGATGCCGAACAACTTCCGGCACCTCGGCCTCATTCACCTGATCTTGCCGAATGCCAAGATCATCGATGCGCGGCGCGAACCCATGGCCTGCTGTTTCAGCAATCTGAAACAACTGTTCGCGAGCGGCCAGGAGTTCACGTATCGCATCGAGGATATCGCCCGCTACTACCGAACGTACCTCACCCTGATGCGCCATTGGGATCAGGCACTGCCGGGGCGGATCCTCCGGGTGCAGCATGAGGAGGTGGTCGACGATCTCGAAGGCAATGTCCGCCGTATCCTCGACTTCTGTGGCCTCGACTTCGAACCGGGCTGCATCGATTTCCACAAGACCGCCCGCAGCGTGCGCACTGCAAGCTCGGAGCAAGTGCGTCAACCGATCTTTCGAGAAGGCTTGGACCAGTGGCGGCATTTCGAGCCGTGGCTCGAACCCCTGAAAGCCGCTCTCGGTGAGGCGCTCACCTTGTATCGAGAGTAGCCAGCCACGCCGACGGCGCCTCACCGGGCCCGCGGCGCTTGCCCACGGGCAATGCCTCAATAGGGCGCCAGTGTTGCCTAAAAATTCATATAAAACAATAATTTAACCATCACGCCCTGACTCGTCTGGGCGTGCCGGCGCAAGCGCCCGCGACCCCTCGATTCGTCCCTCTCTCAGGAGGGCCGCCCTCGCGGCTTCCGCAGGGTTCGAGAAGCCAGATAAATTTTGTCAGCAGTCCCTCCGTCATGCCAAAATAAGCGGCTATTGACCGCGTGGATGCCCCGACACCGGCGATCGAGTGATCGACCGCCGCCCCGTCGGACCAGCACCCCGCATGTGATCCAAAACCCCGAACCTGTGATGGAACGCCAGCTATGCCCCGCACTACCCCGCTCGCCGATATTCGCAACATCGGCATCATCGCCCACGTCGACGCCGGCAAAACGACGACGACGGAGCGCATCCTGTACTACACGGGACGCAAGCACACCATCATCGACATCCACGACACCAAGGATCTGAAGACGTCGACCACCACCGACTATCTTGAGCAGGAGCAAAAGCGCGGCATCACGATCCAAAGCGCCGCCGTCTCGGCCTTCTGGCGCAACAAGAAGATCAACGTGATCGACACCCCCGGGCACGTCGACTTCACCATTGAGGTGAACCGCTCGCTGCGCGTGCTCGACGGCGCCGTGGTCGTGTTCGACGGCGTGGCCGGTGTGGAACCGCAGTCCGAGACCAACTGGCGTCTCGCCGACAACTACGACGTGCCCCGCATCTGCTACGTCAACAAGATGGATCGCAGCGGTGCCAACTTCGTCCGCTGCGTCGACATGATCAAAAAGCGCTTGGGTGCGCGCCCGCTGCCGGTGCAGATCCCGATCGGCTCGGAAGACAATTTCAAGGGCATGGTCGACCTGGTTGAAATGAAGGCCTTGGTCTGGGACTCGGATGACAAGGACGCCCAGTGGCAGATCCTCGATGTCACTCCAGATCTCGCCGATCGATTGGGCGTCACGGTCCCGAGCGATCGCGCCATCCTGGCCGATGCCGAAAAATACCGCACCGAACTCGTCGACACCTGCCTCGAGCAGGACGATGCGGCGATGGAAGCTCACCTGCTCGAAGGCGTCGCGCCGTCGACGGCGGTACTGCGCGCCTGCCTTCGCAAGGGCACGCTGAACTCGGCGTTCACGCCGGTGCTGTGCGGGTCCTCGTACAAGAACAAGGGCGTGCAGCAGGTGCTGGACGCGGTGGTCGACTACCTGCCGGCCCCGACCGACGTGGCTTCGATCAAGACCGTCGATGCCGACGGCACGCCGATCGGCGAGCGCGCCTGCTCCGACGACGAGCCATTCTCGGCGTTGGCGTTCAAGGTCATCAACGACGCCTATGGCGCACTGACCTTCATCCGGGTGTACTCCGGTGTGCTGACCAAGGGCGCTTCGGTGCTGAACTCCACGCGCAGCAAGCGCGAGAAGATCGGTCGCATGGTGGAGATGTTCGCCAAGGACGCGAACCCCGTCGAGGAGGCCCGCGCGGGTGACATCGTGGCACTCGTCTCGCTGGCGGAGACCGACACGGGTGACACCCTGTGCGATTCGGCGAACCCGGTGGTGCTTGAGCGCATGCGCTTCCCGAACCCGGTGATCAGCGTGTCGGTGAAGGCCAAGAACAAAGCCGAACAGGAGAAGTTCAACAACGCGCTCGGCAAGATGGTTCGCGCCGACCCCTCGCTGCATCTCGAGACCGATCGCGAGACTGGACAGACCATCCTCCGCGGTATGGGCGAACTTCACCTCGAAGTGACCCTCGACCGTATGCGGACGGAGTTCGGGGTTGAAGGCACGATGGGCGAGCCTCAGGTCGCTTACCGCGAAACCTTCACGAAGACCCTGCAGGAACAGTACGTTCACAAGAAGCAGACCGGTGGTTCGGGTCAGTTCGCGGAAGTCTGGATCAAGTTCGAGCCACGCGAGCGTGGCGCGGGCTTCGAATTCGTCGACGAGACCGTCGGCGGCTCGGTACCTAAGGAGTATGTGCCTTCGGTCGAAAAGGGCCTCAAGATGCAGATGGACGATGGTGTGCTGGCACACTTCCCGACCGTGGACTTCCGCGCCACGCTCGTGGACGGCAGCTACCATGACGTCGACTCGAACGCCCTGACCTTCGAAATCGCCGCAAAGGCCTGCTTCCGTGAGGCCATTCGCAAGGCCGGACCCATCCTTCTCGAGCCCGTGATGAAGGTCGAGACGGTGACCCCGGGCGACTATCTGGGTGACGTCATCGGCGACATCAACCGTCGCCGTGGCTCGATCCAGGATCAGCTCGAGCGTGGCACCAACATCGCTGTGGTGGCCACCGTGCCGCTCTCGGAGATGTTCGGCTACATCGGTCACCTGCGCGGCATGACCAGCGGCCGCGCCTCGTTCACGATGGAATTCTCACACTACGATCCGGTGCCGAGAAACGTTGCGGATGAGGTGATCGCGGCAGCCAACAAGCCAGCAACCGCCTGACGACTTGGCACTCGCCGGGGAGATGAAACGGCGCCTTCGGGCGCCGTTTTTTTTGCTCTGCGTGGCGCTCCGCGCGGACGACTACTTGGACCTTGGACGACGCACCGCATTGCGCAAAAAATCCTGCGCGACATAAAGCGCCACGGCGGCGACCAGCCAGCGTAGCGCCATGATGGGCAGCGACTTGACCATCAGCGCGGCAATGACCGCGCCAAGTCCGCCGCCCACCGCAAGCCCGGCGGTAGGTCCAAAGGCGTAGCGATCGGAGCGCAGGTATCGGATGCCCGAGACTAGTTGCTGAACGGATCCGGCCGCCATCATTGTATTGACCCACCGGTTTCTGCTCAGGTCAGGCTGCTAAAGCATACGCCATAGCAGGGGTTTTCATACCGAGGGCCTGGTGAGGCCGACGGGTGTTGTAGAACCGGATCCAGTCGCCGATGACCCGAGAGGCGTGCTGCTGCGTCTCGAAGCGATGACGATGGGCGCATTGTTCTTTGAGCGTACGGATTACCCGCTCGATCATCCCGTTCTGCTGAGGGCAGTGCGGCGTGATGAACTCCTGACGCAAGCCATAGCTTTTAACCATCCGCGTGTACGTTCGGGACGTAAACACGAGGCCATTATCGGAACGCAGTAGGAACGGGGCATCGACTCGCCCGAGGGTTCCATACCGAGCGATCAAAGCCTGCTCTAAGGCGGCTGTCGCCGTCGTGGCTTTGCCACTGCGGCTCAGCTGCCAACCGAGTAGTTCGCG
>Ga0164296_1005285_pt1 | contig 11377 bp, 13 predicted proteins | sample GEODES057metaG_FD_113533 | JGI IMG/M metagenome (GOLD analysis project Ga0164296, IMG submission 113533) | Dystrophic lake water microbial communities from Trout Bog Lake, Wisconsin, USA - GEODES057 metaG | ecosystem: Environmental > Aquatic > Freshwater > Lake | place: USA: Trout Bog Lake... | reverse complement strand
GCGCAGGTTCCCACGCAACATCCTTGTACGGATTGGATAGCTTTCCGGTGGGCACGCCCGCGCTACGAGGTCCAGCTGGCGGCGCATTGGCAGCAGCAGCTGGCGGAACTGAAGCATGAGGGGCACTCGTGCTATGCGGGCGCGCAGTGTGCGTCGCCGAGCTCACAGTTGCGGTACGAGCGGTGTCGGATGCTTCCGATGCTTTGCGCGTCAGTCTCTGCACCCGGGGCTCCTGCACATCGATGCACTGTCAGTTATACTTGTCCTACTGAGCAATCGGCACTGCCAGCACATCCGCACCGGTTCTGCCGACTCAACCATCGCATCCTCCCCTGAGCTGCGTCTGCGGCCCATCTCCGTCTGCGCCAGCTGTTGCGCCAGTCTATCCCGCTCCAATCGCACGCGAGTCGCTTCCCGGGTGGTGGCCTCATACTTGGTGCGCAAGTCCCTGATGACGGGCTCGTATTGGGCGTAATGTTTCCGCAATCTCTTCATGTCGGCAAGCAGCTTATCCTTCTCCTGAGCCACGCGCTTGTGGTGCAGGCGGTGGAAGTCTCGAGCCTTACGCAGTCTGTCCCAGTCGCCAGTGGCCAGCGCCGCGGCCTGGCGCACATTGCTCAGCTCTGCGCGCAATGCCTGCAGTCCGACACGTCGTGTGAGTGGAGGCTCAGTGGAAGGTCGCGACTGCCGCGGACCTTTATTACTTCCTCCAGTTCTTGCACTCTTGCGTACACGTCCGGCACCGCCGCGGTGCCCTCCAGTGTCAACTGGCCTTGGGCTTGCATCTGCGCACGTGGAGGTGCAAGGAAGTTGCAGTCTGTAACTACTCAAGGGAACATGCCCGAGGGCGGAGCCTCTAATCGCACCTCATACCACTCCGTCTCGAACTGCTCCCACGTGCGCAGCAAGCCTGCGTTGCGGAGAAAGTTGCGCACGAAGTCCTCCGGCACCTGCAGAGAGGAGTGCAAGCGTGGGCGGCGTGAGGAGCACCGTGTGTTGTTCAGGCCTGGTCAACACAAGCCCGCACCTCCGGTACGGCTCGGGCGCCTGTGTCGTCCTCCGCGCGAGCCGGTGCCATGGCTGCAGCTACGTGCTCTTGGGGCACTGCGGGGGCGTCTGCCGGCGCTGCTCCGCCGCTGGGTGGCCTCAACAGCGTCAATGCAGACGCAAGAGACTCGTCGTCTGTGAGCGACGCGTCGCTGTCTTCTGTCTCGTCTGCGGCGACGAACTCATACTTCGACTCTTCGTCCTCCTCAGCTCCTAGTCCTGGTGCACACGCCATGGGTTCAGCGAGGGACGCACAAAGATAGAAAAGTGAAGTGAGGGGAACTCTTTGCTTAGAACATGAGCACACCATGTAATACAACGCATGTCATGATGTGTCCATGTGATTAGAGCCGGCTTCGCCCTTAGCAATCTCACTGGCCACCGATAGCGCGTTGGAGATATCATGGCCGAACAACGGGAGGGGAAGCGCAGTCGGTTGGTGTGCTCCACCAACCCATTGGAGCTGCGGCCCCGACGTCGTCAAGTGGGTGTTGCCCTGAGCGGACTGAACCCATTCCGCACTGGTGGGCAGCTCAATCGACACCGCCGACGACTCCCTGTCACGCAGCTCCGCAAGCACTGCCGCCCACTTAATGTCCACTTGGTCCGTGATGCTCTCCGCAATGGCGCGCGGCCAGTCCAATCTGCGATGATGGAAGAAGATTCAGGCATTGTCAAGTCATGGATACTGCACCGCAAGCGCACCCAGGAAGCCCCAGATCGGCGCATGTGGTGACTGCAAACTCCTCAGCGGCGGACGCAAATGTCGTGTACGGGTCCCACAGCAAGTGGTCGGTGTAGCGCAGTCTACCCAGTGTGACGTCTAGTCTCAGCTCCAGCAGCACGCGTCTCTTGCGCGCCGCGCACGGGTCACCTGCCGGCCAGTCTTCGTAGCGACGCAGGCCGTTCTTTATCTGGTCCGTCACCAGAGTCTCTGAGGACGGGTTGAGGCCCAACTCCGCGCATATGCGTTTCGCAGCCGCAGCAGGGCTCCAGGGGCCTGAGGAGAAACGCACGCGTCAGTAAATGTTCACAGCGCGGTAGATGAAACCGGGCGTGGCGCACCACCAAGGCGCCAAAGGAAGTTCTGTTCACAGAGGTGCCTGTCCGTGTCAGACACACAGCCCCTGTGATTTGGCTGACGCACGGCCCGCCCGCGAAGCAGCCACGCACCTCGCGCACGTCAGGTCCGGGAGGCAGGAGGCTTGTTCCTTGGAGCGCCAAGAAGATGGGCACCAACGAGGGACATGGGCTGTTGTCCTGAACGTTGCTTCTGCTCGGTGAACGCAGTGCATCAGCGTGCTGCGTGGCTGCTCGAGTAGTGTTGCGCAGAAGGTGCATGAACGTACGATGGTTGTCGCAGCGAGTTCTGTGGCTTCACCTTGGCCTTCAGCTCTTCATAGATCGCCAACGAGCTCGTGCGTTTCGGGAAGGTGCCCCCTTGCAGCGCCGCTTGAGCAGGCTCCGTCATGCTATGTCTTTATTGTCTAAGCTCCATGCAATAGTGTTGCGAACGGCGCACAAGAGTAAAGCACGAGTGATGTCACCCCTGTCGACTGTCGACCCGCTATTCATTATCCACAGAGGCGACACACTCCGCATTTATTCGACCTTCACGCGCAGGACGCCATACGCAGCCGCCCCCATGGAGCTGCCCTTGAAGATGTAAGGCGTCTTGCCCGTTTTCTCAGTGTAGAGTGCCGCCACCTCTTGGATGGCATCGTCTGCGCCGGCCCTGCCAAGGACACACACTGTCCCGCCGGAACCGCCTCCCGTGATCTTGGCTCCAAACAAGCCCCTTGTGGGCCCCATCTCCTCAACCAGACTGCACAGCGCATCGGTCGCTTCGCTGCCAAGACCGCAGGCGCTGTAAGACTCGTGGCTCTGCCGCATCATCTCGCCCAGTACGACCAGGACATCATCGCTGGGCGGCGCCTGCAGCAGCTGCCCGAAAGCGCTCACCCGTGAATGCTCATGCACTGGATGAGCGGCACAGGTGCGCACAGCATACGCTCGGTCAGGCACAATGCTGGTCACGGTATCACCGTGGCTGCCATGCTTCGCGATGAAGTCTGCCCCAGACATGGACTGTGGAAGAATGGATGCCAGCGCCCGGTCGAACTCACTTGGCGCCACTTCCGTCAAGTGATTCAGCCCCCCAGCAGCACGAGCAGGTGAGCTAGCGCTCAGACGCGCTGGGCCGTGTGCAGGCAGCTGCTGCGCATGTGCTGACACGATAGCCCGACCCATGAACGCCGCAGCACGCACCGAGCCATAGTCACTCCCGCCCACGGAATGCCGCACGCCGCTATCAATGCCCCACACGGCCGCGTTGGGTGGAAGCGCGACCGTGCCTTGCACCTCCGCAGGGCGGCAGAGGAGTGCGAGGAGTGCGCCCTGGCAGCCCAGGGCGCTTGCCATTTGGTCCATGACCCCACATGGGGCGCCCACACACCGGTTCTCTGCGAGCTGGCACCAGAGCGCGAGAGTGCGGCCGTCGAGCGGCGTGGACGTGGCGGCTGCGCACGCAGCCATGGTGGCGTCCTCTACAGAGGCACTGGAGCTGACGCCCTTGCCTCCAGGCACGTCACTTCGAAGCAGCAGTCTCAAGCCAGACTTTGAGAACGAGGCTGCGCTGCCTGTTTGAACCGCGAGCGCGTGCACAGCTCCGAGTGGGTACGCGGCCCAGGAGCAGGCTGGATCCAGACCAGACAACACCTTGTGTGCTTCCTCGTAGCTTACTGGCGCGCCTGACACGTCGACCAGCTTGGAAGCTGCCAGTGTGCACTCGCTGGCGCGCCCTGCTGCTGCTCCGCCGAGGCTGACGACCCGGAGAAGTCCGTCTCCTGGTCCCGGCTGTACAGCGGCGAAACAGGCTTCAGCGATCGGCATTTGCAGCACTAAACTGCCGGAGTAGTCCGCGATGCCGCCCATCACATCCAGACGGCCCGGTCCGCGCGCGATGAAAAGCTCGCGTGTCCAGTCGAACAGAGACACAGCAGCTAATTCTTCACTGTCTGTGTCTCCTCCGTTGCGCAGGCGCGACAGCAAGCCGCAGAAAGACACGGTGTCGGCTCCGTGCGCGTCAGTGCACGTGCTGCCTGGCATCACAGTTACTTTGTCCATCGCGGTCTGGCGATGGAGCACCACAACTTGGCTGCGACTGCCGACGTGGCATTCTGGATTCTCTCTCTGCACGAGTGCATGTTCCCCGGCGATGCATGTTGCTGAGAGGCCACAGACATGGCAGGCTGCTCACACAGCCCTGGTTTCGGGGCGTTCTCGGCGACGGAGACGCCAAACTTTAAGTTGTGCGCTGTCAAGACTGTCAACGGCGACAGTCACTGGCAAGCGCGCAACCTACACAGTCCTCCAGCTATTGGGCGCTGGTGCAACTGCACACACGTATGCTGCACGCGTTACAGAGCTTGTTGAGGAGGATACAGGCGCTTCGCTGTTGGCACCACTGTCTGTCGGCGACCACGTTGCAGTGAAAGTTGTTACGCTGCGCGATGGCTGGCGCACGCTTGAGCTGTTCGAAAGGGAGGCGCGCGCGTTGAGGGCGGTCCGCCATGACGCCGTGCCGTTCTTCGTGGACAGCTTCGAGCTGGACGAGAAAGAAAATCGAGTGTATTGCCTTGTGCAGCAGCTCGCGCCTGGCCGGTCGCTGGAGCATTGGATAGTTGAAGAGGCATGGCGGCCAGACGAAGCCATGGTGCTATTCGTTGTTGAGAGATTGCTCGACTGTCTGACCCACCTGCACGCACTCCGCCCGCCTCTCGTCCATCGGGACCTCAATCCGCGGAACGTGCTACTCGACATTGCTTCACGGACTGTGAGCTTGACAGACTTTGGCAGCGTTGGCGGCACATCACTTGACGTCTCGGCTACTGTTGTTGGCTCAATCGGCTACATGGCGCCTGAGCAGTTCAGAGGGCAAGCTGTTCCCGCCAGCGATTTGTACGGTGTTGCAGCGACGGCGCTGTTCATGCTCAGTGGCCGCCCACCCAGCGAGCTGCCGCAGCGTGGCCTGGCTGTGGAATGGAGAAGCGCTGTCACTGTGGAGTCACCGAAGTTGCAGGCATTGCTGGGCAAACTTCTCGCGGTGGATCCCGAAGACAGAGGCTCTGCAGCGGGCGCTCTCCATCTCTTGCGCACAGGCAGCGTGTTGCCTGCAGAGCAAAGGAGACTGGCCAGGCCGCAGATTTCAACTCAACGCACCGCTCCGAACGGGCCGTCTGTGATGCGCATCCAGCGCGATGGAGCGCAGTCGCTGGAGATATACATTCCGCCATTGGTCCGCCATCCCGGCGGCGGAATAAGCGCTGCGAGCAAAGCTGCGTTCAGTGCCGCGTGGTTTGCCGCGCTTACACCGATGCTGGCGGCCCCTGTGTCAGTTGCCGGGATGGCAATTGGTGCGGTGTTCTACGGTGCTGGTGGCCTCATTGCCACGGACGCGCTTCAATCGCTCCTCATCTCAGCTACGCTGCGTATGGACTCAGAGACGTGGAGCTTGCGGTATAATCTGTTAGACAAACGCGCGATGCGGACTCGGAGTGGCAGTATGCGCGATGTCGCAGGGGCTCGAGAATGCATTACGCCAGGCCGTAGTGACAGAGATGCAGAGCCGCAGATGTACGCCGCTCTCGTCAACAATGACGGTGAAGAGCTTCTTCCGTTTGGCAAGGGTATGCAAGGTCGCGAAGTTCATCGGCTGGCTGCCGAAGTGAATGCCTTTATGCGCGATGTTTGCTCTGCTTCTGGCCGTGAGTGGACACATCCTGACGAAACGCAGTATTTGTCATGACACTATTGCTTTTTGCGGCTATGCAAGAGCGAATGCAACACGACGCCCGCAGCAACGGAGACGTTCAGGCTGTCCACAAATGCTCTCGCCTCAACTGCCGTGTCATCGACATCGCCAGCACCCCGCGGCACGCACACGAGGCGGTCGCAGACGCGAAGCACATTCGTGCGCAGTCCCTCGCCCTCAGAGCCAAGCACCAGGATGGTTGGGCCTTCCACAACCACATCGCTGCATGGCACCACGCGTGCATCGCCTGGTGCGTCACCCATGTCTGCGCCCAAAACAGTCCATCCGTTGGCACTGCTTGCAGCCAGGAACTGAGGCATGTTGCCGCTCACAACATGCACGGGCAGCACCTCCATCGCCCCAGCGCTGGCTTTGCTCACCACAGGCGACAGCGGCGCGCTATTCCTCTGCGCCACCACCACACCCGCAGCGCCCAGGAACAGCGCGCTCCGCAGAATAGCGCCCAGGTTCTGGGGGTCACTCACTTGGTCCAGAGCCAGCCACACAGGCGGCGCAGCAGACACGTCGTCGATTTGAGGCAACACATCCACCTCCTCCGGCTCCAGCGGCGCGGCATCCAGCACCACGCCTTGGTGGTTCCGGTTTTCTGTCAACAAGTTCAGCTCGTGCTTGTCAACCTGCTGCACAGCCGCCCCCAATGCAGTTGCCCGAGCTACCAAGTCGGCCAAGCCGCCGCCGCCCTCTTTCCGCCGCCCTGCATCCACGCTGTCCTGCACGAACAAGGTGTAGACTTTCGGCCGCCGCTTCGCAAGCAACGCGGCGCGCACGGGCGCGACGCCAAACAGAGCTTCACCACGCAGAGTCTCCGCCCAGGTCGGCTTTGCGTCTGGTTTCGCTTCCCGCTTCTCTCGACTTGTGAGCCACTTCCGCTGGGGCATCTCACCGCCCCCGTCCACTCGACGAGGCCTCCACTGCCGCGGCTGCGAATCGCCGTCAACGTCGTCGTCGCCCCAGCCGCCGCCACCTGCTCTCCGCGGCGAGTCTGCGTCGTCTTCCCAACCAGGACTACGCCTGTCTTCTCGCGGCTCCGCATCCGTTCGCCTGGGTCGAGGAGGGAACGGGCGAGAGGCGCCGCCAGGGCGGGAAGGTCGGCCACGGTCAGCGTTGTCGCCACGCCAGGAGTCTCGCCCGCGCTCGCCCTGGGACGGAGAGCTGCCTGCGATGCGTTCGATGCCACCCCAACGCGCAGTCGTTATACGCCGCACCATGCCTGCGCCACTGGTGCGCATCCTCGCGGTCTTGCGAAGGGCCAGGCGCTGCTTCCCCTCCTCCCCTCCTTACCCCGGTAATCCGAAGAAAGGGCGGCCTCTCGGGAAAGCACAGAGCGGACCATGGGGCTCATCCTGTCTGACGTTGATGGCACGCTGGTGCACTATGACCGAGCAGGTGGCGACTGTTCAGAGTCAAGCAACGACATTGTCATGCTGCCGCCCAGCAGCACCGGCATGAGGGGCTGCATTTCTCGCTCAACGCTCGTGCAGGTGCAGCGCCTGCGGACGCGTGGTCACAACGTGGTTGTCGTCTCCGGTATGAGACTTCCTACTTTCCTCAAACGACTGCCCTTCCTTCCTATTGCTGATGGATACGCTGTCGAGAATGGAGGCCGCCTATTCTGGAATAGAGCTGGCAACGGTGAGCCCGCGTCGCTTGAGGAGGACATGCAGTGGCGGGAGCAGCACACGGGTGCAGGTCCGAGCGGCCAGGACGACGTTGCACCGGACGCTCGCGTCGGCGCTCTGTGGGACGTGTACCGGCAATGCTTGCGCGACGGCTTTACGTGCGACGCGAGTGGATACACAACTCTGGTGAGGGTGAAGGACTCTGCATCTGACGGCAACGGCGGACAGCGTCTTGCACAGCTGCTGGCTCATCTGCCTGCTGGGCTGACATCCGCATTCAATCTCGGCTGCGCGGACATCTTCCCGTCTACATCCGGCAAGGCTCGCGTCGGCGCGTACATTGCCAAGTTTTACGGTGTCAGACTGGATGACCCCCGCGTCGTCTTTCTCTGCGACGATGACAACGACATCGAGCTTGCGCGCTGCGTGGGCAAGGCGTTCGTGGTGACTTTCACTTCGCCGTCCATGGCGGAAGCGGTCGAAATGGCAGCTGGCTCCTTCGTCACCCCGCCGCCTGGGGCGACTGGCACCACTGCCACTGAGTGGACGCTGGCAGCAGTAGAGAAACACCTGGACTCAACATGAGCGATGAGTCGAAATGGAATCAGTAATTGTCAGTAGTTGTCACGATTTTTTCTTTTTTTGCACACGAGCGGGCTATTCGCGGGGCCCGTTGCCGGCAGGCTTTCCACTGCGCGCCAGCCATGGAAGTCGTCCGGTCCAAGAAGGCTGTGCAGCGCGACAACGAGAGGGCAGACGCGGGCAGTCGCCGTCTGAACTCTCAGCTGTCCTTGTACAGCCAGCCTCCTGCGGAGGACGTGACGCTCGAGGATTTTGAAGACTTTGCTGTCAGCCGCTTGCGCGGTGAGTGCGCCGCACACGTCCTGGGGCATCTCTGCACGGGGTGGGGGAACGCACCCTGAACGCAAAGCACCTGACTGCGCCGGTCTGTCCTCCTCCGCCCACCCGCGCGCAGTGCTGAAGGGTATCGAGACCGCTTTAGCTCGTGGAGCGAACCCGCAGCAGATGAAAGTGCGTGCCCTCTCGCCTTGGGGCGCAACGCACGCGGAGAAACAGGCCTTCCCGCCGTAGACAAGCGCTTGCGATAGTTTTGCCTGCCCGCTTCTGACAACAGCGCGGCTGTGTGCCACCCCCCACCACGTGTATGTCTTTTACCAGGCCACCGTGGAAGAGCTGTTGAAAAAGAACAAGCTGAACGTGCGTCGCAAACGCGCCCACCGCCCTTCTCGTTCTCTCAGCTCACCCCCTTGTGCCCCACCCCGCGCAGCTGGACGGGAACGAGGAGAACAGGCACCGGGACGCTGTGAGTCACTTCGTTGTGCGCCTCGCGTACTGCCGCACAGAGGATCTCCGCCGGTGGCTGCTCACCCAGGAGTGCCACCTCTTCAAGCACCGCTTCGAGGAGCTGCTGCCCACAGACAAGGTTGCTGTCATGGAGCAGGCGGGACTGAACTACGCCACGCTGGATGCGCGCGAGTTCAATGACGTGAAGAACCAGCTGGAGGTGGTGCAGCGGCTGGCAAATCCGACGCTGACTGCCATCGGCCTGCGTGAAATCATGAACGAGGGGCACAGCAGTTTCTACGCTGTTCCGTTCGAGGAAGTGCCGGATCTGGTGAGACAGCGCAAGGTGCTGCTGCGAGGTGGCCGGGCGTACATCCACCGCACAGCCCTGACATCACTGGTTGTGGGCGCATTCCGCTCGCAACTGTCGCGGGCGCTGGCAATTACGGCGCGCAAGTGGAACGCGCGCTTTGCAGCTGAAGAGGCGGACCGCCTCGCGCCGATTGTGGAGTCGCTGTCTAGCCGATACTTGGGCGAGGACTACACTGGCCGTGCTTCTGATGGTGGCGCCGGCGTCGCTCTGGCTGAGCTTGACGCGCTTGCCTCCACCTCTTTCCCGCTGTGTATGCGCAACCTGTACAGCCACCTGAAGGACGCGCATCACCTGCGGCACGCGGGGCGCATGCAGTTGGGCTTGTTCCTCAAAGGCATTGGCCTGTCACTGGAGGATGCGATGACGTTCTGGCGCGCAGAGTTCTGCAAGAAGATCCCCAACGACCAGTTCGACAAGCAGTACTCGTACTCCATCCGCCACAATTACGGCAAGGAGGGCAAGCGCGCAGATTACACACCGTACAGCTGTATGAAAGTCATCGCCGGCACACCTGGCACGGGAGAGCACCACGGCTGCCCGTACCGCACATTTAGCGAGGACAACCTGCGCGCGGCGCTGAGAGGCATGCGGTTGTCTGGGCCAGCCATCAACGATGTGTTGGACAAAGTCAAGGGCAAGCACTTTCAGCTTGCCTGCGGTGTCGCATTTGCAGCCTCTCACAATGGCTGCGAGTGCGATGAGGGCATTCAACACCCAAATGGGTATTTTTCTGCGAGCAGGAAACTTTTGGCACCCCAGGGAGCACAAAAAGCGGCGGCCGGAGCCGCGGTGGGGGGTGCAGCTGGACCAAGTGGCGGGGCGCTGCCTGTGACCCCTGCCGTGGGGACGAAGACTGCCAGCGTCGTTGCTCTAGGAGACATCACACCAGCACATGAGGGAGAGCACGCGCCTGAGTGAAATGTGGCAGTGACCCTTCAGTATTGCGTTCTTACAGCTTGCGCTCATACAATGTTGCCTCACTGCTCACTGGGCCCCGGAGGCACCGCACGCTCGCCTGGCGTTCAGGTGCAAGGAAAATAGAGGGCTCTAGGCTTCCGTGCAGGGCCGAGAGGAGACTACGCGTAGTTTCCTCTCTGCTCTACCGAACCGTACGGTTCGGTAGAGCAAGAATGAGTTCCCAACTCAGGCCATGGCAGCTGTTAAGCGCCTCAGCCACAGCACGGACAGAGACGAGCAGCTGCGCGGTGCTGACATGCCCAGAAGTATGCGTGAACTAACGCAGAAGTGCGTCGCGATGTGTTCTTCTCTTTTATGCGCTGAATTGCGGCTAATCCAATGCGCTCGACCGGTTGATCGGCCCTCATCCTCAATCAATTATGCAGTCTCAAACTTGCGCTCGCTCGCTGCGCTTTTCCATTTCTCACAAACGCCCATAGAGCTGATGGAAAGCTGGTGACAAACTCGTGGGCTAGGCCCACCTTTTTGGCTTCGGCATGCCTCACGCAGTTGCTCCACAGCTGCAGGTAGAAGCGCATGTGCTCGTACGGTTGCAGATTGCCATGATCTTGAGCTTTGGCGTATGCCCGTGCAATGCACGCGTTGGGCTGCTCAAGGTTGTCGTCCAGGGCTTTTCGAAACCAGTCCGATTCCCAAAAGTTGGGCCCTACGCTCGCTGCCACTTCTTCCAACAGTGCCACCGCCGAAGCGTGCGGCTTGCTGAGTAGCTCTCCGAACGTACGGAAATCGTCACGTTCTGTGAGCGAAAGCATCGTGGCGCTCGCATCTTCGCCTTTCAAGAGCTCACCATCACCATCCATAAGCGCCTGAATGGCGCGACTCACCAGCGGGGAATCCAAGTACACTTCAAGTCCCGTCTCTGAGAGTTTTCTTAGGTCATTCTCCAGGAATGCGGACACACCAAGTGGGATTTTGCGTTCTGAAACACCAGTGGCACTGTTCAACAGCTCCAGCAAGGTCTTGCGCTGCCCTTTGCTGAGCGTATTGAGAACCAAGCGGTAGTCTTCCACAATCTCAGGATAAACCTTGGAAGTGAGCGTCTTGACACAAAAGGCCGAAGCGTTGGATGGACGGCCCATACGCAACCACTCGTTGCAGAAAAAGACGAGCGCGGCATGATGCTGCGGGCTCATATTAAGCAGCTGCTGCGGGAGCTCGGAATCCGGGTACTCGCAACGCAGTACCTCCCAGGCCTGCAGCTTGACGGCATCCGGCACGCTC
>Ga0164296_1005283_pt1 | contig 11378 bp, 12 predicted proteins | sample GEODES057metaG_FD_113533 | JGI IMG/M metagenome (GOLD analysis project Ga0164296, IMG submission 113533) | Dystrophic lake water microbial communities from Trout Bog Lake, Wisconsin, USA - GEODES057 metaG | ecosystem: Environmental > Aquatic > Freshwater > Lake | place: USA: Trout Bog Lake... | reverse complement strand
GCCGGCGCCGTCGATGATGGTCGTATTGTCCTTGTCGATGGTGATGCGCTTGGCGCGGCCCAGGTCCTCAAGCTTGATGCTTTCGAGCTTCAGGCCGAGGTCTTCGGTGATGGCCTTGCCGCCGGTCAGGATGGCAATGTCGCCCAGCATGGCCTTGCGACGGTCGCCGAAGCCCGGTGCCTTCACCGCCGCGACGTTCAATGTTCCGCGCAGCTTGTTCACCACCAGAGTTGCCAGCGCTTCGCCTTCCACATCTTCTGCAATGATGACGAGCGGCTTGCTGGTGCGGGCAATCTGCTCCAGCAGGGGAAGAAGGTCCTTCATGCCGCCAATCTTCTTCTCATAGATGAGGACATAAGGATCTTCCAACGCTGCTTCCATGCGCTCTGCATCGGTCACGAAATAGGGCGAGAGGTAGCCGCGGTCAAACTGCATGCCTTCGACCACATCCAACTGCGTCTCCATGGTCTTCGATTCTTCCACGGTGATGACGCCGTCCTTGCCGACCTTCTTCATCGCTTCGGCAATGATTTTGCCGATGTGCGCGTCAGAGTTGGCGGAGATGGTGCCCACCTGGGCAATCATGTCGCCGCTGACGGGCTTGCTGAACTTGCTCAGCGCGCCGCCGGCGACGTTGCCGTGCTCATCGCGCTTGCCAACGATGGCTTCCACTGCCTTGTCGATGCCGCGCTTCAGCGCCATCGGGTTCGCACCGGCTGCAACCGTCTTCACGCCTTCGCGGTAGATGGCCTGTGCCAGAACGGTTGCGGTCGTGGTGCCGTCGCCGGCCACGTCGCTCGTCTTCGATGCGACTTCACGCACCATCTGCGCGCCCATGTTTTCGAGCGCGTCCTTCAGCTCGATTTCCTTGGCCACTGTGACGCCGTCTTTGGTGATGGTCGGCGAACCGAACTTCTTCTCAATGACCACATTGCGGCCCTTCGGACCGAGGGTCACCTTCACCGCGTCTGCCAGCGTGTTCACTCCACGCAAAATGGCCTGACGCGAATCTTCTCCGTGCAAAATCTGCTTTGCCATGACTTGTATCTCCAGAAATTGATGTTGTTGTGTTGCTTAGGCGCAATCCGGCGGTTGCCGAAGCTGCGCGCGAATTACTTGGTCTTCAGGATGCCGAGGACTTCTTCCTCGCGCATGATGAGGAAATCTTCGCTGTCCAGTTTGATTTCCGTGCCGGCGTACTTGCCGAAGAGGATCTGGTCGCCTGCCTTAACATCCAGCGGGAAAACCTTGCCCTCATCGTTGGACTTGCCTTTGCCCACAGAGATTACTTCGCCCTGCTGCGGCTTTTCCTTGGCGCTGTCCGGGATGATGATGCCACCACGGGTAACTTCGCCTTCTTCAATGCGGCGGACCAAAATGCGGTCATGCAGCGGCGTGAACGTGGTTGCGACGGTTGCAGATGCGGTAGCCATTGCTGTCTAGTTCTCCTTGATTTTTGAGTTGCATTTGCTTCAGAAACTGTTGGTCTGGGTGTGCTCCCGGCCAGTGCCGGCGTCGTTTAGCACTCTACCCATCCGATTGCTAAGTTAGTCGTTTTGGCAGGAGATGTCAAGCCGCAAACGTAAAATATGAGTGAATTACGCTCATATATTTATATTTCCTATCAAAGCTAATTTTTTCAATGGTTTGCAGCACTTGCTGTCTTGCTCATCTCCCGCTGTTCTATCGGCGGTTGAACGCGATACAATATGCCCCATGGCAAGGATTTCCTTCAACAAATTCGCACCAATCACGATGGTTCTGCTGCTTGCGGCATTCATCGCCGCGCCCGCTGCAATGCAGGCCCAGCAGCCCGCATCTACGCCTTCCACGCAGCCCGACCCGACCCTTGCTCCTTCGTCGCAGCAGGAAACCCAGCAGCCGCACGGACGCAAGTACAAAGCGCCACCTGTCACCTCGCACATTGAGGTCACGGTCACCGGCGGCTACAACTCGCACCTGATTACCAACGCGGCCGTTATCTTTCATCCGCTCTCTGCCTATGGCAAGGATGAAGGCAGCTATGAAGTCAAGACCGACTCCGAAGGCAAGGCTGTCATTGATGTGATTCCGGTCGGGACCACCGTCATCCTGCAGGTGATTGCGCCCGGCTTCTCCACCTACGGCCAGAACGTTGAGATTAAAGATTTGCAGCAGATAATCAGTGTAAAGATGGAGCGTCCGCGCACACAGTACTCGGTGTACACGAAAGAGAATGACAAGCCGGCAGACATCAAGCCGGGCGTGTTGGAACCGGCCAAGCCGGTTGTTCCCAAACCGCCGTCGACCGCTGGTGCATTGCAGGGCTCTGCAGCCAAGAACGCCTCGGCCACCAAAGACCTGAGCGTCATCGGTCAGGGAGCCGCAGCAAACTCTTCTACACCGGCAACTACGTCGACCACAACGACCACCACAACGACTACGACCACACCCGCCCAGCCCGCAACGGGCAGCAAGTAACCTCATGCGCGCGCTTGAGAAAAAGCGGGCCCTGGTAACAGGCGGGGCCCGCCGCATTGGGCGTGCGCTGGCCATTGCGTTGGCAGAGGCCGGCGCTTCGGTCGCCATCACCTATCGCGACAGTGTGGAAGAAGCCGAGGCAACGTTGCGCGAAATTGCCGCAGCGAATGAAGCCGTCGGCGGGGAAGCCATTGCCGTGCGCTGCGATTTGCGCAATCCAGAAAATCTTCGCGAAAGCATTGCAGATGCCATTGCCGATCTTGGCGGACTCGATATTCTCATCAACAACGCAGGCGTTTTTGACTCGGCGCCGCTGGAATCCATCACGCCCGCGCAGTGGGACGCGATGTTTGAAACCAACACACGCGCACCGTTGCTGGCAGCACAGGCGGCCCATGCTGCGTTGAAAGAATCACGCGGCCGCATCGTCAATATCGGCTCGCTGGGCGGTCTGCAGCCGTGGGCCACGCACGGCCACTACTGCGCGTCGAAGGCGGCATTGCACATGCTCTCGCAGACCATGGCCAAGGCCTGGGCACCGGCCATCAGCGTGAATTGCGTTGCGCCGGGCATGGTGGTCACCGGCGAAGTGAATCAGGCGTACCAGCACTTTGCAGAGAAGACGCCGATGCGCACGAATGCAACTCCGGCAGATGTGACCGCGGCGGTGATGTTCTTCCTCACCGGCCCGCACTTCATCACCGGGCAGTTACTAACTGTTGATGGTGGGCTGGGACTCTAGCGCTTCAGCAGTTTTTGCCACCAGCTGCGGCCGTCTTCAAAAACGCCCTTGGCTTCCGGCGGCTCCGGGATGGGCCTGCCGTTGAAAGCCGCACGTGGGTTCAGCACAAACAGCGCCTGCGCCACTTCCTCACCGTATTTCTTCGCCACAATTTCATACGGCTTGCGTGCCAGCGGCGGTCGGCGGCGTGTGTCGTGCGCGTCGGTGGCGACAAAACTTACCCAGCCATCGGCCAGCAGTTTGTGCGCCATGCGTTCAGAGGATTTGCCGAAGGCGCCAAGTATCGACCCCGCAGTAATCTGCACCAGCAGCCCGCGCCGCATCCACGGAATCATGCGTTCGGGCGAAGTGAGCAGCGTCAGGTTGCGTTCGGGGTGCGTCAGGATGGGCGTCATGCCGGCGACCTGCAGGTCGTAAAACGTTTCCGTCAGCCCCTGCGGTATGCCGTGGTCGGGCAGTTCCACCAGCAGATGGCCTTTGCCGTTGATGGAGTATTTCTCGGGATGCGCGATTGCATCCTGCACGTTGTCATACGTGATGTGAAAATCACAGCCCAGCCCCAGTTGAATGCGGTCGCCGAGCTTTTCGCGCAGCACGGCAAGCCGTTCCTGATTGCGTTTGGGATCAAAACGCCAGTGGCTGCTGGCATGCGGAGTGCACACAATGTGCGTGATGCCTTCATCGATCGCCATCTCTGCCATGGCCAGCGACATCTCCAGATCGGGAGCGCCGTCGTCGGTCTCAAACAGCAGGTGGTGGTGGATGTCAATCATCGTGCGTGCCTACTTTGCCGCCGCAGAGAGTGTGGCAATCATGCCTTCAAAAATCTTCAGCCCGTCGGCGGAGCCCAGCAGCTTTTCGCTGGAGCGGTCCGGATGCGGCATCATTCCCAGCACGTTGCGGCCTTCGCTCAGGATGCCCGCAATGTTGTCGAGTGCACCGTTGGGATTGGCGGCAGCGGTGATTTCTCCAGTCGGCGTTGAATAGCGGAAGGCGATGCGGTCCTGCTTCTTCAACGTGGCCAGCGTGGCGGCGTCGCAGAAGTAGTTGCCCTCCATGTGGCCAATGGGCATTTGCAGCACTTCGCCCGGCTGCAGCAAATTGGTAAAGGGAGAATTCGTCGTCTCTGTGCGCAGGTGAACCTGTTTGCAGATGTACTTCAGCCCGGCGTTGCGCATTAGTGCGCCCGGCAGCAGGCCGCTCTCGCACAGGATTTGAAATCCATTGCAGATGCCGAGCACCAGACCGCCGTTTGCGGCAAACTTTTTCACCGGCTGCATGATGGCGGCAAAGCTGGCAATCGCGCCGGTGCGCATGTAGTCGCCGTAAGCGAATCCGCCGGGCACCAGAATGGCATCGCAGCCCTGCAGGTCTTCTGAGGCATGCCACAGGAAGGTCACCGGTTGCCGCGCCACGGCGGCAATCACGTTGTAGGTGTCGTGGTCGCAGTTGGAACCGGGAAAAACGAGGACGCCAAACTTCATGGCTATAGGGTATCGCAAGTGGCTACGATTTTTCCTAGTTCCGTTCGCAACGATGTTGGATGACGCTGAGAATGCTCTGCTGCAAATCGCGCATTACGCCATCAGTCCAAATTCCAGCGTATGCATCGAAGTCAGTAGATAGCCGCTGGCGGCTGATTAGATGCAATCTGATAACGCCATTTGGCAGTGGCTCAAGGCTGTACTCACCATAGAGCACATCAAAATAGCGCCCGCCAATGCGAACATGCTCATCAAATGTTTTCGGTGGAATGTTGGCTGTATCGGCTCGTATATGGAAGCCAAGCCGCTGGTTTGGGATCCATTCATCCACAGTTTCAATAAACAATACGCCATGCTCGAACGTGGCATGCCGAATGCCACCAACGCCTTCATGGCTTAGCGTAGCCTCCAGCGGGCGAGGAAAGCCGATACTGCGCGCCCACGAGAAACCTAGTTCGTGCGGCTGTATAAGAGGCACTCGCTCGATGTTGCTCCAAACAGTATCGGCCGATGCATGAATGTCGATACTGGTTTCCACTGTCCGAATCTCCGGTGAGGGAGTAAATCTGTTTTCAAGCGACATCACTAGCAGAGGTAACAAGGCAACACACATCGTGATGGCATTTGATGATTTTTTCCTTCTACGTGTGTAGATGCCACCAGATATCCCGCCTAGAATACCCATGACGAACATGCATGGAAACGCGAATACGATACATATATAACCTTCCCATGCGAATACGACCGATAGAGCCAGTGCAATTGATATTGAGATGAAGGGCAGAACAAACCAAAGCCAGATTGAGCGACGGCGGATTTTCTCAGCAATTGCAACAGACAGCCAGCCCATAGCGAACGGAGTAAAGAACAGAAAGCTAATGGACATGACATATAGGATTGGAACCCCAATACTATCAATAAAACTTTTACCAACTAGAGATTCAAGATATTTGTCGTAATTAAATACGCTGCGGACAAATAGGCCATAAGCAATACCTGAGATTGCGCCAAGCAGCCAGTCAGGATGTTTAGCGCGTAGCGTGAGCAAGAACTCGGAGAATGGATTGCTGTGGGATGACATATATGCCAATCAGCATAGCGTACTAAAGAAGACCAATCGTGGGATTTTCTTTGAATCGCTTTGATATACTTTTCAGTGGCGCAGGTAGTTGTGTTGCACACAGCGGCCATGCGCCCATTTCACTGCCAGTACGCAGCTTGAGGTATCCGCATGTCCGGCCATTCAAAATGGGCCACAATTAAGCACAAGAAGGGCGCGCTGGACGCCAAGCGCGGCAAGATTTTCACCCGCCTGATTAAGGAAATCACCATTGCTGCCAAGAACGGCGGCGGTGATCCCGACGGCAACCCGCGCCTGCGCACGGCGATTCTGGCCGCCAAGGCCGAGAATATGCCGCAGGACAACATCAAGCGCGCCATCCAGCGAGGGACGGGAGAGCTGGAAGGCGTCAGCTACGAAGAAATTACGTTTGAAGGATACGGCCCGGGCGGCGTTGCGGTGATTGTGGAAGTGACCACCGATAATCGCAACCGCGCGGTGAGCGAAGTGCGTCATGCCTTCTCAAAAAACAATGGCAACCTGGGCGAGTCGAATTCGGTTTCGTGGATGTTCTCGAAGAAGGGCCTCCTCGTTGTGCCGAAGTCGGCCATCGATGAAGAGAAGCTTACGGAGATTGTGCTCGAGTCCGGCGCCGATGACCTGAACGACGAAGGCGACCATTGGGAAGTGTTGACCGACCCCAAGGCATTTGACGGCGTTCTGGCCGCGGTGAAGGCCGCCGGCATCACGCCCGACGTGGCCGAGGTGACCATGGTGGCCAGCACCTACACCAAGCTGGAAGGCGCACAGGCCAACGCGATGATGCGTTTGCTGGAAGTGCTGGAAGATTTGGACGACACCCAGAATGTCTATTCAAACTTTGACATGGATGCGGTGGAAGAAGTGGCAGGCTGAGCCGGCAAGCAAATGGAATGAGGTCAGCCGCCATCACGGCGGCTTTCTTCTGTAAGGATGTTCGGGCCAGGATGAATTTTCAGTCGCAGCGAAATTTAATGACTCAGGATACGAGAGGAACGCGCGTGAAGAAGATTGTTGCACTCACACTGATGGCTGCCATGGCATGCGTTGCACAAGCGCAATCGGGATCAACAGCCTCTATGGTTCTTTCTCCGGTGGAGCAGGTTGCCTCGCACCCGACGTGGGAATACGGCATCTTAGGCCAGGGCGGCACCGGCGTCACCGAAGACCGAAACGGATTCAAATTCGCGATGGCCGGCATTCACGTGGGCCGCGTGCTGACGCATCCGCTGCTGAACGGAAAATTGCGCGGTACGTTTGAATATTCTGTGGAGCTGTTTCCGTTCTGGCAGTCGTATACGCCGGTCTTCCAGCGTGAGAGCTGCACGGAACCGGCCAGCACGCTCATCTGCTCGGCACCGTATAACGTTGGCGGCACCTACACCGGTGTTTCGCTCACGCCCTTCCAGTTGCGTTGGAACCTGACCAGCGGCAAGAAAGTGATGCCGTGGGTGCAGGGCGCAGGCGGTCTTATCTGGACCAACCACAAGTACCCGGCATTTCCTGCGGCAGGCTCGCCCATCAACCTGACCAACGACGGCCCCAATGCAGACGCCAGCGTGTGGAACTTTACTCCGCAGGGCGGTGTGGGCGTGCATTACTTTATCCGGCCCAAGCGTTCGATTGATATCGGCGCGAATGCCATTCACATTTCCAGCGCCAGTCTGGGCGACCGCAATCCCGGCGTGAATGCGACCATCATGTTTACGCTTGGCTACACACTTTGGAAATAGAGCGAAGCAAACTGCAGCGCCGAAACGCGCATCTGATTTAGAGATTGAAAGTTGATGTGCAGCAATGAACACCGAAGCATTGGTTGAATGCGTCCCCAATTTTTCTGAGGGCGCCGATGAATCCCGAGTGCGGCAGATTATCGCCGCCATGCATGTGGAGGGAGTGCGGCTGTTGGACTGGTCGCGCGATGCCGACCACAACCGCAGCGTAGTCACCATTGCCGGCCCGGCCAATGCAGTTCGCGAAGCGGCCATCCGCGCCGCCGGGAAGGCTGCAGAATTAATTGACCTGACACAGCAGCAGGGAGTCCACCCGCGCATCGGTGCGGCCGATGTGATTCCATTTGTTCCGCTGGGCGATATGAAGCTGGACCAGTGCGCTTTGCTGGCAAGGCAGGCGGGACTGGAAATCTGGAAGCGTTATGGCGTGCCGGTTTATTTTTATGAAGCGGCAGCAGCGAGGCCCGATCGCGTCAATCTGGAAGAAGTTCGTCGCGGACAGTTTGAAGGCCTGCGCGATGCCGTGAAGAAGGACGTGATTCGCCGCCCCGATGTTGGTGGACCCGATTTGCATCCCACGGCCGGTGCCAGTGCCGTAGGCGCGCGACCGTTTCTGGTGGCCTTCAACGTGTATCTTGACCAGCCGGATGTGGGGATTGCCCGCGGCATCGCCCGTGCCATACGTGCCTCTTCCGGCGGCATGCAGGGAGTGAAGGCGATGGGCGTTCTGGCCAATGGGCGCGCTCAGATCAGCATGAATATCACCAACTACCGCGCCACGCCGATCGGCGAGGTCTATGCGCGAGTGAAGCAGCTGGCCGCCGACCAGGGGGCAGCCATTGTCGAGTCGGAACTGATTGGATTAATTCCTGCCGACGCCTACGAGCCGGAAAGCGAATGGGCGCGTCTAATAAAACAGGCGGGTACTGCCGATGGCGGTTTTGATCCGGAACGCAAAATTCTGGAGCGCATGCTGGAGCATCCGCTGCCGTGGCCGGAGTAAACCACAGCCAGTCGTATTGAAATGAATGTTTGGCCGACATGAATCCGTGCCGGTACAATTTCTGTTGTGAACCAAACCGCCGCATCGTATCTGCGGCCAGAACCCGCAAGACCCTAAAGTTGCAAGGAGCAATATCCCTATGAACCTGCGGAAATCCGCTATGACTGCAACACTCGCCCTGCTGATGACAGCCGGCACGGCCATGTCGCCCGCCGCTGAACTCAGCTCTGACGCCAAGGCCTCTATCCCCCACGATGTGCAGCAGCTGATTGCGCTCGACTATCGCGCGATGCAAAACTCGCCCGTGGCCATGAGCATGAAGGACAAGCTGATGCCGCCGGAGTTGAAGTCGTTTGAAAACGCGCTGCGTACTTCGGGACTCGACGTCAGCAAAGATGTCGACGTGCTGGTCTTCGCTGCCTTCCGCTCCAAGCTGGCCAGTTCCACCGGCACCGGCGCTACGGATGCCACACTGACGCTGGGCGTTGCGCAGGGCCAGTTCGCCACGCGTACGATTCTTGCCAACTTCACCAAGCAGAAAATCAAGCCGGCGATGATCCGCAACACCAGCATCTATCCGCTGGGCAGCTCGGGCATGCAGGTCGCCTTCCTCAACCAGACCACCATGGTCTTCGGCACCAAAGCTGCGCTGACTGCGGCAATGGACACGCGCGACGGCATGCAGCCGGGCCTGCTTTCCAACTCGCAGATTATGGACTCCATGAATTCGGTGAACACTGAAGCCATCTGGAGCCTGCTGGATGCCAAGGGTTCGTCTGTGGTGCTGCGTTCGCTGTTGGGCGATGCATCCTCGCTGGCCGATTTCCAGACCGTGAAGGACCATCTGCAGGGCGCACGTTACACCATGTCTTTCACCAACGGCGTCAAGTTCAAGATGGAAGTTGTCACCGGCGATGCGATTTCCGCCGCGGCGATTTCCACGCTGCTGCAGGGCGCGGTCATCTACAAGAAGGCCAGCGGAACACCGGTGGAGAAGCAGGCGCTCAGCGCAACCACCGTCACTTCCAGCGGAGACATTCTCATCGCCGAGTATCAGTCCAGCGACGACCAGTTCGCCAGCCTGCTCTCGTCGGATCTGTTCCAGTCGGTTGTGAAGTAATCTGCAACGAAATTCAATGCTGCAAGAAAAATGCCCGTGTCTCGAATCGAGAGGCGGGCATTTTCATTGCTGCTGATATTTGTCTGCGGAAGTTATCTCTGCCACTGCACCGTGTCGCCTGCGCCGATGGTTACACGCAGCGTGCCCTGGTCGCCTTCCTTCAGTTGTGGTCCGTCGGACTGGTGCGCGCCTCCGCTCGCATCCTGAAAGCTGATGTGCAGCTTACCGCTGCCATGCACTTCAAAGTGGTACGGATAGCTGGCGCCGGAGTCCAGCAGGCTGACGCCGTAACTTGCGCTGGGATAATCCAGTTCCACCAGCTGCACTTGCGCGCCGCTCTGGTTCACGATGGTCGCATTCACTACTGGCGAATGGCATCCGCCCAGCGCCAGCAATGTAATGCAGCTTGTTAGTGCGATGAATTTTATCGGTACATTCATTCAATCTCCTCTGCGCTATTTACGCGCGTTGCGCAGTTCGCGCACAATTTCCGGCAGCTTGTAGAAGAGCGCCAGCGAGCGCAGCCAGAGCTTGCTCTCGATTGCGTAATAGCCGGTGATGGTTTGCCCGGCGGGAATGTCATTCTTGATGCCGCTCTGCCCGGTGGCAATCACGCCGTCGCCGATGGTGCAGTGCGCGCCTGCGCCCACCTGTCCGGCAAGAATCACGTCCTTGCCCAGCGTGGTGGAACCGGCGAGGCCCACCTGCGCGCACAGCAAACTGCGCTCGCCAATCACAGAGCCGTGGCCCACCTGCGTCAGGTTGTCAATCTTCACGCCGTCGTCGATGCGCGTTTCGCCCAGCGTCGCGCGGTCAATGCAAGCGTTGGCCTGTACCTCCACGTCGCGGCCCACCACCACATTGCCCGACTGCGGAATCTTGTGCCAGCCCTTGGCATCGCGCGCAAATCCAAAACCGTCGGCACCGATGACGGCGCCATTTTGCAGCGTGACGTTGTCGCCTAGTACGCAGAACTCGCGCACAACGGCATGAGAATGCGCGAAGAAGTTGGCTCCGATTTTTGCGCCGCGATAAATCACTGCGTGTGACAGAATCACCGCGTTCTCGCCAATCTCAACCTCTTCATCGATGACCGCGAAGGCCCCGATGTGCGCGCCAGTGCCGATTTTTGCAGACGAGTGAATGGCCGCTTTTTCATGGATGGCGATGGGGTATTGCGGCGGCTGATAGAAAAATTCCAGCGCGCGTGCGAATGCAAGATATGGATTCTTGATGCGCAGCGTTGCGGTGCCGATGGCAGGGAACTCCGGCTCCACAATAATGACGGCGGCCTGCGTAGTTTCTGCCAGCGGCGCGTATTTCTGGTCGGCGATGAAGGTCAGCTGTCCTGCACCGGCGTCTTTGATGCTGGCGATGCCGATGATTTCTGTCTCGCCGTCGCCGACAATTTCAGCGCCCAGCCGGTGCGCTAATTCTGCAAGTTTCATGCCTGTGATTGTAGAAGATTTTGCGACTTGCCATGCCAACGGTGGCTGTCATCACGACGAAAAATATCTTTGCCACCACATGGCGGCGTGGGTATACTTGCGCGGTTCCAAAACAATTCTGTAACGCAGTCCCGTAAATCAATCTCTGTTGCAGTCCCACATCTCACAAATTCGCAAGGAGAATTCTATGAGCAAAATCAATCTCGGCCGCGTGCTGCTGGGCGGCCTCGTTGCTGGAATCATTTCAGCAATACTCGGTTACCTTGTTGACGGCATACTGCTTTCTTCG
>Ga0164296_1005282_pt1 | contig 11379 bp, 10 predicted proteins | sample GEODES057metaG_FD_113533 | JGI IMG/M metagenome (GOLD analysis project Ga0164296, IMG submission 113533) | Dystrophic lake water microbial communities from Trout Bog Lake, Wisconsin, USA - GEODES057 metaG | ecosystem: Environmental > Aquatic > Freshwater > Lake | place: USA: Trout Bog Lake... | reverse complement strand
GTTGGTTCATCGAGCACAATGAATTTGGGGTTCAGCACAACCGCACGTGCAATGGCGATGCGTTGGCGTTGCCCGCCGGAAAACTCATGCGGGTATCGATCCATGGTTTTGGGATCAAGGCCGACATCGATAAGGGCTTGGGCCACAATCTCGCGGCGCTCTTCAAGGCTTAAAGCGGCGTTTTGCACTTCCAAGCCTTCGCCAACGATATCGGCAATTGAAAGACGCGGCGATAGCGAGCCGTAAGGGTCTTGAAACACGATTTGTAGATCGCGCCGCAACGGCCGCATGGCATTTGACGTTGTGCCGTCGATGCGGTTACCGAGATAGGCAATGGGGCCTTCGGAGGAAATGAGCCGCAGCATCGCAAGGCCCAATGTGGTTTTGCCGGAGCCTGATTCACCAACCACACCAACCGTTTCGCCAGCGCGAATACGAAGCGTAACACCATCAACCGCTTTGACGTGTCCGACCGTCTTTTTGAAAAAGCCACGCTTGATCGGAAACCAGACTTTTAACGCCTCAGCACGCATAACTTCGGGTGAGTCGGCTGGAACGGTGTGCGGCTCGCCTTTTGGCTCGGCGGCCAAAAGCTTTTGTGTGTATGGGTGTTGGGGGTGATCAAAAATATCGGCGACTTTTCCCTGCTCGACGATTTTACCCTGTGTCATCACGCAGACACGATCGGCAATGGCGCGAACAATGCCGAGATCATGCGTAATAAACAACATCGCCATGCCGCGGCGGTTTTGAATGTCTTTGAGAAGGCGCAGAATTTGCGCTTGTACGGTGACATCCAACGCAGTGGTGGGTTCGTCCGCTATCAAAAGATCAGGCTCATTAGCAAGCGCCATGGCGATCATGACGCGCTGGCGTTGGCCGCCTGAAAGCTGATGCGGATAAGCGTCAAGGCGATTGGCGGCATCACGAATGCCTACTTCTTCGAGCAATTCTAGAATACGTTTTTTAGCGCGTTCTCCAGTGAGACCCTTATGAAGCGATAGAATTTCGCCGATCTGCTTTTCAATCGTGTGCAGCGGGTTGAGCGATGTCATGGGCTCTTGAAAGACCATGGTAATCGCATTGCCGCGAATTTTGCGAAGCGATGTATCATCGGCAGTTATCAAATCCTCACCTTTGAAGAGGATTTGACCTGAAGGATGGGACGCGGGCGGATAGGATAGGAGCTTGAGAACCGAGAGCGCTGTAACGGATTTACCCGAACCCGATTCCCCCACGAGCGCGAGTGTTTCACCCTTAGCAATTTCGAACGAGACGCGATCAACGGCCAGCGTGGTTTGTCCGCCTTGCGCGAAGGCCACGGAAAGGTTGGTGACGTGGAGGAGGGGGGCTATCACGAAAATGTCTTTCTCGGATCAAAGGCATCACGCACCGCTTCGCCAATAAAGATGAGAAGCGACAGCATGACAGCAATCACCATAAAGCCCGTAAGCCCAAGCCAAGGGGCTGCGATATTGGCTTTGCCTTGCAAGAGCAGCTCGCCCAGCGAAGGCGAGCCCGGTGGCAGTCCGAAGCCTAGGAAATCCAGCGACGTAAGCGTGGTGATCGAGCCGTTGAGGATGAAGGGCAGGAAGGTGAGCGTTGCCACCATCGCGTTGGGGAGCACGTGCCGCCACATGATTCGGGCGTTGGAGAGGCCAAGCGCGCGGGCGGCGCGGACGTAATCGAAATTGCGGGCGCGCAAAAATTCGGCGCGTACCACATGAACGAGGGCTACCCATGAGAAGAGAAGCAGAATGCCGAGCAGCGTGAAGAAACTTGGTTGGAAGAAGTTGGATAAAATCATCAACAAATAAAGTGAGGGGATGGCTGACCAGATCTCGATGAAGCGTTGGAAATAAAGATCGATCATCCCGCCGAAATAGCCCTGGATGGCACCGGCAAAAATGCCGATGACCGAGGAGATGGCGGCTAAAATAAGCCCGAATAAAACAGAGATACGAAAACCGTAAATGATCCGCGCCAAGACATCGCGGCCGCCATCATCGGTGCCGAGCCAATTCCATTCGAGATCGGCGCAGCGCGAGCCGCCCGTGCGTTTGGCGATTTTGGCGCATACCGAATCCTTTTGTAGCCATGTAGGCGGTGCCGGTGCGGGGCTTGGTAAATCCAGATTAATCGTATTGGAGGCAAAGCGAATGATGGGCCAGACGGCGAAACCATTGGCATTGATCTCATCGCGAATGACAGGGTCGCGATAATCGGTTTCCGCCAGAAAGCCGCCGAATTTTTCTTCCGGGTAATCGATGAAAACAGGAACCAGAATCTCGCCTTTATAGAAGACGATGATGGGGCGGTCATTGGCTATGAATTCCGCAAAAAGGCAGACGATAAAGAGGATTAAGAAAATCCAAAGCGACCAAAAGCCTCTGCGATTGGATTTGAAGTTCTCCATGCGCCTAGCATTGATCGGCGATAGGCGCAGTAGTCCTTTGGCGGGAAGTGGCGGCGCGAGCTTTGTAAGGGCTTCGGTCATAGCGTCACACCTCGCGCGTTTCGAAATCGATGCGAGGGTCGACCCAAGTGTAGACAAGGTCGGATAGCAAATTCACGAATAGGCCCAAAAGCGAGAAAATATACAGCGTTGAAAAAACGACCGCATAATCGCGATTAACGATGGATTCGAAGGAGAGAAGGCCTAGACCATCGAGCGAGAAGACGGTTTCGATTAAAAGGGAGCCCGCAAAAAACGCGCTGATAAACGCGCCAGGGAAACCTGCAATCACGATCAACATCGCGTTACGAAACACATGGCCGTAGAGCACTTGCGTTTCAGTCAAACCTTTCATGCGGGCGGTCAGCACATATTGCTTGCGGATTTCGTCAAGGAAGGAATTTTTGGTTAACAGTGTGGATGTTGCAAACGCACCGAGGGCCATGGAGAGAATGGGGAGTGTCAGATGGCGGACATAATCGAGGGCTTTCGCGTACCATGGAAGCGTTGCGAAAGTGTCGGATACGAGACCACGTAATGGGAAGAAGGGCGCAAGCGACGAGCCTTCTCCGAATAGGATGATCAACAGAATGGCGAATAAAAAGCCCGGTATCGCATAGCCGATAATGACGATGGCCGATGTCCATGTATCGAAACGGGAACCATCCGAGATCGCTTTGCGAATGCCTAAGGGTATGGAGATCAGGTAGGACAGCAGTGTCATCCAAAGCCCCAAAGAAATGGAGACGGGGAGCTTTTCTTTTATGAGCTGCAATATGGAAACATCACGGAAATAGCTTTTGCCGAAATCGAAGCGGAGGTAATTCCAGAGCATCATCACAAAGCGTTCGGGGGCAGGCTTATCAAAGCCGAATTGCGCTTCGAGTTGCTTGATGAATTTGGGGTCGAGCCCCTGTGCGCCACGATATTTTGAAGAGCCACCTTCCATCGTGCCGCCGCCCGGTTGGCTTTGCGTGGTGGCGGAAAAGTCGCCGCCTGCACTGCCGGAGATTCGTGCGGTTGCGGATGAATCAGCGCCTTGCTGCAATTGCGCGATAATGCGTTCGACTGGCCCACCGGGGGCGAATTGCACCACAACAAAAGAGACAAGCATGATTCCGAACAAAGTTGGGATCATCAGCAAAACACGGCGCAGAATGTAAGCGAGCATGGATTATCCAGCCTTGCCGGTTTTGGCGGCTTTGTCCGTGTCATACCACCAAATGGTCGGAAAGGCGGAGGCGCCATATTCCGGCATTTTCTCAGGGTGGGAGAAACGGTTCCATCGGGCTGTACGCGAAAAGCCATAGCTCCATTGCGGGACGACATAATCATGCGCGAGCAATACACGGTCGAGCGCATGGGTGGCGGCGATGAGTTCTTCGCGGCTTTTCGCAAAGATCACGCGATCAATGAGGGCATCAATGGCTGCGTCTTTAATACCAATGGTGTTGCGCGAGCCCTTCACATCCGCCGCGGCGGAGCCCCAGAATTCGCGTTGCTCATTGCCGGGCGAAAGCGACTCGCCCCAAAGATCAGTGGTGACATCGTAATCGAAATCACGCATCCGTTCTTCATATTGCGAAGGATCGACCACGCGGACATTCACGGTGATGCCCAAACGCTCAAGCGATGGCTTCCAGAAGAGCAAAATACGCTCGAAGGTCGGATCATCGGCGAGGAGTTCAATGGCCAAAGGCTCATTGGTTTTGGTGTTGATGCGCTTGCCCGATTTAATCTCCCATCCTGCTTCTTTGAGCAGGCGATCGGCTTCCTTCAAATTATCACGAACGGCTTGCGGATTACCATTGACGGGGTTTTGATAGGCCGTTGTCAGTACCGTTTCGGGGATTTTGTCTTTTATGCTTTCCAGAATGTCTTTTTCTAGACCCGATGGCAGGCCGGAGGATGCAAGCTCGGTACCTTCGTAAAACGAAGCGATGCGCTTATAGGCTCCGAAAAAGACGGTCTTGTTCATCTCGTCAAAATCAAAAGCGAGATTAAGCGCACGTCTAACGCGTTGGTCCTTAAACTTATCGCGGCGCAGGTTCATAATAAACCCTTGCATGCGGCCCGACGCGCGTTCGGCAAATTCTTCGCGGATCACGCGACCATCTTTGACGGCTGGAAAATCGTAAGCCGTAGCCCAATTTTTCGAGCTGTTTTCAAGGCGGAAATCATAAGCGTCGCCTTTTAACCCTTCGAGCTGAACAGTGGTGTCGCGGAAATATTCGAAGCGCATCTCATCGAAATTATTGGTGCCGATATTGAGGGGCAAATCCTTACCCCAATAATTGGCCACACGTTCCAAAACGATGTTTCGACCTGCGCTAAAAGATTTGACGCGATACGGGCCAGAGCCGAGAGGGGGCTCTAAAGTCGTTTCCTTAATGTTGCGTGGTTTACCATCCGGGCCAATGCCTTCCCACCAATGTTTGGGAAGGATCACAAATTGGCCAACGATTTGGGGAAGTTCACGATTGCCCGGCGCATCAAACGTAAAGGTAACGTCACGCTCGCCTGTCTTCTCCGCTTTGGCGACGTGTTCGAAATAAAACGCATATTGCGGGCTATTGGCTTTCAACGCGTCAAACGAGAAAACGACGTCTTCCGGCGTAACAGGTTTTCCGTCTTGCCATTTGGCATTGGCACGCAAGCGGTAGGTGACCGATGCAAAATCGGCAGGGAAGGTAAGTCCTTCAGCCAGCAATCCATAGGCGGTTGAGACTTCATCAAGCGAGTTGGACAGAAGCGTTTCATAGACCGAGCCAATGCCAGCGGCCAATTGCCCTTTAACGCCTGCAACAACGAGGTTGAAATTATCAAAACTTCCATTGGCCGCGAGCCGTACGGTTCCACCCTTTGGTGCATCTGCGTTTACATAGTCAAAATGTTTGAAATCGGCCGCATATTTTGGTTCGCCCATGAGTGATACGGCGTGACGCCAGCGAGGCTCATCTGCTTTTGCGGGCATAAGGGCCGAGCCCGCCATTACCATCGCTGCTATGCATCCAAGACCTAATCGCCGCACGAGCCTTACTCCATGAATTTAGAGTTTGAAATGTGAACGAGAGCGTTGATTCCGTCCATAGGGACGTTATACGGCCGTGCGCTGACGCATCGCTGCCGTCAAAGTGCCTTCGTCCAGATAATCAAGCTCGCCGCCAACGGGTACGCCATGAGCGAGTTTGGTAACGATCACCTCATAGGGCGACAGCAAATCGGTGATGTAATGGGCGGTTGTTTGACCATCGACCGTGGCGTTCAGTGCCAAAATGACTTCTTTGATACCGCCGGAGGCTGCTCGGGCGACGAGGGCGCCAAGGTTAAGGTCTTTGGGGCCGATGCCGTCAAGGGCTGCGAGCACGCCGCCTAAAACATGATAGCGGCCTGCGGTAGCACCTGCGCGTTCCAACGCCCATAGATCGGCGACGTCTTCGACGACGATCAGTAGCGTATTGTCACGCTTCGGGTCGGAGCAGAGGGTGCAGGGCGAAAGCGTGTCGATATTGCCGCACGAATCGCAGACGAGAATACGTTCACGCGCGACCTGCATTGCGTCCGCAAGCGGCCCTAAAATCTGTTCACGTTTTTTAACAAGATGCAGCGCGGCACGCCTTGCCGAGCGCGGACCAAGCCCCGGCAATTTTGCCAGAAGCTGAATAAGACGCTCAATTTCGGGACCGGTAACGGAGGCCATTAAAAAAGTTTCATTCCGGGAGGAATCGGAAGCCCAGCGGTGAGCGCGCCCATCTTGTCAGCCATCAGCTTGTCGCCTTTGGCGCGGGCATCGTTGAGGGCTGCAACCAGCAAATCTTCCAGAATATCTTTTTCTTCTGCCTTCAAGAGACTGTCATCAATCGCGACGGCTTTGGTGAGGCCCTTAACCGTCATGGTAACAGAAACGAGACCGCCGCCTGATTGGCCGCTTACTTCCATTTCATCAAGCTCGGCCTGCACGGCACCAAGCTTCGATTGCATCTCCTGCACTTTTTTCATCATGCCGAACATGTCTTTCACTGGTCGTCTCCGTTCTTAATCGTCAAAATCTTGATCGAGCGCTGAAAAATCAAAGCTCTCGTCATCGGTATTTTCTGTCTCAGTGGGGTTTAGCAAATCACGTACCTCGATGATTTGTGCGCCGGGAAAATGTTCAAAGGCGGCCTTCACCAAGGGATTGGATTTAATGTCGTCGAGCTTTGTTGCTTTGGCTTTCTCGGCGACATCGCGCAAGGTCTCTTGACCTTGTTCCGATGAAACGGCGACGATCCAGCGACGGCCAGTCCATTCTTGCAATTTCTTGCTGATATCAGCGGCAAGCTGCGGCGAGGCATCGGAGGATGGCGCAAACTCAAAACGTCCATCTTCGAAGCGCACCAAGCGAACATCACGTTCAAGCGCGGTTTTAAGTCCGATATCGCGCTTCTCAGTTGCCAAGGCTACGAGATCCTCGAACCGCTCAATCCGCATGGTAGGAGCGGCTTCCGGCGAGCGCATGGGTGCTGCTTCAGAGCGGGCGGCAACTGTTAAGCCGCCATTGGCGGTCATACGAGCACCACCGCCGCCGCTCGGACCACCCGATGGCGTTGATGAGCCGGAATAGCTTTCTTGCGTCAGCATTTTCAACGCTTCATCGGGCGTTGGAAGATCGGCCGCATAGGCCAAACGCACCAAGACCATTTCGGCCGCGGTTACAGGCTTTGGCGCTTCGGCTACTTCCGTGATGCCCTTGAGCAAAATTTGCCAAGCGCGCGAAAGCACGCGCATGGGCAGTGATGTGAAGCTTGCACCACGAACGCGCTCGGCTTCGGTGACGCTTGAATCTTTGGCTGATTCCGGCACGACTTTCAGCCGTGTAACGAAATGCGTGAACTCGGCGAGATCGGATAATATCGTGCGGGGATCGGCACCGAGATCATATTGGCCGCGCAGCTCGGCTAAGGCGGACGCAACATCGCCTTTCATCACCGATTCAAACAGATCAATCACGCGGGCGCGATCGGCTAAACCGAGCATGGTACGAACGGTTTCACCATCGACTTTGCCTGCACCATGCGCGATGCCTTGATCGAGCAGCGAAAGCGAATCACGGACGGAGCCTTCCGCCGCGCGTGCAATCAGTGCCAAGGCTTCATCGTCAATGGTGACGCCCTCGGCCACGCAAATTTTGCGCAAATGATTGACGAGCACATCGGCTTCCACGCGGCGCAAATCAAAGCGTTGGCAGCGCGATAAAATCGTCACCGGAACTTTACGAATTTCCGTGGTTGCGAAAATAAATTTGGCGTGGGGTGGTGGCTCTTCCAGCGTTTTCAAAAAGGCGTTGAACGCCTTGTCCGAGAGCATATGCACTTCGTCGATGATGTAGACTTTATAGCGCGCGGAAGCGGGTGAATAACGCACACCATCGGTGAGTTGTTTGACGTCATCAATACCCGTATGCGACGCGGCATCCATTTCCAGAATATCGACGTGACGCGATTCCATAATGGCGCGGCAATGCACGCCTTCGGTTGGCATGTGAATCGTCGGGCCGCCAGAACCATCGGGGAGAAGATAATTGAGCCCCCTGGCCAGGATGCGGGCGGTTGTGGTTTTACCTACTCCGCGTACACCCGTTAAGATCCAGGCTTGCGGAATGCGCCCCGTTTCAAACGCGTTGGAGAGCGTCTGGACCATCGCATCTTGGCCGATGAGATCATCAAAGGTTTGCGGGCGGTATTTTCGCGCTAAAACGCGATAAGGGGTCGATGGCGAAGGCGCAACCGACGGCGCATCTCCGAACATCGAGATCGTTTGATCGTCTCTTTCCGTCACGCTATCGGGCGTTTCGCTCATGAGGGGCGTCGTCCTCAGCGGGTTTATAACGGCCAAACTGGCCGGAAAGATGGCAAATAGGGTGGAAGGCTGGACGATGACCCGCCCGGGCTCGTTAGGGCTGCTTCCTTCCGGACCTGACCCGGTTGGCGAGTGGTACGTCCACCACCAACCTTCCGCCTTCTATATCGGGTATCGGGAGGTAAAAGACAAGCGCCTCTGGCATGCCAAATTCACCCTCGCCCAAGCGGGCCAGACGGGTTAAAAGAAGCGCATGACCGATTTTATCCTTGATTCCCGGCTTGAGGCCGACACTGCTCCCGTGGGCGAACTCATCCTTAACCGCGTTTTGTTGATGAATGATTCGCGGTTTCCGTGGGTTATTTTGGTACCAAAGCGCCCCAATATCCGCGAAATCATCGATTTGGAACTTCGCGACCGCGCCATGTTCTACCGCGAGACGGAATCGGTGATGGAGGCGATGAAACGATTATTCTCGCCAACCAAGCTCAATGTCGCAGCCTTAGGTAATGTGGTGCCTCAGCTTCATATGCATGTGATTGCGCGGTTTGATGATGATCAGGCTTGGCCAAAGCCGGTTTGGGCGGTTGGTGAAAAAGTGCATTATGCTCCTGATGCCGCCAAGGCGCGGGCGAAGCAGATTTCAATTGAGTTGGGTCGGCTGTGAAAGCGTATAAGCAGGAGCGTTCAGCAGTCCTTGGTTATGCCAATAATCCGCTGAACCGGATGGCGGAGCTGCGCGACAAGCCCGATGAGATTGCCGCAATGCAAGCCTCCAGTGAAGCCCGCACGATTGTGTTGGCGGGTGACATTCCGATTTTGAAGCGGCGCGGGGATGCATTGGATGCTTTGTTTTCGTTAGATGAAGCGCATGCTTTGGGCCAAGCGCGCGAATGTGTGTTTTTAGGCCATGACGGTGCTCGTCCCATCTTTGGTTTGGCGCTTGAGGCGCAGGAACCGGAAACCCATCAGGGGCGTGATGATCTATTGGTGATCGATGCGCGTTCGATTGCGGTTCAAGGACTATTGCCTGCCGAATGGCTTGGTCCTTTGGGCGAAGCTAAATCGCTCCTTTATTGGCATCGTAGGCATCGGTTTTGTGCGGTTTGTGGTCAAGCAACCGAAATGAAAAGCGGCGGCTGGAAGCGTTTTTGTACCTCATGCGAGGCTGAACATTTTCCGCGTACGGATCCGGTTGCGATCATGATGGCCGTTAAAGGCGATAAATGCGTGCTCGGGCGTCAATCACGCTTTCCGCCTGGGATGTATTCCTGCCTTGCGGGTTTTATCGAGCCGGGCGAGACGATTGAAAATGCCGTTCGTCGTGAATTGTTCGAAGAAGCAGGCGTGAAGACGGGCGCGGTGCGCTATCTCGCCTCGCAGCCTTGGCCGTTTCCGGGTTCGATGATGATCGGGTGTATCGCGGAAGCGCTTGATGACGCGCTCGTAATTGACGGCGAGGAATTGGAAGATGCGCGCTGGTTTTCGCGTGACGAAGTCATCTCCATGATTAAGGGCGAGCATCCGGATGGATTACTCGCCCCACAACCGATTGCGATTGCCAATGCCATTATGCGGGCATGGGCGTTGGAAGGTGAGACGGCTTAGAGCGCCTCGGTTCCTTCGATTTCAATTCCAAAGCCAGCAAGCCCAACGAATGAGCGCGAGCTTGAGGTGAGATTAACAATCGACGCTACGCCGAGATCTTTCAAAATCTGCGCGCCTAAACCGATTTCGCGCCATTGTTGCTGGCGCGTTGCGTCTGAGCCTTGATCTTCGCTTAACGCCTGTACGGGAACGCCCGATGTGCCATCGCGCAGATAGACTAAAACGCCGCGTTCTTTGGTGGCGAATTTTTTGAGTGCTGACGAAATGCTCTCGCCGCCGCCAAACACATCGGCCAAGACATTGGCGCGGTGAAGGCGCGTTGGTACCGCCTTGCCATCACCGATCTTGCCATGGACGAAGGCGAAATGATGGACGGGGTCAAACGGCGTGACAAAGGCATAGCCCGTGAGTTCACCGATTTCGGTTTTCACAGGGAAGGTGGCGACACGTTCAACAAGCTTCTCGCGCGATTGGCGATAGGCGATGAGATCGGCGACCGAAATGCGCTTGATCTTGTGCTTCTCACCGAAGGCGGAGATTTGATCGCCGCGCATCACGGTGCCGTCATCATTGGCGAGTTCGCAGATGACGCCGACATGCGGCAGGCCTGCGAGTTTGCACAAATCTACGGCGGCTTCTGTGTGGCCCGAGCGCATCAGCACGCCGCCGTCCTTCGCGATGAGCGGGAAGATGTGACCGGGGCGGACGAAATCATTCGCGCCCATATTGCCATTGGCCAAAGCGCGCACCGTATTTGAGCGCTGCTCGGCAGAAATGCCAGTAGTGAGGCCGTGTTTTACGTCGACGGTTACGGTGAAGGCGGTGCCGAGCGGAGCATCGTTTGATGCTACCATCGGGTTGAGATGGAGGCGCTTGGCCTCTGTCGAGGAGAGCGGCGCGCAGACAATGCCGCAGGTGTTGCGGATGATGAAGGCCATTTTTTCGGGCGTGCAATGGGATGCCGCGATGATCAAATCGCCTTCATTCTCACGATCATCATCATCGGTAACAATGACAAGTTCGCCCTTGGCGAAGGCTTCGATGGCTTCGGATACGGAATGGTGCATGACGCTTCTTTCTAAGCTTGTGCTGGAAACGGAAAGGAAATCATTGGGGGTTACGGCGCCTTTGGTCTCGCGCGAGATCAGTTCGGCGGTGTCGCGCGACAGCCAAGCATCGTCTTGGTTGCACAGCTGGGTGATCGTGCCGGGTGACACGCCAATGCGGCGTGCAAAATCGACACGGCTGACGGCATTTGATTTGAGCCACTCGGCAAGTTTCATGGATCGTGTTTAGCGCGAATGAAATTTAGTGCCAATGAAATTCGGCTTGCAGGGACGCAAAATTCAGTTTGGCTAAAATGGCGGTGTTAAGCGCGCTCTCATTTCCGTCATTGCGAGCGAACGCGAAGCAACCTAGCTGATGGCAACCTATTGAGCTCGATGGTGCAGCGAGCGATCAAATACGATTTTATTCTG
>Ga0164296_1005278_pt1 | contig 11387 bp, 9 predicted proteins | sample GEODES057metaG_FD_113533 | JGI IMG/M metagenome (GOLD analysis project Ga0164296, IMG submission 113533) | Dystrophic lake water microbial communities from Trout Bog Lake, Wisconsin, USA - GEODES057 metaG | ecosystem: Environmental > Aquatic > Freshwater > Lake | place: USA: Trout Bog Lake... | reverse complement strand
TCTAAGGAAAGTTGACGCTGTGACTGAGGTGAGGGATGCATCCTGGTTACCCTGTACCGGTACGTAAAACGTCTGACGGGTGCTAAATACAGCCTCGAGATTATTAATCGCTAAAACAGTTGGAACGCTTACCACTTGCGATAGCCCGCGAGTCTCTAACGCACTAATTTGCGCCAACAACTGAATACCTTGTGCTTGACTCAATATAACGTTAGGGGGGCTAGCCAGTGCGCCTCCAGGATTAACAGTGCTGCCGCCGACGCCGCCTAACGCTCCACCCGACCAACTCAAACCAAAACCCAAATTTGTGGCTTCGTTTTTTTGCAAGTCAACAATGTAGGCATCGATTTGAATCATTGGCGCAGCTTGATCCATGTAGTTGATCAAGCGCTTGTATTCTTCGAAGTGCTCTTGCGAGTCCCTCACAATCACGGCATTTTGTCGGGGATCAGCAATCACGCTACGCTGATTAGGCAGGGCGTCATGTTTTTTGCCCTGCGGTGCCGGTTGGTCTTTGCTTGTGTTGTTGACAACAGCGCTGATGGGCGCGTTACCAATGCCTCCTGCGACCGCAGGTAGCGGAGGTAGCGAAGTCGCCGTGCCCGAGGGATCTTTTTTATTCGGTTCAGACTCTGTTGGTGGCTTTGAGAGCTTGGGAATACCCGTCAATTGGCTGAACATAGAAGCTACGCCAGGTATGTTCTGCTGAGCTCCGCCTACGTTTGCTGTTTTGTCTTCAGCCCAAGCGTTTTTCAATTTAAAGATCATCATGTTCAAACCACCAGGCTCACCTGATGATATCGAAACATCCCCGGAACTAGCCATGGGGCTAGGGGCTGGAGATTTGCTATCGGTTAGGGTTTGAATGAGATCCTTGCGAGCGTCACTGATTGTGCGTGTGATCAGGTCCCCTTTCACCGCATTTAACCACTCCATGGGGCCCGCAATCGCCACCATGTTCCCATTAGCTGTCACACTAATGTTCGATCCTCGATTTTTGAACTGTTCTTTAAGTTTAGTTGCAACGGTGCTAGCTAGTTCGCTATTGCCTACCGGAAATTGCTCGCTCGACTTTGACCCTGCTGGTGCAAGGAAAGCCTCTTTGTCCGTAGCTGCCCATTCCAATCTGAGCTTTTTAGCTAGATTAGCCAAAAATTCGTAGCCATTATTGCCACTGAATTGACCTTCAACGGTGATATTGCTGCTGGCAATACCCTTGAGGGAAATCTGTGCACCCAAATGTTTTTGAATTTGTTCAACGGCTTCCGATAGCGGTCGAGGCTCGGTTGAATAAGTCATTGGTTTACTAGTTATATCGGCGTTAGCATCCTGACCACCGGTAAACAACAGGCATCCGGTCAATGCTAGGGCAAAAGCAAATCTGTACTGTACAAGGCGCATGCTGAGACTAAATTCCAAGTGAATTTCAATCGTTTAGACCTCTTTCTCAACGGGTTTGGCGAGGTCTTTTTGCTTATATTTCAATCAGTTTATCAGGAAATATAATACTAAAGGCTAACTTCGAGGCCTCTTTCTTGCATTTGGCTAGGATATTGCGGTCATACCTTGCCTGGTCCTGGCCCGTTTAATAATTGATCTTGTGCTTGCTGCTCTTGAAGAATTTCTTGCAGTTTTGCCTCATCGGCGGACTTTTTGGTCAGTTTTTCAGTTTCTTTGTTCGATTCGTCGATGTTCTTAACCACTGTCTGCGCTACGGATTCTTCGGGCGGAAGTGATAGTGAAAAAGGACGCTCCAACGGTGGTTTAACACTTACCTTGGTCGGAGTGGCGGGCGACGTAGTTGTCTGTGCCTCTGAGTTGCTTGCGGGTAAGGTCGGTTTCGTGGTGATGGAGCCGATAGGGTTAGTGCTCATTTTTGTTTCTCCGAGTGATCAAATGTCTTAATTGAGTGCATATTTGTTGCCGTTAATGATTTCTTTAAATCGAACAAACTGGTTTAACTCTTCACCCGTCAGCGCCGGAAGATGGCCATTGCTACGAAAGCTTTGCTCGGGATTAATTGGTTTGCCGTCTTTATGCAGTTCGTAATGCAGATGAGGCCCGGTAGATCTGCCGGTCGTGCCAACATATCCAATCAACATGCCCTGGTTGACGACTTGGTGGGTACTGATAGCGCCAAAGTTGCTCAAGTGACCGTATATTGTCTGATAACCGTTCGCATGGTCGAGAATTACTACTTTGCCGTAGTCTCGATGAAAGCCAACTAGCTTCACTTTGCCCTGTTGAGTTGCTCGAACCTCTGTGCCCGTCGGGGCGCCAATGTCTATGCCAGTGTGGTTGGCCCAATTGCCGGTAAATGGATCAACGCGCATACCGAAGTTAGAGGTCTTTCTTGAATAAAGGATCGGTGATTTCCAAGAAAGCGCTGCGAGGGCCTCACCCTCGGACGAGTAGTAATGGCCGGCCTTGTCTCCATTGGATTGCCACCAATAGCCCTGGTAGTTATTTTGCTCGGTATTTATAGACCCATAAAGGAGTCTGCCTGTGGTGATTGGCGTGCCGTCCAGGTAAGCGACCTCATATTTCATGGAAAAGTCGGTTCCGTGGTTGAGATCGGTTGAAAAGTTGACCGTTCCTGAAAATAGCCGAGTGAACTGTTCGGACACAGCATCAGGAATCTCTTGTCGATCCATTACATTGAAGAAGTTACCATCAAAGCTCGCTGTTTTAGTTGTGACGCGAACCTCGGCAAGTTCATTGAGGTGAAGGGCTTTCAAAATATCTGGCTGATCGTTTGGACGCACCAGCAACAGCACATTGACCTCTGTCTTGGATTGGTGACTCGTAAAGAAATGTTCGGACACTGCAGACACTAAAGGTACTTTCAGCGACTGAACTTTGCCTTCCGAATCAATCTTTAGTCTAACCGGCGTTTGGGTCGGCAGATTCCTCGTTTCATTTGCGATATCTGGCTGTTTGAGAGCTAAATAGACATCCTGGTCTGAAATGTTCAGTCTTTTGAGGCATTGCTCCAGCGTTTCATTGGGCCGCAGCTCCGTTTGATGCCGCGGTAGGCCTTTAGGTTGAGCCATTGCTAGGTGAGAAGCATCAAAGATCAGAATCATCGCTCCGCTTAGCGTTATGGCGGCTAAGCTAAAGAAATATCGCTTGGATGGGCAGATAATCCGATCTTGAGGCATTTAATCAAATACTATGGCTAAAACCGATACTTTAGTATCATACAAGTAAGTCATATTCTCAAATAAATATGGCTACCACTAGATAGCCATTATCAGATCTTGATTAATTAAATGCTCAATATTTCTGCCAAGCGGTTGAATGTGCCGCTCCGTACGGACAATATCCAGCGAAATCGCGGGCCTAACCGAGGCGATCGCGCGTCGCGTTCGGCTTCAGTTTCAAACGCTTCGGCCGATTTTGATGCCGAAATTGCTGAAGATCACGGGTTCGTTCAGGCTGCTTTTGGTGCTTCAGGCGATCCTGACGATGAAACCGGCGGAAGTGAGGACAAATTTGAAGATTTTCTTAGTCGCTTAGTCGCAAATGCCGAGGCTTTGGATGCCCCAGGGGTTGCGCGTGAAGTCGAAGAGCAATCTGACAAGGCTGCAGATTTGGTTAAAAACGCATCCGTTGCTGCGCGTCAAGGAGGCGCCGTTGGTCGTTTGAATCTACGTACTCTCTCGGGTATTTTGCGGCAGGTGAGTGGGGGTTCTAGTCAGCGCGGTCTGATGATTATGAAGGCCATGCTCAAAAAAGCAAAAAACGATAGCTCTTTGCAAGAAGCTGGTGTTGATGAAGAATCTTTGCTTGATTATGCCGCCGAAAACGAAGCCGGTATCACAGCTGCACTAAATGTATCTGATGCTCTTAGCAAAGCTCCTAATCAAGCAAGTGAATCGGCTGATCGAATCTTGAATTTATACGAACAGTCTGTTGTGAGCAGCCAAGGGGTTTTACAAACTTTCCAACGTCTCGGTAAAAGCGAGGGTATCGGCAAAATCAGCGACTGGAAAAAATTCCTTACCGAAGCAGTCGCTTCAGACCTTTCAACTCAGCGCGCTAGCACTGACAAAAATAAGTTGCAATTAATTCTGCAGGAGCTAAAAGGATTTCGCTTGTTTAACACGCTTGTCGCTGGCTTAGAGCGCGTTGGTAAGTTTATGACGACGGCTAACGAAACCAAGTTATCAGAGCAAAAATCATCAGAAGTTCTACAAACCACTCTCGACTACATTGAGCAGCCGATTCGCGAGTTTCCGAAAGTTCAATCTTGGGTAGAGCATAAAGATACGCAAAATCAAATTTTATTTTTTCAAGGCTATCGAAACTTATTGAAATCCATGCCAGACGACGCTTACGTAAATCACGAGCAAAAAAATAACTCTCTGGTTGGACTGCAAAAGAAAATCGATGACCTTACATACGCAGAGGATTATGAATAAGTCAGACCCAACCAGTATTTATGACTGTTCAGAATAATCAAACTCATTAATATTTTTAATTGTTGTGAATTTCATTTAAAAAAGATCATATGGAAAAGCCATTCTTAACGAAAGTCGCCGATGCTTTGAGAGGGCGCCAGGACATTGTCTTGGCAGTCTTTGTGGTGTCTGTCATCTTTATGATGATTGTGCCGTTGCCAACTGCTTTGGTAGACGTGTTGATTGGTTTGAACATGAGCATCTCCGTGGTGCTTTTGATGGTCGCGGTTTACCTACGGTCACCGTTGGATTTCGCATCATTCCCTGCGGTTTTGTTGATTACCACCTTATTCCGATTATCGATTTCTATCAGTACTACACGCTTAATCCTGCTTGAAGCGGACGCCGGTCACATCATTCAAGCATTTGGTGAGTTTGTGGTTGGCGGTAACTTGGTCGTCGGTATTGTGATCTTCTTGATATTGACCATCGTTAACTTTGTTGTGATCACCAAGGGTGCTGAGCGAGTAGCCGAGGTAGGTGCGCGCTTCTCTTTGGACGCGATGCCGGGTAAGCAGTTGTCTATTGATGCCGACTTACGAAATGGTGCCATTACACAGTCTGAAGCAAAAATTTTACGCGGCAAGGTAGGGCAGGAAAGTAAGCTGTTTGGCTCGATGGACGGCGCAATGAAGTTCGTAAAAGGTGATGCCATTGCCAGCATCATCATTGTTTTTGTGAATTTGCTCGGTGGCTTAACCATTGGCGTGCTTCAAAAGGGGCTGACTGCCGGTGATGCGCTGGCGACCTATGCCGTGTTATCAATTGGTGACGGTCTGATCGCGCAAATTCCAGCCTTGTTTATCGCTATTTGTGCTGGTGTGATTGTGACCCGAGTGTCCGATGACAGTGGTGACAAAGATCTGGCTGGCGATATTGGCTCGCAAATTATGAAAGAGCCAAGGGCACTGACAATCGGTGCCGCAATGCTGATCGTATTTGCACTGATCCCAGGCTTTCCTACAGCGACATTTTTAGGCTTGGCTCTATTGCTTGCTTCGCCAGCAATTCTCGGGATGATTGGTTTAAAGCGAGGGATGGCCGACACGAAAGATGATATCAAGCCACTCGACACGCTCATTGCGCCGCAAAAGCAGCAGATGGAGCAAGAGAATTTCGCTGTCGAGCAAGACGATATTTTCTCTCCCACGACCCAACTGTTGGTCGAATTGTCGTCTGATCTAGAGCGACATTTCAAAGGCGTGAACCTAAGGGCTGAAATCAACAGAGCACGCTTGCAATTGTATTTCCGCTTGGGGGTAAGCTTGCCTCCAATCGAAGTGCGAAAAGGTGAAGCGCTTCCTGAAAATCATTATCGTATTTTTGTGGCGGAGATTCCTTCAGCGGATGGCGAAGTTGTCCCTAATCATGTGCTTGTTTTTGATGATGTTAAAAACTTAGAGCTGTATGGTATTCCGTATGTCGAGCGTGATGAACTCGTTCCGCGTATGAAGGCAATCTGGGTAGAAAGTAGCCAGCTAGAGCAGCTTAAGGGGGCATCGATACGTTACAAATCCGATATTGAAGCGATCGCCTACCATGCTGAATTTGTATTCGCTAAATATGTAGGCAACTTTATTGGTATCCAAGAAGTTCGCCAAGTTCTTACGCGACTAGAGGCACCTTATCCCGATCTAGTGAAGGAGGTGCAGCGTATCGTCCCCATTCAAATGATGGCCGAATTGTTTAAACGTTTGGTACAAGAGTTCGTCTCTGTGCGTGACTTGCGGGCAATCTTAAGTGCGATGATCGAGTGGGGCGCAAAAGAGAAAGATCCAGTCGTCCTGGTTGAACATATTCGAGGCGCACTTTCGAGGCAGATCAGCCACCAGTATGCTGCGCGTAACAACGTACTGTCAGGAATTTTGCTTGATGGCGAGATCGAAGAAACTGTCCGTAATTCGATACGGCAGACCTCTGGAGGAAGCTATCTGTCACTTAGCCCAGATGTGTCTAAAAAAATCGTCGGTCGAATCCGCGACGTTGCAGTGCCTGTGCTCTCAAACGGATCGCCATGCACGTTAATAACCGCGATGGACGTACGTCGTTATATCCGAAGAATGATTGAAACTGAGTTGCCTGAATTGCCCGTGTTGTCATACCAAGAGTTGTCGAGTGACATTACCTTGCAACCGGTCGCTCGGGTGGCAGCTTAATTGAAATTGACGAAAGAAATTAAAGAAAAGGGGATGATCTATGGCTGAGGACTCAGCACCAAATGCCAATGTTGATTTTTCAAAAAGCATTGCAGATATGGATAAATATCTGGAAGAGCAAAAGAAAAAACGCCAAGAAGCTGCAAATCAACTGCAGAATATCTTGAACAAGCGGCCGCTTGGTAACTTGAACGTCGATCCTTTTTCAGATGATTTTGCGCCATCCAAACTTGACGTGAATTTGCAAAAACAACTCAGTGCACAGTTTGGTATCAAGTTTGATAACCCCGCTAGTTTAGGCACAAAGCCAAAACCAGACGCGACGCAGTGGCGCCTCAGAACTAGAGCTATTCGGGTGTAATGAGAGAGGTTTTGCAATGCCAATTCATTTAGATCCATCGGTTAAACGAAGTGATTCTTTGTTGGTCATAGACAGACAGTCTGCCGCCATAGTGCCTGGTGGGATTGGCGTTTACGATGTCACTTTTAGACCTCCTACGAAATTAGAATCTGCACTTCGGAATCTGCGCAATTTTTTTACACTGGGGCTTCACTCCCGATTGTCAGTAAATCCGACACAATGGCGAATATTACGGGCCAACTTGGAACTGGATGCGCGACAGAGCGGTGTGGCTCTTAATGATCGTGTTATTGAGAGATTATTCGGTGCTTACTCGCAAGGCGATAAGTTAACGGCCGCTAAGTTAAACAACGTACTGTCGGATTTTGAGCGTATTAAGGCTGACCCAACTTGGCAACCTCAGTTCAATCCAAAGTACACCGAAGCGAGCCAGAATCCGCTGGTTAGGGCGGCTCGCTCGATTCGTCAGTTGACTCGAAGTCTAACGCCGGCCGAACAGTCACTTAAAGATTTAGCCAAAGCTAGTATCGAGAGGTATACACGAGAGAAAGCCAAAATTGAAATCTCAAGTGACGACTCATATGACTTTAATACAGATGAAGAAATCACGGCTAGTCGTGTGCGACCAGCAACAAGGAGCACTGCGCAAAACGTTCAAATTGGCGAGTTAATCAGTGGTACGTATGCAGCTCAATCCATGTTGCATATTTTGCGACCAGGTAAAACTCTGGGTGGAGATGATTTAAGTTACTTTTTTTCTGCTATGCAGAAAAAAGCAAATGCTGAAATTCATTCTGCTGTAACAAGTCAAGCAGGCGGTGCCGATGTAAAGGGATTTGGCTATAAACAGGCGAACTGGTCAACTCAGAGTATTGCAGAGGTTTTTGCTGAAACACGTGCACTCTATAGCGAGCACGCACAAACTGCAGAGCGTACTGGGCAACGACAAGGCCTATTCTTTGTCCCACTTGTTTTAGGTGGGCAGAGAGGGTTGGAGAGCCATGTTGTTCTAATCGCAATTGATGCCGCTCGCAAACAAATTAATTTGCTCGACTCCAAGGGCTTTTCTATTGAAAACTTGGAAAGCTCTTACTCGAATGGAAGCGGGCTTAAGGATGAACTGCTTCGGCTTGGTCAGTCGATCTTCGGCCAATCTTGGTCTTTAGAGCGCGGTTTGTTGCAATTGAATATACCCAAGCAGCAAGGCGCTAACGATTGCGGTGCATTTGTATGTAATTTTGCAAAACTCTTGCATGAGGGTAAATCGGTCGGCGATATTGAGCGTAGTTTCGATGCAAAACAGCGCGCGGAGTTACGTTTTCAAGCTGCTCAGGTGATCAAAGAAGGTTTTTTGGACAAATTGGATCAGGATTTGCACCAACGAGCATTGGTTGCATCAATTGAATAAATGATTTGCAAAATAGGTGGCTGCGGCCGCAACGACTAATTTCAGAATTTGATCCATAAAAATTTCATCAACAATTAGCTTTGTGCCTATTTTTTTATTGGCAAGAGAGGTTAACGATTCCTCTAAATCTAGATTATTTTTTGTAATGGGATCTGAAAATATTTCAGTGAAAATTGATCGGTGTTGACGACTGAGCGATTTTTTTGCAACTAAAAAGCAGCCAATTAGTGCCGGTATTGTTAAAAAACCCCATATATTCAACCCGCTAATTAGATAGTCTTCGTAGGGGTTTACGAATTCGTAAAAAGCCTCAAGAATAAGATACACAATCAGGTATCGCATCAGGGCTTTGGTACTCAAAATTCGCTTGAGATTACTTTCCTTGAATATGTAGTGCACGACTCTATCCGTCTTGAACATTTCTAGCGCCATGAAGTACAAACGGAATATCAAGTGAGTGAGCTTAATAAGCAGCAAACACTGCACGTATATCGTAAACCCTTTGTATACAAGAAAATTTAAATTAAATTCTCGAACAAATCGTGCTTCGTGTTTATGGTGTATGCCAAAATTATAATATCGCCATAAAAGCCATACCAAAAGCGCCAAAATGCAATACGTAATATTGGAGGCATCCCCTTCATTTTTTAAGCTAGGTTGAAGTAACCGTACGAGAATATAAAAATTGACGGGCAGCCAAATTACAAATTGAAAGAGATTCAATGAATCTTTACTTTCTAAGGTTTTGAATAAGTGCAATAAAAATTGTGGATATTCAGGAATTTTTTGTAAGAACGATCCAACCAATAAAAGTAGTTGTTCAAGCACTATTCGCCCCCAATTCGATCGATAGCCGTATTCCAATTTTCGGCTTTTAAGGCTAACTCAGGGTGCGCGATCAAGTAGACCAAAATTGCGCGTTCATTTCGTAATCCTTTGAGCATGGAAAATATCAGCGATAAATGAAATCCCGCTAGCTTACCTTGATCGAGGAGCAAGAGATTTTCAGCGGTTATCAGTAGTTTTTGGATTTCACTTAGAGAGTTAATTAGCCTCGCGCCAACTGACGTCCATTCAATATATTCGGTAGGCTGCCACGAACTTTTTAATAAATCTTGATGTCTTTGCAACGCGAGTAGCATCTCATTTTTTAATGCATATCCGGAGCTTCTAAACACACTCAACCAATCGTCGCCAAAAACTGTGGACTGATCAAATGGGTTGATGAGCTTAAACAGTCTCTTAAACAAGGAGTCTTGCTGCTGCGTTGTTGAGGGGCTGGGTTTTAAAGATTCCTCAAATTCTTTTGTTGTTAAAAGTCGTTCCCGCTGTAGCTTCAAAGATTGTTGACTGAGTTTTTTTAAACTCTCGCTAGCTAGTTTGCTTGTCGGCTCCGTATATTTGGACTTGAACGACAGAACTTTAGTTTCTCGGTCACTTTCAACTGAATCTCTACAAATCGAGACGAATTTTTCAGAGACACGTTTACGGCGCTCCGCGAGCCATTGCTCATAAGCAGTTGATGATTGCAATGTATGCCGAACCACGCCCACCAAACGAATTCCAAGTCCACCAATCGGGGTATTTAACCCGGCTTCACCTGGCTGATCGCTTTTAATGATTGTGTCGACAATGCTGAGTGTTTTTCGTTCGTCTAGTTGCAAGATTTCGGTTCGCTCTAGATGTAAGAGTTAAATTTTTTAACCTGAAATTCGTATTTTTTTGTCGGATTACGATTTAAAACACCGAATTCGGATTATTCAGTGTTATTAATAATTGACCAGACAGAGATGCGACTTTAGTATGATAGCAACTATGTAGGCCTTTGGGATATGAACTTGGCGTTGCTAGTTTTGGTTATTCTTTAATGAGGACAATATGCCAGACATACACTTAAATCGATTTCGCGGCCTCGCGGACCAAAGTCCCAATGCACGCATTGAGTTAGATACGAATAGTAATAGCCTAAAGATTCAAAAAACTGGTCTCAGAGCCACTTTAGGGCGTTTTTTTACCAGTCACAAAACTCTGCTCAAGCGTAATGAAAATGCTGCTGTAGCGTTGTACAAAGCTTTGCAAAATGAATATGGCGAAAAGATCGCCACCCAAGCGGTTAGCCATTTCAAGGGTATTGCGATCCGTGATGGTCAAATCAATGCTGATGGCTCGTATTTTGTGACTGCCGAGGCTGTAAAAACTGCCTTGCAAGTAGCTGGAGCCTTAAAAGAGCAAGTCACACCTACCGAATTTCGTACTGCCGACGGTAAAGCCGGCGTGGCAGTTCCAAGTTCGCCCAGCTACCTGACCCCTGAGGAGCGAGCTCAAGCGAAAGCCGCTGGACTTGAGAAAAGGGCACGACAAGAACGGATCCAGACGGGAGAACTCATTGTTGATTTCTCATCTCCGTCTGACGCAACAAATGCATTTCATCAATCCGTTATTAAAGATGGTCCGGGTACTGGCCATACCTCGCGCGAAGGACTTGCCAAAGACCAAACGTCGATTTTGCTTGATCTAAACAAACGTATCGTGCGAGCGCAGGTTGACGGTGCTCATGCTGACCCAAAACTTATCCAAGAGTTGAGCAGTGCCAAGATTCGGGCTCTTGGGGACCAGTCGGAGTATCTGAGCGAGCAATTGGAGGACATTAAATGGCAGTTATCCAATGCAGAAAATGGTGTGTCTAAAAAGTGGTTTCCTCGCCTGGATCCTGCAACCAAAGTTCAAGTAAAGGATGTCGATGGAAATCCAATAGAGGATTTGAAACAGCGCAAGCTGAGACCAGAAGAGAAAATCGAGCGGGTGAAGGATTTGAGCGAGAAAGCTGCTGCTTTGGAAGAAGAGCTTGCTTCGATACGACAGGAATTGAGCGAACTAAGTGCCCAACATCCAGTTGTGACCGGCGATGATGTGATTTACAGCACGATTCGTTGACTCAAAAGATTAGCGCTAGGTGCGTCATGCTGTTTTGCCGGAAAGCTACCGGATTGTGCTCGGTC
>Ga0164296_1005277_pt1 | contig 11389 bp, 9 predicted proteins | sample GEODES057metaG_FD_113533 | JGI IMG/M metagenome (GOLD analysis project Ga0164296, IMG submission 113533) | Dystrophic lake water microbial communities from Trout Bog Lake, Wisconsin, USA - GEODES057 metaG | ecosystem: Environmental > Aquatic > Freshwater > Lake | place: USA: Trout Bog Lake... | reverse complement strand
CCTAGTAGACTGGGGGTACTCGCTTATTTCAAGCAAGATTAGCGAGTGCGCCCCGGTATCCCAATGGTAGAGGAAGAGGACTTAAAATCCTCCAAGTGTGGGTTCGACCCCCACTCGGGGCACGTGGTTAGTACATCAGGTGACTCACTTTGAACGGTATCAATTAGGTTATGACCTAAACCTAGATGGTTACGACACCGAGCACATCTCCTTCGACGGCAAGGTTGTTTTCAAAAATCCATTCATCGGAAAACGTTTTATGGATGAAGAGATTGCAATTGGTCAGATCATGGTGCAGATGGCTGATTGGGCTTCGGGCGAGGGCACTGCCACGTACCCGCTTGCCGAAGCTTGCCAAGATCACCTGATCTCACTTGCTATCGAAGAATCGCTAAAAACCGGACAAACCGTGACTACCCCCCGAGCATCCTGGGCTAAATAATTACCGAGCACACTCAACAATCAAGCAATAACTAATTAAACACCTGCGAGTTCCAGAGAATCTCTTTTTCAAAGTTCTCAGGTGTTGTTGAAGCGTTAATGGTAAGCAACTCAACGCCAGCGATCTTTGCGTAGTCATACAACATCTCAGCGCTCAATGCTGTGCTCATTACCGTGTGGTGTGAACCGCCAGCATAAATCCAGCACTCTGCCGATGTGGAGAGATCGGGAAGTGGCTTCCACACCGCAGATGCCACCGGTAGCTTCAGCAACGGCTCATCCGGGTTAACAACCTCAATTTCATTTGCGGTCAATCGGAATCGATCACCTAAATCGGTGAGCGCAACAACGCGGCCGTGTCCTGGTGTGGCATTAAAGACGATGCGAACCGGATCTTCACGATCGCCAATTCCTAGTGGGTGAATCTCGATCCGTGGCTTTTCTTGGGTGATAGATGGGCACACCTCGAGCATGTGTGCTCCGAGTACCTTCGCCTCACCAGGACCGAAGTGATAGGTGTAATCCTCCATAAAGGAGGTACCACCATCGAGACCCTCGGTCATGCTCTTGAGAATTCGAAGCAGGGCTGAGGTTTTCCAATCACCCTCACCGCCAAAACCATACCCCTTAGCCATCATTCGTTGAACAGCGATGCCGGGAAGTTGGCGAAGACCGCCTAAATCTTCAAAGTTGGTGGTGAAGGCGCTAAAACCACCGCGAACGAGAAACTTCTCCAGTGCAACCTCAATCGATACGGCATAACGCAAGGATTCATGTCGCTCTCCACCCATCTTCAACTCCGGGGCGACATCAAACTCTGCCTCATACTCAGCAACAACAGCATCAATTTCCGCAGGAGTAACTTTAGAAACCTCATCCACTAACGCATTGACACCGTAAGCTTCAATGGAGATTCCAAGTTTCATTTGTGCACTAGTTTTGTCGCCATCGGTCACGGCAACAAAACGCATATTGTCACCAAATCGTGCAAGCTTTAAGTTTTGTGAAGTATTCCAACCTACTGTTGCGCGAATCCAGGTTGAAATTCGATCCGTCACTTTCTTGTCGCTCACATGGCCAGCGACGACTTTACGAGATTTATTTAATCGAGTGACGATGTGACCGTGTTCGCGATCGCCATGTGCTGCTTGATTGAGGTTCATAAAATCCATATCAATGGTTTGCCATGGAAGTTCACGATTTGCTTGAGTGTTGAGGTGAAGCAAAGGTTTTTGCAGCGCACCGATTCCCGCAATCCACATTTTGGCAGGGGAGAAGGTGTGCATCCAGGTAATGACTCCGAGACAGTTGTCATCACTATTTGCTTCTAGGATGGTGCGACGAATCTGTTCTGGCGTGAGCAGGACCGGCTTCCAAACGATTTTTACTGAAACGGTGATATTTTCTTGAAGCGTGTTAACGACAGCCTGTGATTGCAACGCGACGGTGTCTAGTGTTTCTTGACCATAGAGTGGTTGACTGCCAGTGAGAAACCAAATCTCTTTGTTCGCAAATGCGCTTGGTAGGCTCATGATTATTTGCTCTCACTCTCTGATTGACGTTGGCCATAAATATTTTGATATCGGTAATAAAGTGAATCAATATTTTCTTGCGAGATGGGATTGATCGGTCCCAAGGATTGGGCGTAATACATCGTCTTTGCCACATCCTCACACATCACCGCTGATTTCACCGCGGAGGTGGCGTTTTTTCCAATAGTGAAGACACCGTGATTTGCCATGATGACAGCTGTGGAGCGGGAGTTTTTCAAAGTTTCCACCACCCCTTTTCCAATCTCTTCACCACCAATCAGCGCGAATGGACCGAGCGGAATATCTCCTCCAAACTCATCTCCCATAGCTGTCAGCGCGCAGGGGATCGATCGATGCGCCGCAGCCCAAGCCGACGCAAAGTTGGAGTGGGTGTGAACAACACCATGCACCTCAGGCATGTTGCGATAAATATAAGCATGGGTGGCGGTGTCACTCGATGGCGAAAGATCACCCTCAATGACATTTCCCTCTAAATCGCACACCACCATGTTTGTTGGAGCAAGATCTTTATACATCACACCACTGGGTTTAATGATGAAAACATTTTCACCCGGAACTCTCGCCGAAACATTTCCCGCTGTCCACGCAACCAGTCCGTATCTCTGTAAATCGATATTTAATTCACACACTTCCGAGCGCAATTGATCGTATGACATTTAATTTCCTGCCTGTGACAGAGCATTATTTCTGATTGCTCGAAGGGAGTGCATAATTTTTCCATTTCCAAATTCACGATACAGCGCTGAGTAATGCTCATACAGTGCGTCATACACTTGTGAGTTTTTCTCATTTGGCATAAATGCGTTTCGCTTTAATTTACCCATGGCTTGTGAAGCGGTTTGAATATCGGGGTAAGCGCCAGCAGCAACAGCGGCGTGAATTGCTGAGCCAAGAGCAGGTCCTTGCTCTGACTCGGTAATGTGAATGGGTCGCTTCAATATGTCTGCATAAATCTGCATAACAAATCGACTTTTAATCAACCCACCTGAAGCGATGAAATCAACAACGGGAACACCCGACTCATCAAAGGTTTCAATAATTTTGCGAGCGCCAAATGCCGTTGCTTCGACCAAGGCTTGGTACACATCCTCGGGCTTGGTTGCCAAGGTAAGTCCGACAATTAATCCGGAGAGTTCATGGTCAACCAAGGTGGAGCGGTTTCCATTCTCCCAATCCAGTGCAACAAGGCCGTGAGAACCAGTGGGGTTGTGTGAAGCGAGAGATGCTAGATAGTTGTGAAGGTCTAGGCCCGCCTCCGTAGCTGCGCGAAGGTAGCTCTCACCAACAAAGCGATTGACGAACCAACCAAAGATGTCACCTACGCCGGATTGACCCGCCTCATATCCCCATTTTCCAGGAACGATTCCGCCTTCAACCACGCCGCACATTCCCGGCACATCGCTGAGTTTTTCTCCCACCATTACATTGCAGGTGGAGGTGCCCATAATGGCGACCATCTGTCCGGGAGCGGTAGCCTGGGCAGAAGCGGCTGCCACGTGAGCATCCACATTTCCTACCGCAACAGCGATGCCTTCTGGAAGCCCCGTCCACGCCGCAGCCTCTGCGGTTAATCCACCGACGCGATTTCCTAATTGACCAATTTTGTGAACGACTTTGTTTTCAACAAAGTGTGCGAACTCTGGGTTGAGGGCGGCGAGAAATTCTTTACTGGGATAGTGACCATCTTGATAAATACCTTTATATCCAGCGGTGCAAATATTTTTAATGTACTTGCCAGAGAGTTGCCAGACAATCCAGTCTGCCGCCTCAACCCAGACCTGCGTAGCATCGTAAATCTCTTTATCCTCTTCACAGAGTTGAAGCGCCTTGGCAAACTGCCACTCGGAAGAGATTTTTCCACCATATCTTTTAATCCACTCTTCACCGCGGGCATGAGCTAACTCATTGATTCGATTGGCATGGGAAGAGGCGGCATGGTGCTTCCACAACTTCACATAGGCATGGGGTCGGTTGGTAAACTGCGGCAAAAAGGAGAGTGGTGTTCCATCCTGCAAAGCGGGAAGCGGTGTGGAGGCGGTGAAATCTGTCGCAATTCCAATGACATCGGCAGGATTGATTCCTGATTTAGAGAGCACCTCAGGAATGGTGGTCTTTAAAACATTGATGTAATCCTTGGCATCTTGCAATGCCCAGTCGGCGCCGAGCTTAATTCCGGTGTCGCCGAGGTACTCATCCATTACTGCGTGTTCATACTCATGAACTGCGCTCGCGACCGCAAAACCATCGCTCACTCGAACAAGAAGTGCTCGACCCGAGAGAGTTCCGTAATCAACTCCGATCACATATCGTTCTGAGCTCACAATATCTTTCTCCTTAATTCAATCACGCATTTAAATTGCTGATCGTTCATCCCGCAATCGTCTTCAAGAATTATCTTCAAGAAAACATAGTTTTTCTATAGGGCGGGAGTCTCACTTAAAGAATGTACCAATAAAGTTCCATCAATAACATAGGTGCCAAAGACTCTTCCGGTGAAGGAACAGGTCACCTCGGCGGAGAGAAAACGGCCATCGTATTGAGCAATCACTGTCTCAGCGCCATTGCTTTCGCGAAAGCCAAGAGAAATGAAATCTGAGGTAATTTTGCTTTCATAACCCTCGGGCGGCGCATCAAATCGCATGAAAAGTGTGATGTTGTCAGAGTTGTTCGGGAGAGCCACCTTTTCCTCATGGACCAACATCGGCAGCATTGATCGGGCGATAATCTCTTGGCCATTTATTTCAACATCGTAATGAGAGATCTCATCGTAATAAAGGGTTAAGCCAGCGGTTCCGGTTGCCGTGATTTCAGCTTCAATCTTTCCAAAGAGGATCTCTTGGCGCTTTCCAATGAACTGTGGTTTTTCACCATTCATGAGCGTTCCATTACCCGTTAACTTCAAGCCCGCGGGAGTTTTTTCAGCGATGCTCGCAGGGAAGGATCGAATTCCCAACATCTCACCGGTGATCTCATCATTGCGAAAATCTTTCTTGTACACCTTTTTGTTGGCATCGCCTTGGGGGAAAACTGGATCGGTGGTGGGCCAGCCATCGTTCCATTGAACAGAGGTGATAAAGCTTTCCCGACCGAGAGGTGAGAAGCTGCGCGTTAATCCATGCACATGCATTCCCAAAAGAACCATGTACCAGTTGCCATCATGCGCCTGGAAAAGATCGGCATGACCAGTGTTTTGAATCTCTCGTGAGGTGGAGCGTGCACTCAAAATTGGATTGTTTGGAGCTCCGATAAATGGACCTTCGGGGGAGTCGGATCGAGCGATACTGACACTGTGGCCGCGCTCGGTTCCACCTTCTGCGATTAACAAGTACCACTTGCCATCGATCTCATAAAGATGTGGAGCTTCAGGGAACATCAAGCCCGTACCTGACCACAAGGACTTTGGTTCACTAAGCCGCTTACCATTGGTGGTGTCGATTCGCACCTGTTGAATACCGAGGTGTTTTCCTTCCGTGATGATCAATCCCGAGTAGGTCATGTAACACACGCCATCGGAATCCCACGCGAGATCTGGATCGATGCCCTCTACCTCCGCAACAATTCCATCACTCCAGGGACCACGGGGATTGGAGGCGGTGAAGATTAAAGTTCCTCGGCCCATCGCATCGGTGACGACCACATAATAAACGCCATCATGTTTACGAATCGTTGGTGCCCACACTCCACCTAACGTGGGAACGCCATCAATCTTTAGTTGATTAGTGCGAGTAACAACGTGACCAACCAGCTCCCAATTTTCTAAATCTGTTGAATGATAAATGGGAATGCCGGGAAGATAGGAGAAAGTAGAGGTAACGAGATAATAGCCATCACCATCTCGCAAAATGGAAGGGTCTGGATTAAAGCCACCAATTAGTGGGTTTTTTAGTTGAATCGACATGTGATTACCTATCTTCCATTATGAGATTACTGCTTACCTCGATAAAAATATTTTAGTGACAGAACTAATGCTTCGGTACATTTTTTCTACTTAATGGGCCACTTAATTTTTTACTTAATCGTTAAAATAAAAATCAAGCAAAACGAAAATCTGTCTCGAGTATTACTCAAATTAAATTAAATAATGTGCATCGCTTCGAACGTAGAGCGGCAATGAGAAATAGTCATGACTTTCACTTCGCCATGTACCACCGGAAACGACCTCGCCAGTGAAGTAATTTTTCCACTCGCCGTGAGGCAGGTAAAAGTTCACATCACCGTTTGGATCAAAGACCGGTGCAACGAGAATGTCAGGGCCGAACATATATTGACGATCGAGAAACCAACAGGTGGGATCCTCGGGGAACTCCACTAACATCGCTCGCATCATTGGAGTGCCAGAAGAATGAACATCATTTGCAACCCTCATGATGTAGGGCATAAGCTCTTTTTTCATAGTGGCGAAGTGTCGAGTGACATCGACCGCCTCTTCATCAACTGACCATGGAACTCGTACGCTTTCATTTCCATGAAGTCGAGAATGTGAACTGAGCAATCCAAAAGCCACCCAGCGCTTGAAGACATCAGGGTTGGGTGTTCCTTCAAAGCCACCGATGTCATGGCTCCAATATCCAAATCCGCTCAAAGACAAGCTCAAGCCGCCACGAAGACTCTCCGCCATCGATTCAAAGGTGGAGGTGTTATCTCCACCCCAGTGAACTGGCATTGACTGACTGCCGGTGGTTGCGCTTCGTGCAAAGACAATTGCATCTTCGCCCTTAAACTCCTGCAGCACCTCCCAGACAGTTTGGTTGTAGAGAAGGGTGTAAAGATTGTGCATTTGTTCTGGGTTTGCGCCATTGGCATAAACCACATCGGTAGGGATTCTCTCGCCAAAATCAGTCTTGAAGCAGTCAACGCCCATCTCGAGCAGTGGGCGAAGTTTAGATTTAAACCACTCGCACGCCGCTGGATTAGTGAAATCAACTATGGCGTTGCCCGCTTGCCAGAGATCCCATTGCCAAACCGAGCCATCAGCTCGGGTGAGTAAATAACCTTTGTCTCTTGCTTCATTAAAGAGTGACGAGGCTTGACCAACATAGGGGTTGATCCACAAAGATATTTTGACGCCGCGCTCCTTGAGCCGTGAAAGCATTTGTCGTGGTTCGGGGAAGGTGCGTTCATCCCAGGTGAAATCGCACCACTGAAACTCGCGCATCCAAAAACAATCAAAGTGAAAAACAGAGAGTGGAATCTCTCGTCGTGCCATCTCATCGATAAAGTGGCTCACTGTTTTCTCGTCATATTCAGTCACAAATGAGGTACTGAGCCATAATCCGAAGCTCCACTCCGGCAATACTGGGGCACGTCCTGTGAGTGCTGTGTATTTTTCCACGTGCAATGAAATGCGATTGTTTCTCGTTGATAGGCAGGACTGAGCCAATGCTCATCCGCTGCGATGGATCTAATTTCCGTAACTAACAATTGATGGCGAAAAGCGGGAGATATTTTCTTAATTGCTGCAAAGGCTGCGGGTGCATTTTCAGATGCGACAAAAAACTCTGATTGAAGTTCGTTGCCAGCGCTAGGTTTGGCGTCGATTCTAAAATGTGGCAATCGAAGGTGCCAAGGCCCCGGAACTCCAAATTGTTCTGTTGTTGATTCTGGATCTTCACCAAAAATGGGGTGGGCTTTAACGTCACGTTCCTTCACTCCAAAATATTCAGAAGGAGTTGGGTTCTTTGATTTGAACCACACATCACCAATCTCCAAATCGCTCCAAGTAGTGAAGTAGCTGACGCTGTATGCACCAGAGAGAATCTCAATGAGGTTTTCTTGGAAATGTTGGTGTGGCATCTCGCCATAAACGCTTTGGTAGATCTCAAAACTGGGCTGAATCTCAACTTCACTCGAGAGAAAAATCCCCGTGACCCCCAGTCCAACAACAGTTGCTTCAAACTCTGAATGGCGATCTTTTGTCAGTGTTGTGACTTCACCATTGGGACGCATAATTGTTATTGATTTCAGGGCTGTGTGGAGAGCCCCGTTTTTGATTCCCGAGCCATGGGTGCCGGTTGATATCGCACCAGCGAGCGAGATATGAGGCAAGGAAGCTAAATTGTGAAGTGCAAATCCTTGTGGCTGCAAAAACTCGGCGATTTGGGCGTAGTTCAAACCAGCACCAATATTGGCGGTCAAGGTTGAATGGTCAATTCTATTTTCGTGTTGGAGTTGATCGAGTACTACGACAGTTTCGTAAGAGTCGGCGATGGTGTTGAAACAATGGCCGGAGCCTCGGACTCTTACTTTTTTATTGGATTTAACAATCCCTGCCAACTCATCAATGCTCCGAGGGTGAAGTGTTTGAGAGTCATGGAACTCAATATTTGTAGCCCAGTTGGTAGTCACACTTAATTGTTGTGCAATTAGGGGAGAGTTACAAGTAGATGCCCCTAATCTCTGACAACAAAGATCAATGCACTGAGTAATGCAATCGCTATCAAACCGCCGCCAGAAGCGAGTGCGATACGAGTATGTTGTTCAATAGTGCGAACTGTTGAGAGATCGTGTTGTGTCACAGTGGTTGCTATTGAAAGCAAGAGACTCAATCCAAATGCACTTCCGAGTTGAACAGCAGTGCTGACAATTCCGGAAGCGGCTCCAGCGTCATGGGGAGAAACTCCCTGCATGGCAGCTGTCGTGAGCCGAATAGTGGAGGCTCCTTGGCCCAATCCAACCAACATGAGTGGAACTGCAATTTGCCAGAAAAATGAACCATGAATTGTTAAACGACTCAGCCACAATGTTCCCGTCATAACCGTTATTAATCCAGTAATTAATACTTTAGAGTCGCCGAATTTTCTGGTGAGAGATGGAATTAAAAAGGCGATTCCAAAACTGGCAAGTGTCATGGGCAAGAAAGCAAAACCCGCCTGGAGAGGTGAATAGCCTTTTGCAATCTGTAGAAATTGTGAGACGAAGAACCAGTAGCCTGCCATGGATCCTACAAAGAGAAATCGGGAAAAGTTTGAGCCAGAGCGGTGTCGACTTTTAAGCAAATGCAGCGGCATGAGTGGGCGAGCTGTACGAGATTCAATTGCGACAAAGAGCGCCAAAATAACCACTGCATACATGAGCGATGAAATCGTAATTGAATTAGACCAGCCTAGGTCTGCAGCCTTCACCAATCCAAAAACCAACGAACTCATTCCCAGAGTTGAAAAGACGGCACCGAGATAATCTATTCGGCCTTGGTGTCTTTCAATTTCAAATAAATATTTTTTAGCTGCTAAGGCGAGAAGTATTCCGATGGGTAAATTGATAAGGAAAGCCCAACGCCATGAAAAAGCATTGGTAATAAACCCGCCCAAGACTAAGCCAAAGGTTGTTCCAATACCCGTGATAGAACTGTAGATAGAGAGAGCTTTTGCTCGCCCGGGATTTTTCGGAAACGCCGTTGAGAGCAATGCCAAAGTGGAAGGAGCTAGGATCGCGCCAGCCACACCTTGGAGTACTCGCCCTGTGAAAAGGATTCCAGCATTCGGGGCGATACCGACAATAAGAGAAGCGGTAATGAAACCAATCAATCCAAAAACAAACATCTTTAATCTGCCAAAGACATCGCCAATTCGCGCACCAAAAAGTAGCAAACCTCCAAATGCCAAGGAGTAGGAGTTTTGTACCCATGACAAGGTAGTCGTTGAGATATTCATTTGGTGCTTGATTGCCGGTAAAGCAGTTACTGCGATAGAACCATCAGCAATGAGCAACAAATAACTTAACGCGATGATGGTGATTGTGATGGATGGATGTTTTAACTTTTGGGCATCGGGGGCGTTATTTGGTTGGCTCACATAAATCCTGACGGTAGGCGCGGAGTGTAATTTTCTTCCAACTGGGTGATTTCCTCTACAGTGAGGCTTACTTCAAGAGCAGCTACTGCATCGGTGAGGTGATATGGCTTCGTCGGTCCAATGATCGGCGCGCAAACAGATGGATTTTTTAATACCCAGGCTGTTGCGACATGCGCCATGGGAATGCCTCGCTGTTCCGCGATTTTTTCCACAACATCAATAATTGATTTATCTCCGTCACCATAATTTCTTTGACCAACTGGGTCATTATCAAACCGTTGAGTATGCGTGCCAAAAGGTCGAGCGAGACGTCCTTTAGCAAGCGGGCTCCATGGCAAACTTCCTACTCCTTGATCCTTGAGTAGGCCAAACATTTCCCGCTCTTCTTCACGTTGAATGAGACTGTATTGGTTTTGCATTGAGATGAACTCAGTCCACCCATTTAATTTGGCTGTGTATTGCATCTTAGAAAATTGCCATGCCCACATGGATGAAGCACCAATGTATCGAGCCTTACCTGATTTAACGACATCATGAAGAGCTGACATCGTTTCTTCAACTGGGGTATTGGGATCAAAGCGATGGACTTGATAGAGATCTACATAATCAGTGCCCAATCGACGCAATGATGCATCGATTTGCTCCATAATGGCTTTGCGTGAGGTTCCTTCACCACCGGGACCCTCATGCATTTTGAAGTTCAATTTTGTTGCCAACACGACATTGTCTCTATGAGAGTACTTTTTAATTGCTTCTCCGACAATCTCCTCTGAACTTCCAAAACCATAGACATTTGCAGTGTCCCAAAAGGTGATTCCTGCTTCGACGGCGGTTTTAAAAATACTTTCTGCTTCCTCTGCATTGAGCGCCCACTGGTTGAAGCCCTTAGAAACATCTCCAAAGCTCATGCATCCCAATGCGATTCGCGAAATCCTTAGACCAGATTTGCCGAGATATGTATATTGCATATTTTTCCTAACTGTTGAGGCGTCGTTCGAGAAAGTCGATGGATTTGTTAAGAATGGATTTAATCTCGTCCGCTGAGACTCCCATCCAAATGTGATTGGCTCCCGGGACTACCTCATACTGGTAATCAGCTCCAGATTCATGGAGGGCTTGAGCAAATTTATTACTGTGTTCAATGTTCACCACTTGGTCTTTGTCACCATGAAGAATATAAATAGGAGGAACGCCTGGCCCCACATTAAAGAGCGGGCTCAGCGATTTCTTGAATTCCAGATCATCACTATGTCCCATAAAGGCGTAATAATCGGGGCCATTGACATACCAATTCGGCAACTTATCTCCCCATTTTTCGACCTCTTCGGGCGAAGCTTTGAGGCGCGGCTTTTCAGTTAAGTCAGTGGCGCCATACCAATCAACGCACGCAGCAATTTCATGTGAACCCTCGACAACGCCGTCGCGGGTAACAAATGCCGGAGAGTTGTGAGTCAACGCAACCATGGTGGCGATATGCGCACCTGCTGACTCGCCCATGATCGCAATCCGATCACCATCAAAACCAAAAACAGATTGAAACTTTCTCAAATCACGAAGGGCCGCTGTGGCATCATTGATTTGCGCGGGGAATGGAGCTTCTTTGCT
>Ga0164296_1005276_pt1 | contig 11391 bp, 16 predicted proteins | sample GEODES057metaG_FD_113533 | JGI IMG/M metagenome (GOLD analysis project Ga0164296, IMG submission 113533) | Dystrophic lake water microbial communities from Trout Bog Lake, Wisconsin, USA - GEODES057 metaG | ecosystem: Environmental > Aquatic > Freshwater > Lake | place: USA: Trout Bog Lake... | reverse complement strand
GTGGCGCCAAGCAGCCAAACGGACAGCCTCGCACCTCCTTGAAAGCAAGCAAGAAGTCTCTGTCGTACTTGATCACTTCGTCATATCCCTTCTCCTTGGTTCCCAGCGACGGCTTTGGCCGGCTACCGCCTGCAAAGGACGTCAACAGACCCCCTCCTCCGGGTCGCAACGACCCTGCACCCCCTGGGCGAAGTGAAACGCCCTCCATATAACGCTCCGGCGACGAGGGCGTCTGCGATGCCACGCGGCACAACGTCACACGCGGTGTCGCCTCGCAAAACGCGCTGCAATATCTGCGGCGACTCGCCAATAGAACAAGTGCGCCAGTGTCGGCAGGGCATCAATTCATCGCTGCTGCGCGCACACGCTCTTTTGGACCGGGCAAAGCTCCTACACCATGGACACGTCCACGGCAGCAAACATGCTGCCGCGACGCATCATCAAAGTGCGCACTGCGACGCACTGCGACCGGCACTGCTGGCGCGCTGCGCACTCTTGCTTTGGGTGGAGCTGGAGAGTGTGCTAGGGGTGTCTCCCCACTGACCCCCGCGCCGTTGACTCTTCCCAGGAAACACAGCGCCTGTTGAGCGAACCCGGTGCGTGTCTTGCCAATGGAGACGAGGTTAGCGGTGTTGGAAGAGGAGAGGGGCGCGTGGTGTGACCAGTTTCAGGGCAAGAGTGTCTTGGGCACACACGACCAAGGACGACGCGCCGCCGAGCTTCTGGCGGGTGACGGTGCTGCTGCCGCATGCTGGCGAACGCACTGATATCCGTTGTTAGCGCGACTCTGCATCCGGCTGACGCACCTTTGACTCTGCTGACAGCCCCGGGCATTAGTGCGTCACCGTCGGAGGACAACCTGCGCTACTTCAACGTCATGATCTTGGGTCCCTCGCAGTCACCGTACGAAGGCGCGTGCTAGTGTGGAGCCACACGCGCAAGCCAACGCCTTGCTCCGTCTAGTGAAAACTGACAGCGCTACTTCCGCACACAGGCGGTGTGTTCAAGCTGGAGCTGTTTCTGCCGGAGGAGTACCCCATGTCTGCGCCGAAGGTGTGGCGGCATCCTTGCGCAGGGACGGTCCGCGTTGCGAGGACTTGGCGCCAGTGCAGCTGACACACCTCTGGTGCCTCTCCAAGGTCCGCTTCCTCACCAAGATCTACCACCCAAACATCGATAAGGTAAGATTATAGCCTCAGTTTGTCCTCAACTCTTACACATTGTGGCTGCCGTCTCATGCGCGCCTCTATCGTTGTGCCCTTCACTTTAGCTCGGCCGAATCTGTCTGGACATCCTGAAGGACAAATGGTCACCAGCACTCCAGATCCGCACCGTCTTGCTCAGGTATGCTGCATGTAGCCACGGTGCAATGCGATGCTCTGTGCAAGCATTCAGATGCTGACATTCCATTCCAAAACAGCATTCAAGCACTGTTGAGTGCCCCCAACCCAGATGACCCGCTGGCGGACAACATCGCGAAGCACTGGAAAGAGAATGAAGCAGAGGCGGTTGCGATGGGTGCGTGCGCAGCGGTGCCAACATTAGCTAGAAGGTGCCACCTGAATCCCCATTGCCTTCCGCAGCAAAAGAATGGACGCGCCAGTACGCGCAGGCAGCATGAGCACAAGCGCGCAGCACCATTATATGCTGTGTTATGGATAACACACAAACGACGCTCAAGTGATCAGGTCTTGATGCCAGCAGCGTGTGCTACTTCAGCTGCAAAGTCCTTCTGCTCCCGTTCAATGCCCTCTCCCGCTTCCATTCGAAGAAAGCCCGCAACGGACAGGCTGCAACGCAGGCGACCCTCTACGGCGCGCAGCACGTCCTGCGTGAGGTGCGACCAATGCAACGTCAGGTCAATCAACGTAAGGGCCACGAAAACATGAGCTGAGCACCAGCTGTTGGTCCGCAAGCCGCACATTGACATTTGCATTTGCGTCCATCAGGTACGAGTGCTCCATGAGACACGCCTCCTTGTACCAGGCGTCAAGCTGCGCTGCGGAGCTTGCTAAAATATTGGGGTCCTGGACAGTATGGCAGCATGGCATTTCAGGACGCAGTCGAACACAGGTAGCGCGCATCTATGCCGCGCCTGAGCTCTGAGCGCTGCTTGCTGCCTGTCCTTAGCCTCTTGCGGAATCTGATTTCGGCTCACGTACAATGGCTTGGTTGCCACCACGTGCATGGCCAGCCCGTTGGCGAGCTGGGCCAGCTCTGCACTCGATTTATCTGAAGCATGAACATTTGAAAATGGTGTGAAGTCAACTCGTTAGAGGAAACGCGGGGAAAGACGCACCTGGCAAGGGCAATGCCAGTGCAACCACACCACCGATGCGCCCAACACGTGGATGACCAGGCAAGGCGCCATGAATGTACGTTCCCATGACACAATTTGAGGTCGAGATACTGCGCCCGATGCCTCAGTTGCATGTTGGGAGGAAGTGCACAATTGGCCCGCACCATGACGCGCGTCTCAGCTGCACATTCTCCCGCACATCGGCAGCAACGGCGACAAGAGCATCCATAACTTGCGCATGTCCCTCGATGGGAGCAGCCTGGGGTACGGAAGGAGAGGAGTCTTGCTCAGCAGAGGGCTGTAGACAGTCACAAAAGGCGCAACGATGCACGCGCCTTCAGTAGCTCAGCAGGTATTTCCGTCATACCCCTGCAGAGTGAATGAACGGCGTTGTCATGTGCAAACGCTATCCAGCTATAGAAGGCCGAGGATATGCGTACCAAGCTCCATCGTTGCGTAGATTCAGGCCCAGCGCCGCATTCGCCACGGCATCGACAAGTCCCTGAAGGCTGTAAAATTAACTAGGAGCAGTATACTGAGGCAGCCGCAGCAGGTGTGCGCACCTGGAACTTTGGGTTGCGAGCCACAAAGTCAGTCTCGCAGTTAACCTCCACCACGACAGCGGACGTGCTCGATGAAGCAACAGCAATTAAACCCTCAGCTGCCGTGCGCGACGCCTGTCGGAAGGTACCAGACCGTTAGCAAGAGACTCTCGCGAGGAACAGCTCCCAGATCAGCACCTTCTTCGACGCAGCCGTCAAGCCCTGGCGCTGCAGCTCTTTCAATGCTGCATCAAGGTCCCAGTTGTTGGTTTGCAGCGCTGCCTTGACCTCGTGCATTGGGGCGCCTGTCCGCTCACGAAGCTGAGCGCTGCAGGTTAGTGCTTTTTCTTGGGACACGGAACAATGACAGTGCTGCATAGGCCAGCATACTCACCTGTTTTATCAAGCCGAGGTTCGCGCTGCTGCTGTACAACCGCATGCACTGTGTAGAGCGGCATCGAGAGCTCAACATCCGTCGCAGTCAACGATGCGGACAAACGCGTCGTACAGGCACAGAGCAATCAAAGTGTCGAATCACGCAATCATCACGTGCACAAGCGAAGGGGGCCCACTTTGGAAAACATGCTTACCGGACGAGACGAAACTGCTTCGCTGTCCATTCTCGCCGCTTCGCGAGAGCTGTTTTTCTAGGATGATGGGGGGTGCCACTGTGCCGGGCTGGTCTGCGGCTCCGGCTAGGCCTCGGAGGTCGAGACACTGGCGGCAAACTGTTGGTGGAGCCGCCACTCCTGCTTGGAGCTCGAGGCGAGCGCACAGCTCACCCTGTCACAACAGCATGCTGGGTAGGCTATCGCGCTCACCATTAGCTGCCCGACGGGCTGCGAGTTCGTTGGTCGTTGTCGCGGTTAGCACGAAGCAGGTGTGCATTCTTCGTTGGAGTGGAATGAACAGCCTGGGCGACGCACTTACCTTTCGCTCGTCACCGCAGGCTGAAAGCGTCCACGAAAGCACAGCGCCAGCACGGATGAGCCAACTCGAGGGGCGTCTGCTGCTTCGCCGCCTCTTCAAGAAGCTGGTTGCTGCACGAGCGCTTCTGGACTCGGCCCAAGCTGTGCGAGAGGGGCCGGAGGAGCCACCTGCGGGTCCAGACGACGAGCTTTTGACTGCAGTATCTCGAATCGACAGCGCGCAGCAGCTGGCAGCGGGTCTGCAGTCCGCCTTGGCGCAGCTTCAAGGTGGAGCCTTGAGCACTGTATATGGAGACGCCAACAGCCCCGCAGTGGGAGCTGTGCTTAGCGAGCGTGTAGAGGCTGAATTCGAGGCGCTTACTAAGCAGGCGGCGGCGTGGTTGGCTGCGCTTCCATACCGCACTCTAGATGAGGCCCGCAGTGCGGCAGACGAAGCGCTGGACCGCTTGCCCGACGAGGCGCGCACCATTCGCCTCGTCAAAGGCGAGCAGGGAGCTCGCATCAAGGCTGAGCTGGAGCTTTTGCGCGAGCAGCCGCTGGAGGTCATCCAGGGGGTGGCAGCGTTTAGTAAAGAAGTGTGGGCGCGACTGAACGGCAAGAGCAGTCGCAGCGCACTACCTGCAGCACTGGCGACCTTGCCGCTGCCTCCTACACTGCGGAGCGAGCATGAGTCGCGACTGGTGCAATACTCACTTGATGTTGAGGCGGCGGATGCTGCGCTCACTGAGGCTGCGCGCACGCGCGAGGCAACTCTCAAGCGACGGGACACGCTTCGGCTGCCGCTGGCTCGAGAAATTAGGGAGCTTGATGATGCCGTCCGGGATGCGCGTGCGGTGCTGGCAGTGCGCACTCTACAGCTTGAGAGTGCGCGCATGTACATGAGTCTGGAGGAGGAGAGCACTGAGGTTGGAGACTCCCCAGCTGCTCGTGATGGCGACGTTGCGCTGCTCATTGCCGAGTACGGAGCGCTTGACGCACGCATTCAGCGGAGCGCGGAGCTGGTTGCACGCGGGGAGACGGCACTGCTAGCCGATGACGACCTGGATGCGCTTGTCCGCGACTGCGGGGAGCTTAGCGCGCGTCTGGGCCTTGCGGACGATGCCGGCTCTGCAACTAAGGACCTGTCTCTCGGCAAGATGCTAGAGCGCTTGCAGCGCTCCGCGCGCGACACCAGCAGCAAAGTGTCTGAAGGCACTTCCTTTGTTGGGCGCGGCATGCGGCTGCTCGGGGAGGATGTCTCCAACAGCGCGACACTATTCTCGCGCGTCCTCCTGGGATCCACTCTGAAACCGCGTGAAGTGCAGGCGCTGCGACGCACCAGCCGTGACGTGCTCACCTTTGTGCCGTTCATTATCATCCTGGTCGCACCCATCACACCGGTGGGTCACGTGCTCGTGTTCAGCTTCTTGCAGCGCTACTTCCCGGGCTTGTTCCCTTCCCAGTTCACACAGCGCAGGCAAGATCTGTATCGGAAGTACGAGGAACTCAGGGGCCAACTAGAGGCGGCGCAAGAGGCTGCAGTTGAGGGGATAGAGGCTGCGGCACTCAAGCGCGCGGCTCAAGTAGTAGCGGGGCTCACGCGTGGAGACGGCTTGCCGGATGAGGTTGACGTGCAGAATGATGAAGCTGTTAAGGACCTGCAGCAGCGCACGGATGAGGTTGCGAAAGCCATGGCCGAGGAGACCGTCGAGGCAACAAAAGACTAGTGCTCTAGAGTGAAATTGACTAGTTGTCATTCCAGATGCACACTGCGCTGCCGCGAAAGTTGGACCCCAGATCGTGGCGTGCTTTTTGCAAGTGGTGTCGCCTTTTTGCCCGAAGGCAGTGTCTCCTTCACGTGCGCTACCGACAGGGCGTGGTCAAGAGCGATCTGCTCAATGCAAGTCGCGCTGAAGTACAGCACGACGCAGATGAGGAAAGCAGCCCACAGCCTTGTGAGCATGCCAGCAGGTTTCGACTGGCAGGAGCAGAGAGCGTGTGAGTTCACAAGTCACAAGCTACACAGTTCGCACAAGATGAGCGTACCCCCAGGCTGGAGGCGGGCGCGGATAGAGCTGCCAATGCGTCATGTAGCCATCGCTTGGCCTGTGCTGATGGCGGCAGGACAAGGTCCAGGACACCCCCCACGCGTTCCACGAACACAGCGCGTGTCTGGACATGGAAGATGATGGTGAATATGGCGCACTGCCACAGCGGCTTGATGATGCCCTTGCCCATGAGGACACCCCCTAAGAACGAGGGCAGGGCCATGCCGAATGTGCCACAGCACATGCCGCACAGATCAAACGCCGGGTTGGGGATAGATGCCAGCAAGACCAGGGCCCAGAAGCCGTGGCGCTGGAGCACGTACACCATCCACGTCTGCACGTCGTTGCGAGTGAGAGACCAGGTGAGCAACATGCGATGCAGCGGCACATCACACCTGGATGCGGTTGAACATGCCACCCTCATCGCTACCCGTCTGCTCTGCCACGAACTCAGCGACCTTGGTGTCGCGCGTCTGCGCAGCGACACGCTGAGATTTGCGGCGACCAGCAGTGCGCATGGCAGCTGCTCTGGCCACCAGGTATGGCGGCACCTCCCCCAACGCGGTGCCTACGCCCCAGATGATGTTTGCCACCACCGTCTGCCCAGCATGTAATGGTGTCAGCGTCATCGCTGAGCGGTAAACGCGCAGAAAGTACACACCTTTGCCATGAGGGGAGCCAACGACAGGGGGCCCGACACGCCATCCGCGTCGCAGGGAAAAAGCTCCACCGCTCCCATCGCAAACCAGATGTTGCGAGTGCTATCGAAGTGCAAATGCCCGCACGTCTCGGCGGAGCGGCACACCTGTGAGTGTGAGCCCAAAACAAGACTGAGTTGCGCGAGCACAAACGCGGCACAAGCAGATAATACGCACCTTCGCAATGTGGGGAAACAAGAACAGGATGCCGGAGTGCAGGCCAGAGCCGAGGCCAATGGAGCTGAGGACGCCGAGTCCCAGCCACCACGTCGTGAACCAAGCCAGGTGCTCCACCTGCGCCAAGACCCCATACGCTTGCCATCCCAGGTGGCGCGCAGCCATGCGGAGACAGGCGTACGTGCACGCCGGCAGGAGCGCCCAGGTGCGCACCCAGCGCCAGGCCACGGCAGTTTGCGCGGTAACGACCTCCGCAAATAGGCAAAGCGTCTTCATAGGCGCCCGGTACAACGATATGTCCCCAACGATATCGATATCCTCTAGCTGGATAGGCTCGCTCAGGCGACGCGACAGGCGCCGCGACAGCGGAATACTGCGTGGAGGGGACATGAAAGGCCTTTCCACTTTGCGCGACTGCTCCTGTGTGTGAACCGCAGCTATCGCCCCCGCATCTTCCGGTCACAGATCTTCGCGCGTAGCACAAGCAGAAGCACGGATGGATCGCTCTGCAGGGTGAAAGACTCCTTGACACGTCACGTGAGTCACCTGACTCAAGTCAGTACGCGTGCAGCACGCACTCAGTACGTTACATAGTATACAGCACTGCGATGCCCTAAGTTCACCGTGCGCTTCTCCCGCTCTTTCCGCCAGCAACCGCACGCATCTTGGGCGAGTTGCTTCCACGCTTGCCGCCGCCATTCTGCGGTGCGCCAGCGTAGAGGCCCATGGCGGCATTGATGAGCGCATCCTTGTCAGGTACATTCCCCATGCGCAGTGCCCAGGCGGAGCTATCATCGTCTCCGGCAGCGCCGCTGCTTCGGCGGGGGCCTGCACCCACCTGGCTCTCCACATCGTACGGGCGCGCGGACACCACTACCTTGTGGTCAGCGTCCCGGCTCCTTACCTCGACCAGGGGCATGCGGCCCAGCAGCAGGTCGTCGACACTCGTTTGCGTATCGTGTGCCACCCACAGGCCACGCTCTCGCATCTCAATGACTGTGGGGAATGTAGGCGGCCCTTTGCGCTCCAGAATCGTCTTCTGTGTGCCCCGCGACCGCGCCTCGTCGTCTCCCAAGGTGACGCTCTGGATGCCGCCCACGAGGTCGCTCAAGGTTGGGTTCTTCAGCAGGTTTGCAAGAACCTGACCATGGGCAGTGGCCACCAGCTGCACACCGCGCTCCGCAATCGTGCGGCACGCCAGCGCCTCTGCCTCGGTGCTGACCTCGTCCACGATGACCACCTCCGGCATGTGGTTCTCGACAGCCTCAATCATTAGATGATGCTGCTGTGATGGGTCCGCCACCTGCATGCGCCGCGCGCCTCCGATGGCTGGGTGCGGAATGTCACCGTCGCCGCCGATCTCGGAGGACGTGTCAATAATGACCACCCGCTTGTGGAAGTCGTCGGACAGAATGCGGGCCAGCTCACGAATCACGGTGGTCTTGCCAACGCCTGGCCGACCGAGCAGCAGTAGACTGTCGGGCGAGTCGAGCAGGTCGCGAATCTGCGTGTGGGTGCACACACAACTGAGATGATGCATGAGTGCGAACGAGAAGAAGGCCGGGAGACGCACCATGTCTGCATGGCCCGTCACTGCGCGCCCGACACGACATGTGAGGCCGATGATTTTGCCCCGGCGGTTGCGTATGCAGCTGATGCGGTGCAGCGTGCCTGGCAGGCCTGCGCGGTTATCCCCTCCGAAGTCGCCCAGCTGCGCAGCGGCAGCCTCCAGCTCCTCGTACGTGACCTCCGCTTCACGCAGCTCCTCCCCCCCGGGCACCTCCAGGAAGCGGGCCTCTGGGCGCCGTCCCAAGTCGAGCACTATTTCGAGCAGCGTGCCGCGCTTGGAGGACGTCTCGAGGCACCGCCGCACGTCGGGGGGCAGCACCTGCAGGCGTGTGCCGAGGGACGTCGGGTGAGCACACGCGCAAAGAGGCGCAGTCGCTCTAGTGCAGCTCGCGAGCGCCTCGGAGAGAGGGCTGCGCGCGCACAGAGCAGTGCAGTGGCTATTGTGCGGCCCGCCAGAGGTCGAAGGACCCCATTCCCAGTCCGACGTCGTGTGCCGGACTTCATATTTGAACGCACCCGCAGCAGGCTGTCCAAGTCGTCGCGAACCGTCACGCCTGAGTCTTCCTCGATGCAGCTATCACTGGAATACGCGCGCGCTGGGTCAGTATTCCGCTCGGGCGCGCGCGTGGAGCATAGCCACGATTTGCAAACAGGGTCCCCGACTCCAGAGTCCACTGAGGCGCTGGAATAGCCGCACACGGGGTCGCAAGCGAGCACGCACCCTTCGCCAGCGTTGCAGGGCGCCATGCTGCGACACACGTGCCGTCCCGGGCCTGGGGCGCGGTGTTAGTTACAGGTCGTTGACAACGTTTGTGCCAAAGAGAGCACCTGTGACGCGCACGCGCTTCGCACGCGCGACAGCTGCCAAGCTGATGCGCTGCTGAACTCCTGTCGGCAGTGAGCGGAGCTGCACCCGGTGCATTGCAGGTTGTTGAAGCTGTTGGAGCATCTTGCTGCGTGCGCTCTACCAGACACGCGCACGCCAAAGCGCTTGAAGAGCAGTGGCAAGTGCTTTAATACGCGTTTCGCAAAGGTTCAAGGTCTTGGCGGCGATGACGTCACCGCTTATGGATGAATGGATTACACGACTGCAGCCTCGTCTGGCAAGGACGGCAGCAGCTCCGGAGCGTACCGCTGAGCGTGTTCCCGCGCGTAGGGCAGCGTCCCCATCTCCGTGATTCGGCTTATTGTCCGGTCTTTGGCGAAGCCCACGTTGTCATCCACGCAAATCTCCTCCGCCGAAGCTGAGGCTGCACGATAGTCCGCCTGCGTCTTGATGCGCCTGAATAGCTCGGCTGGCGGGCCTGCAGCAGCAAAGACGAGGCGCACTCGATGCTCGTAGGCAACGTCAACGAGCGTAACTAGACGGTATGCGGCAGCCCGGTTGTCGGCGACGAAGCTAGGCACACCGTCAATCAAAATAGTGTGATAACGCTGGCACAGCGCTATGTAATCGGCTGCTGCCACGGGCTGCTCGCAGAGTGCACTGAAAGAGAAGGACGCAACTTTGCCAGCTGCAAGAGGCACACGCAGCGTGCGTCCCATGGCCACATCAATCGTGGCTGGCTGCGGCGTTTCTCCTGGGCCAAGGATGCGCAGCACGCAATGCAGCTCAAAGGAAGCCTTGGGGCCTGTGAAGTACAGAGGGGTGGCCAGCTTGCGGGCCAGCATGCGGTAATCCTGCGCCCCCTGGATGTCATGCACCTCGCAGCGCTGCTTCAAGAGCTCAATAAATGGCAAGAACAAGGGGCGCTGCAGGCCGCCCTCGTATAGTTTATCTGGAGCGCGGTTGCTGGTGCTCACCTGCATTCGCTCACGCGCAGGGATCAGTGGCAGAAGTGATGGCGCCCTGCATATGTTGCGCACCAGTACTAAGCCGCAGTCAAAGAGGTGTTGGAAGAGGCGCTTTAGAATCATGGCATCCGCAACATCAGTGACCATGAACTCATCCAGGCACAGCACAGTCATCGAGCCACCACTGACGCTGCCCCGCGAGCGTGCCAAGCTCTGCAATCAAGCGGATGACACGCTGTTAGATAGCAGTTGCTACTGAGATTTGAGCAAGAGGAACGTGCCTTTGCCACCTCGTGCAGAGGGTCTTCCACGGCCTTCAGCTCCCTCAACAGACGGTGGACGTCAAGCATGAAGTCGTGGAAGTGGACCTAACAGTTTTGAAGGACAGGGGTGTCAGTGGGAGAAAGAGGAACGACAGGGAGTTGAATGCAGCCTGGCGGCGCCAACATGTTCCGCTGCGCACCCTTTTTTTGCGCACAGTCGGCGGCAGGGCATCATAGAAGAGGTCCATGAGCATGGTCTTGCCCGCACCGACGCCGCCATAGAGGTACAGCCCCTTCACGTTGTGAGCTGACTCCGCTGATATCTCAGGCGCCCCCCCAGTCAGCAGGCTCCACAGCTTCCAGCGCGCGGGCGAGCCCTCATCCACAGCGTCCACGAGCGTCAGACCGCTGGAGCGCGGCAGCTGCGACGCAGACACCGTGCCGCCGGCGACGTCTTCCCACAAGCGCTGCAGCTTGTTCACTGTCACCAGCTGCGTGTGTAGGCAGGATACCACAGGGAATGTTGCGCCATGTCAGCACGAAAGTTCGACTACAGTGCGGCCGCGCTTTGAGAAGTCCGACAGCTCCGCGTTGGTCTGACGAGCAGATCACCCACGTCAAGGACACGTGCCTGCTGTGGGTCCGCCCTGTATTTGCCGCGCTGCACGGCCGTATCGTACAGAGTTAATGGACCAACTGCGCCAACTGCCGGCGGTTCTTCCAACGCTGCAGCGGCGTGCTGCGACCTCAAGCTGGGTGCTGACGGCAATAGGGCCTCCAGGCGGACGCGCCTGGAGCGACTCAGGTGTCGGCTGCAGCCGCGCAGCAATGACATGATTGCGTGGGATCACTACGCATGCATCGATGAGATGGGCGCCACGGACTGGGCGAGGAGAACGCTGTAAATCTGGCGCCTGTCGCATTAACGGTGGGGCACATCCGCTGCCATCACTCTTCACGTTCAGGGCAATAGTGATTAACATTGACATCTATGGTTCGCTTGGCGGCGATGAGCTGTAGACCACATTGTCAGAGCTTGGCAACGATCAGCTGGAACGTGGCGTTCACCTGGGGATGCAACTTGCAGACAACG
>Ga0164296_1005275_pt1 | contig 11391 bp, 7 predicted proteins | sample GEODES057metaG_FD_113533 | JGI IMG/M metagenome (GOLD analysis project Ga0164296, IMG submission 113533) | Dystrophic lake water microbial communities from Trout Bog Lake, Wisconsin, USA - GEODES057 metaG | ecosystem: Environmental > Aquatic > Freshwater > Lake | place: USA: Trout Bog Lake... | reverse complement strand
CTGATTTTTGGACTGAACTATGGCTACGGCAAGTTCGTCCTGTTCCTTTTCCAGAAGTAAATCGACAAACGAACGGCATCGACTAATGACGAGTGACAACGAGACCATGGAGACCAGCGGCGACGACGCATTTGTCGCGGCCGAACTAGTGATCGACGAACTCACGACTTCCGGTGACGACATCGAACTTGTTGAGACCGTTATCGATGAGGTTGTCGCCAGCGATGGCTCCGTCGCCATCGTGGAGACCACCATCGATGAGGTCATCCACGCAGATGGCTCAGTCGACGTCACCGAAAGCGTCGAGGTCGACCTCCTTGACGATGAGTACGACGATGACGACGAAGACTTCGGCCCCATTGTGGAGAGCCCCTACGACCGACCTGGACGTTGGTATGTCGTGCACACCTACTCGGGTTACGAGAACAAGGTCAAGGGCAACCTGGAGAACGTGATCGTGTCACGCTCCATGGAAGAGTCTGTCTACGAGATCGTCATCCCCATGGAAGACGTCGTGGAGTTCAAGGGTGGCAAAAAGGTCACGGTGTCGAAGAAGGTCTTCCCTGGCTACATCTTGGTTCGCATGGACCTTGACGATGACAACTGGGCGGCCGTTCGTGGCACCCCGGGCGTCACGGGTTTCGTCGGAAGCGGCACTCGCCCGGTCCCACTGAGCCGCAAGGAAGTTGAAAACATCCTGCACGTTGAGATCATTGGTGGCGACCAGGCTCCTGCCAAGCGCAGCCGTCCTCGCCTCGAGTACGAAGTTGGCGAGACCGTCCGGGTCAAGGAAGGTCCCTTCGCTGACTTCTCAGGGCAGATCGACGAAATCAATGAGGACCAACTCAAGGTCAAAGTGCTCGTCAACATCTTCGGCCGTGAAACGCCGGTCGAACTTGAATTCAGTCAGGTCGCAAAGCTCTAGGCCCTCGGCCCACGAGACGAAACGCATTCGAAGAAAGAGAAGGAACAACCAATGGCCCCCAAGAAGGTCCTCGCAGTCGTCAAAATTCAGCTCGAAGCAGGTGGCGCTACTCCTGCACCTCCGGTCGGTACCGCACTTGGACCGCACGGTATTCAGACCATGGATTTCTGCAAGCAGTACAACGAGAAGACCGAGTCAATGCGCGGCACCGTTGTCCCTGTTGAGATCTCCATCTACGAAGACCGAACCTTCAGCTTCATCCTGAAGACGCCTCCGACCCCAGTTCTCCTGCGTCAGGCTGCTGGTCTTGCAAAGGGTGCACAAACTGCTGGTCGTGAAACCGTCGGCAGCGTGACCGATGCACAGATCACCGAGATCGCAACTACCAAACTCCCTGACCTCAACACGGACGACATCGAACAGGCAAAATTGCAAGTTGCCGGTACGGCACGTTCAATGGGCATCAAGGTCGCGGGCTAAGGCCCAGTACACGTCGAAGAACAAAGAAGGAACTATGAGCCAGCACGGCAAGAACTACACCGACTCCTTGAAGGCAGTCGACCGCGAAGCACAGATTTCGATCGGGGCAGGCGTTGACCAAGTCAAGGCACTGTCAAAGGCAAAGTTTGACGAGACCGTTGAACTCGCGATTCGACTCGGCGTCGACCCTCGAAAGGCAGACCAAATCGTTCGCGGAACGCTCTCTCTCCCCGCAGGCATTGGTAAGGACGTTCGTGTCGCCGTTGTGGCGGCAGGCGACCAGGCTGCAGCTGCGCGTGAGGCTGGCGCCGACCACGTGGGCGCCGATGACCTCATCGCCAAGATGAACGAAGGATTCTTGGACTTTGACATCCTGATTGCCACCCCTGACCTCATGGGCCAAGTCGGCACCTTGGGTCGCGTGCTCGGCCCTCGAGGCCTCATGCCAAACCCGAAGACGGGCACGGTCACCATGGACGTGGCCAAGGCCGTCGCGGAATTCAAGGCAGGGCGCATTGAGTACCGTACCGACAAGATTGGCAACATCCACGTCCCCGTGGGCAAGGTCTCGTTCTCGAAAGAGAACTTGGTGGCCAACATTCACGCCGTGATCGACGAACTCAACCGTGTGAAGCCTGCTTCAGCCAAGGGCCGCTACATGCTCTCGGTAACCATCAGTTCCACCATGAGCCCTGGTATCCACCTGGACCCTTCCTTGTCGGACACTGAAGAGCTCGTCACCGCGTAGGACGCAGTTTGCTCTCTCTCCGGAGAAGGGCTACAGTTTCAACTCCCGTGCCCAGCTAACGCTGGACACCACAGATCGAATACACGACGCCGAAGACATCCGGTGCCGCCACAAGCGGCGTAAAGGGCAGATTTTGCCCGCCTGACGAGGTGCTCTCAGCAAGGCCCATGGCTTTGCGGGTGAGTCAACTCGTCTTCCGGATAACTGAGGCCCCGATGCCGGGGAAACCGGTGGAGGACTTGAAGATGGACAACCCAAGGCCAGAAAAGATCGCTGTTATTGACGAGGTGCGAGGCCGCGCCGAAGAGTCAACAGCATCAGTCGCAGCCGAATACCGTGGCTTGACTGTTGCCGAAATGGCACAACTTCGCCGCAGCCTGCGTGCTGTGGGCGGTGACTTCAAGGTGTTCAAGAACACCCTGGTCAAGCGTGCAATCTCCGGCACTGCTCACGAGCCCCTCAGCGACCTCCTCACGGGTCCGACGGGAATTGCTTTCGTTCAAGGTGACGTGAGCGCAGTAGCCAAGGCTCTCAAGGAGTTCGCTGCAGCCAACCCCGCTCTGGTCGTCAAGGGCGGTGTCCTCGATGGCGCAGCCCTGGACGCAAAAGCACTGAAGGCTCTCGCCGATCTGCCAAGCCGCGAGGTTCTCCTCGCCCGTTTGGCTGGCTTGATTGCCTCGCCGATGACGTCACTGGCCGGCTTGATGAAGGCCGTTCCACAGAGTTTCGCCTACGGCCTCAAGGCTTTGATCGAGTCAAAGCCAGCAGAAGCTGCGCCAGCAGCAGAAGCGCCAGCGGCAGAAGAGACCTCATCGGAAGTTGCGCCAGAAGCTGACGCAGTCGCCGAGGAGGCTCCTCAGGAAGAAGCACCCGCTGCAGAGGAAGTTGCCAGCGACGACGCACCGGTTGACGCTGCTGCGCACGACACACCCGCCGAGGAAGCTCAGGCTGAGCCTGCAGCAGACGAAGCCTAATTTTTATCCACACAACCGACTAACTGATCGATAAACGAAAGGAAATACCATGGCAGGAACCCTGACCAAGGACCAGATCCTCGACGGCATTGCCGAGCTCTCCGTGATCGAGCTCAGCGAGCTGCTGAAGGACTTCGAAGAGCGCTTCGGCGTGACCGCAGCAGCCCCAGTGGCCGTTGCAGCAGCTCCTGCTGCCGGTGGCGCAGGTGGCGGCGACGCCGCTGCTGACGAGAAGAGCGACTTCGACGTCATTCTCACCGACGCTGGTGACAAGAAGATCCAGGTCATCAAGGAAGTCCGTGCACTGACGTCACTCGGCCTCAAGGAAGCCAAGGACCTCGTTGACGCTGCTCCAAAGCCAGTCCTCGAGAAGGTTTCTAAGGACGACGCCGAGAAGGCAAAGGCTGCCCTTGAGGGTGCCGGCGCCACCGTCGAGCTTCAGTAACACGCTTTTTGCGGTCTCAAGCACCCACTTCTCCGTCGTGTGGCGGTGAAGTGGGTGCTTGACGCAGACGCTGGCTCTCTCTAGGGTCAGGCACAGCACAAGGCATCTTGAGGCGCTTGCGGGGCTTCCCCGCAAGTCTCTGTTGTGCTCTCTCCTTTTTGGGACTAGCATCGCCTGAGCCGTGTTTTTCTCGTCTGCTCGCGCCACAGCCATTGTGCTGTTCCACGCGTCCTGACGTCGGAATCTGGCCTTTGCCTATCCGCCGAACCTCTACTACAGCCGACCCCAAGCAGTTCCCACCAGGGAGGAGATGACCGTTGTCTTCACGGTCCAGAAGCCCCGAGCGCGTTTCATTTGCCAACATTGACGAGGCATTGCCACTGCCTGACTTGATCGCTATCCAGCGTGACAGTTTCCAGTGGTTCCTCGACAAGGGTTTGAAAGAAGCGTTTAACGACATCAGCCCGATCGAGGATTTCACCGGTCGCCTGAGCCTCGAACTTGAGTTCGATCCCACGGATCCGGACCTGCGTCCACCACCGAAGTTCACGGTGGAGGAATGCAAGGAAAAGGACATGACCTATGCCGCACCTGTGTTTGTGCGCGCTCGGTTCATGAACGCCGACACGGGTGAAATCAAGGAACAGACGGTCTTCATGGGTGACTTCCCCCGCATGACCGACCGTGGCACCTTCGTGGTCAACGGCACCGAGCGTGTCGTCGTCTCCCAGCTGGTCCGTTCTCCTGGTGTGATCTTTGCTCCTGGCCGTGACGCCAAGACCCTCTTCACCGGAACCATCCACCCCTACCGTGGTGAGTGGATTGAGTTCGACATTGAGAACAAGCCCAACAAGGACGTCACTGCAGGCACCCGAGTGGCTCGCAAGCGTCGTTTGTCGCTGTTCGTTCTGCTTCGTGCCTTGGGTTACGAGGACGAGGCCTTCTACGACAAGTTCGTTCGTCACTTCGACTTCCTCGAAGGGCAATGGGCCAAGGAACAGGGAACGATTGAATCTCGCGAGCAAGCGCTGCTCGAGATCTACAAGCGCGCCCGTCCGGGCGAGCCCCTGAGCGCAGAGTCTGCTCGTCAGTACTTTGAGAACGCCTTCTTCAACCCAAAGCGCTACGACCTCACTCGAGTTGGTCGCTACAAGTTGAACCGAAAGCTCGGCCCAGAAATCGACAAGATCCAAGACATTCTTGGTATCAAGCTCGACAAGCCTGCTCAGGACCAAGGCACCCTTGCTCCCGCTGAAATCTTGGCGGCCAGCACCTACATGTTGCATTTGGCCAAGACGATGGCGGACGCCGAGACGAACTACCGGATCGACGACCAGGACCACTTCGCCAACCGCCGTATCCGCAGCGTTGGTGAATTGATCCAGAACCAGGTTCGTGTGGGACTTTCCCGCATGGAGCGCGTGGTTCGTGAGCGCATGAGCACCCAGGACGTCGAGGCCATCACACCCCAGACCCTGATCAACATTCGCCCCGTGGTTGCTGCGACCAAGGAATTCTTTGGTACGTCACAGTTGAGTCAGTTCATGGACCAGAACAACCCGCTGTCGGGTCTGGCTCACAAGCGTCGACTCTCTGCACTTGGACCAGGTGGTCTGTCGCGTGAGCGGGCTGGTTTCGAAGTTCGAGACGTGCACTCCTCGCACTACGGCCGCATGTGCCCAATTGAGACGCCAGAAGGTCCGAACATTGGTCTGATTGGCTCCTTGGCGACCTACGCACGAGTCAACGACTACGGCTTCATCGAGACCCCGTACCGCAAGGTTGTGAAGGGACGCGTCACCGAAGAGATCGTGTATCTCGACGCAGCAGAGGAAGAGCAGTTCGTTATCGCTCAGGCCAACGCATCACTTGACGCCAAGGGCAACTTCCTCGAAGAGCGCGTGCTCGTTCGTCGTGGCCCCGCCGGCACTGGTGCTCGCATGGGCGCACACAACGCCAGCTATTCGTCGACCACCTCTGAGATCGACTTCGTGCCACCCGCAGAAGTCGACCTCATTGACGTCAGTCCAAAGCAGATCATCTCGGTCTCGACCGCGTTGATCCCCTTCGTCGAACACGACGACGCAAACCGTGCCCTGATGGGTGCCAACATGCAGAAGCAGGCAGTGCCGCTGGTTGTGCCAGAGGCTCCCTACATCGGCACTGGCATCGAAGCTCGTGCGGCACGTGACGCTGGTGACGTGATCGTTGCTGAAGGTGACGGAACTGTTGTCGAGGTCACTGGTGACCACGTCGTTGTCGAGTACAAGTCTGGCCAAAAGGACCGGAACGGTGCCGTACTCGGGAAGAAGACCTACCGCTTGGCGAAGTTCCGTCGCTCCAACCAGAACACATGCATTAACCAACGTGCCCTCGTCTTTGAAGGCGACAAGTTGGTGACCGGTGATCTGATTGCTGATGGGCCTTCGACGCACAACGGTGAATTGGCGCTCGGAAAGAACCTCCTCGTGGCCTTCATGCCATGGGAGGGCTACAACTACGAAGACGCCATCATCCTGTCTGAGCGCCTCGTGCGTGACGACGTGCTGACGTCGATTCACATTGAAGAGCACGAAATCGATGCACGTGACACCAAACTCGGTGCCGAAGAAATCACCCGGGACATCCCGAACTTGTCAGAGGAAATCCTCGCTGACCTCGACGAGCGCGGCATCATCCGTGTTGGTGCAGAGGTTGGTCCTGGTGACGTCCTCGTCGGTAAGGTCACGCCGAAGGGTGAAACCGAGCAGACCCCAGAAGAGCGTCTGCTCCGCGCAATCTTTGGTGAGAAGGCTCGCGAAGTTCGAGACACCTCGCTCAAGGTCCCACACGGTGAGTCCGGCAAGGTCATTGACGTGCGTGTCTTCAACCGAGAGAACGGCGACGAACTGCCTCCGGGCGTGAATGAACTCGTTCGTGTCTACGTGGCGCAGAAGCGCAAGATCTCGGAAGGTGACAAGCTCGCTGGCCGTCACGGCAACAAGGGTGTCATCTCCAAGATCCTGCCCGTCGAAGACATGCCCTACATGGCTGACGGCACCCCAGTTGACATCATCTTGAACCCACTTGGCGTGCCGTCTCGAATGAACGTTGGCCAGGTGCTCGAAAGTCACCTTGGCTATGGCGCCCGTCACGGGTGGAAGGGACTTGAGGTCAACGAAGGCGTTGGCACCTCAGGCAAGGCAGATGGTGCGGTGCGCAAGACGCGCCCACGTACGACGCCTGCTGCGTGGGTCGCCACGCCCGCCTTCGATGGCGCGCACTGGGATGAGGAAGAAGAAGCGGGCAAGCACCCGACGATTCAGAACATCTTGCGTGACCTCAACTCGGACTCGGCCAACGGCGATGTCCAGATTGGTGACGACGGCAAGATCCAACTCTTCAACGGTCGTACCGGTGAGGCATACGACAACCCGATCTCGGTGGGGTACGTCTACATCCTCAAGCTTGCGCACCTTGTCGATGACAAGATCCACGCTCGCTCGACTGGTCCGTACTCGATGATTACGCAGCAGCCCCTCGGTGGTAAGGCACAGTTCGGTGGTCAGCGCTTCGGTGAAATGGAAGTGTGGGCTCTCGAGGCCTATGGCGCCGCCTACGCACTGCAAGAGTTGCTCACCATCAAGTCCGACGACGTGCTGGGCCGAGTCAAGGTCTACGAAGCCATCGTCAAGGGCGAGAACATTCCAGAGCCAGGCATTCCTGAGTCCTTCAAGGTGCTCATCAAGGAAATGCAGTCTCTGTGCCTCGACGTTGAAGTGCTCAACGACGAAGGCCAGCAGATTGAGATGGCAGAAATCGACGAGGACGTCTTCAGGGCGGCCGAGGAGCTGGGGATTGACATCTCCCGCCCCGAGCGCGGTTCTGACGAAGAAGACGCACGTCGCGCAGCAGAGAGGAACCTTGTTCGATGACCAAGTTGGACGTGAACACTTTTGATCAGCTGCGGATCGGTTTGGCAACGGCCGACTCCATCCGTGGTTGGTCCAATGGTGAAGTCAAGAAGCCTGAAACCATCAACTACCGCACGCTGCGTCCCGAAAAGGACGGCCTCTTCTGCGAGAAGATCTTCGGTCCAACCAAGGACTGGGAGTGCTACTGCGGGAAGTACAAGCGGGTGCGTTTTAAGGGCATCATCTGTGAGCGTTGTGGCGTTGAAGTCACGCGTTCAAAGGTGCGTCGTGAGCGCATGGGTCACATTGAGTTGGCCGCTCCTGTGGTGCACATCTGGTACCTCCGCGGCACGCGTTCGTGGTTGGCCTACTTGTTGATGGGCACAGAGCCCCGTGAGGAGCTCAAGGCCAAGCAGCTTGAGAAGGTCATCTACTTCGCTGCCAACTTGGTCACCTGGGTTGACGAGGACAAGCGTCACAACGACCTGCCTGAGCTCGAGGTGGAACTGCGCGAGGAAATCGCTGAGATTGAAAAGCGTCGTGACTTGGATGTCGATCGGCGTTTCAAAGCGCTCGAGGCTGAACTCGTCGAGCTTGAGAAGGACGGCGCCAAGGACGCGGAAATCAAGGCGCGCCAGAAGTTGGTGGACAAGGAAATCGGCTCGATCCGCGATCGCGCCGCTGAAGACATCGACATCGCTACTCGTGCCCTCGCCGAACTTAAGAGCTTGCACAGCCGCAAGATCATCGAAGACGAGTTGTTGTGGCGTGAACTTCGGATCCGTTACGAGGACTACTTCGAAGGCGGCATGGGCGCAGAGACGATCACTGCCCTGATCGACCGCATTGACTTGGACGCAGAAGAAGTGAAGTTGCGCGAACAAGTCGAAGCCGCCGACGGCCGCAAGCCTCTCTCGGCGCAGCGTCGCCAGAAGGCCATTAAGCGCCTCAAGATCGTTTCGGCCTTCAACCGTCGTGATGAGAATGGTCGTCGCATCAACGACCCTTCCGCCATGGTGCTTGGCGCCGTGCCGGTGATTCCTCCAGACCTGCGCCCCATGGTGCAGCTCGATGGTGGTCGTTTTGCTACCTCTGACCTCAATGACTTGTACCGCCGCGTGATCAACCGGAACAACCGACTCAAGCGTCTGCTTGACCTCGGTGCTCCTGAGATCATCGTGAACAACGAAAAGCGCATGCTGCAAGAAGCTGTTGACGCCCTCTTTGACAACGGCCGTCGTGGCCGTCCTGTCACGGGTCCCGGCAACCGCCCCTTGAAGTCGCTTTCCGACATGCTCAAGGGTAAGCAAGGCCGTTTCCGTCAGAACCTGCTGGGCAAGCGAGTCGACTACTCAGGCCGTTCGGTCATTGTGGTGGGCCCGAACCTGCAGCTGCACCAGTGTGGTCTGCCCAAGCTCATGGCTCTGGAACTCTTCAAGCCCTTCGTGATGAAGCGTCTTGTCGACAAGGAACTGGCGCAGAACATCAAGTCTGCGAAGCGCATGGTTGAGCGTCGCAAGCCCCAGGTTTGGGACGTGCTCGAAGACGTCATCAAAGAGCACCCCGTGCTCTTGAACCGTGCCCCCACCTTGCACCGTTTGGGTATTCAGGCGTTCGAGCCCCAGCTCGTCGAAGGCAAGGCGATCCAGGTCCACCCTCTGGTGTGCACCGCATTCAACGCTGACTTCGATGGTGACCAGATGGCAGTCCACCTGCCCTTGTCGGCTGAGGCTCAGGCTGAAGCACGTGTGCTGATGCTCAGTGCCAACAACATCCTTTCGCCAGCTACCGGTCGTCCCATCACCGTTCCTTCTCAGGACATGGTCTTTGGTGCGTACTACTTGACCCTCGAAGTTGATGGGGCCAAGGGCGAAGGTCAGGCCTATCGTCACCCCTACGAAATTGAAGCTGCCTTGGACGCCGGAGACGTCGCCCTGCACGCCAAGATTTCGCTGCGGCCCGACTCCGACTCTGTGCTCGGCGACCGTTTCCGGTCTGCCGGTATTGAGCCCGATGAGAACGGACGCTTCGAGCTGGTGACCACGCCTGGTCGGGTTCTGTTCAACGAGGGGCTCCCTATGGAGTTCCGTTTCGTGAACGAATTGATCTCGAAGCGCACGACGCCCATTGGCGCCATCGTCGAAGAACTCAGCGCTGGCTGGGGACGTAAGGAAGTTGCTGCATCCCTCGACCGCATCAAGGCCATGGGTTTCCGTTACGCCTCGAAGTCGGGTTTGACCATTTCGATCAACGACGTGCAGACGCCGCCTGAGAAGGCCGCAATTCTGGACCGTTACGAAAAGGAAGCCGAAAAGGCAGAGACGCAGTACAAGCGAGGCATCATTACCGACGACGAGCGTCGCCAGAAAGAGGTTGAAATTTGGACCTCGGCGAACTCTGAAGTTGGTCGTGCCATGGAGCAAAACCTCGAAACCTTTGAGTTCAACCCCCTCAACATGATGGTGGACTCTGGTGCTCGTGGTAATGCACAGCAGATCCGTCAGATCGCCGGTATGAAGGGACTTGTGTCGAACCCTCGTGGTGAGATGATTCCTCGTCCTATCAAGTCGTCGTTCCGTGAAGGCCTCTCGGTCCTCGAGTACTTCATCTCGACACACGGTGCTCGTAAGGGTCTTGCGGACACTGCACTTCGGACTGCTGACTCTGGTTACCTGACCCGTCGTCTTGTTGACGTCGCCCAGGAACTCATCATCCGTCAGATCGACTGTGAGACCACACGTGGTATCTGGATTGAGAACGTGGAGCCTGACACTGCAGGCAAGCGTTCCTATCTCGAGACTCGTGCCTATGGTCGTGCGCTCTGTGATGACGTCACGCTGTCGAATGGCACGACCATTCCCGCAGGTGTCATGTTGAGCGATGAAGACGTTGCCGCTATGCGCGACGACGCATCGATCAATCGCATCCGTGTTCGCTCCACTCTGACCTGTGAGGCCAAGAAGGGCATTTGCGTGCTCTGCTACGGCCAGTCGCTGGCCACGGGCAACCTGATCGAGCTTGGTGAGGCCGTCGGCGTCATTGCAGCCCAGTCCATTGGTGAGCCTGGTACCCAGTTGACCATGCGTACCTTCCACGCCGGTGGTGTGGCTGGTTCGGACATCACCCACGGTCTGCCTCGAGTCGTCGAGCTCTTCGAAGCTCGCACGCCAAAGGGTGCGGCAGTTCTGGCTCACCACTCTGGTGTGGTCCGTGTCGAAGAAGAAGACGCAGGCCGAGTCATTACCGTCGTTGCTGACAACGGTGAAGAGCAGGTCGAATTGGTTCCCTTGCGGGCCCACCTTGAAGTTGCCAATGGCCAAGAAGTGGCCGCTGGTGATGCACTGGTCGAAGGACCCAAGGACCCCAAGGAACTCCTTGAGGTTCGTGGTGAGCGTGAGACCCAGCAGTACCTCGTTGAAGAGGTGCAGAAGGTCTATCGCGACCAGGGTGTATCGATTCACGACAAGCACATTGAACTCATCGTTCGTCAGATGCTGCGTCGGCGGAATGTGGCGGAGCCGGGTGACAGTCCGTTCTTGCCAGGCCAGCAGGTTGATGCGGCGATCTACGTTGAGATCAACCGGGAATTGGTTGCCGAAGGCAAGCGTCCTGCCGAAGCTCGTATTGAGCTGATGGGTATCACCAAGGCATCGCTTGCCACGGACAGCTGGCTCTCGGCCGCCTCCTTCCAGGAGACGACTCGAGTCCTGACCGAGGCCGCTATCGAAGGCCGTTCCGACAACCTCTACGGTTTGAAGGAAAACATCATCATCGGCAAGCTCATCCCCGCTGGTTCGGGCATGGAGGACTACCGCAATATTCGTCTTGACCTGCCTGACGCTGAGCCACTCTCGGCCTATGGCAGCGATGACGATGACCTGGCGGCGTGGCTGCTGGAAGGCTTCGAAGGCACCGATGAGGGCCTT
>Ga0164296_1005273_pt1 | contig 11393 bp, 9 predicted proteins | sample GEODES057metaG_FD_113533 | JGI IMG/M metagenome (GOLD analysis project Ga0164296, IMG submission 113533) | Dystrophic lake water microbial communities from Trout Bog Lake, Wisconsin, USA - GEODES057 metaG | ecosystem: Environmental > Aquatic > Freshwater > Lake | place: USA: Trout Bog Lake... | reverse complement strand
TTGACTTGGCGTTAATAGTGGTCTTCCGGTTGCTGATGATAAAAAGTTATTAGCAGACAATAATCTATCGTAAGTTTCAGCTTGAGTTTTTAAAGTAAGGGGTAGATGAACTCCCATTTGATCACCATCAAAATCGGCATTAAATGCTGGACATACTAGTGGGTGAAGTTGGATTGCGCGTCCTGTAGTTATAACAGGTTGAAAAGCTTGTATTCCAAATCTATGCAATGTTGGTGCCCTATTTAAAATAATTAAGTGTACACGACTTAAAAAATCTAAAATATCCCATAAAATTGGAAATGTCGTATGCGACAACATATCACTTGCCGATGATAAACTGCCAATCATCTCAAATTCAGACAACAAACGAAGAATATATGGACTAAATAACTCAATTGCCATATCATAAGGAAGACCACACTGATCAAGACCTAGTCTAGGTCCAACCACAATAACAGATCTACCAGAATAATCTACCCTTTTTCCCAATAAATTTTCTCTAAACCGACCTTCTTTCCCACAAAAAAGATCCGTAAGACATCTTAAAGGGCGATTTTTGGTCATTTGATTAAGAGGAGTAGGTTTTCCACTGTCTAATAATTCGTCAATAGCATTCTGCAATAACAATTTTTCATTTTGTAATAAGAAAAAGGGCGCAAGTTTATCTTGAAGGCGTTTTAAACGATTATTTCTAGTTATAATTAACCGATAATGATCATTAAACTCTGAACTAGTATACACACCTGTAGGCAACTCAAAAACAGGCCTAAGACCCGCTGGCAAAACAGGTAAAATTCTTAAAATCATCCAAGTAGGTTCCAGTCCGCTACTTAAAAATCCTTCTAAGATTCTTATTCTTCTTAGAATTTTTTCACGTTTAGTTCGTAATTTAAAAATTAAATCTGATCTCAATTTTTTTACTTTTACTTTTAAATCTATGGCTTCAAGTGCGTTTAATAAACTTTCTGCCCCTCTGATTTCCTCCTCCTCAGCTTCTAATTCTTCTAATTTTAGTGCAATATCACAATCCCAACTTAACATTGCTTCCCCCCAATTTAAGTCTTCTATTTGATCAACATCTGGTCCTATAAGTGGTTCAAGAGGATCTGAAGGAATTAGATTATTTAAATCCAAATCGAAGTTTAGAAAATTTTCTTCGGTCGATTTTATAGAATCTTTCTTAATCTGCTTTTTTGATTTTGATTTATCAGATGTTTGTTTCAATTCTGATTTATTGGATGTTTGCTCTTTGTTAAAAATTTGGCTTCCATCTCCGGGCATAAACTCATCTAAAATTTCACGTACTCGCTTATTACTAAGTGGTTTTTTTGTAATAGCATCATAAATCGGTTTAGGAGGAGGAGGTAAATCCTCAGATTTTTTTTTTTTTGAATTTTTTTGTTCATTTTCGTCATCTTTTACCACAAAGTATGCTTCACCTGTTTTTTCATCAACCTCAATGGTTCCTTCTTCAAAATAAACCACTTTTTCTAATTCTCGAACGCCAATATTTAAAATTATACTTAAATAACTTGGAGATCCCTTTAAATACCAAATATGAGTTGCCGGAAAATTAAGTTCTATATACGCCATTCGATGCCTACGAACGCGCGAATCAGTTAACTCAACCCAACATACATCGCAATAAACGGGTTTGCGGCGATTTTTCGGAACTCGTTTAGGTAAATTACAGTCACATTCCCAACTGGTTACCGGACCAAAAATCTTTTGGCATAATAAACCTGATGGTTCAGGTTTATAGGTACGATAATTCATTGTTTCTGGTTTTAAAATTTCCCCGATTATTTCACCATTTGGTAACTTACGCTCACTCCACTTAAGAATGGTTTTCGGAGAAGCCAATTTAATCTGCACCATTTCAAATCGTTGACGCTTAATATCTGAACTTATTGGCAATGGCTCTTGGGCAGAACGTTGAAATAAATCTTTATAAATTAATTTCGATCGATTAATTCTTTGTGGACGTTTACTATATTTTTGATATTTTTGTCTTAAAAAATATATCCGTTTTAAAAATTTTGAATTCATTTGAATAAAGTTCCTTGTATTTTCTGAACTAAATTTTTATAGGTTTAACTGAGGGTTCAATTCTTGGCCTTGTAGGATAGAATCTTAACGTTTTTATATCTAAGGCTAATGATTGAAGTTCGCGTAGTAAAACTCTGAAAGCTTCTGGAACACCAGGTTTCGGTATTTTTTCACCCCAAAGTATTGAACTATAAGTGGCCATTCTACCTTTTGTATCGTCCGATTTTAAGGTTAATAGCTCTTGTAATTCATGAGCAGCACCATAAGCTTCTAAAGCCCAAACTTCCATTTCACCAAATCGTTGGCCACCTCCCCTGGCACGACCACCTAATGGTTGTTGTGTGATAACAGAATAGGGTCCTATTGATCGAGCATGTATTTTATCGTCAACAAGATGAATAAGTTTTAATAAATAAGGCTTACCTACTGTTATTAAATTTTCAAATTTTTGCCCTGTTTTTCCATCCCATGCGATCATCTTACCAATTGCAGTTGGATCTTTAGCCCAAACTTCGTGCTTTTGAACTAAAGGGTATAACTTGTTATAGACTAAAAGTCTTGAAGCTTCAGGTTGATACATTTCGTCAAAGGGAAATACTTTATATCTAATGTTTAACTTATCACCAGCATATCCAAGTAAACACTCAAATAATTGACCAACGTTCATCCTAGATGGAACACCTAGTGGGTTTAGTATTACATCAATTATTGTACCATCAGCTAAGAATGGAAGATCTGCTCGTGGTGCAATTATTGAGACAACACCTTTATTTCCATGTCTTCCAGACATTTTATCACCAACTTGAAGTTTTCTAACATGTGCTAAAAAAACTTCAATTAAATACAGTGTGGTTTCTGGTAAATCATTTATGAACTCTGATGTCAAAACTTTTACATCCATTACTCGCCCTGTAATTCCTAATGGAACGCGGACAGAAGCTTCTTTCATTAACGCGTTTTCACCAAAAATAGCCACTAAAAGTCGACTATATGGTTCATCAATTGCTTTGCGTGGAGTTAATTTTCCTACTAAAATATCTCCAGGTTGAACATATGCCCCTTTATAAATTAGACCATTTTCATCTAGATAACGAATTGTATGAGGATGAACCTCACGTAAATCTCTTGTGACAGTTTCAGAGATCGGATCACAATCTTCAATTCTACAATCGAACTTTTCAAGATGAATTGAAGTAAAAATATTTTCATAGACAAGTCGCTCACTAACTACAATCGCATCTTCATAATTGTAACCCGACCATGGCATATAAGCTACATTAATATTTTTCCCAAGTGCTAATTCACCTCCATCAGTTGCTGGTCCATCTGTTAATACTTGACCACGATTTATTTCTTCGCCAATCCAGACAATAGGTTTATGGCTTAAACAAGTATCTTGATTCGAAGTTATATATTTTTCTAATCTATAAACAATAATTTTTCCAAATCTATCTTGAACTTCAATTTTATTTGATGAAACGGAGCAGACTCGTCCCTGATTGTATGCAATTATTAAAAACCCTGATTCTATGGCTAATTGATATTCAATACCTGTTCCAATAATCGGTTTTTGAGTTCTTAATAAAGGTACAGCCTGTCGTTGCATATGTGCACCCATTAAAGTACGGTTTGCATCATCATGTTCTAAAAACGGTATTAAACCTATTGCAGGAGAAAAAATTTGAAGTGGTGAAAATGCTAAAAAATTAAGTGTATCAGTCTCGGTTATCTCAAATTCTTCATTCAATTTAGTACCAATTTTTTTTGTTAAGACTCGTCCCATCGAATTTACACGACATTCACCCATCGCTATTAATTGATTATTTTCTTTTTCAGCATGTAAATAATCTAAATCAATGATTTGTCCTTTTTTTAAAATGAAAAATGGTGATTCTAGAAATCCTTGTAGATTTACTTTTGTAAATGTTGCTAGCGAGGCTACTAAACCAGCATTTTCTCCTTCTGGTGTATCAATAGGGCACAAACGACCATAATAACTTGGATGTATATCTCGAATAGCTAAGCTAGTTTTTTCATTAGAAATCCCACCTTGACCAAGCACAGTTACTCGCCTTTTATGGGCTAACTCGGCTAAAGGATTTATTTGGTCAAGATATTGTGATAAAGGATTCGTTGCAAAAAACTCATCAATCGTCGATTGAAATGGTAAAGGATGAATCAATTCAGTTATTGTTGTTAAATCAAATGTCGTTATAAACTCTATTTTTTCTGTGAGATTTGTAGAGAAACGTTCAATTGCCTGAGAAATTTGATTTTCTAACAATTCCCCTATAAAACGAATACGACGATTTTCTAGACTATCTATAACATCTGATTGAGCATAATAAGATCTAAGTTCTAACATGGAATTTGGAATTTCAATTAAGTCTCTAATTGTTAAAGTTAATGTGTCATCAGGGAAATATAGATGCAACCTAGAGTTTAATCTTTGTCGTCCAACTTTACTTAAATTATATTTACTGCTATCAAAGATTTCTTCGGAAAGACTTAACCAAGCTTCTTCAAAATCTTCGAACTTCGTTGGATATAATTCAGGAATTCCAAGTAAAAAACCAAAATATTCAGTGTAATCTAATTGTTGTATGAGATTTTTTTTATCCCTATAAGAATTTAAAACAACAGGGAATGGAATTTTCTCAATTCGATCAGTTTTAATCCAAAAACGATTTAGATCATCAAGTTCCAAATAAACCCATGATCCTTGACTAGCAAGAATTGTGGCTTCCATCTTAGAAACCTTATTATATCGATAGTGCAATTGATAATAAACACCAGGACTTCTAACAAGCTGTCCAACAACAGTTCTTTCACAGCCATTAATAATAAATGTTGCTCGAGGCGTCATTAGTGGTAATTCACAAAGACATAATTCTTCAGAATGAATAAAATCAATTTTTTTATCTTCAATTTCAAGCGGTATTATAAGACGCACGTTATAAGTACGTTGTTTTAGTCGACATTCTAACAGGTCAGTACTTGGGTATTCAAAATAAAATTCATTTGCAAAAAATCTTATTTCATAATTTACAAAGGAATCTTCAAGCCATGAAAGTTCATCTAATTTTTCAACTAAACCATTACTAAGAAACCAACAGAAACTAGTTTTCTGAATTTCCATCAAATCCGGAACATGATTTAAAAAAAGCTGACTCATAGTGGTTAACCTTAATATAATTTGAATTATCTCCCAAAAGGGAGATTAAAAATTACTCCTTAGTAAATACAGATGGGATATTTAATTTTTTTAGATTATTTAAAATTTTCGATTTTTGACGTGCCGATTTGTTTAAATGAAAAACATTTTTTTTTGCTGCCTTATCAATACTACTATAAAGACTATTTACTAATGTTTTTAATTCTTGAAATTTTTCCAAACTTTCATCATTTAAATATGATTTAGTGGTTTGTCTATAACGCTTTAACAAATTTTTAATTGTAGTTTTATAAACGCGATTAAAGGCCGCATTTCTAATACCGATATTAACACGCTTTTTTGATGATTTAAGATTTGCCATAAGTTCTTAATTCTATTTTTAAATTATTATTCATAATATTATACTAAATATTATAACAAATCGCAGTTCGAAATTAATTGTAATTTATTTAAACTATAATTGAACTAGGGAATAAAAAATTTTTATAAATTTCTGATCTGCAGTTTTTTAATTAATATAATATACTAAAAATATCTATCATATCTAAAAATATTGAAAGGAGGTTTAAAATCATTTATGGCAGCAAAAGGAAGTCGAATCATAATAGCACTTGAATGTACCAATTGTCGCAGTTTGGCAAAACAGGGAAAGTCAAACGTTTCTTCTGGTGTAGCAAGATACTCAACCATTAAAAACCGAAGAAATACATCTAGTCGTTTAGAATTAAAAAAATTTTGTAAGTATTGTCGTCAACATCAATTATTCAAAGAAACTAAATAAGCCATTATGTCAAAATCAAAACGTAAATTATCGCCAATATCTTTAGATCGTGCTATTGATTACAAAGATTTAGCGCTTTTAAGATCATTCACAACAAGTTACGGAAAAATTTTAGCACGCCGTGTTACTCGACTTACTCGCAAGCAACAAAATCTTGTTAAAAGGGCAATTAAACAAGCAAGAATACTTGGTATTTTCCCCTTTGTACCAAGAAAACCAATTTAGAATTATTAAAATTTATTTAACAGATGCCACGCTTTCAACAGAACGATAATTTCATCGATAAAACTTTCACTATATTAGCCGAAAGTGTAGTTAAAATCTTACCGGCTAGTCGTCAAGAAAAAGAAGCTTTCAATTACTATAAAGAAGGGTTAACTGCTCAAGCATCTGGCCGTTATGCCGAAGCGTTAGAAAGTTATTACGAAGCATTAAAATTAGAGGAAGATCCAATTGATAGAAGTTATATACTTTATAATATTGGTTTAATATATTCAAATAACGGTGAGTATTCTATTGCTTTAGATTATTATCATCAAGCAATTGCTCTTAATAAAAAATTATCACAAGCTTATAATAACAGTGCTGTAATATACCATTATCAAGGAATCAAGTCAGCAGAAAAGAATGAATCAGAATTAGCAACAAAACTATTTGCTCGTGCCGCCAAATATTGGCAACTAGCAATTCGTTTGGCACCTAATAACTATATAGAAGCTGAAAATTGGCTCATAACAACGGGCAGGAAATCCCCTGATATAACATAAATACTAAAAAATTAGAAAAATTAGAAACTTAATTTATTTTTGTTTATCTATCTAAAATTATTTGTACTATGGGAAGCAAACCAAGTCAGCCACTTCGTGTTATTGGTAAAATTGTACAGGTTATTGGACCGGTTATTGATATTAAATGTCATGCCAATGATCTACCTGAAATCTATCATGCTATTGAAATTTTAACTAGTACTGAAATCTTAACTAACAAAGGTAAAAGTTTAGGTTCAGAATACAATGTTCGAGTTGTAACTGAAGTGCAACAAATGATGGGTGGTAACATTATTAGAACAATTGCTATGAATCCAACTGAGGGTTTATCTCGTAACCTTCCAGCAAATGACACAGGCAAAGCTATCTCAGTTCCTATTGGTAATCAAGTTCTAGGACGTATTTTTAATGTTTTAGGGATACCAATTGATAATCGTGGTGATTTAGTGGCACCAGAAGAAACTTGGCCGATTCATAGAGCTGCGCCTCCATTTTATGAATTAGAAACACGCCCTTCTATTTTTGAAACAGGTATTAAAGTACTCGATCTTTTAGCACCATATAGAAAAGGCGGTAAAATTGGTTTATTTGGTGGTGCTGGAGTAGGAAAGACTGTATTGATTATGGAATTAATCAATAATGTTGCTAAAGCATATGGTGGTGTTTCGGTATTTGCTGGTGTTGGTGAACGTACACGTGAAGGAAATGATTTATATATGGAAATGTTAGAGTCTGGTGTAATTGTCTCATCAGATCTTTCAAAATCTAAAGTGGCTTTAGTTTATGGTCAAATGAATGAACCACCTGGAGCAAGAATGCGTGTTGCGTTAAGTGCCTTAACAATGGCAGAATACTTCCGAGATGTTCAAAATCAAGACGTTTTATTTTTCGTAGATAATATTTTCCGATTTGTACAAGCTGGCTCAGAAGTATCTGCTCTATTGGGTCGTGTTCCATCAGCTGTAGGTTATCAACCGACTCTGGCAACAGAAATGGGTACTTTACAAGAACGAATCACATCTACAATTCGTGGCTCAATCACATCAATTCAAGCTGTATATGTACCAGCGGATGACTTAACTGACCCAGCGCCGGCTACTGTATTCGCTCACTTAGATGCAACTACAGTGTTATCAAGAAACTTAGCTGCGAAAGGAATCTATCCTGCTGTAGATCCATTAGCATCAAAATCAACTATGTTAGAACCATCTATTGTTGGATCAAAACATTATCAAATTGCTCAATCTGTTAAGAAAACATTACAGAGATATAAAGAATTGCAGGATATTATTGCAATTCTAGGGATTGATGAATTATCAGAATCTGATAGACTTGTAGTTGCACGTGCACGTAAAATCGAAAGATTTTTATCACAACCATTCTTTGTTGCCGAAGTATTCACCGGTTTATCTGGAAAATACGTACCTTTACCAAAAACAATTGAAGGTTTTGAATCAATTTTAAGTGGGCGACTTGACCAACTTCCAGAACAAGCTTTTTATCTAGTTGGAGCAATTGAAGAAGTTGAAGAAAAAGCTAGTAAATTGAAAGAGTAAGGATCTCACAATAATGCTTTTGAAACTAAAAATAATAGCGACTAATCGCACAGTTGAAAATAAAATTCAACAGGCAGTTTTACCCACTGTAAGTGGTGAAATGGGGATACTCCCAAATCATCTGCCAATCTTAACAGCTTTGGAAACTGGTGTTGTAAGATTAAAAATTGATGAACGTTGGCTTCCAATAATTGTTGTTGATGGAATTGCTAAAGTTGATAATAATGAATTGGTTTTAATAGTTAGGATAGTAGAAGAAATTCAAGATCTTGAGGGAATTACACTTGATCAAGCCGAAAAGGCATTGAATGAAGCTACAGAAGCCTGTACAAAGACAGTAAATCCAAAAGATCGATTCTTAGCTACAATCCATTTTAGACGTAGTTTAGCACGTTATCAATTACTTTCTTTTTCAGCAAATTCAAACTAAATTATAAAAGATTAAAGAATTTGTTTTGAAATTTTTTTAAAACATGTTATTCAAATTTAAACTAGATCGCTTAAACACTCAACTTTTAAAACTTATACATTTAAGTTTTGGCGACCATAGTCAAGAATTCCGTGATCGTTTGTTTCAAGTTTTCTGCTTATTAGGTAGTTTTTTAATTTACTGCTTAGCAAATATACGTATAGTAACACTGATAATCCAACAATCTATAGATGGGGTAAGATTTTTTCAGCCTTCCCCTGAAAAATACTTACTAATTAGTTTAGAACTTAGTTTTTATATAGCATTGCTTCTAAGTAGTCCATTTATTGGAATATCCAGTCTTTGCTATTTCCTTCCTGTTTTTACACCAAGAAAAAGAAAAGCCATAAGTTTTTTATTTGTTATCTCAGCTATTTTATTTTTAATAGGTATTGTATATGCAAATAAAATTCTTATTCCAAGTACACTGACTTTTTTCTTAAATTATACTAAAGAATTACTCGAGCCATTGTGGTCATTTGAGGATTATTCACGTTTATCGCTAATACTTTATTTATCGTCTGTTTTAACCTTTCAAATTCCAATATTACAATTAGTTCTTAGTTTTTCAGGAATCACGAGCAGTCGTTTATACATTAATGTTAGCAAATATATTTTATTAGGTTCTACAATAATTGGAGCTTTTTTAACACCTTCAACTGATCCAGTTACACAATCTATACTAGCAGGTGCCATAATTGTAATTTATTGGTCTGGAGCCAGTTTTGTTATGTTCTTAGAAAAAATTAGGATTCTACGGTAAGGTAGATTTTAATATTTAATAGATGAAAATTTTGTTTATTTTTCAAATGATAATGCATGTTGTTAAAATGAAAAAAAAGGTTATTGAGGTTATACGGAAAAGTATTGTAGCAATTTGTTTCTATACTGGTTTATTATTTGCACAACTTCCGAATAACATTACTTCAGCAGATGCATTTCCAATTTACGCTCAACAAGCATATCCGAATCCTCGTGAAGCAAATGGACGTATTGTATGTGCAAATTGTCATTTAGCACAAAAACCAGTTGAACTGGAAGCACCACAAGCAGTTCTCCCAAATCAAGTTTTTGAAACTGTAGTAAAAATTCCTTATGATACTGCTCAAAAACAAATTCTTGGAAATGGTAAGAAAGGTGGATTAAATGTCGGGGCTGTATTAGTTTTACCTGACGGATTTAAATTAGCACCAAAGAATAGCTTATCGGAAGAATTGAAAGCGAAAACAAAATCTGTTTACGTAACACCTTATAGTCCAAAACAAGAAAGTATTCTTGTAGTAGGGCCAATCGCAGGCGAAAAAAACCAAGAAATTGTATTTCCTATTTTGAGTCCTGATCCTAATAAAGATAAAAATGTACATTTTCTAAAGTACCCTCTTTATGTAGGGGGTAATAGAGGTCGTGCCCAGGTTACACCGACAGGTGAAAAAACTAATAATAATATAGTATTATCACAAAGTAATGGTAAAGTTACACTCTTAGAGAAGAATGAAAAAGGCATTATTGTTCTTAAAATCGAAGACACTAATGGGAAAGTTATTGAACAAATGATTCCAGCAGAATACAGTCTTCTTGTTAAAAAAGGAGATTCCATTCGTCAAGATCAAGCTCTAACTTTAGATCCAAATGTAGGTGGGTTTGGCCAAACCGAACGAGAAATTGTTTTACAAAATCCTGCAAGAATTGTCGGATTTATTGGTTTTTCTATCCTTACAATGCTTACACAAACATTGCTGGTATTGAAGAAAAAACAATTTGAGAAGGTTCAAGCTGCTGAGATGAATTTCTAAGAACTTCCTTACTTTTAAACTATAAAGTTTATGAAATAAATGATTTTAAATTTTCATAAACTTTATAGTTTAAAGAAAGTTTTAATTGTTTTAAGTTTCTGTTTATTAATATATTCGTATTTTTTGAACTATTAATAACTAGAGAAGTAAAATAAAAAATTTAAATATAGAATGATTTTAGATATTGATGAAAAGTATCACATCAATATCTAAAAATTTAAGTAGTTATTAAGCAGCAATAGATGGTGCGCTTAAAGCTACTGGAAGAACATCAGAAGACGCAAGGTCTAATGGGAAGTTATGCGCATTACGCTCATGCATTACTTCAATACCTAAGTTTGCGCGGTTAAGAATGTCTGCCCAAGTGTTGATTACACGACCTTGACTATCAACGATTGATTGGTTGAAGTTGAAGCCGTTTAGGTTGAACGCCATTGTGCTGATTCCAAGAGCTGTGAACCAGATTCCGATTACAGGCCATGCTGCAAGGAAGAAGTGAAGACTACGAGAGTTGTTGAAACTAGCGTATTGGAAGATTAAACGTCCAAAGTAACCGTGTGCAGCTACGATGTTATAAGTCTCTTCATCTTGACCGAATTTGTAACCGTAGTTAGTAGATTCGCCTTCTTTACTTTCACGGATTAAACTTGAAGTTACAAGTGAACCGTGCATTGCACTGAATAGAGATCCACCAAATACACCAGCAACACCAAGCATGTGGAATGGGTGCATAAGGATGTTATGTTCAGCTTGGAATACAATCATGAAGTTGAAAGTTCCAGAGATACCTAGAGGCATACCGT
>Ga0164296_1005271_pt1 | contig 11400 bp, 21 predicted proteins | sample GEODES057metaG_FD_113533 | JGI IMG/M metagenome (GOLD analysis project Ga0164296, IMG submission 113533) | Dystrophic lake water microbial communities from Trout Bog Lake, Wisconsin, USA - GEODES057 metaG | ecosystem: Environmental > Aquatic > Freshwater > Lake | place: USA: Trout Bog Lake... | reverse complement strand
GCAGTCGAGGAATGGGAAAAGTCAGACGAGGCTAAGAAGCTTAGACGAGCTAGCGCAGCAAGTAAAGGTCAAACAAATGTCTACTATAACGACATGCGTGACTTTATATACAATAACGCATTAGATGAGAAGATAAACAAAGAGAGAGCTGCACAACTAAAAGAACGCTTAAAGAAAACAGCAGGTCAGCGCCTACTAGAAGACATTAGAAGCTTTTTACCAGACTTTAGTGGTGAAGGAACTTTACTCGACACTATAACTAAAGGTTTCAGAGACGGTGGTATATCAGATGGTCCTGAGGAAGGATACCCTGTAACTCTACACGGTCGTGAACTTATAATACCACTATCTGCTAGCGAGAGCGAGAGACTAACAAGCCTGAACTTTAATGCTAAAAACATTGAGTTCAACGCTAAGTCATTCATATTCGACTATGGTGAGGGAAGCTCTGAGAAGACTTATGTTGTTGGCTCTAGTAGTGAGGGTGTAGTCTCGGGTGGAGCAACTGCTTCATTTAGTAACCCATTCTCTGGTATATCTAGTAGTCTAAACATGTCAGGGTCTAGTAATTTATCTGGCCTCACGGGCGGGTCCGTGGGAGCAAGTTATGGTAACCCAACACTGGACACAAATGTCAAGAGCACACCATTTAATGGAAGCCAGGGTGAGTGGTACAATAAAATGTATAACTCAGTGCTGGCTGCTGCAAAAGCTAAGGGTCTACCAAATCCTGAGATCATAGCACAGCTTGGCGCCGCACAGAGCGCGCAGGAGACTGGTTATGGCCGACACATGGTGGGCAACAACGCCTTTGGAATAAAGGGTCAGGGCACCGCTGGAAGTGTCTCAGCCATGACCAATGAGTTCTCAGGTGGTGGATATATGAGGATGTCACAAAGCTTTGCTGCTTATAATAATCTTGAGGAGTCTGCTGAAGGATATGTGGACTTTATTACCAAGAATAACAGATATGCCGGCGTATTAAATGCCAAGTCATTTGCTGAGGCTGCAACTGCTATAGCTGCAGCTGGATACGCTACAGATCCTTCATACGCCCAGAGCATCTATAATATAGGCAATAAGTCATCTACCCTAGTAGCTTCTAATAAGAATGATGGTAATATCATGGGAAGCGCTGCAGTTGTGACAGCAGCATATGAGCAGAGTAAGAAGAATGCGGCTCTTCCTATAATTCTACAGAATTCTAGTGGAGCTAAAGCTGACACAGACACTGTAGCATTTATTCCAGGTAAAGACTACCCATTAGCTTACAGACTAAAAGAGTCTGCTGGACTACAGCAATAAAAAAAGGGGAGCCGAAGCTCCCCAGTGTCCTAGGTGTTAAAGGAACAAATCACCTAGCTAAGCTCTTAAAGAACTCCAAGCCATCATCGTCATCGTCATCTGCGATAGGAGCAGGTGCGGACTTAAATGCTGGAGCAGACGTCTCTGGCGCATCATAGTCATCACCGAGAGAAGGTGCAGCCTTAGCGCGAGCAGCTGCTGGAGTCATACCGAGTGTCGAGTCGTCACGACCAAGCACCTTGTTTAACTTAGCCTTGAGCTCATCATAAGACTTGAAGTTCTTGGGGTCAAGAAACTCTTGAAGAGAGTGTTCCTGCTTCCAGATTGACTCCATCTCACTATCTTCAGCAAGAGGACCTGGCTTAGCAAACTCTGACTTATCGTAGTTACGATATCCCTCGACATTACGAATCTTAAGCTTGAAGTTAGCACCAGCCCATAAGTCAAATGGGTTCATAGCGTCTTCATCGGCAAACTCTGGGTTCATTGCCTCGTTGAGCTTATCAAAGATCTTCTTACCATACTTGAACAAGAACACCTTGCCTTCATTCTCTGGGTTCTGTTGGTCAGTGATGACATAAACGTTAGAGATAAAGTTGAGCTTACGCTTCTGTGCGCGAGCTATCTCTTTGTCTGAGTCGAGGCCTGAGTTCCAGAGTTGAGAATTAAGTTCACCAACTGGGTCTTGTTTGCCGAGTGTTGTGAGGGAATTCTCGATGTACCATGAACCGGTTGGACCCTTAAAGCCGTGCTCGAAGAGGCGAACGAATGGCATATCCTCGCCCTGAGGAGGCGGGAGGAAGCGGACGACAGCATAACCGTTACCTGCCTTATCTACGTTGGGGTACCAGAAGCGATCATCTTTGCGGTTCTCTGTTTTACCGCCAGAGTTAAGCTTTGTAAGCTCTGCTGTGAGACGCTCAAGTGACGACTTACCAGAATTTGATTTAAGTTGACTAAAGTCCATATGTATTCTCCGTATTAATAATATTGATCGTATTTTACTATTTGAGCCGTATAGCGCTCAAACTTATTTATCTTTCCTGGAGTCGAGATATTTAATATAGAGACCACGCTCACGCCCGTAAGCCTCGATCTCCCAAGGAAGGAACCAGTAGTCTAGCTTGTCGCGATTATAGACCTTTCCATTAAAGCGACTCTTTGAACCACAGGAGTAGTCAAACAGTTCGTTCTTAGCGAACTGCTTAAGGTGAACCATCTCGTGCGCTAGTAGCTGCAGTAGGTCTTCAGCCTTTAGTGATGGCCTAACTACTATCTCAAACATGCGAGGTGATTTGCTGTTATCCATCCAATCGCAGTAACCATCTATGCCTTTAGACAGATGCTTCTTAGATAGAATAATCTTTAGCTCTACACAAGAGCTAAGTTTATCAGAGAGCAGATACCCGGCAAAGGTCTCAACGGCCTTGCGGATATCTTTCTTTTTAAGATGCTTAGCCTTACCCTTGATCTCTATCAACATGCATATCTCCTACATTCTTAATGTAGCACACAATTAGAGATATGTACACTAAAAAGGTAGGCTAACAGTTGACTTTTTCATAAAGTTAAGCTCCTCGGCCTCCATGAGTATCTTTGACTTGAAGACTGGATCCTTTTTAATGACAGAGGCGACATACTCTACCTCGACGTTGTTCTTCTCACACCAGAACACTACCGCGTCTATGTACTCGACATTAGTCTTGCGTCTCATGGTATCAATATCATCCATGAACTTTGCTAGATCGAAATTTACCTTCATGTCATTCCTTTAAATTTTGGTGGGGCCACCAGGACTCGAACCTGGAACCAGACCGTGTATTTGGTGGACCGAGTAGGATTCGAACCTACGATCGCACTGTTATGAGCAGTGAGCCTTACCGCTTGGCTATCAGTCCATTAATCTAAAACATTCTCTTTTGCTTCTTTAAGCATCTTTGCCTTTAAACTCTTTTTACTGGCAAAGAGGTTATAAAAATACTCGAGAGTTGTCGGTGAATTCTTATAACGCTTAGTAGAAGATATAGCACTCTGATAAGACATCATTTTTTGAGTATTTTGAAAATACTTAAAGACTATCTTCTCGTTTGTATGGAACTTAATAAAAGCTAGTGTGTCGTCTTCTTTAAATGACAAGCTTTCATTTTTCATATGAAAACTCCAACCAACAAATCTAGGCCACTTTGCTATATTAACAGTTCCAGGTATTACTACTGTGTTATCAATAAAGTCATTGGATGATAGATGAGCTTGCATTACACTGATTTGTAAGTCGTCTAACTCTGTTAAGAATAGATATCTATCATTTAAAATAACTAGTCTATCTTCCATAGATCTGATACGTACAAACTTATCAAACATAAATTGATCATAGTAGTGTGTACGCAAAAGTCCATTTTCTAGATATAAGTCATAATCAAATGGAGCATTAAGAGAGAATAGGTTATTAGTATAATCTCTAAATGCAGGGCAGCGATGATAATCCATTCCTTTATTCTTATCAAGAATATGACTAACAGGAACTGGAGGTTTTGCTCTAATTCCTATAGCCTCTGATACTATTCCATTATAATCGTCAGTACCAGGACCAACGTGATCATTTAATATGTTTTTAGTCCAGTAAACTGTTATCATTAGTAATCTGTAGTTTCTAGGTGTGTACGAAAGAACTTCTTTAGCTCTTTTTGAAAGAACTCAGGAGACATTGTTGCGTATGTGTCATAGAGTTTTTCAACATAGTATCTTGTAATATTAGGCTTGTGACCTTTGGCATAGACGGTATACCCATTTCCTTCTAGAATCTCTATGAGATCTTCGTCTGATCTACCATTTTCAATAACGTCATATCCACGACTCTCTAGCTCATCTATGAGTTCCCAGTCATGGATTTCGTCTAGATCAAAATCAACATCAGTAGTAATAGTCGGCATAACTATCTCCTAGAATTTGGTAGGGGTGGAGGGATTCGAACCCCCTCGAGAACGCTAATCTGGCGCTGAAAGGCTTATAAGGCCTCCCTGTGTACCAACACCCACCCCCAATATTATTTAACCATAATATCGTCACCAATGACTACTGCATCGAGGTCAGAGTCATTAAACAAGGTCTTAGCATCTTCCATATAGCCAGCAATAGGCTTACCATCGACGTTCAAGCTTGTATTGAGTAGCATAGGAATACCAGTCTTCTCACGGAACTTATCGATGATGGAATGATAGACAGAGTACTGTGCATCCTCATTGACTGTCTGGATACGGCAGGTCTTGTCAACATGTTGAATTGAAGGGAAGTCATCGCTGAGGCAATTGACGACATGGAGCATGTAAGGTGACTCGTAGTCGACGTCGAAGTGCTGTCCAGCATATTTTGCGAGCACAGATGCTCCAAAAGGCCGATATGGTTCACGCTTCTTTACCTTTGTATTAATGATGTCTTTACCATCCTTAATAGATGGATCCATCAAGATAGAGCGATTACCGAGTGCACGTGGACCAACCTCACCGTTACCCTGATACCAACCAACGATCTTACCTTGTGCGAGAAGCTCAGCAGTCTTGTCGATCGTAGCAGCAGATGGAGTAGAAGCAGGAGCCTCATCTGACTGCCAGTAAGGGAAGTTAGAGTTATCGAATAGATCCTGTTGGAATAGCTGGCGAAGGAACTCTACGCCGCCAAGCGACAGACCACCATCGTAGCAGTGAGGAGGAATATGAGAGTTAGGGAATGCTTCCTTGATCTTAGTGTTGATAACAGTGTTCTGTGCAGTTCCGCCAGAATACGTGATAACCTCATCGCGCTTAGCAAACTGACGGAAGTATTGTGGCATCTTCTCTTCACCAAACACGTGCAAGAGATAAGCTAGATTGACTAGCTGCTGTTGCTCGCTTGGTAGTGGATCAATATATCCTTGAAGCTGCTTAGAGATCTCAATGAAGTGATTGAGATTACGAAGGCCAAGATACTTAGAGAGGTTCATAGCATCAAATGACAGCTGGTCAGGAACCTGGTGATATGACTTAAGTGCCATGACCTTACCAGAGATATCGAGAACCATTCCCTTCATGCCATACTGCTGGCCGATCTGCTCAAGAATAACAGAGATGCCTAGGTTCTGAGAGCGATCGATGAAGTCGACAAGATCGTTGTCTTGGAACACAGCAGTGTTGCGCGCGTGATCACCTAGACCATCGACAACAAAGTGAGTGCGCACGTCTTGAACGTTCACGAGTGGCCAGCAGCTCATCATATGAGCGTAGTGGTGATCGATCTTAAATACTTGGCAGTTGAACTGTGCCCAGAAAGGATTTTTAGTCTTATCAATCGTGTAGTACAGCTCGTTAAGAGCAATATCACGATCTAACTTGTGATGGGCATTATCGTTTACTAGAGCGATGCCGTTGAGATCGTTAAAGTCAATACCCCAGATACGCTGAGCTTCTTTAAGTAAGAACTCCATCTGGTCGCCCTCGACATGGCCCCAGTTGTAGTGCTTCATCTGATAGTTACGCTCGAACTTGATGTACCTTACGGTCTTGCCATCAGAGTAGGAGATATTGCAGTCATGTCCATCGCGAATGCTCAAGAACTTCATAAGGTATCCTTTCACTTTATCTTATATTTTTTGTCGATCTCCTTGATGCGCTGATCAAGGTAATCCATAATGATGCGTGTTAAATTGTCTGGTTCTGGGTATTTAACTCTTAAGCCAGATAACTCGTCTTGGAAGAGCGTTTTCTTTAAGATATCAATAGAGTAGTTAGCCAAATTACTCATACCCAGAACTCCAAATGGCGATCTCAGTAGGACTCTAACCTACGACCTGCCGCTTAGAAGGCGGCTGCTCTATACAGCTGAGCTATGAGACCAAAAATTATCTAACTGCCTGTGTGCTTTTGTGTTTAAGACTCTTCTTTAAGATCTTAAACCATATCTTCTGCTCGCGAGCAAGATCACCCGCAAGGATAGCAGCATAGAGGCGTTTGATTAAATTACGTGTCTTCATTTATTATCAACGAACTCTTTTAGTGACTCTGCAACAAGTATAATAGCAGCACGGTCTGGATATACCAGTGCATTCATGGCAGCTATTCGATTTGGTGAATTTGGCTCTGTCGTATCTCGGATACGCTCCATGGCCGCAAAGTATTCTCCGGTCAACTGCATCTGAGCGAAGTTAAGAAGGTCGTAGCGAATCTCAAAAGGTGTTTTTGTCATTGTAGTCTCCTGTGTTTGTTGTTTGTGTGAAGTGCAACTTTTCTGTTTCGAGGTAAGTTGCCAACCCAAGAAATTATGCCGCTAGGCGCATTTCAATAGGTGAATTATCGTTTGCAGATAATTATTTATGCAGCTGTCTCGGTCCGCCTTTAACACACCTGTCGATCCTATTTCGCCCCCATCAAAGATACACCGTCCTTACGACGCCCCAATTTACTTGGCTCTAGCAGTTAAGAACGACTCAGCGGTCTTATCCAGTGTATCCATGGTGGAGGCGGCGGGTACCGCCCCCGCGTCCAGTATGTCTATTCTGCTTTCGTCATCAACAACAGCATATATTATTTATACCATAGAGTGTGATATTTTGTACACACTTATTTTACAATTTCAAGGTGATCATCTACCACTTTAAACTTAACAATATTATAATCGTCAAAGCGATCGCCCCCATACTTAAAATAATCTCGTCCACCGTCTACATATGCTCCATTCTTTCCTGCACGATAGTCGTGTCGATAGCGAGAGTATACCACCTCACCCTCTGCCTCTAAGCCTGTAAACTCCTCATCGATGATAGAGGGACCTGCGTCAGTGATGTATAGTTTACCATCCATATCGTAATACAGGGCAAAGTAGTTGGATCCACCAGGATACATCTCTTCTTGATAGAAGACCGCTGCAGGGAAGTTTGCCCACCCGCCCTCACGGGCACGCAGGCACGTCTCGAACACGTAAGTAGCCTTATATTGCTCCTCGATCTTAGCGATGTTCTCTGGCTTGATAAAGCTACACTCATTTAGTATCTTCATTTAATCACCTTTAGTAGGATAGTGTTCTCGTTGATACGACCGTTAACGTCATTCTTCATCTCCTCAATGAGACGCTTGACTACGATCTTGCCACCTTTCAGTACAGTCTCGATGCGCTCTTGTGTCTTACGACCTATTTGAATAGCTTTAGAACTTGACTCATCAAAATTAGTAAGGGTAGTGCCGCGAACACTAAAACCACTGGGACCCATAGCATTATAAACACTAAGAGTGCTATACCTCGTATTAAATGTCCAAAGAGTCTTTGCACCAATAATAGACTCCGGATTAACAGATGTAAGCTTATGCTCATTGCTCTCTTTCTGATATTTGAAGTTCTTGAGCAGCTTCTCTGTGGTCGGCGCTTTCTTCTTACGAGGTGCTCGTGTCTTCTTAGTGTTGTCGCCATATCGCTCAGCGTCGTCGATGAGTTGTAGGTAGAAAGCTACTCGTGCCTTGAGCTGAGCCTTTGTCCACTTCTCGTAGCCCTCGATAGTTCCTGACTGAGCATCGACCATCTCTTTCCAGACAGCGCCATAGTAGTCGCCAATCTTTGTAGCGTACATAGCAGGGATCTCATTCTTCTTGAGCCAATCATATAGCGAGAACTGTTCTCCCTTGTCGATCATCTCCTCGATGTCACCAATGATATCGTACCCACGCTCCTTGATACGATCCTGTATGCTAGGCTTGTCGACCTTCTTGGTCTCTGCCTTCTCTTCCTTGATGTGAGAGATAGAGGTCTCGATTAGGCCCATGAACTTGTCATACTCGTGCGGCTCGATAGACGACTTCTTGCGCTGCGCGATACGTGCCATCCACGCTGCTGTGGTAGGGAAGAACGAGTCTGGGACCTTATCCAGTTTCTTGGAGAGGTCTGTACGGTTCGTGATTGTCAGGTAGTCCTTGAGATATCCACGTGCCTCGTCCATCTCACACATGGCGTTATACCAGTTGAAGGCACGGATCTGATCGGAAACTGTCTTGAAGTTGGAGTCTGGCTCATCGCCAAGATACTTGAAATTAACCAGGTACTGCTCGGACTTTGTCTTACGAGCTACCTTCTGTTTAGGCTTACCCTTTAGATTTACGCCTCTGGCCATGTGTGTGTCTCCTTGGTTATATTTTGATATTACACCAAGACTGGACTTTTGTACACAGTTATTTTACGAGGCAGACCCACTCTACGTCACCTATCTTGTAACGAGCATGGGTCTGCTTATCCATGTCCACGCACTTGCCCTGGTCCATCGACAGTATAGGTCTAAACTCTAAGCGTGCACCTATATAGACACCGTCAACGCCGTCGTACCTCTTGGCGAATTGGCACACCTCGTGCCGTACCCATATTGTATTATCCCACTGCACCGCGAGGTAGTCACATGTGACAGGCATAGTTCCTCCATAGGACTATTTAGCCTATTCCCTTCTCAGCGTACTCCTTAGCCTTAGTGAGTCTCTCCTCATCGTCTGTGATCACAGGCTTGAGTAGATTGTCGTAGTAGGCCACGTCCATGACCTCTTCAGGAGCATTTTTTACGGTGTAGCTATCGATCTCTGCAGTCAGCTGCGCGACCTTAGCCTCTAGCTGGTCGATGTAGTAGGCGGCTCGAGCTAGCTCCCGAAGGTCTAGGTCGATGCCGCGGCTCATCTCTAGCATTCGCTCTGCGAGTCTCACATCGGGTCTCCGTCGACCATGGCGAGGTGCTTGCCGTCAAAGACGTAACCCATTGCCCTGAGAAGAGTCTCGAACTGGCGGCACATCGTGTCAATGGTGGTGTCTGTGGCGTCGAAGTTCATCATCATGTTGATGTCAGGGAAACGCTCGTCGTGGTGCCCAGTCTGGTTGAAGCTCAAGCTGCAGTCGACGTGGTAGTTGTCATAGTCTTCCATAGTATAGTCCTCTCTGTTTGTCACTAGCTTACGCTTGTTCATGTCGTACTCACTGTTTGCTGTTTGATATATCTATTATACACAGATCTGTGGTTTTGTACACAGCTTATTCATCTTCCAACTCATTTAATAGTTGACGAGCCATTCTCCTCCAGTAGTCGTATTGGATAGGAATTTTCTCGAAGCTCATCTCCATCGGCTCGTTGGCAAAGGACATCATGAAGTCACGATAGTGCTCAGCGCGCTTGATGTCCTTCTCGAGTTTCTTGACACGCTGCTCGGCGCGTATCATCCTCTGGTCAGTGATAGGAAGAGACTCTACCCAGCTCTCTAGGGCATTGACCGCTGGCACGATCTTTTTAAGGTAGTCTAGATAAGCGTCTACAGTCTCTTCAGGAACCTTGAACTCCTCAGGTATATCAGTTGTCACAGCCGTAGTCTCCACAGTTGCTCTTGCATCCCTTCTTGTTGATGGGGCATCTCCAATTATTGAGATCGGCCTGTATGATTTTCTTTATCATTGTCTAACTCCTTGATTAGGTCACGTATGAACTGACGCCAGTGCTCTTTCTGGTCCTCGTTGTAGTGGGTGGCCCACTTGCCGCCGTTGTTGCCCAGAGCAACTCGAATGGCGAACTCCTCGATCTTATCGTCGCTCATTACTTATCTCCTTTTAAGAGTGATGCCTGCAACAGTACGTTCTCTCTCACCTGCTCGAGGTAGCACTGCTTCCAGGTTTCGGACTGTGTCTTGAGTACATCAGCCTCTCGGCGAAGGCGACCTACTTCATTACCGAGACTGGCTAGCTTAGTCTCGGCGCGACCCGAGAGCGTGTGCTCATACATGCGGATAGGGGTGTTTGGATTGTTCTTGACCCAATTGGTGCACAGCTCGTCACAGAGCTGCTTTACTTCCTCATCCATCACTTCTTCTCCTTCAGTGCGGCATGAACTGCTTTATCAATCATTTTTTGAATAGCTTTAACCGTATCAAGTTTTCCGTCATAACTGGAACGTCCATCAATCGGCAACTGACCCAAAGCATTAAAAAGTTTCTTTTGTTCTTCTGTAAAAAGATCGTATTGAGATGGTTCTTTTGATGCATACATCACTCACCCCTAATCATATCTTGTGTATTATAGATCTGAAATAGAATAACTGACCCAAAGGCATAAACGATTGCCTCAACGTTACCATCACAGAGCCACCGAATAATTGCTACCATGACTGCAGTAGAGATTAGATTAATTAACAATTTAAGAAAAGAATCCATTACTTAGCCTCCCGCCATGCTAGCACAGTAGCACCCATATGGGGCATATTGCCGATATAATAGTTTTCGTCGATCCGACCGTCATTGTACATGACATCGATGTATTTGACATCGCGAGGGATTGGGGCGGTGGCACTCCACAGACGCTTCTTCTCTGGCTTCTCGTAGTGCATCTTCGCCACTATTTCCTCGAGCCACTTGTACTTGACCTCGAGATCACTCAGGCGCTTCTCTGTATCATTCATCTTATAAGAATCCTTTCTCATGTAGTACCTACCCGTCAGACCACTCCTATAGATGCTGCCCCTCTTGACTTCCCGACTAAGGACGTAGTCGACGAGACTAATGCTGATCGGAGCCAGCTGGTTGATTACGGTATCCCGCTTAAACGGTTTATCTGCCTGAGGGCTAGAGATCCATATTAGTATTCGATTTACGTCGTACTCTGTGCGGTGCATCACTCTACTCCCTTGATAATTAGTGTCGCTTCTCTGAGACGATAACCTTTGTCATGCCAAGCCTGCACCTTCCTAGAGAAGTCATCTTCGCGCGGTTGAATCTGAGCATGTCTAGCCCATGCTTCCGTTGCTGTTAAGCCAAAAGTATTTATAAGACATATGTGGTATAATATCTTTGTTATTCTTATCTCAAGGATTAACTGGAGGTATGATCACGAAGCCATCGATATGCATTACCCTACTCTCTTACCACTCTTATCAAAGTACTGAGGAAACTCAACGTAGTGCTCCATTGCTGCTACCGCTTCCTCGTACGTATTATAAACTCCTAACATCTCATAATCATCCCAACGATCATATGGTACTGCTTTGCGTAGGATATACTTATTATCACTTGAGACAATATGACCATTAGAGATGTCAATCTTAAAAGTAGGGTGTTTTTTCTT
>Ga0164296_1005270_pt1 | contig 11402 bp, 12 predicted proteins | sample GEODES057metaG_FD_113533 | JGI IMG/M metagenome (GOLD analysis project Ga0164296, IMG submission 113533) | Dystrophic lake water microbial communities from Trout Bog Lake, Wisconsin, USA - GEODES057 metaG | ecosystem: Environmental > Aquatic > Freshwater > Lake | place: USA: Trout Bog Lake... | reverse complement strand
TCTGAGAGGAAGAAGGCCGTTCGCTTCGAGACGCGACGGGCCTGTTGCATGTTGTGGGTGACGATCACGATGGTGACCTCACCTGCTAGCTCGGCGATGGTCTCTTCGACCTTGTTGGTCGACGCAGGGTCGAGCGCAGAGCACGGCTCATCCATCAGCAGGATCTCCGGCGCGATGGCCAGCGCTCGAGCGATGCAGAGGCGCTGCTGCTGGCCGCCCGAGAGGGCCGCTCCCGGCTTGTCGAGTCGGTCCTTCACCTCGTTCCACAGGCCTGCCCTGATCAGGCACGCCTCGATGATCTCGGTCCGCTCTGCCTTGGTCACCTTGGTGTTGCTCAGCGCCAGGCCGGCGGTCACGTTCTCAGCGATCGACATCGAGGGGAAGGGGTTCGGCTTCTGGAACACCATCCCGATCCGCTTCCGGATGGCGGTGACCCGCTGGGCCGGGTCGTAGATCTCCTGCCCGTCCAAGAACACCTCGCCGGCCATCTGTGACCCGGGCACCGTCTCGTGCATCCGGTTCAAGATCCGCAAGAAGGTGGACTTCCCGCAGCCCGACGGTCCGATCAGGGCCGTGACCTCGGCGGCGGGCATCGACAACGAGACGTTCTTGAGCACGAGGTGCGAGCCGAACCAGGCCGAGACGTCGACGGCGTCAAGCCGACCGGCTGCCACGTGGTCGAGCGCGGTGGCACCCGCTCCCGCCGCAACCTCTGTCTGCAATCCCTGTGCGGTACTCACGCGATGCGTCTCCGTCCATCGCCGACGGCAAGTGGGCGTCGGGACCGCAGGCCTCCGCTCATCCCCTCCTTCGCCAACCGGCCGAGGTGCTAATTACGACTAGTTCCATCGGGATATTAGCATTAGGTGAGATTGCCTCGACAGTCGGCCGCCGGGATGCGCAGGTGTCTCCGGGCGCACGCAAGCACGCATCCATCAAGTGGAGGGTGGTTCGGTCGGCAACGCCGACCCGCCGCTAGCGACCGACGCTGCGCGAGCGCTCGGCGGAGGCCAGCACGGCCTCGATGAACGCAGAGCGAACTGATCGAGCCTCGAGGGCTCGGATGGCGGCCGCCGTCGTGCCCCCGGGCGAGGTGACCTGCGCTCGCAGCTCGGTCGGGCTCTCGGGAGACTCCGCCATGAGCTTTCCAGCGCCAAGGATCGTCTCGATGGCCAGGGTGGACGCAACGTCCCGAGGGAGCCCTGCGGTCACCCCTGCCTCGATCATGGCTTCCGCGACCAAGAAGATGTACGCCGGCCCTGAGCCCGAGAGCCCGGTGACCGCGTCGAGGTGCCGCTCGGCCACCCGCACCACGGTTCCCACCTGGGCCAAGAGCTCCTCGGCCCAGTCCAGATCGGCCTTGGTGACATGGCTGCCACCGGAGATGGCCGTCATCCCGGCTCCGACGAGTGCGGGGGTGTTGGGCATGGCGCGGATGACCGGGATCGGGCCAGGCAGCACGGCTTCGAGGCGCGCGGCCGAGATTCCTGCGACCACGGAGAGAATCCTCGAGACACCAAGCCCACCTGCCAGCCTGGCGGCGGACTCTGCGACCTCTGGCTTGACGGCCAAGAGTGCGCTCGTCCCCGTCGCGATGTGCTCGATCTCGGGGGTGTCGACCACCACGAGCCCCTCATGGGCAAGGCCCAGCAGTGCACGACGCTCGGCGTCGGGCTCGACGACGACGATCTGTGTCGGTGCCAGGTGCCCGGAGGCGATGATGCCCTCGAGGAGGGCCGTGCCCATCCGTCCGCCGCCGATGAGAAGGAGATCTGCCGCCATCGCCCCCACGCTACAAGGCGGCGTCGATCACTTCCGTCGGCGACGGCGGTAGAGGTCAGGGAAGCCGAGCGACATCGCCGTCGGGAAGTGATCGTCGACGTAGAGGACGGAGCACCCGGCGATCCGATCGAGCTCGTCTGCATCGATCAGGGATGCGGGGACCCGCCCGGTCAGATAGATCGCATCTTCCGGCCCGAAGGCGAACGCCATCTGGATGAGCGCGGCATTGCGGCGCAAGAGGTAGGTCAAGACTGCCTCGACGTTGTGCTCGGGAGCGGGCATGAACTGCGTCTCGAAGTGCAGCGTTCGCTGGTGATACGTGAGCCAGAGGGTGATGAAGTCTTTCTCCTCGCCCTTGAACCGGAGCAACCACCGGTGGCTTGCTGTCCGGTCCTCCACCTCGATCTTCTCGACGGCGACGAGCATCGATCCCTCAGCAAGCTGCTCGGCCGCCCACGAGTCCACAAGCGAGACGACATGCGCTCGCTCTTCATCCTCGGAGAGCTCGATCGAGGGCATCAGCTCACCCGCACGCCACGAGGTGACGCAAGGTCAGCTCGTCGAAGAGGTCGCCGAGGGAGGCCGCCGCAGCCGCCCAGGTGTACGTCCGGGCTCGCACCACAGAGGCGGAGGAGTAGCGCTCAGGATCAGCCATGATCTGCTCGATGGCGGCGGCGTAGCGGGCCGGGTCGGGAGTGTCGATGAGCTTGCCGGTCCGCCCCTCATCGACCAGGGTGGTCAGACCACCCACAGCGGACGCCACGACAGGGGTGCCGCACGCGGCTGACTCCAGTGCGACCAAGCCGAAGCTCTCCGAACGAGAAGGGCAGACCGTGACATCCGCCGCTCGGTAGTAGGACGAGAGCAACTCGTGGGGCTGCGGCGGCCGGAAGAGTACTCGGCCAGAGAGTCCTCGACGCTCCACCGTCTCGTGGAGCGCTGCCAGGGTGGCGTCGCCCTCGAGCCCACTCGGTCCCCCGACGACGACCAAGGACGCGTCGACGCCACCGTCGACGAGGTCCGCCAGCGCGTCGAGCGCCACCTGCGCTCCCTTGAGCGGTTGGATCCGCCCGACGAACAAGAGGAGAGCGCCGAGAGCGGGCAGCCCGAGCGCCCGTCGTGCCTGGGCCCGGTCTCCAGGTCCGAAGAAGGCGTGGTCGACGCCAGGCGCCACGATCGCGATGCGGGCGGGATCCGCGCCATAGAGGTCGACGATCTGGTGCGCCTCGACCGAGCAGGAGGCCAAGACCGCGTCGGAGCAGCCGATCACCATCGCCTCCGCGTTGGCCCGACGAGAGTCGAGGTCGGCCATCAGATCCTCCGGCATCGCCTCCGCCTTGACCCGATCGAGCGTGTGAAAGGTCGAGACCAGTGGGATGTCGAGCTCGTGCTTGATCACGTGGCCTGCAAGTCCAGAGAGCCAGTAGTTGGCGTGGACGACGTCGTAGGGTCCACCTTCCTCGGGCGGGATCGGCGCGCCCGACGGTGTCGTCATAGCCGTCAGCACGCCGTCGGTGAACGCCGGCACCAGGGACTCCAGGTGCTCCTTGGCCACCGGCGCCTGGGGACCTGCGATGACGTGGTGGACCACGAAGCCCGGCTCGACGACGACGCTCGGCGGCAGCGTCGGGTCATCGGACCGAGTGAAAACGTCGCACTGCGACCCTGCACGGGCAAGTGCACTGGCCATCTCCCGGACGTAGACGTTCATGCCCCCTCCGTCACCGGTGCCCGGCTGGGCCAATGGCGACGTGTGCATGGACAAGATGGCAAGACGTCTCATGGCCGTGCCGACCCTATCGGGCGGACTCCCCCTCGGGAGCGTCCATCTGGGTCGGCGCCTCGCCGTCGACGAGGTCGCCGATGAACGATCGGTAGATCTGGATCAGCGCTTGCTTCTGTTCCGCACTCAAGCGCGCGTCGGCATGGATGTGGATCTCGAGATCACCTTCGGCATCTGCCTCGAGGATGCCGGCTCGCACGTAGAGCGTCTCGGCGGAGATGGCCAAGCCCTTGGCGATCTGCTGGAGGATCTCTGCCGACGGCCGTCGGAGTCCCCGCTCGATCTGCGAGAGGTAAGGGTTCGAGATCCCGGCGAGCTCGGAGAGCCGTCGGAGCGACAGGCGATTCGACGACCGCTGCTCTCGGATGAACGCTCCGAGGTCCTTCAGCCGTTCGGTCGGATCAGTCGCCACACCCCAAGCGTACGCCTCACGACAGCGGCGCCCGGGCGTAGCGACGGACCATGACGGCCCGGAGGTGAGCACGGGGTACCCAGCCAAAGGTACGAGAGTCGGTCGACGCCGCCGGGTTGTCCCCCACCGCCCATGCCACCTGGCCATCGACGGTGGTGACTCGTTTGATGAGCTCGGTGACGCCATCGCGTGGATCGACCAGAAGCACGACGCTCCCGACCCGAACGGGCCGGCGACCGATGCGTCGAAAGAGAACCCGGTCACCTGGGGACAAGGTCGGCGTCATCGATGTTCCGGTGACCTCGCGGCGCTCGAATCGACGCGTGGCGCTGATGGTAAGCAGCGCCACGGAGACACTGACGAGGACACGCCATGGTGCCCACCTCGCTAAGGTCTGCGTCATCAGCCCATTGTGGCCGGGGAACACTGACCCGACCCGATCACCCAGCACAGGAGAGCCAGCTATGCGCCTCATCGACAGAGCTCTGACCATCCTCGACATGGTCTCTGCCCCCACGACCGCCTCGGCGCACTGCGATCTGCCGTGCGGCGTCTACGACCCGGCCCAGGCGAAGCTGGAGGCTCAGTCCGTCAAGGCATGTCAGGAGAAGTACGCCGCCTCCGACGACCAAGACTTCAAGGTCCGGGCGGTCCTGATCAAGGAAGAGCGTGCCGACCTCGTCAAGCACCACCTCTGGGTCCTGTGGACCGACTACTTCAAGCCCGAGCACCTCGAAGCCCATCCGGAGCTCCACGACCTCATCTGGAAGGCGACCAAGACCGCTGGCGAGGCCAAGAAGACCAACGACCCCGCCGTGGGCCAGAGCCTGCTCGACCAGATCGACGTGATCGCCGAAATCTTCTGGGACACCAAGAAGTAACCACACCTCGTGCCGACAACGGCGGCCGGTCTGCGCCTTCGGGTGCGGACCGGCCGCCGTTGTCATTTCCAGGCCGAGTGGCCAAGGGGCTCCACCCAGTAGACGTGGCCGACGGCTGCGTCCCTACTCCTTGGAGCCGGACGTTTCCCGCTGCTGACGGTTCGCCATCATGGCGGGACCCAGGTTCGACACGAGGAGCGCCACCACGGTCACCAGATAGACCTGCCCGGTCATCGCCTCGAAGACCGCCAGCGTCCGACCCCCGCTGAACGCCGCCGTGTAGTCGCCGTACCCGACGGTCGTGATGGTGGCGAAGCTGAAGTACAAAAAGATCGATGGGTTCCCCAACCGCTGATTGGTGAAGAAAGGATGACCGGCGAAGATCTGGATCGCCTCAAAGAGGAAGGCGAAGAAGAGCCCGACCATCACATAGAGGCAGAGGGCCGCCATCACCGTTTGCAGGTCGAGCTTTCGTCGACGGATCACGCCTCGAACCATGGCGAAGGGAGCCACGATCACGAGGAGTGCGCAGACCAGCGCCGTGCTGGCGAACATGTGCTTCGCCGAGTTGAGAACGACCTCGGACCCTGCGGCCACGAAGGCCAAGGTCGTCGCGACAAACGCCACGGTGATCGTCACTCGGCCCGCATCCGAGGCAAGGAGCGCGGTCATCAGCGTGACCGACTCCAAGGCAACGATCATGAGCGTCGTCCAGGTGTTCTGCGGCGCGATGCCAACGAACACGAAGGTCGCCAGCAAGAGCAGCAGCAGCGCGCCGTAGCGGTACTCGGTTCGGCGTCGCCGAGTCTCATCCTCGATCGGAGCCTTCGTGGCTCGCTCCTCTGCCTTGGACATCGATCTCCTCGCCTGGACGTCGTTCCGTCACCAGCCGCCTGCGAGGCGGCTACTGACCGACCACCCGGATGGGTTCGCCCCAAGGCTACTGATCAGCGCATCGAGGAGGCTGACTCCGGCAACACCTGCCCTCCATCGACGATGAGCGTCTGCCCGGTGATGAACGACGCCGCCTCATCAGCGAAGAACAAGACCGCCCGGGCGATGTCGAGAGGTGTCCCAAGACGGCCAACGGGGATCGAGGCCTCCATCGCCGCCAGGTAGTCATGCCCGAGGGCCTCGAGACCTTCTGTGCGGATGTTTCCTGGGAGCACGGCGTTGATGGTGATGCCATCAGGCGCGAGCTCGAGCGCGGCAGACCGCACGAAGCCGACCTGACCGGCCTTGGATGCCCCGTAGTGCGACATGCCAGCGATACCGGTCTCGATGCCGGTGATCGACGACGTCACGATGATGCGGCCCGCTGCGCTTCGGCGAAGGGCGGGAAGGCATGCCTGCGCGATGAGGATGGTCCCTCGTAGGTTCACATCCAGTACGTGATCGAGCTCAACGAGACTCATCTCGCCAAGGTCGCTCTCGGGATAGATTCCGGCGTTGGCGCTTAACACATCAAGGCCACCGAGGCGGAGATCGGCAAGCTCAGCAACGGCCATGATCGCCGAGGGATCCGCCACGTCGAGGACAGCGAACGAGGCATCCCCGCTCCCGAGCGCACCGAGCTCGTTGACGGCCCGCTCGCCATCGACTTCAGAGCGGCAGGTCACTATGACCGTGGCCCCCTGCTCGGCGAACGCATGGGCGATTCCGTAGCCGATCCCCTTGGTTCCGCCTGTCACAAGGACTCTTCGACCTTCCAGCGAGTGGTGCATCTTCCAATCCTGCCTCGGCTACGGCCTTCGTCGCTCTCGGCGAGAGCTTTCCCGGTGCGTCACCCCGTAGTCTTGGCGTGTTGAGGGGAGACCGCTCACAATGACTACCTCGGAGCCAACCGGCCCCTTGATCTACGTCGTGGACGATGAAGAGCACATCACCGAGCTCTTGGCCATGGGGCTTGGCATTAGTGGCTTTGTCGTCGAACGACTCTCGACGGGCCGTGAGGCCCTCGAGGCCGTCGATCGGCGACGACCCGATCTGGTCATCCTCGACGTCATGCTGCCCGACCTAACTGGCACCGAGGTCCTCGCTCGCATTCGCCAGAACGAGGGAGCGAACGCCCACCTGCCGGTGATCCTCCTCACCGCTCGCGACGAGACGCACGATAAAGTCACGGGCCTCAGGCTCGGGAGCGATGATTACGTCACCAAGCCCTTCTCGATCGAAGAGCTTGTCGAACGCGTGAAGGCCATCTTGCGTCGATCTGGCGGATCATCAGCGCCAATCCCCGTTCTGCGCTACGACGATCTCACACTCGACGAGGAGACGCGGGAGGTCAGCCGGTCCGGTCGGGTGATCGAGCTCACCCCGACCGAGTTTCGCCTATTGACGTTCCTCCTCGAGAATGCCCGCAGGGTGATGACTCGAGAGCAGATCCTCTTGAACGTCTGGGACTATGACTTCGACGGCAACGCCAGCGTGCTCGAGACCTATATCAGCTATCTACGCCAAAAGGTCGACGCACAGGGCGAACCGCTCATCCAGACGGTCCGTGGGGTCGGCTACTCATTGCGGCGAGCGAACCCCTGAGGGATCTCCAAGGATTCACCCATCCCTTGCCCAGTCGACCAAGGGATAATGGAGCGGTGAGGCAGCCCTGCATCCAACCGCTTCCCGGCCACCGGAGAGCACCCCACCACGGCCGTTCCGGCTGTCGAACCACTCAGGCTTCCCTCTTCATGGCGCTGATGTCACTCACGATTGCTCGCCCGCAAGAGGCTCGACAGTCTTCGGATCTGACGAGCACCGGCTCATGACCGGCGACTCATCCGCCGAGTTGCAAGTTGCGTCAAAGAGCCGAGGTCGCACGACCACCGTACGCGTCAGGCTGCTCGTCGCCCTGGCCCTGCTCTTCGCTCTCGGGCTGGCTGGCTTTGGGCTGGTGACCACCTCGCTCTACAGCCGAACCTTGAACGACCAGCTCGACGCACAACTTCACGCGGCAGTCCCACTGATGACGACGCACCTGGTCGCCCAAGCGGGATTGCCCAACCGCCAGGTACACGCACCCGGCAACCAGACCCTGCCGACCGGACAGAGGCCCGGCGACTCATCCGCTGCCAACGGCGGCGGTGACCCCTCCCTGATCATCCCGCCGGGTACCTGGGGTGAACTCCTGAGCTTGTCGGGCAAGGTCCTCGCCGTCGCCGTCGCCTCATCGAGCACGGGTCAGCCAGCAGTGCCAGCGGCGCTTCCCACGGACGGTGCCATCATCACCGTCCCGGCAGCAACTGGATCCTCCTCATGGCGACTGATCGCAAACCCTTCGCCCGGTAACACCACCACCATCGTGGCGGTCTCCACTGCTGACGTCCGCGCGTCCCTCACCCGACTGATCGCCATCGAGCTCCTCGTGGGGCTGGGGCTGCTCATGGTGCTCTCGACGGCGTCCTTCCTCATCATCACGCGCTCGCTCCGACCCCTTGAATCGATGGCGTCGACTGCAACGGCCATCGCCGCAGGCGACCTGTCCCGACGCGTCGAGGTCGCCACCTCTGCTCGAGAGCTCGATGAGCTCCGTCGAGCGCTCAACACCATGCTCGACGAGATCGAGGCCTCGTTCGCCGAACGCGAGGCCGTCGAGCGAAAACTCCGCCAGTTCTTGGCTGATGCCTCCCATGAGCTTCGAACACCGCTCACCTCGATCTCCGGCTTTGCCGAGATTCTCCGCCTCGGAGGAACAGCGGCGGTGGATCCTGCCGTGGCTGCCATCAGGATCGAGTCAGAGGCGTCGAGGATGTCACGGCTTGTCGATGACCTCCTCATGCTGGCAAGACTCGATGAAGTTACGAACGAGCCACTCGTCGAGGTTGACCTCGTGATCCTGGCCGCTGATGCCTGCTCAGACGCAATCGTCACGGACCGAACACGAACGATCACGCTCAATGCCCCCGCTCCCGTCATCGTGGTCGGGGTCGAGGACCACCTCCGCCAAGCGATGGCAAACCTTTTGACCAATGTGCTGCGCTACACGCCCTCTGGCTCGCCCATCGACGTCTCCGTGCACAACGTGGGCAGCTCGGCACTCGTCGCGGTCAATGATCGCGGCCCTGGTATTCCCGAGGCATTGATCCCGCAGATCTTCGACCGCTTCTTCCAAATTGATCCCTCGAGAACCGGGGCCGGCTCCGGGCTCGGCCTTGCCATCGTGGCTGCGGTGTGCGACGAGTGCGGGGGTTTGGCCAGGGCATCCAATCGAGAGGGGGGCGGGCTCAGCGTGGAACTGCTCATCCCGCTCGCAGCCGCTCCAGCCCCCGCCCCCGCTCAGTAGGTCGCCCGTCCTCTCTGGTCACTGTGCTCGACGTGCCGTCTGTGCGCGCAGTATCAACTGACCTCCGCAGGACGCGTTGCATTTCCCGGGTCTGCCCCCGCATCGGTTGACTCATTGACCTGCCCCTCGATTCCTTACCCTTCTGCGTGTTGAGATTGGACCTGATTGAAAGGTGCAATCGATGCCACGTCCCTATCCCGCCGAGTTCCGGCGACGAGCACTCGCTCTCGTAGAGCCTGGAAGATCAGTCTCGAAGACTGCCGCCGATCTCGACGTCACCGAGGCCACCCTCTACAACTGGATCAAGCAGGACCGGATCGATCGCGGCGAGCTCGCCGGAAAAACGACGGCTGAGTCGATGGAGCTGCGCAAAGCGAATCGGAGAGTCCGAGGTCGAGATCCTTCGCCGTGTACACAAGCTGCTCGGTCCGGCGGCCACTCGCCCAAAAGGATCCACCCGGTGATCGACCAGCTGTTCGCCGCCGGTTTCAGCGTGAAGCAGTGCTGTCGGGTTCTCGGGGTCTCGAGCGCCGGCTACTACCTGTATCGAAAGCGCCCACTGTCGCCGACCAAGATGCGACGAGAGTGGCTAACGGCCCTGATCAAGGAGGTCCACGCCGAGAGCCGCGGCACCTCTGGCGCCCGCTTAAGTCCATGCCGAGCTCACCAAGGGTCGAGGCATCCATGTGAGCGCCAACCTGGTAGCGATTCTCATGCACAACGCAGGCATCGCTGGGCTCCCGGGCCCCGCCACGACAAAACGGGTCAAGGGGCGCCCGACCTCAGACGACCTTGTCGAGCGCCAGTTCACGCGCTCTGACACCGATGAGCTCTGGGTCTCTGACATCACCGAGCACCCGACGCCTTGGATTCCTGCTGCTGCGTGCTCGACACGTGCAGCCGGCGCATCGTCGGCTGGTCGATCGACTCGGTCCAAGACACCACGCTTGTCGTCAACGCTCTCGACATGGCGATCAAGCAGCGCCAGACGAAGTCCGGCAGCATCATCCATGCTGATCACGGCACTGAAGTTCACCTCCGGGTCCTCCACCGAGCGGGTCAGGGAGGCAGGGCTGATGCCCTCGTTCGGCTCGGTCGGAGACGCGTTCGATAACGCCATGATGGAGTCGTTCTGGTCGAGCATGCAGAACGAGCTCCTCGATCGAAAGCGATGGAACACGAGGCTCGAGCTCTCGAACGCCATCTTCGACTCCATCGAGGTCTTCTACAATCGTCAGCGGCGCTACTCGATGCTCGGCTACGTCTCACCGGTCGAGTTCGAGTTGTCCCTGAGCGAAAAGCAAACCGCCTAATCCCAACACCGGAATAGGTAAGGAACTCGGGGGCAGGTCAATGAGTCAACCGAAGTTGGGGCAGACCCCCCTTGTTGGAACACCGGGCGTCAAAGGTGGAATGAACAACTCCCCGGCCCTTGCGGCCCGGGGAGTTGTTCACACTCGGAACTGACGGTCAGAACGCTCAGCGGGTAGCAGAGCGCCTGCGTCGAGCCACGAGCACGAGCGCACCACCAGCACCCACGAGTGCGAGAGCTACGACGGTCATGGCTGCGATGTCGGCACCGGTGAAGGCCAGGCCGTCGCTACCAGAATTCGAGCCAGGAGCAGGAATAATCACATCTTGGTTGATGACCGTCGTGCCACCGCTAGCCAACGTGACTTTGATGGGCATCATGTTGTCGCCGTAGTGCGCAGGGATAGGGGCGCTGCCATTGATCGAGACATGGGGGTCAAGGATGGCTACAGAGACCGTGACGTTGCCTGCTGCATCAACAGTGGCGGTGATGGTGACACCATCGATGGTGATTGTTGCGACGCTCCCCGGCTGAAGCGACGGGATGAGGAAGGAGATCCCACCACCAACAGGAATGGTTACCGCAGGCGGGTTCGGGTTGTTGGGGTCGAGAACGTGCGCACCGGCCGGAACCGTCGTTGAGGGCGCGTAGGTTGTTGTGGTCGCAGCCCCTGCTGTCGCTGGTGTCGACACGGCGAGCACCAACGGGAGCATCAGGCTCGCAAAGAGAACTCTTGCTGATCGAAAATTCATTTGATCACAACCTTCATACACGCAATTAAATCTTAATCCATCCTTAGATTACAGTATCTCTGACGGGATCACAATAATGGATCACATCCCGCTGAGTGGTGTCACGTAGACGGCAGCATCCTCAACGCAATGACGATCATGCCATGAGGGTCGGTGGTCCTGGCTCTGGACCGATCTCGGTGGGCGTGCTGGCCAGCTGGG